>Ga0208764_10001673_pt1 | contig 14149 bp, 13 predicted proteins | sample ETNtaG_18_FD_185762 | JGI IMG/M metagenome (GOLD analysis project Ga0208764, IMG submission 185762) | Marine microbial and viral communities from oxygen minimum zone, Eastern Pacific Ocean - ETNP201302SV91 (SPAdes) (version 2) | ecosystem: Environmental > Aquatic > Marine > Oceanic ... | reverse complement strand
AAATTACATAAGCTTGTAATTTATTGTTAACAATAAAAAGAAGGGGATAAATAATGTCAAAAACATTAAAAACTTTGGTTTATTTGCTTACTTCTATTGCATTACTAGTAAGTTTCGAAACTGGTGCAATGGCTGCAAAAAAATCAAAAACTCTTAAAAAAACCCAGAAGATGGGTTACGTAAGATGTGGAGTTTCACAAGGTCTACCAGGATTTTCTAACGCTGACGCTGCAGGAAATTGGTCTGGTGTTGACGTTGATGTATGTAGAGCAGTTGCGGCTGCTACACTTGGAGATTCAGGAAAAGTTAAATTCTATCCTTTAAGTGCTAAAGAAAGATTTACTGCATTAACTTCAGGTGAGATTGATGTCTTATCAAGAAATACTACTTGGACACTATCACGAGATGCTGACATAGGTTTAACTTTTGTTGGTGTAAACTTCTATGATGGTCAAGGTTTTATGGTCAGAAAAGGTTCTGGCATAACATCTACAAGTCAATTTAAAAGCGGTATCTCTGCTTGTACGAACATTGGTACAACAACAGAGCTTAACATGAGAGACTTTTTTAATTCTAAAGGAATTAAATATGAGCCTGTTGCTTTTGAAAAAGCAGACGAAGTCGTAGCTGCATATGATGCAGGAAGATGTGATACATACACAACTGATAAATCTGGTCTAGCTGCTCAAAGAACTAAGTTGAGCAAACCAGACGATCACATAGTATTACCTGAAACAATATCAAAAGAACCACTAGGTCCTGTTGTAAGACAAGGGGATTCAGTTTGGGAAGATATTGTTAGATGGTCACTTAACGTTATGATCGAAGCAGAGGAGTATGGAATTACTTCAGCTAATGCTGACAGCATGAAATCTTCAGAAAATCCAGCAATCAAAAGATTGGTTGGAGCTGAAGGTGAACTTGGTGCAGCATTTGGTCTAGACAATGACTGGAGCTTAAGAATTATCAAACAAGTTGGTAACTACGGTGAAAGCTACAAACGTAATATAGCTGACACTGGTATATTACCTGACAGAGGTCCAAATCAACTTTGGACTAAAGGTGGTATTCTTTACGTTCCGCCTGCTAGATAATTGCGGATAACTATTATTTAAAAAGAAAGGGCTAGATTTTTCTGGCCCTTTTTTTTATTGTGAAGACAAATGAAAATTAAAAATTTTAACTTAGGTCTGGGAGGTTTTTTGGGTAATAACCCAAAACTTAGCAATTTTCTACCTCAAGCTGTTACACTTTTTGCGATAATTTTTATAATAGGATTTTTTACATTCAATGCCCAAACAAATATGGACACTAGAGGTATTGATTTTGGATTTGGTTTTTTAACTCAGGAATCTTCTTTTGATATACAGTTTTCATTAATCGATTATGATGGCTCTCATTCATACGCTAAAGCTTATTTAGTTGGTCTTTTAAATACTCTTTTAGTTTCGATTATAGGTATATTTTTTGCTACTGTTTTAGGAGTTGTTGTTGGAATTTCTAGACTATCTTCAAATTATTTAATAGCAAAATTAGCTGGAATTTATGTAGAAATTTTCAGAAATATACCTTTGCTTTTACAGATATTCTTTTGGTATTTTGCTGCTCTACGAGCATTGCCTTTACCGAAGGAAGCCATTAGTTTTTTTGATGTATCATTTTTGACCATTAAAGGTTTTTTTGTTCCAAAACTTGTTTGGACTAATTTTTCAGTCTTCTTTTATTCTTTGGTAGCAGCAATTGTATCGATAGTCTTTATTTATATTCATGCAAAAAGAAAACAGGAATCGACAGGACAAAGAATGCCTGTATTTTTTATTTCATTAGGTTTATTGATAATTTTGCCTCTTATAGCAAGCCTTTTAGGAGGAGTGGGTTTGGATTATGAGTACCCTGAACTTGTACAGCAGTCTAAAACTATTTTTAATTTTAAAGGTGGAATTAATATTATTCCAGAATTAATGGCTTTAGCTTTGGCATTATCCTTATATACAGCTACTTTCATAGCAGAGTGCGTTAGAGCTGGAATAATGGGTGTTAGCAAAGGTCAAAAAGAGGCAGCAGCATCTATAGGTCTTACTCCAGGACAGGTATTAAAGCTAGTTATCATGCCTCAAGCATTGAGGATTATAATACCACCCACAACAAACCAATATCTTAATTTAACTAAAAACTCTTCATTGGCTGCAGCAATTGCTTACCCCGATCTCGTATTGGTTTTTGCTGGAACCGCAATGATGCAAACTGGAAGAGCTATAGAAATAGTTTCAATAACCATGCTTACATATCTAACACTAAGTATAGCAATTTCGATCTTTATGAATTGGTATAACAAGAAAATAGCAATTAAGGAAAAATGATTAAAAATTTAACACTTTTGAAACCAAACAGAGAAAGCTTGAATCTTTACATTTCTTTAGGAGCAGTATTTTTCTTACTCGGTGTTGTAGATATAGTTTTTAATATTTTTGGATTTCTACCAATTTGGATCAGTTTTTTTACACCATTGGCTTTTTGTTTTTTAGGTTTACATCTAATTAGAATAGAATTTAGCGGAAACAAAATCTTAGATACTTTAAATAAAAATATTAATTCAGACTGGTTTAATTCCATTCTAACAATATTTGCTATTTTTCTTTTAATTAAAACTATTCCACCAGTGTTGGACTGGGTCTTTTTTGATGCTACTTTTGTAGGATCAAAAAAAGAAGACTGTGTCAGCGATGGCGCTTGTTGGGTATTCATAAATGTTTGGTTTGAAAGATTGATCTATGGTCTATATCCAAATAATGAAATTTGGAGAATTAACGCAGCTTTCATAGGATTAATATTAACCGTAGGATTAGCCTTTTTTCTTCCTGCAAAAAATAAAAAATACGTACTAATTTTTTTACTTTTTGTTTATCCGTTTATAATGATTTCTCTAATTTCTGGAGGCAGTTTTGGTCTTGAATGGGTTGAAACAAATGCTTGGGGAGGTTTGGCCCTTACGTTTATAATTTCGATATTTGCTCTAACTTTCTGTTTTCCCGTTGGTCTATTTTTGGCTCTAGGAAGAAGGTCTTCATACCCAATAATAAGATATTCATCAATTGGTTTTATAGAATTTTGGAGAGGCGTTCCATTGATTACCGTTTTATTTATGGCCTCAGTAATGTTTCCAATGTTTTTACCGGAGGATACTTATATGGACAAACTTGTAAGAGTTATAATAGCAATTACACTCTTTGAGTCAGCTTATATGGCAGAAGTTGTGCGTGGTGGACTTCAGGCTTTACCAAGAGGACAGTATGATGCCGGAAAATCTTTAGGCATGGGATATTGGAGAATGCATCTTTTAATAATAATGCCTCAAGCTTTAAAACTTGTTATCCCAGGTATCGCGAATACTTTCTTGGCTTTAGTAAAAGACACTCCTCTAATTTTAGTTGTAGGATTGCTTGAATTAATTGGAATGATAGATATGGCAAAAACAAATCCTAAATGGCTTGGATTCGCAGCAGAAGGTTATGTTTTTGCGGGTTTCGTTTTCTGGATAATATGTTACGCTATGAGCAGATATAGCCAAAGTTTGGAGAGAAAATACAAAACAGATAGATAGGAATTTTTATGTCAGAAGCAATTATACAAATGAAAGAAGTTAATAAGTGGTTCGGAGATTTTCAAGTTTTAAAAGACATAAATCTTGATGTTAAGGAAAAACAAAAAATTGTAGTTTGCGGACCTTCTGGCTCAGGAAAATCTACTTTAATTAGATGTATTAATAGACTTGAGGAACATCAAAAAGGCAAAATAGTTGTAGATGGAAACGAACTTTCTGAAAAAACAAAAGATATTGAAAAAATTAGAGCTGAAGTTGGAATGGTTTTTCAACAGTTTAACTTATTTCCACATTTATCAATTTTAGACAATTGTACCTTGGCTCCTATCTGGGTAAAGAAAACTCCAAAGAAACAAGCAGAAGAACTTGCAATGAAACAACTAGAACAAGTTCAAATTGCTGATCAAGCAATGAAATTTCCAGGTCAACTATCGGGTGGACAACAACAAAGAGCAGCCCTTGCCAGAGCTTTGTGTATGGAACCAAAAATTATGCTTTTTGATGAACCAACCTCAGCTTTAGACCCTGAAATGATAAAAGAAGTTTTGGATGCAATGGTAAATCTAGCAAAAGGCGGAATGACCATGATTGTTGTTACTCATGAAATGGGATTTGCAAAAGAGGTTGCAGATGAGGTTGTTTTTATGGATGAAGGCATGATAGTTGAAAGAGCCAAAACTAAAGAATTTTTTGCTAATCCTAAAAGCGAAAGAACAAAACTTTTCTTAAGCCAGATTCTTTAAAATTTTCTCAAGTACAACTAAATGAAAAAATTTTTAACTATAATAGTTTTATGTTTTTCTCTATTTTCTTATAATTTTGTTTCAGGCCATGTTAATCACTATAAAAATCTTAAATATTTAGAATATGAGCTTTTCTTTAATGATGACCTAATAGGTTCTCACGCTTTTAATTTTAGTAAAAAAGGGGACTTCCTTCACGTTGATACAGCAGGTCAATTTAAAGTTAGTAAATTAGGTATAAATCTTATGAAATACCAAACAAATACCAAAGAGATTTATGAAAATAGCCAGTTGGTAGAATTCAAATCACAAACTATTCAAAATGATAAGAAAAAATATGCAAATTTAAAATTTAATAAGGACGAAAATGTTTTTGAAATAGATGGATCTTCATTTAAGGGAAAAACCGAGGTTTCAGCAATAGTTGGTAGCTGGTGGAATCATGAAATTATAAAGAAAAACAAACAAATCAGCGCAGTTTCAGGAAGGGTCATGCCTCAAAAGGTAAGATTTTTAGGAAAAAAAAAGATTAATCTAAATAATCAAGAATATAATGCTCTGCATTTTCATTTTTTATCTGACGATGATAAACCGGCACAAAAAAAGAAAATTAATTTGCATGTTTGGTACGATGCAGAGACATTGATATGGTTAAAAATGTCTTATGATAAAATGGGACGATGGGAATACAGGCTAAAAAAACACTTGTTTTATTAAAAACAATAATCGGCTTTTATTTTATATCTATTAAGTCAACCCTTATTTTAGACAAATTGAGGCCAATTTGACCCAAAAAAAAATTATTTTAACTGTTGCCTAAAATGGTTTTTTCATGTTCAATTTAGTTTTTTTCAAGAGGATTTCGGGGGAATATGGAAGACAGTTTTAATACTCACTTAGGCAAAAGATTAAGAATGCGAAGACTGTCTCTAGGTCTAACCCAAACAAAAGTTGCAAACGCTATTAACGTTACATTTCAACAAATACAAAAGTATGAAAAAGGAACCAACGGTGTTAGTTCAAGCAGATTAATGCAGCTTGCTAATTTTCTTAAAGTTCCCATAACTTATTTTTATGAAGATTTTCCTAATTACAAAGGAGAAGCAGAGTTAGGGAATGCAGCGCCAGATCTAAATTATTCTTTTTTAGTTAAAACCTTTTCAAAACTTTCGGAATCTGAAAAAACAAAAGTACTACAAGTTCTAAGAAACGCTGTTAATCTTAAAGATACTGGATAATTGGCTCCTCGGGCAGGACTCGAACCTGCGACCAATTGATTAACAGTCAACTGCTCTACCAACTGAGCTACCGAGGAATAAAAAACAACATACATTTTTAAAAATATAAAACAACTAATTATTTAGGGCTTTTAATAGAGTTTTTAGAGGTAGTAATAAACAGTTTTTTCTAGCAACATTTTTTTTGCTCATTATTTTTTTAAAAATTTTCCAATTATTGTTACAAAGAACATTCTCATTATCAAAAAAAGTTTTTGCATTTTTAATAAAATTTTTAACATTTTTAACTGATTTATACTTTGTACTTTTGGACAGTAGGCTGGCAGAAGCCTGACAGTAAATACAGGCATTTCCCTCATATTTAAATTTCATTATTTTCCCTTTTTTTACCACTAAATAGACCTTGATATTATCACCACACATTGAATTTTTTAAATTTGAAGAGTGCGTATAATTATCAAGAGAACCAAAATTTTCTGTATTTGAAGCTATTTTGAAAATTTCTTTATTAATCATTGATCCTGCAATATTTTTTATGGAGGCCACGCCCAGAATCGAACTGGGATGGAAGGATTTGCAATCCTCTGCGTAACCATTCCGCCACGTGGCCACATCTAGATTAATATAGGTTTATATATAAAAATAAAGCTAGAAGTTTCCAAATATTATTAATATTTATAAGTATGGCCCTAGGTAAATATAATCATAAAGAAGTCGAAAATAGGATTTATTCTTATTGGGAGAAAAACAAGTTGTTTAAACCCAGGAAAAATAAAAAAACCTTTTCTATAGTAATCCCTCCTCCAAACGTAACGGGAAGTCTTCACATGGGACATGCTTTAAATAATTCATTACAAGACGTTTTGACGAGATATCATAGAATGAATAATTTTGAAACTTTATGGCAACCAGGAACTGACCATGCTGGTATAGCCACTCAAGCCTTAGTGGAAAAAAATCTTAAAGCAAAAAATATAGACAAAAACCTAATTGGAAGACAAAAATTCATTAAAAAAGTTTGGGAATGGAAAGAGAATTATGGAGGAAAGATTATCAATCAACTTAAAAAACTGGGCTGTTCCTGTGATTGGTCTAGAAATGCTTTTACGATGGATGAAAATTTATCGAAGTCTGTAATAAAAGTATTTGTAGAGCTATATAAAAAAAAATTAATTTATAAATCAAAAAAACTTGTTAATTGGGACACAGTATTAAAGACTGCAATTTCTGATCTTGAAGTTGATCAAAGAGAAGTTAATTCAAAACTTTATTATATAAAGTACCAAGTAGAAAATTCTTCTGATCATATTATGATAGCTACAACAAGACCGGAAACGATGCTTGGCGATACAGGAATCGCAGTAAATCCAAAAGACCAAAGATATACCAATCTTGTAGGTAAGTTTGCTATACTGCCAATTGTTGGAAGAAAATTAAAAATTTTTCAAGACGAATATGCAGATCCTGAGCAAGGATCGGGAGCTGTTAAAATTACTCCAGCTCATGACTTCAATGACTTTGATGTCGGTGAAAGACAAAAATTAAAGAAAATAAACATTTTCACCGAAGAAGGAAAAATAAACAAAAATGCCCCAAAAGAATATGTGGGAATGGACAGGTTTGAAGCAAGAAAAAAAATTATAGAAAAACTATCAGAACTACAAATTCTCATAAAAGAAGAAAACATAAAAAACAAAGTTCCTTATGGAGATAGATCTAACTCTATTATAGAACCGTATCTTACCGAGCAATGGTTTGTAGATGCAAAGAAACTTTCAGTGAATGCAAAAAAAATTGTAAAAAATAAAACAACGAATTTTTTTCCTGAAAATTGGTCAAAGACTTACTTTCAATGGATGAACAATATTGAGCCCTGGTGTGTTTCAAGACAGTTGTGGTGGGGACACCAAATTCCAGCATGGTATGGTCCTGATAAAAAAATCTTTGTAGCTGAAAATGAAAAAAAAGCACAATTAGATGCAAAAAGATTTTATAAAAAAAAGACAAAATTAATTAGAGATCCAGATGTTTTAGATACATGGTTTTCATCAGGTCTTTGGCCATTCGCTACTTTGGGATGGCCAAGGCCAAATTATTATTTAAAGAGATTTTATCCTACATCTGTTTTAGTTACCGGTTTTGATATTATATTTTTTTGGGTTGCACGAATGATGATGTTAGGGATGGAATTTTTAAAAAAAGAACCATTTAAAGAAATTTATGTACATGCTCTTGTGAGAGATGAAAAAGGACAAAAAATGTCAAAATCTAAAGGTAACGTTATTGATCCTTTGGAATTGATAGAAAGTTATAGTGCTGATGCTTTAAGATTCACTTTATTATCTATGGCTTCACCAGGCAGAGACGTAAAATTATCTGAACAACGAGTTAAAGGTTACAGAAACTTCCTCACAAAAATATGGAATGCTAATAATTTTTTGAAGGTCAATAAATGTGAATTTAATAGCAAGATCAACCACAAGAAACTTTCCTTAAATATCAATAAATGGATATATTCAGAATTAATTAACACAAAAAATTCAGCAGAAAAGCACATCAAAGGTTACAGATTTGATGAAGCAACAAGGACTATTTATAAATTTGTTTGGAACAGTTATTGTGATTGGTACCTAGAACTGTCTAAAACAATATTATTCTCTAATAATAAAAAACATATTAAAGAAGTTAAAGTTATTTCAGGTTTTGTATTCAAAGAAATATTAATTCTTCTACATCCATTCATCCCATTTATCACTGAAGAATTATGGTTAAAAAATAAGTTAGGAAACAAAAAAGAAAAATATTTAATGTATGCTAACTGGATTAAAGATAGTAAAGCTCAAAAAGACAAAGAAATTACAGATGTAAACCAAGTAATAGATGTTATTTCTAGAATTAGAGCTTTCAAGAATGAATTAAGTGTAAGCCCAGGGTCTTTTATTGATGTTTCTATCCAAAGTGTGAGCAAAAATAAGCAGAATCTCTTCTTAAACAACGAAGTTATGTTAAAAAAACTTGGAAGAATTAACTCAATTTTTACCAAAGATTCAACAAATGAATCTGCCACTCTTGTCATTTCTGGAGAGATATTTAAGATTTATTTCGACAAGAGTGTTGATCTTAATATTATAAAAGATAATTTAAGCAAGAAACACAATAAACTTTCTGAAGAAATAGAAAGTATTAGTAAAAAATTGGATAATAAAGGCTTTGTAGAAAGAGCACCAAAGCATATTGTCGAACAAGAAAAAGATATCTATAATGAATTAAAAAGCGATATAGATAAAATTAATTTAACTATCAAAAGCCTTAAATGAAAACTTTTAACAAAAAAAAACTACCAAGTAGACATACATCGTTGGGTCCAGACAAAGCTCCTCAAAGATCGTTCTATTATGCGATGAACTTAACAGAGAAGGATGTTGCTAAACCATTTGTCGGAGTAGTTTCAACTTGGAACGAGGCTGCACCATGCAATATTGCTCTTATGAGACAAGCTCAATCAGTAAAAAAAGGAGTTAGGTCTTCAGGTGGAACACCAAGAGAGTTTTGCACAATTACAGTAACAGATGGTATTGCAATGGGGCATGAAGGAATGAAATCTTCATTAGTTTCAAGAGATATAATTGCCGATTCAACAGAGTTAACAGTTAGAGGACATTGCTATGATGCATTAGTGGGTGTAGCTGGATGTGATAAATCTTTACCGGGTTTAATGATGGCTATGGTTAGACTAAATGTTCCTAGCGTATTTATTTATGGAGGATCAATTCTTCCAGGCAGATTCAACGGAAAAGATGTAACAGTTTTAGATGTTTTTGAAGGTGTGGGAAAATATTCTTCAGGAAAAATGACAGAACATGCTTTACGTAAACTAGAATTAAAAGCTTGTCCCAGTGCGGGCGCATGTGGAGGACAATTTACCGCGAATACCATGGCATGTGTTTCAGAAGCGATTGGATTGGCGCTACCTTATTCCGCAGGAACTCCAGCGCCATATGAACAAAGGGACAAATATGCTTTACAAAGTGGTAAAGCAGTAATGAATTTATTAAAAAAAAATATCAGACCTAGAGACATTGTTACAAAAAAATCATTAGAAAATGCAGCAACCATTGTAGCAGCTACTGGCGGATCTACAAATGCAGCTTTGCATTTGCCAGCACTTGCAAATGAAATAGGAATTAAATTTGACTTAATGGATGTAGCTAAAATTTTTAAAAAAACACCTTACCTTGCAGATTTGAAACCTGGCGGAAAATATGTTGCTAAAGACATGTGGAAAGCAGGAGGGGTTCCAATGTTATTAAAAACTTTATTGGAGGGTGGTTACATAAACGGAAATTGTTTGACTGTTACCGGAAAAACTATGAAAGAAAATTTAAGAAAAGTTAAATTTAACAACAAACAAAAAGTAATGAGAAAGTATAACAATCCATTATCACATGATGGTGGAGTCGTTGGATTAAAAGGAAACCTTGCTCCACAAGGCGCTATTGTAAAAGTTGCAGGATTAAAAAAACTTCAATTTACTGGACGAGCAAGATGTTTTGACACAGAGGAATCAGCTTACAAAGCTGTACTAAAAAGAAAATATAAAGACGGGGATATTATAGTTATAAGATACGAAGGACCAAAAGGCGGACCGGGCATGAGAGAAATGTTGCAAACAACAGGTGCTATTTACGGACAAGGCAAAGGAGAAAGAGTTGCATTAATTACAGATGGAAGATTTTCAGGAGCAACAAGAGGCTTCTGTATAGGACACGTAGGTCCAGAAGCATCAGTCGGTGGCCCTATAGCTTTATTAAAAAATGGAGATGTAATTCATATTGATGCAAAAAAAGGAACAATTAATGTTAATCTTTCTAAAAAAGAATTAATTAAACGTAAAAAAAAATGGAAACCAAAAAAAATTAATTTTGGAAGTGGAACACTTTGGAAATATGCCCAAACTGTTGGGCCAGCTTATCTAGGGGCTTCTACACATCCTGGCGGAAAAAAAGAAGTTAAGTGTTACGCTGATATTTAAATGAAAATTAGACCCGTCATTCTATGCGGTGGTGAAGGAACCAGACTTTGGCCAAAGTCAAAAAACAACCAAGCAAAACAATTTATTAATTTTGGTGGTTGGAACTTATTTGAAAAAACACTGAATAGAGTTAAAGGAAAAATATTTGAACACCCTATTATAAGCACTAATTCAAAGTATTTAAGACAGGCAAAATACTTTCTAAAAAAATCTAAAATTAAAGAATATACCATTATACTTGAACCAGCTAAAAAAAATACAGCACCAGCAATATTATCTGCTGCCTTGATTAAAAAAATTCCAAATAGACAGGCGCTAATGTTTTTTCCGGCAGATCATTTAATTGAAAATACCAAACAACTCAACAAGGCTCTTAAAAAAAACAAAAGACATTTGAATAACCAAAACATATTTGTGTTTGGTATAAAACCAAGCTCACCATCAAAAGAATACGGGTATTTTTTAACTAAAAAAAATGGGCCAAGCCTAAACAAAGTAAGTAAATTTATTGAAAAACCATCAGAATCAAGGGCTAAAAAAATTATTAAAAAAAAAGGTTACTGGAATTCAGGAATGTTTTTTGCAAGAAAAGATTCAATAATTAACAATTTTAAAAAATATCAACCTTCAATATATAAAAATTGTTTTAAATCTGTTTTAAAAGCAAAATTTAAACAGAATATATATTGGCTCAACAAAGCATCTTTTCTTGCTGCTAAATCAAAGTCTTTTGATTATGCCATTTTAGAAAAAACAAAAAATATTAACGGTATAAAATTAAACATTTCTTGGACAGATCTTGGGAACTGGAAAGAGATTTTAAAAATTTATCACAAAAATAAATTAAAATATTTTAATAAGAAAAATATTTATTATAGGCCATGGGGTCGTTATGTTAATTTATTTGAAGGAAAAAAATTTTTGATAAAAGAATTAACAGTTAATGCCAAATCTTCTATCAGTCTTCAAAAACATAACTATAGATCAGAGCATTGGATGGTTACACAAGGAAAACCGAAAATTACGATTAATAATAAAAAATTTTTTAAAAAAGAAAATGATTCTGTTTTTATTCCCGTGGGTACAGTTCATAGAATAGAAAATTTATACAAAAAACCTGTTAAAATCATGGAAGCTCAAACAGGACCTATTTTAAAAGAGTCTGACATCATCAGGTATAAAGATATTTATGGTAGAATTAAATAATTTCCAATTCTATCGGAGTATGATCTGAAGGTTTTATTTTTGATCTTGGTTTTTTATTAATATTTATATTCTTTATGTTGTTTAGAATATTGTTAGAAACTAAAAAATGATCAATTCGTAAACCATTATTTTTTTGCCAAGATCCTGCTGTATAATCCCAAAAAGTATATTCTCGTTTATTTTTATTTAAATGCCTATAAATATCGACAAAACCTAAATTAATTAGTTCACGAAACTTTTTTCTGATTTCTAATTTAAACAGAGCATCATTTACATATTTAGTGTAGTCATGAGAGTCTATTTCCTCAGGGAGAACATTAAAATCACCAGCAATAATAATATTTTTATTTTTTAATAATGTTTTTTTTATTTGAAGAACAAACAAATCAAGCCAATTTTTTTTGTAATCATACTTTTCCGTATTTATTGGATTGCCATTTGGAACATAAATATTAATCAATTTAATTAGAGCTGATTTGTTTTTTATATCTCCCTCAATAATTCTAGATTGATTTAGCTTATCTTTAATAAACCCCGTAGCAACTTTATTAAATTTTATTTTAGATAAAAAAGCTACACCATTATAACTTTTTTGACCAAACACATAAGAGTCGTATCCAATTTTTTTAAAATCACTAACAGGAAAATTTTTATTTTCTGTTTTTATTTCTTGCAACATCAATATATCGGGAGCAGATTGCTTGATATAGTCGAGAATATTCAGAATTCTTGCCCTTACGGAATTTACATTCCAAGAAACAATTTTCATTTAAACAGAAAAAGAAAGCCCACAACCACAAGAGGAGCTTGCTTGCGGGTTATTTATTGTGAATGAGTCTCCAATTAATTCTTTTTTAAAATCTACCACCGAACCATCAATAATTTTTAAAGAGCTTTTATCAATAACTGCTTTATCAAAAAGATTGTCATCAGCTGTAATTTTATCGTCAAAGGAGAATTTGTATTTAAAACCAGAACATCCTCCTCCTTGAACTGCAATTCTAAAATACATTTTTGAACTTTTTTCCAGAAGAATTCTTTTAATTTCTTCTTTGGCCGAGTCTGTAAATTCAATTTTGTTAGTCATATTTAATAAATAATGTATTATACATTTTTATCACATCTTATGCAAAAAAGTGAATATTCTAAATTATCTACACCAATCAAATCTGTTGGAAGGATTTATAGTGAGAAATCTAGTTTGCTGAGATCTCCCTATCAAAGAGACAGAGATAGAGTAATACACTCTACAGCCTTTAGAAGATTAAAACATAAAACCCAAGTTTTTGTTAATACAACAGGAGATCATTACAGAACAAGAATAACTCACTCCCTAGAAGTTTCTCAGATTGCCAGAACTCTTGGAAAATTTTTTAAACTGAACGAAGATCTATGTGAAACTTTGAGTTTGTCACATGACCTAGGGCACCCTCCTTTTGGACACGCGGGGGAAGAAGCCTTAAATGAGTGCATGAATGATTTTGGAGGATTTGACCACAATATTCAAACTTTGAGAATCCTGACTCTGTTGGAAAATAAGTACTATAATTTTTCAGGCTTAAACTTGTCTATTGAAACACTAGATGGTTTAGTAAAACACAACGGTCCCGTTTTAAACAAATCAAAATATGATTGTATTTTAGGTAAAAATATTTTTAAAAAAAAAATTAATTTCAATAATAAGCCATCACTAGAATCACAAATTTCATCTATCTCAGATGACATTGCCTATAATAGCCACGATTTAGAAGATGGTTTAAAAGCAGGCTTATTTAGAATAGACGATCTAGATAAAATACCAGTTATTTCTGATATAATTTATAAACATAAGAAAAAATTAAAAATGAATGACAAAGAACTAATACTAAGACAAATCGTTAGAGATATAATAAATGAAATGGTAAAGGATATTATTAATAATACGAAAAAAAATCTAAAATACGAAAAACCTAAAAATATTAATGATATTTATAAATCAAAAATTCATTTGGTAAATTTTTCGGATAAAATGATTAACTTTGATTTTTCCATAAAATCTTTTTTAAAGACAAGAATGTATAATCACCAAGATGTTTTAAAAAAAACTAAGCAAGGCAGAAATATAGTTAGGGTTTTGTTTTCAAAAATAAGAAAAAATCCTTCTAAATTTATCAAAAGAAATGCTCTTCGCAATGCTTCAAAAGAAAGATCTGTTTGTGATTTTATAGCAGGAATGACAGACAGATATGCAATAAACATATATAACTCAATAAAATGAATTTATTTAAAATTTATCTAGACGAAATAAAAAAAAAATTAATAAAAAATAAAAATAACCTTAATATTAAAT
>Ga0208764_10001671_pt1 | contig 14154 bp, 8 predicted proteins | sample ETNtaG_18_FD_185762 | JGI IMG/M metagenome (GOLD analysis project Ga0208764, IMG submission 185762) | Marine microbial and viral communities from oxygen minimum zone, Eastern Pacific Ocean - ETNP201302SV91 (SPAdes) (version 2) | ecosystem: Environmental > Aquatic > Marine > Oceanic ... | reverse complement strand
GAACAATCAAGTGACTGCACGGCTGTTAGCAGTGTAATTCACTTTCAAAATATGTTTAGGGGTCCTTCTTTTCTTCATATACCGTCTAATCCAGACCATCACTATACAACAGGTGAGATGATGACAGATAAGACAGCAAGTGAGAAGTTGGACGATGATAATGGGTCGATAGTAATCGATGTGGACGAGCAGCAGGCAACGATCGAAGATCTGCCTGGTGTGGGTCCAGCGACCGCAGAGAAGTTGCGGGAAGCAGGATTCGAGGAATTACTAGCAATCGCAGTGATGAGCCCGAATGAATTAGCTGAGCAGGCCGAGCTGGGTGAGGCCGTAGCGTCGAAAATCATCCAGGGTGCCAAGAAGATGGCTAACATCGGTGGCTTCATTTCAGGAAACAAATTGCTCGAGCGCCGCCGTGAGGTGCAGAAACTGACCTCGGGAGCAGCGGCTCTCGACGAGTTGCTCGGCGGAGGGTTCGAGACTCAAGCTATCGTCGAAGTCTACGGCGAGTTCGGCAGTGGAAAGACGCAGATTGGTCACCAACTCGCTGTCAATACGATTTTGCCTCTTGAGCAAGGTGGGTTCGATGGTGAAGTATTCTACATCGATACCGAAGACACCTTCCGCCCCGAGAGGATTGCACAGATGTGCGAGGGTGTCGGGCTAGACCCGGCCGCTGTCCTCGATCGCATCCACGTCGCACGAGCATACAATTCAGCCCACCAGATGCTGCTCGTTGACGAGATCAAGAAGCTCTCGAAGAATCTCGATGTGAAACTCATCATCGTTGATTCGTTGACGAGTCACTTCCGTGCAGAATATGTCGGACGAGGCATGCTTGCACCACGACAACAAAAACTCAATCGACACATGAAGGAGCTCAAGCAACTTTCAGATGTTCACAATGCTCTGGTTCTCGTAACGAACCAAGTCATGTCGAAGCCAGACTCGCTTTGGGGTGACCCAACGAGGGCCATCGGAGGTCACATCGTTGGCCACGCCAGTACATTCCGTCTCTACCTCAGGAAGTCGAAGGGAGGGCGAAGGATCGCCCGTCTCGTCGACAGTCCTAACCTACCTGAGGGAGAGGCAGTGTTCACCGTGACTGCCGAGGGTCTCAGGGATTGATTCCTGCATGGCCCTCGGGGTCCGAGTGTGTATCGAACCACTGCTTGAACAGTAGGGTCGATATTGCATAGGCGACTGCCATGATGACGAATGGAGTACGGTAGTCTCCTGAAGCCATCAGAGTCGCCCCAAGATATCCTGCGATGGCCATCAGGCCAGCGCCGAAGAAGCGAGAGATGCCTACGAAAGTAGCTCTCTCGCTGATCTCGAGTTTGCTCATAGTGAATGCCTCCATCACAGGATTCGACATATTGAACAGAGTATTTCGCAAAACCCAAGCCAATCCCGCTATCGATACAACCGTCGTCGGCGTTGCGAGTTCGGGTGCAAAACCAATCATCAGAATGAAAGGAATCGCGGCCAAACGTGTCCAAATGATTGTCGTAACCTCGCCGAGTCGGTCGACAACGAGAGGCACTAGAAATGCGCCAATTGACAGTGCCAATGACGATGCCGCGTAAATCATTCCAATCTCGTGTTCGTGCGCCTGGATTGAACCATGTTCGTGGAAGAAGACGTTTCCTAGTCGCACTACAAATCCAGCACCTAGGCCGATGAAGGATGATACAATTACGAAGCGCTTGATGGTGATTGGATTCTTGATACCGCTAAACAATCCACGCCCCGTCTCCTTCTCCTCGGCCGGTATATCCAGCTTCTTCAGAAGAACGGCCGGAATCAGGGAGAGGAACCACCATCCGATAGCGAATTGCACAGCCAATCGGTAAGCCTCGATGGTGCCGATGTCGTACACATCACCTAGGTAGGCTGGGAGGAATCCAGCAACAATTGCTCCCATCATTGCAGCCAATGTTCTGAATCCTGAACCGACTGCGAAGAGGTGAATTCTTTCGCTCGGTTGAGAATTTTCGGCCATGAACGGAACCTCGGTTACGTGGTGCAGTGAACCGAAACCGGATGCGATTGCTGAGAAAGCCAGAATAGTCGTTGGATCTTCACTGGTAATCAAAATCATTGAGCAGATAGCGCCTCCGCCATCCCCGATAATGAATCCCCATTTTCTATCGAGGCTATCTGCTAATTTGCCGGCTGGAATCGATGAGAGAGCGCCGGCAACTCCCATTACTGCGATGCGCAAGCCGATGAAAGCGATGCCAAGTTCGGGCAGAATCAGAAGCAGATAGAGATTGAATAGAACTTCCCAAGCACCGTGAATAACATCCATTCCGAATATGTGAAGCAAGTACATTCGGGCGTTCCAGCTGAACTGTCTGACGCGTCCGAAATAACTCAGTTCATCTTCCAACTCGGCACCTCAGACGGGAATCTCCGCGAGGGCGTTGTCAATCTCACCGATGAGGCTGTCGAGATGCGACTCTGAGAAAGAAAGTGTGAGACCACTGGCCTCGAATAACTCGGTCAAACCACGCGTATAGCCCAATGCGAGTCCAGATTTGTAGCGGGCGAGAGCGTCTTGTTTGTCTCGTCGGTGGTATTGCCACATTTGCAGCGCCCCAAGCTGAGCGATTCCGTATTCGACGTAGTAGAACGGCACTCCGAAGAGGTGACCCTGACGCTGCCAAGATACTTCTCGAATGTCCTCGAATCCATTCATGTCCACCTTTGGTCCGAAACGCTCGCTCAACTCCAACCACTTTTCCGCTCGCTCCTCCCTAGTGTGCTCTGGGTTGGCATATATCCAGTGCTGGAAGGCGTCGATGGTTGCAATCCATGGCATTAGCGCGATGATGTCTTCAAGGTGGCTTCTGCGGGCTCGATTTGCCTCCTCTGAGCTGTAGAACTGTTCCCAGTGGGGGTGAGTGAGCAATTCCATCGACATCGATGCGACTTCTGCAAATTCTATCGGAGCATCGCGCTCATGGATGAGATCCAGATGTCCAGAATAGAAGGAATGGAAGGCGTGTCCAGCCTCGTGAATCATTGTCTCTACGTTACGCTGTGTCCCTGCAGCGTTCATGAAAATGAATGGAAGGCGGCTCTTCTGCAGGTAGTATTGGTAGCCACCCGGCGCCTTCCCTTTTCGGCTGTCAAGGTCCAGGCAATCATTCGCATCTAGCAGATCGAAGTAATTGCCCAATTCATCTGACATTGCGTGGAAGATGCTTGAGCAGCCGTCAACCATCTCCTGCACTTCCTTGAAGGGCTGGAGAGGTGGTCGTCCATGGACGTCCACACTCATATCCCAAGGACGGAGAGTTTCGAGGGCGAGTGCTCCTCGTCGCTCCTCGTCCGTTCGGTGGCGTAATGGCTGGCAAATCGCTTCGATTGAGTTGTGAAATTCGAGGCAGTCCTCGATTGTATAATCGAAGCGATGCATTGCTGCGAACATGTATTGTTGATATCCATCAAATCCAGCGTTGGTTGCAATTTCATGTCGGATTGCAATCAGTTCGTCGTAGATTTCTGAGATTCGCTCGTTGTCTTCGTAGCGACGCTCTGCTACCGATTTCCACGCTGCTTCACGGATTTCTCGGTTAGTATTCTCGAGATAGATTGCCATCTGAGCGAAGGTCTTCTGCTCTCCATCGAATTCAACCATCTGAGCTCCACAAATCTCGTTGTATTCGGTGACAAGTTTGGTGGCTTGGGTTTGCAGTGGGATGTTCTCTTCGCGGAAGATTTCGATATTCGTGGTGAGACCTTTGATGAGAATTTCGTAACGTTCTGGTAGTTCACCAACCGCATCGTGTTCGACGATGCGCCTGTTGAGGATATCACTGTATTCTGAGAGTTTAGGTTCAACATTTTCGACGAAGTCCATCCAGGCTTTCTGGATGACTTCGTCGTCGGTGTGACAGGTCATGTCGATGTACAGTCTCGCTCGAGCTTCTGAGATTATTTCTGAGAGCGCAGACCTATCGGCAATGAATGTCTTGAGGCAACCGGAACAACTCAGAGTGCGGTCACGTAAGTCGTTCATGTGTGGCTCAATTGCGGGCCATGACGCGCCGTCAAGGTCATCGGAAACGAAGCTCATGTTACTCCCTCAGTCATTGCGAGTCGGCTGTGGTCCAGTTGGTTGAGGCCCTTCTTGGCGGCTGTACTTCTGCCGCTTCCACTTGGCTGCATCTGCATGGGTTTTCTCACGAATTTCTTCGATGGCTTCGTGCTCGGGGTTCTCTCGTTCAATCCAGCAGGCTGTGCAGTAGCGCTTCCCTTTGTGATCGACAAAGTTGTTTGGCGTGCATCCTACGCTGCAGACTGTGCAGGTTCTGAATCCGTGGAATCTTGACATGTTATCGCGCAGCCGGTGGGGACTCTTGCCTATCAGTTTGACCCCATAGGGGTCAATTGTGGAGGTCTGCCATGGCTGCGTGAACTAGGAAGTAGGATTCAAGATTTGATGGGTTCGAGCCTTCCTCGGATGTTGTATAACCGAGTCGGTCGAGGCCGTCTTGAGTAGGGAGTGGTCGCCTCGGAATTAGCTCTGACTTGAGGTGAAGCATCAATCTCTGAGCCTCAAGTGTTGCATCGTTGAACGATTCTCTAGGAATTTCTACAACTTCATTTGCCCCTGAATCGTAGGGGTCCAATCCACCGAAATCTGGAAGATGAACAATCCATGCCGATTGATCTCCTGAGCGTAGGCCTGCCCTCTCGAAGGCAGTCTTGATCTGGTGGGTTCCGGAGATTAGTCGCAGGAATTCGGTGTCTACGTTATTCCCGACCATTTCTTTTCGAAGCTCTCTTCGCCTGAGTGAGTGCCAAGCTGTCCATAGGTGGATTTCGCTGGCTGCAGCATCGAATGCCATCAGTAGCCAGCGTTCGCTCGGGCGCCACTCGTTGAAGACGCCGACGATAGTTCTCGGGTCATCAAGAGGCTCACTGAATTGGATACCCCAGGCTGGGAACCAAGGAACCCTGTGTTCATCGGCCATGGTCGGCGATGACTTCTGACTGATGAAGACTACAGGTCAGCGACGTCGACGAGCCGAGCGGGCTGCGGCTTCGACCACGTTATCGACAAGTCGAGGGCTCCACCCTCGCAAGTCGGCGAGTCTATCACGGTCTTTCTCAGTCAATACGGCGACATCGGCTGCGTTCTCCACACCAAGTAAATTCACCATCTCCCGAGCCCTTGTTCGTCCGACTCCGCGGATGGAAACTAGGCCTAGAAGGTCAGCTCGACAGCCGTGGCGAACTCTTCTGTGAATTTCTCCTACAAATTCGATCAGAGCCTTGTGTTGAATCGGATCCATGCGTCGTAGTTCATCGTCCTCAACGAGGATTTCTCTCATTGCGAAGAGTAACCACTCGGCGAGGTCGACTCGGCTGCGAACATCTCCAGGTTGGACGCTCCAATTCTTCTCCAGATCTTCCATTCTCGATTCGTTGATCCAATCTTCGAGAACTAGTACTCCTTTCATCCTCCTCTCGCTATCTGAATCGATGGGTTCCGAGAGAAATTCACGTTGATGTGAGTGTATGGCAGCGTGAATCCTCTCGATATCGTCCTTCCTCGGCCATAGAGCTAGGAAATCAGGAGTACAAGCTACGAGATGAATCAGGCTGAGTGGAGACACCTGATGGACATCATCAGTTCCGTTCATCACTCGCATTGCACCTTGCAGTCCATCGTGGATCATCCGGCCAGAGATTGGATTCAGATAGAGTCGGGCGACTCTCTGGCCGAGGGCCGTAGCCGAGTAAGTCATCGAAGCGGGATCAGGCAGAATTGGCTCGGCAGTGACCCGCTGACTTGCCTTTGCGAAGCCGAATATGGCCGGTCCCTTTCTTACAGTCAGACCACTGGGTGTTGGCGACTCAGACTTGGAAATTTCAAGGCCCGGAACGCTCGTGGTCGTCCTTGCCCATTCCGGCATCTCATCCTGCCATTCCTCTGGTTCCTCCGAGGCCTCTTCGCGTTGCTTGATTCGTGAGAGAACCTCCGATGATTCACCATCTCTGGTAATCATTCCATTATTGGTAAGCCAACTGATTACATCGTCAAGTCGAGAATCAAGTATTTGTTCTTCCATATGTGTGGCGAGGAAAGTTTCGGCGAAGAATCGAGTCACAGCATCCCTATCTCGGATTCCTCCAGTTGCCATTATAGAAAGCAAGTGAGTGAGCAAGGCTGGGTCTTCCTCTGCTCTCATCGCTGAGGGGTTGGCGAGTTTCGAAGTGACTTCTTCAGGCTCACTTAGCATATACATCTCGACGATGTTGAGTTCATCGCTCTCATCTTTGGCAAGAATCCAAGCATCGCCAGCATCGTCGTACTTTGGCCGACCGGCTCTACCGAGCATTTGCCTGATTTCCATTACCGGCAGAGGCATCGACCCTCCACCAGCCGAGCTCCAGCGGCGGTGGTCGCGAATGATTACCCGACGTGCAGGTAAGTTGACTCCTTGAGCTAGTGTAGGCGTGGCAACAATTCCGAGTAGTATTCCTTCTCGAAAGGCCTCCTCGACGGTCTTTCGCTGGGTATAGGTCAGTCCAGCATGGTGGAAGGCGACACCTCCACGGATGGCCTTAGCGAGGGCTCTACCCATCACGGAGGCGTCCTCCCGCCGAGTCATCTTCTCAGCGAGATTATCCCATTCTTCGGCGAGTTCTGCACTGTATCGCATCGAATCCGTCGTCAATTGTTTGCGGACGTGTTTGGACAACTCTCTCGCTTCTTTTTGTGCCGATGCGCGAGAGTTGACGAAAACTAGCATCTGACCACCACTAGCAACTGAATCGTCGAGGACTGATTGCAATCTCTTCGTTGTACGACCTTCGATTGTCCTTGGCTCAGGCCATTCTGTATGTTCTGGCCCGTCGATTCGATGGATTTTGACATCCAATCCAGTGAGTGTACCAGAGTGTAATTGGATGGGCCTCCAGTCGGATTGGATCAGCCTAGCGTCAAGCCAATCCGCCATTTCTTCGGCATTTCCTACGGTTGCAGAGAGTGCGATAATCTGAGCTTCAGGCTGAGCATGACGAATCCTTGAGAGCAACACTTCGAGTGTCGGGCCACGCGAAATGTCGTGCAGCAGATGGAATTCGTCTGAGACGACTACACCAATCTTCTCAATCAGTCCGTCTCGAGTTCGAAGCATTGAGTCGAGTTTCTCGCTCGTGCAAACTAGAATGTCGGATTCTTCGAGTCCACTGGTTTCTCCGCTTCGGTCGCCGATGGCGATTCCGACTCGAAGGCCGACGAGTCCAGCCAGCTCACGTAATTCCTCGACCTTCTCTGACGCGAGTGCCTTCAGAGGGACGATATAGAGTCCTCGCGCATCCTGCATATCGGTGAGCAAGCGATGAATCATCGTCAGATGCGCAACGAGTGATTTTCCGCTCGCGGTTGGTATAGTCAGCATGACATTCTGACCCGCGAGCGCATACGGAAGCGCCTCTCGTTGTGGTGGAAACAACTCCTCAACACCCCATTCGGAGCGAAGGTAATCGACGATTCGCGAGTCAACCGGCAGGTCCGCAAGACACACCTCAGGAAGGTCTTCACCAGCGGCCACGAACAAACTCTGAATCCGCCGTTCTAAAGGATGCCGAGAGGTAAGACAAGAAATCCAGTTCATAACTGAAAGTGAACAACCTTCTCAGGTCATTGAACGGCAAGTAATTATCAGTTCCATCGATGATATGCAGGATGTCCTTCCTTCACCGCAACGAACAACCCTTCACCGGTTGCACAAACCTTGCCATCCGCCTCCAGTGCCATGCTCACCTGCGCCCTATCTTCGCCAAGTTCTACGACTTCTGCAGTAACCAAAAGTTCGCATCCAGAAGGTGTTGGCCTTCGTAATTTGATGTTGTAATTCGCCGTAACTGTGCACGGTGGCTCCGCATCTCCAGCCTGATCCATCAGGGCGATAGCCGCCGCCCAATTCCCGTGACAATCCATCAAAGCGCCGATGATTCCACCGTTTACCATCCCTGGGAACGCTTGATGCTCAGTCGAGGGCTCAAAGCGCATGACGAACCCATTCTCGCTTCGGAATGAACGAATCTGCAATCCATCAGAGTTGGCCGGTCCGCAGCCGAAGCAGATCGAGTTGGGGGCGTGAGTTTCCTGAATTGAGGGCCCGTCGGGTATGCTCATTGACTATGCCAGAGGCGGGGGATTCTACAACGATTTCCCAGCCAACCTATCTCTTGAACTCAGCCATCTCCTGCCTAATCCTCTTATTGCGCCGGCACCACAGCCGAGCATTGGTGGATTCCGAGAAGACTCCTGAGCCCTCCGCCGAGTCTGGTGGTGACGTTCGTATGCCGAGGGCTAAGAGGCGTCGCCATCAACCTGTAAAGGTGTCAAATCAGATTCCAACGCGACGCCGAAAAGAGATCGAGAAGGCTCTCGAAGAGCCGAGCAAGACCCCGAAGTCGTGGTCGCGCTCGAGCGATTGGAAATCTCACCGAATCGGCCGTAAATTAGTGAAACCTGGGACTATTAGACAACTCGATTATGACCTCATGGATGTCGAAATCGGTGAATCTTGGCCAATTCCGATTACGGTGATTCATGGTGCTCGCCCTGGGCCGGTAGTGACTATTTCCGGGGCACTTCATGGCAACGAATTGGTGGGGCCACTCGCCTTGACCTACTTACAATCAGCAAGTATCATTGGTGAAGATAAGGCGATTGACCCAGCGGTGGTAGCCGGTACAATTCGCATCATTCCAATCGTCAATATGCCCGGCTATCGCCGAAGAAATCGCTACATGACCGACGGTCGTGACCTGAATCGCTTCTTCCCTGGGAAGGAGGATTCCAACACGACCTCACGCGTTGCGAACAGACTCTGGAATGAGATATTCTCGACCAGCGATCACATCATCGATTTGCACACAGCAGCGCTCGGCCGCACTAATATGCCGCAAATCCGTGCAAATCTCGCCAATCGTTCGAGCAATCGAATCGCTCGATCTTTTGGGATCGAAGTCATTCTTGACAGCGAGGGTCCGAAGGGCTCGTTGCGCAGGAGCGCAGATAATGCGGGAATCAGTTGTATCACATACGAAGGCGGTGGAGCCGATGAAGCCGACCCCGAATCAATCCAGATTGCGATGTACGGGGTATTGAATGTTCTACGAAGTCTCAAGGTGATTCCAGGGTATCCGAGCAGGCCTCGATTCCGCCTTCTTGCATCTGGATCGGCGTGGATTCGCTCAGATTATGGAGGGCTGCTCGACGTGCTGACTCCAGCAGGGTCCTGGGTCGAAGAGGACGAGCTCGTTGCTACAGTCTCCGACCCCGAACATCCAGGTATCTCTATGGAAATACGCTCACCAACTGATGGACTACTCATTTGCACCGCAACCCATCCTTTCGTAACAACGGGGACACCGATTGGTCATTTGTTACCGATAAAGAAGGGTGTGAAGACCGTGAAGCGTCGCCTCGATGACGAGGGTGTTCTAGTGCTGAGTGGAGCGGATGGGGAGCCACCGTGGCGCGATGACGATGAAATCGAAGATATCTCGGTAGATGGTGTATGGGAAGGCGGCTCTCCAGATGCAGAATGGGGAGATGATATGCGTGCAGCAGGCGAGGAAGAGGCCGATTAGGCCTGAACCTGAATCACAGACTCAGTCACACGATTCTAGAAATTCACTCTTCACTATCAAAGGATTCAGTTTCATCCTCGGTTTCTTCGATGGACTGCTCAGCCACTGCGCTTGCACCAAGCATTGGAGGTAGGTTTGACTCGACAACCGGCGCAGCGGCGACAGCCGTTGCGCCGAGCATTGGGATCTCCTCAGCCGCGGCAGGAGCATTCTGACTGTGCTGACTCAGCAGAGCGCTGAGGTCAGGTGCAGAAGGCAACTCCGCCCCTCTGTGCTCAGGTGTAGCACCGGGTGGGCGCTGATTGACTCGGAATTCTGCATAGGCATCAGCGACCATCTTGTTCTCGCGCATCTTCATGCCAGCGAATGAGATGCCGCCGACTACAGACAGCAGTATCAGAAGCAGGACGAAGATACCAACTGTTGAACCAAAGAAGGCAAACAATGACTCAAGAATGGTCGGTGGTGGAATATACACCTCAACATCAACTATCCACTGCATCTGAGTGACGAAGCCCGAATCGGTGATTGACACGTTCAGGTATCGCAATGCATCTCCATTCTTACATAGAATCACGGCAAGATCCCAATCTCTCGATTCACAATCGATTGCCTCGAGAATCAATGTCTGACCATCATCACTCATATTTCCAGCCAGCGTGACTCCTTCCATCTCCCAGACAACAGTCTTGCTGACTTCAATAGGGATTCCATGAATATCGATACGCAGTGTATCATTTACCGAATCCCAGGAGATTGTTTCAGAGGTCTCAGGAGATGTCAGAATAATTTCACTGCGAATCAATGAATCATCTATCACATCATTACAGTCATCATCCCAGCCATTCCATGTCTCCGACGCATCAGGGTTGATGCTCTCGATGAGGTCTTCACAATCCTCGAAGGCATAGAATCCGTCTTCATCACGGTCGTGATCGAAGACAAGAGGGTTCGACTTTGTTTCGAGGATCTCCTTTCCGTCAGTCATCCCGTCATCGTCTGAATCGGCGTCTTCCGGGTCGGTAGAGAGGTTGTGGTACTCATCATAATCGCCGAGACCATCATTGTCACTATCGCGCGCGTGGAAGTCCTCATCGATTTCGTCATCGCAATCATTGTCCTTTGAGTCGAGCATCTCAGGCAAGAACGGCGCGCGCTCTGAGTCATCATCCTGACAATCCTGGAACCAATACCAGCCGTCACCGTCATCGTCGGGGTCGGCCCAGAGTGGATTTGACTGGTAGGTATTGACCTCAAGCCCATCAGGTAGACCATCGTCATCGGTGTCGCCGTCGTAGGGGTCTGAGGTCACATTGTGGAATTCGTCGTAATCGTCAAGTCCATCTGAGTCGCTATCAATATCCCAGAATCCATCATCCACAATTAAATCGCAATCGTTGTCCTTGTCGTCTAATAATTCTGGAAGAGCTGGATTCCGATACTCATCCTCGTCGTCGCAATCAAGGAACCAGTGGAATCCATCGGAGTCGGCATCGGGATCGTAAGTCAATGGATCCGAGCCGTGAGTATTCACCTCGACACCGTCGGTCAAGCCGTCATCATCAGTGTCATCATCTTCAAAATCAGTCCCGTGAACGTGGTACTCCGGCCAATCCTTCAGTCCATCGGAGTCGCGATCGGTGAAGTTGAAGCCCTCGTCTGTTACATCATCACAATCGTCGTCAATTCCATTCAATCTCTCGTAAGTCCCAGGATTTACATTTGGATTATTGTCGTTACAATCTTGGAAATGATAGAACAAATCATTGTCGGCGTCGGCATCGTAATCGAGTGGATCAGTACCCCAATAATTCACCTCGACGCCGTCGGACAAGCCATCGTCATCGCTGTCAGAATCTAGCGCGTCGGTACCGTAGGTGTTGAGTTCCTGTTCGTCGGTCAAGCCATCGGTGTCCGAGTCAGACATCAGAGGGTCGGTGCCGTGAGTCATCACTTCGTCGTAATCTGAGAGTCCATCGTCGTCAGAGTCTGCATCGTATGGATCGGTGCCCCAAATCAGAGTCTCGTTTTCGTCAGAGAGTCCATCGTCGTCGTGATCAAAATCGATGTCGATTCCGTGGAAAATTAGTTGCCATGAGTTCAGAGTTCCATTGTCTCCTGAACCGGCGTCTCGGACCTTCAATATCCATTCGCCAAGGCTTGATTCACCCCAGTGATGAACGGTGTTGAACAACCAATTTGAGAAGTCATCATTAGCATCACCATTACTCTCAGCGAGCCAAGATTCCGTGCCATCCGGGGAGACAAGAACGATATCGAGATCACCGCGGTATGTGTGGTTGATGTCGACTATTACATCGATGCTTTCAAGGGATAATTCAAGAGGAATATCGACTGGAAATTCACTCCAAGAGGAGTTGCCGTCAGGGATGTCGAAATTCTCATAGTAAGGACCGAAAGTCGCATTCATCTCACTCTCAAGGGTTGTCCAATTCAGTGCCATTGAGACTGCTGCGCCCGCGTCAACCGCTCCGAATCCATACTTGTGCGAGACATCATGACCTGCGCCATTGGTGTTCCAAGATGAATCGTTGGGGTCATTCATGCGTGCTGTTCGAAGCAAAATCTCCTGCACATCGCGCCAAGTGAGATCTTGGTTAGCGTCGTACATTAGCGCGATGACTCCTGCGGCGAGAGGTGTTGCGCTTGAGGTCCCTCCAAACGTGTGGGTGACATTGCCGCTGCCATTGTACCCGCCGCTTCCAGTGATGTCGGTTGTAGTGATTCCTTCGCCATCACCATTGGAGTGAGCTGCAACTAGGATATTTGCTCCTGGTTCGGCATAGTATGACTGTTCACCTTCGTGATTGATAGCTGTGACGGCGATTGTAAATCGGCTGTTAGCGTAGCCGTCTTTGTTGGCATTATCGTCACTACCAAGTCCGTTTCCGGCGGCCCAAGTAATTGAGTTGCCAAGGCCGCCGCGACCCCAGTAAGCATCTTCTTCGAAGGCTGCGAGTGTCAATGGTCCTGGTCCAGCGAGGGTTGAACCGTCGTCCGAAGGACCCCAAGAATTCGAGTAGATGTCGATATCATCATTCTCGAAAGATAGAGCATCGGCTTCGGTGCTGTCGCCTGCCCAACAAGCGATGAGTGTTGAGCCTGCGAGGGTTGCTTCCCACGCGGCACCGGAGACGTAGAGTGAGTTGTTACCTACGGCTGCGGCGACGCCGGCAGCAGCAGTCCCGTGGCCGTTCCAATCACTGGGTGCCGGGTCACTGTCGTCATTGCACCAATCGTAGGAATAGGTAGGGTCGTAATTGTCCTCGATGTCGGGGTGTTCATGGTCCAGCCCGTCATCGACTATGCTGATGATAACTCCTTCACCACGATAATGATCCCAGATATCTGTAGCGTTGATATCCTCCCCTGCCAAACCGCTTGTCTGGCCATAATTATCCAGGTGCCACTGAGCTCCCAATTCAGGGTCATTTGGGTTATCGCGCGTGTATTGCTGGCGCTCGACGAGAGGTGAGAATGATTCTATTTGGCCCAGTTCGAGCGCCACCTTGAGATCAGAAATGGCGTTTAGTGGCTCATCGAATGTCCAGATGTAAGCGCCGCGTAGGACTGAGGTGGCCTTGACTTTCTCAGGGCTCGCAACCGACCAGATTTGCTTCTCGAGTGGAATCTGAGTAACTACTAGCCATTCGTCTGTCTCAGCCAATTGGTCTTCGCTGTATTGATCCAATTCTTCGACTCTATCGAAGGCAAGTTGGACGGCTAGTGAGTATGTCGGTAGAATCGGCTCACCGTCTATCTCGAGGTTAATTTGAACTTCTTGATCGTCGACTATCGCCGCTGCTACTGGACTTACCAACATCAGGACCAACAGCATGGCTGCCGTACGCATGAGGGTCGTTCGCGCTTGTAGGGGTTTTAGCCGTTCCCAGCGTATGACAGTCATACGCATCGCGTAATTCAGTCGGTGCGGAAGGCTGCGATGGCGGCGTGAACCTCTTCATCGCTCATCAAACGACGCTGACTCTTCGCCACTTCGAACATGTGAGCAACCAATTCATCATCAGCCTCGTAGCCATTTTGTTGGAGCCACCAGACAATGTTCGAGCGCCCGCTCATGTGGCCGATTCGAATGATTTGTTGCAGACCGTAATCCTGTGCGGGAACTCCTGAATAAACTCGGTCAGCAAGCCAGTGATCGCCTTTCTTCATCGCCTTGATGACAGCGCTTGCGTGAACGCCAGTGCCCGTCTCGAAGGCGTCTTCACCGAACACTGGATAATTGCGCGGCAAGGCGACTTCGACATATTCATGCGCCTTGCGCATGTACTCGTTGAGTGCAGTCAAATCATTGTCGATAACGCCCATCAAGGAGAGATTGACCAATGTCTGATCTAGCGGGGCGTTACCGGCTCGTTCGCCGACGCCGAGCGCAGTTCCATGAATCACATCAGCGCCGGCTTCGACCGCGGCCAAATTATTCGCAACCCCAAGGCCTCGATCCTGATGCCCATGCCAATTCACCTCGATGTCACGGCGCTT
>Ga0208764_10001668_pt1 | contig 14163 bp, 16 predicted proteins | sample ETNtaG_18_FD_185762 | JGI IMG/M metagenome (GOLD analysis project Ga0208764, IMG submission 185762) | Marine microbial and viral communities from oxygen minimum zone, Eastern Pacific Ocean - ETNP201302SV91 (SPAdes) (version 2) | ecosystem: Environmental > Aquatic > Marine > Oceanic ... | reverse complement strand
ATATAATGTGTCATAATACATACCGGAACAATCCTTTCCATCTACAATAAAATTATCTGGAAGAGGATATTCATTATTTACATAACCGAGAGGTGCGGTAACCCGTTGCTGGCCGTCAATTAATTCATACTTGTACGAGCCATCTTCTTTTTGAATAACTCTAATATGAATTTCGGGAATGCCCGCGTGGGATGTACAAAGAATCGTGCGTAGAATATCTTGTTTCCACGCTAGAGTGGCCACTTTTTCACGCTGATATGCACGATTTTGTGTGTTAATTTTAGGACTTTTTAGCCATGCAATAGTAACATCACCATTGCTACATCTTTTTTCATTAGGGCTAAAGCTTGATTCTGCGTTTTCGCAGGTAATATATGTCATATTGTTCCTTTCGTAGATGACATTATTTTCAGTTCACACAATTATGAACATTTAGTAAATGTCGTTTCCGGAATTGGAAACTTCATAATGTCACAAGTAGTTTTATTCGCATGCTCGCTCCATAATGGAGCGAGCAATAGGATTCGAACCTATATCTTCAGAATGGAATTCCAAAGTGTTGCCTACAACTACTCGCAATATATAAACATATTATAACATATTATTACAATATGTCAAGTGGCTATCTAATAATATCTAATTTATCAATATTATCAGCATTCCAAAACTCTAATTCTCTTCGTAACTTTCCATTTGCTTTAACATTTTCCCATCTCTTCTGGGCTTTTTTCTTCCACCATTTAGTTAAATTTTCAAAAGAATAGTTATCGTAATTTGGTTTTTTAATTAACTTATCTGTTTTTCCAAAAATATAATCTTTAGTATTTTCAAAACCATAATCTGAAGTGTAATATCTCTTTTGAGTAGTAATTGCCATTTTCTCTTTAATCAATTTCTGGAATTCGGCAAACTTATTAACATCATATGACTTCAAATTATTTTTTAAGATAGAATAAATTTTATCTTGTGTCCTCATCTTTGTACTTGTTGGAATATCTTGATCTGAAACATAGAGGGGCCCACCGTTTTTTTCTTGTAAAAAATCTCTAGTTTTAGCATATAATTCATCTGAAAGATTTAATAGCAATTTACTTTCTGTATCTCCACTATGTCTTAAAAATGGTTTTAAGCCATCATACTGACTTACATTTTTAATTGAACCATATAGAGAAGTTGTTTCGAAAAACAATGCTTCCATCTTGTCATATTTCTCATTAAGAAATTCCCTGAGTTCATGACTACAACAATATAATGCTAATAGCTTTCCACCCAAACAATTATATCCAAATGGTTGTGCTGGAACAATATTAAACCCATTAACAAAATGTTTATTAGCAAGGTCTAATGGAGTTTTTGAAACACCAAAATAATTATTTCTCGGTTTAATGTTCAATACAGGAGATCCTAACTTAATAAATCCCACATACTTTCCTGTATTTTTTTCTCTAATACAAAATCGACTAGATCGGCCGGGATTATTTTCTACATTAAATGATGCAGTAATCTCCAAAAGTTGTGTATAATCTTTACCTAACATCTTACCTTCTTCTGCTTTATCAGAAGTAGTAACGACTTCAAATTCCATATCTTCTGGAGCAAGGTCAGGATCATTAAATAAATCCTCTTCAGGACCCACACCAAATAATGAGAGTGAGGTTGGTAAATCCTCTAAACGTTTCTTTTTCTTATAACGATAATATGCTTCAATATCATTAAATGCTGCATAATGTTCATTGAACTTATCTAATATATCAAACGTTTCTTCTTTAGTTAATTTTAAGTAATCAGCCATTATTTAAACTCACAATCTACCATCATTTCGGTTAAACATGCTACTAAATTAATTTCTTGATCTGCAACAAAAGCAGACTTATATTGATAATCGGCAATAATAAGAATTGCTTGAGGAACAGAAGTTTCTTTTAAATGTCCACTCGCTCCATCATAAATTTTTCTGAATATAGTTGAAGGATCATTATCTACGTTTTGAACTACCCATTTACGAACTTCAGAAAAATGTTTTTCCTTCAATGCTTTCATTAATTCATTCAGATTAATTTCACCAATCCGTGCAAGTATTCCTGCATCGATAATACCACCTACTGAATATCTTTGAATCTCATTTAACACTCTCCTCATATCTGGAAAATGTTTCATGATCAATTCAGCGAGAACCTTTTCTTCAAATTGAATTTCATGTGAAGTTAAAATATCTTTAATTCTCGACAAACATGCGGTAGCCAGTTTTGGCTTTTCTGAATTTGGTAAAGTAAATTCTATTACAGAGCAACGTGAATGGATAGGATCAATGATCCTATTACGAAAGTTGCAAGTAAAGATAAAACTAACATTACTGCTAAATTTTTCAATGAAACCTCTTAGTGCTGGTTGAACCGATTCAGCATTCATATAATCTGCCTCATCGACTATTACGACTTTTCTACCTCCTGACATAGAAACTGAACTACAATATTGTTGTAGAGTAGTTCTAACAGTATCTATATTCCTTCCCTCATTTGACCCATTGATCATCAAATAATCCAAACCAATTTCATCACACATAGCACGAGCTACAGTAGTCTTACCTACACCAGCCCCACCAGATAAAAGTAGATTTGGAATTTTACCATCATCAACAAAACCTTGGCAGGATTCTTTAATACTTTCTGGTAAAATACAATCTTCAACCTTTTTAGGTCGATGTTGTTCTACCCATAAAAAATTGTCCATTATGATTTGTAATTAGAATTTTGTTCAGTTGCTATCCAATATTGTAATTTAGAAGTTTCATGTATAAAATGTGCTATTCCTTTAGAGGAAATATTCACTTGATAACCACCACTCATCATTTTCATATTTTCAAGTTTGAAAACCATTTGAAAATTTCCATCAGTAGTGCCGACTTCTTTTCTAAAATCATCAGTTGAGGAATTACTTGTATCAGTTGCTACCAAGTGTATTTTAGAACCATCACCTTCTACAACAAGTTCTGGACATGATAATACTTGTGCTCCCTTTATACAAGAATCATAATCTTCTTTTGACATTTTAAATTGAATCTCAGGATCAGGAAAATCTAATGATTTCTCTGGAGGTAAAACCAACATTGTCGGATCTGCATAGACATAATTTGATTCAAATCCTCCGCCTGAGATGTTCAACTTACCTTCACCTACAGTCAATTCAGGATCATTAAATAGACTTAATGCTCCCAAAAATTTATTAAGGTCATAGATAGCGAAAGTGCTTGGAACATTTTCACTAATCTCAGCATGAGTTAAAATATTTTTCTGAGGTGAAATAGTTGATAATTTATTTCCCTCTTTAAATTGTATATTTTGATTTATTGATGCGTAGTTTTTTAGTATATTAATTGTTTCTGCGGTTAATTTCATTGTATTTCCTTGTATAACGTTGTATTAAGTTTTAATTTTCCATGACTTTTTTATTCTCCACTTCCTGTTTGTCCGTTTCTTAGAAAGGCCAAACATTTTTTCAAGTTTGCGAATCTTTGAAGTTTTTCCTGTAGCTGAATATTTCATTGTATTTCCTTGTATAACGTTGTATTGAATTTATCTTATTATATCACGTAATATGATTTTGTCAAGTCATTAATTAATTCCACCCCCCTTCTTGTTCCGCCTTTCGGACTAATTTACGAAAATCTTTAACTCTTTGCTTCGCAGCATTTTCGCTTTTCAATCTCTTTTTCTTTGACGGTTTAGAGTAATATTTCCGTTTCTTTAATTCTTCAAAAAGTCCTTCGTTAATAAGGATATTTTTGAGTTTTTGAAACGCCTTATTCGGATCTTGTCCGTGTCTCAGTTTTATTGAAATCATTTTAATTTTGCATGTTTACTGGGTTTTGTCTTTTGTTGTTGCCTTTGTCGTCTTCGCTCTTCCTTCTTAGGTCTTGTATCCATATCTGCTCCATGAGAAGCAAAATCTAATCTACCTAAGTCTTTTAATGTACCATTGAAGATGTGTGTTCCAACATGATTAACTTCCATCCACGGACATAGCCAAGTTGTAAATCCTATCTTTCGTGCCCATTGACAAAACATATAATCTTCAGACAAATATCGATCTGAACCGCCTGAACCTTTTCCCGCATATGCTTCATTATCTATGACAGTATCAAAGAATGCATGAATATAGCGAGAACCATCAAAATGTTCTGAACGATTGTGATCTGGTTTATAAGAAAATTGTGGATACTCTTCCCTAAACTTCTCAAAAACTTCACGCTTAATCATTACAAATCCTGTACCCACTTCTAATACTTCTGAAGGAGTATCAATTTTAATTTGAGTAGTATCTTTGGTAGGATTAAATACAAAATCTCCTGTATACTTTTCCAACTCATTAGGATTTTCATCTGCTAATCCAGCATCTACTGCGTTACGAACTTTTTCCCAAGCAATACATTTTTTGGGATAAGGGCCGCCGATGATGGGTTTATCATCATCACAAAGTGTAGCAAGTGCTAACACATCTTGAGGTTGGAAATTTATATCGGAATCTATAAACATTAAATGTGTATAGGGACTTCTGAGGAATTCATCTACCAAATAATTTCGAGCTCGTGTAATCAAACTCTCATTAAACAGATAGAAGAACTTTATGTCCATTCCGTATTTTGTTGCCGTTGTGGCTAAATCACAACTAGCTTTCGTATACATTCCAGTACACATACCGCCGTACATAGGAGTACCAACGAATATTTTCTTTTTTCTTAATTCTGTAATATTTACTTCAATTTTCATTTTAGGTTATAATATAAGTTAATAATATAGTGTTTGTGGGTACGTTGAACAGAGCTCTAGATGTGCGGACAGCCAAACACCTTCATATGTTTCAATGAAACTCCTCGCTTATCCCCTAAGTCAAGCATCGTCCTTTGCCGCATAAGCACTGGCTCCCATTTCACAGCCACATGAGCTGACTTGACGCTATTAAATTTCTCCAGAGTAGAGCATAAGGTTTTTGTTCACTCGCCCGCCGGTCTGCCTCCATTGCGCTCACTCATGTCGTGTAATTCAACTTGTTCTGGTCACAGAACAATCCCACTCACACTAATATATATACAATTAGAAATTTTCAAATCCTTCAGCTGTGCTCGTACTATCTTCCAATATTATGCAATCTGCTGTTGCATTAGGAATATGTACATGACCTTCCAGATTCTTTTCTAATTCACGACATCGATTTTCTGCAGTTTTCAATAAAGACGCAAGTTCATTGTTTCCGCCTACCAGATAATCAATACGTTTTTCGTATTTAGTCATTTGTACTGAAGCTTCAGCAAGTACTTCTTCTGTAATTTTTTGTCTCAACATATCTTCATGATGTTGATGTTTATTTTTTATTCGCTTCTTCGTGTGATGTTTACTCATTATACCAATTTTGTATTTTTAATTGTAGTTTTTGCTCGTTCAATTTTCTTCTTGATGAGCTTTTTAAAATCATCATCTACTTTTGGGTTTTTTAATTCCTCTTCCCATTTAAGAAGAGATGCTTCTGTGCGCTTAATTGCGCCTTCTTGTCTTATTCGTTTATTTTTTTTCATCTCTGACACACTCCATTATATGATATGTTAAATCCCTTTCTAATCTAGCAACTCTTTCCATAAGTATCTCTATTCTATTTTCTAATACATCTAATTTAGTAGTATTAGTTTTAAACGGATTTTCCTTCTTCATAATCTTGATATTTCAAAACGTGTTTATGTGCTTCATTCATGGTTTTGAAGAACAAGCCTCCTTGTTCTTCACCATCTTCATATTCTCTCACAAAAAATTTACCATTTGTTTTACCAAAAATAGTTTCTTCATTTTCATGGAGAATTTCGATTGTAGCTCTTTTCATTGGTGGCCATTTCAAATTAATCATCCGTCTCATCATAGACTTAAAAACGTTACTGCAGTTAAGTACCACAATCCCATCACTAGTACAAGTGAAACAAACGTTATAGTTTCAGTAAAATATTTCATAATTTAACTCAGTTCGGTTAATGAATCTCTCCAATCTCCCAATAACGTGCTAGTAGCAGTTACATTAGCTTCTTCGACTGGATACGTAACTTGTAAAATTTCACCTTCTTTAACATCCCATGTATCACAAGCAATATCAGTTGCTAGATCAGGTTTGTTTTCGAAAGCAAAAACTTTGCCATCTAAATCCCTAGCAAGGAAGTTAAAATTACTCGGTACTAGGGTTTCAATTTTTACTTTTTTCATGATACTATTTCATATGTATTACCATTATCATCAGAAACTTCGTTAGTTCCCTCAGTAGGAAGAATAGCTTCCTCGTCAATCTTAGAATACAAATCTAAGAAAGAAGTTTTTGTGTCTTCATCAAAACGATTCACACACATTTCAATTGCTTTCATTCTATCGCCAAAAATTGAAAAGGCATTTGCGATGTGAACTAATCTACGAGTTGCAATCACTTCATCAATTCCGCCGTCATAAAAAGTTTTACGAATGGCGTTTGCCCAATTTACTAGCTTTTCACAAAAATCAGGATCAGCAACTTCAAGAGATTCTAGAACTTTGTTCACGATTTTCTTTTCAGTTTGAACTGAAGGATATCCAACTTCCATTGTAATAGGAAATCTTTCAAGAAATGCTTCGTTAAGAATGTTAGTAAAAACAAATCTTCCGTCTTCAGAACCTTTACCTTTTGTATTAGCAGTTGCTACAACAGTAAAGCCAGGAGAAGGTTTTACCATTCTGTTTACTTTTTTCAAGTAAACTCCTTTTCCCTCAAGTATAGGCTGTAAACACATCACTTTGTTAGAAGCCAAGTCAATCTCATCAAGGAGAAGAACTGCGCCACGTTCCATTGCGATAACTACAGGCCCGTCTTGCCATACTGTATTTCCGTCAATCAATGCATAGTGTCCCAACAAATCATCTTCATCGGTTTCAACAGTAATGTTGACTCTGATAAATTCTCTATTGAGTTTAGCACATGCTTGTTCAGTCATGTAAGTTTTTCCGGTTCCTGATTCGCCAGTTTCAAAAACTGGATAGAACTTCTTTGATCTCAAAACTTTAGTAAGATCACTAAAATGTCCGTGTGCTACAAACAAAGGATCTTTTTTAGGAATCAGCTCTTCAGGATTAAAATATGTACTCATATCTAGAGTAGTACTTTCTTTCTCAACTTTCTTGACCTCAGTTTTCTCAACTTTAGCCACAGGAACAGTTTTAATTGTAGATTCACCATTAATAGATGGAAGTTTCCACATTCCTTTTGAAACTTTAAAATCTCCCATAACTTTGGCGTTTGTAATCCAATATGGAAAACCCGTTTCAAGTCTCTCAGCGACTTCAGTTAATTGTTCTTTATTAACAACCGCCTCATAGCCATATGTGTCTGAGGCCGCTCTTAAAAATGATCTTCGTTTCGCCGTATATGTCATAATTTCTCTCATAACAAGTTAAAAATAGACTCGATAATCTCTCATCTTTCACTATTATTATATCAAATCCACTCAGGAAAGTCAAGTGTTTATTCAATTTTTTTTATGCTGCAATCATATCAATAAATCTTGACAGAAGCTTTCTCTGCTGAAGTTTATTAGAGGAAAACTTCTTAAATGCTCTAGCCATCTGAGCCACAGTTGCTCCCTCAGCCACTTCTAATCTTTCATCTTGAACTTCTAAATTCTTTCCGCCTAAGATTGTATATTGCTCATTAAAGCCTCTATGCTCTGGTGTAACTGCAAATTTATCTTTACGAAACTTTCTCATAGCTTCGTTAATATCATCACCGCCGTCACTCTGCTTTGTATCAATTAACAATTCAACCATATCCCAACGCCTCATTTTTGAAACTAAGAAAAAGTTGACAATGTTAATATTAAATGCTTCTCTTTGAAGTTTAATCAATGCTTCTGTTACAGAAACACAAGTTCTATGCTTCCTTGAATTAATTTTGACTTCTTTTTTAGAAACAGAATCACGAATAATCACATTTTCTTCTCTTGGATCAAAATGCTTTACTTCATGATCATTTATCCAGTAATTATTACATGAATGTGAATCTCCATCTGTAAGAAAAATACTGTTAATAACTTGAACTTGATTCTTCTTAACAAATTCTCTTATCACAGGAAATGAAGCGAATAATGTTGAGTTCAAAGGAGTTCCGCCCAAATTCATGGAATTTGGAATAGAAAAATAAACTGAATCAGAATCATATCTGTAGTTACGAGCTGAAAAATATCCCGCTGTACAAGTCATGTACATATATGCTTCATGAAGTTCTTTTGCTTTCATTTTAGAAGAAAATAAATTCAAAAGTGAAAAACGATTAAGAGCTACAGTTCCGTATTTTCGAATCTTGTCGCCTAACAAATATCCGTTGTGATCATAATTATTTTTCCAACGGTCATCATCATCACAGCGAGTCAAATAAGAATCACTAAATGCGTAAACTTCAAAAGGAATATTTACTCTTTTACAAAACATTACTAAAATCATCATCTGCTCAATAGTACCTTTCATGTTTGTATGCATCGAACCCGACCAATCTACAAACATTATCAATCCGTGATTTTTACCATTTGGCATCACAGTCAATTTTTTGAATAGATGTTCATTATACTTGTAAGTGTGAAGTCTTTCAGAATCAAGAATTCCAGAATTTGCAGTAGCTGCTCTCGCATGCTCATCTGCTGCCTTTTTCATTTCGAATTCTTTTGCAAGATATTCAACAACTTTTTTATTCTTATTTCTAAAATCTTTAAATCTTCTGTAAGCCTCTTCAATCTGTACATGAAATTCAGAAAAACTACGGTAACCACGGTCATTTTCATCCGTCATCCACGTTCTATATTCATTATATAAATCCTTATGATCAATAATGATTTTATTTAAATCGACACTATTAGGAAGATTTAAATATCTGTAAGGCTTAGTTTCTTCTGACAACAAATCAGATTCATTATCTCTGAAATTTCTATCTGTTTTTGACTCAGGTTCATTTGAAAACGAACTTTCAAAGCCACCTTCAGATCCCATATCAGTTGATGAATCTTCATTATCTTCTTCCTCATTTTCATCATCTTTATTATCTGAAGAATCTGAATTTCCTTTACTTGAATCTTCACATTTTTCTTCTGAATTAGACTCTTCTTCATCTTCTTCATCTTCATCGCCAAAAGAATCATCTTCATCATAATCCTCATCCCAATCTTCTTCATCATCATAATCTTCATTCCAATCATGATCGGACATATCGGTATTTGACTCTTCTTCTTTTGCATCTTCATAAAGGTCTTCACAAATCTTGACAACATCTTTCCAAGTATTTGCGTTATCAATTCTATCAAGATAGACATTTTCTTCATCAGAAAAAGTAAGATCAACATGATCTCCTACTTTGTAGTGAAGATTGATTTTATCAATCAACTTCAAGCTTGACATATTAATTCTATTAATGCCAAAAAAATCACGCTTCATCAATTCAGAATATCCCTCAATAAAAGCTCTACGGCCGCCAGGATATTTGGATTTAATTTTTCTCTCAATTCGTGCATCTTCAACTACATTAAGAAAAGATTTGAAACCTTTTCCGTGATCTTTCGCATCATGCATTCCCTGTTCAGGAGTAAATAATGCGTGTCCAACTTCGTGTAGCACAAGTAAATCGTAAAGATTCCCACTCATCTCTTTCCAAATTGGAAGTCTCAGAACGCGATTCTTTACGTCAAATGATGCTGTTTGATAATTGCCATGTTCAACAATAACGTTTTCTGAAGCGAGAAGTTTCGCTAGAATCGATTTTGTCTCTTTATTGGCGAATTTCATTTCCATAATTGATCTCTAAAATAAGTTTTTCTCTCATTGTTTAATACTATTATATCAAATCTACGAGGAAATGTCAAGGGTTTATTAAAGATTCTTTTATTTTTTTTAAAGTTTGTAGAGGATTTTCTGCTGCCGTAACTGCTCTTCCGATCACGATATAATCTGCACCAAAATCTTGTGCTTCTTTAGGGGTTGTTGTTCTGACTTGTCCAGAATTGTTATTTCCATAAGTTATGCCCGGACACACTTTCAATAAATCTGATTTGATGTTAGGAATATCTTTTGCACTACAGATCATTCCTTTGAATCCATTTGGTTCTGTCAATTCTACGTGATCTTCCCACGATTGTCTTTTGTGTCTCCATGATGTTAGGAAAGATACACCCAATAACTTAATATCATCTGAAAATTCTCTGAGTGCATGAAATACTTCTGGATCATTGAGAGTACATATCGTTGTCATAGTAGCACCTCTTTTTATGGCTTGCTCAACAACTTTTTGTACTGTATTTGGCGTGTCCCATAATTTAAAATCAAAAAATACTTCTTTAGTTCTTTTAAGACTGTAACCTTCCAGTTTTGCTATTGTATTATGTTTTTCTGAAGCAAAGTAATCAGACATTATATGATTGATTTTAAAACCATCAACATATTCTTTAACTCGGTCTGCTATCTGAAAATGCTCTCGTTGTTCTAATGATAATATTATTTTAGTCATATATTTTTTGGTGGGGAAGGTAGGATTCGCACCCACTCAGTCGAATGACGCCAGATTTACAGTCTGGTACGGCTCTCTAACTCCGTCGCTTCCCCATTTAATCTAAAATGTATTTATCCAAGGTCTACCATAATTCGATCCTGTCAGACAAACATACGATTCAGATCGCATGGCTTTTCCAGAACCATTTTTACCCATTCGGGTTTTACCATGTCCTCCACGATAATTCGCAGAAACACCGGTCTTTTCACCCAAGACTTTTGTAATTTTTGAAACTCTACCTCCTCTGGCGAGGAATTCTTCAATAGTTTCTTCTCTCATAATATTCTCTCATTAGAGATTGTTAAATAGAAGAGAATCTTTTCTCATCTTTCACTACCATGGTAACATAGGTAGTCCAAGAAGTCAAGTCTTTATTGATATTTATTTGAAAAATTTATTAAGGGGGGATTTTTCTTCGATTATCTGTTCCAATGTTCTGTTATCGTTCTTTTTCCAGATCCATATAGGTTCTACGGCTTGTTTGTCTTTTGCATCTTCAGATTGAGTTTTACTATTAGGCCGTTTTGAAAGTCTTAAACCTGTACATCCTGTATAATTCGCTTTCGGTAATTTGCTTATATAATCATTCATTGGATCACAAATCTTTACCTCTTTACCTTTTTGTAATAGGTCTGAAATATTTATAATCATAGTTCCACCATCCACTAAACTATTCCAACATTTATCTATAGTAGCAAATAGAAAATTATTTAACCAAAGTTCGATGTCAGATCCATATCTTTTGTAAGATTGTGATTCATCCGTTGAATACTGTTCAGCATTAAAATATGGAGGTGAAGTAAACACCATATCAAATTTCTCATTACTCAAATCTAAATCTTCTGCGGGACTATTTTTGATAACCGTTTTCTTATTTGTTCCATATAATTTATCTTGTTCACCATAATTCTTAAACACGGCAACATTAGGATCTGTACCATAATATGTTTCTGCATTCGATGCATAGAAACCTGCTAATCGATCACCCCATCCCATAGAGAAATCAAAAACATGTTTAGCATCAAATAAATTATAAAGTTCTTTTGCTACAGCTGGAGGAAATTGAGAAGCCAAATATTTTCTCAAAACTATACATTCACGTAAAGAGTGCCAATTTACTAAAGGCATCTTCATAGTCCATAAAGGTTCTAAAAATTCTAGATGTATCTTTTTTTGTGTCCATGATTCTACAGGGCTATCAAATTTCCAATGTTTGGCATGAAATCTCGCTTCTTGATGAAAATAATTAGAAGATGCTCGACCCACCATAGCATTACTTATATACCAATTCGATAGTGCATACTTGTATTCAACTTTAGTATACAAAGGAGACTTTCTCAATAACTGTCTACTATTGAATCTTACCAACTTATCAAAATCAGCTTTAGCTTCCTGCTCCGTAACAGGAAGTAAAGGTAAAGGCAATCCTTCGATTGCATCTGATATTGCCTCTTTGATAAATCTCTTTTCTTTTTTAATTTCTTCTTTTAATTTTTCAACCTGTAGTTCATCGGCATCTTTTAACTGATCTGATAATTCACGATACTTGACATTTATTCCCTGCCATTTCTCCTTATCAATATACAGTTCGTTACCATTTCGAACAAAAGGTTTTAAATCTAATTTTTTATTTTCCATAACTATATTATAACATAAGAATTTCAAAAGTCAAGAAGTTGGATTTTATAAATAAAAAGAAATCTCTGACGGCTCTAGAGGTTCTTTTTTGAGAAAGGAGTAAATGAGCTCACTTATATCACCTTATGATTTTACAGAAGTAACCCACCAACTAAGATCCTTTTTTATTAATAAAGGATTTCAAGAAGTACACACCCAAAACAGATTATCAATATTAGCAGCATGTGAAGATCCTACTACTGTTGCTACCTACAATTATTCAGATCAAATTTGGCCCCTACCTCAGACTGGTCAAATGTGGTTAGAATACGAACTACTGACAAGACCCGATCTTGAAGGTTGTTTTTGTGTTTCAACATCATATCGGCAAGAACAAAATCCAACTGAAGGTAGACATGAACTTATCTTCCCTATGTTTGAATTTGAAGCGCCTGGTAATTTTGAAGACCTTCTCCAAATGGAAAATGATCTTTGTAAATATTTAGGATTCTCTTGTGATCATGGAAGAGCACCTTACAATGATCTAGATTTCCCTGGCGGGATGTATGATGGAGTACGTGCAAAATATTGTGTAGATGAATTAGAAGCAAAACAAGAAGAAGAACTTTATCAAGAATATGGAGATGTGTTCTTCCTTACTCGTTTTCCAGAATCTACAAGTCCTTTTTGGAATATGAAGATTGATGGTAAGTCCGCCTCAGGAGAAAACCTTGCAAATAAATGTGATGTTATCATGGGCGGAATGGAAACAATCGGATCTGCTGAACGTGCAACGGATGTTGATGAAATGAGAAATCAATTCTATACTATCTCTGAAGGCGGTTATGCAGAGTTGTTATTCAATCTGTTTGGTAAAGAAAGAGTTGAAGCAGAACTTGATGAATTTCTTGCACATGATTTCGTTCCACGTTATGGTGGTGGAATTGGTGTGACTAGAATGATTAGTGCTATGCAACGTGCCAAACTAATAATATGATGTTGTATAAGAGTGAGAAAGTAATTCCACTCTATAGAAACGGACAAGGTATATATGAAGCACTTGCTGAATTGGAAAAAGGAGCACGTGAATTATCAAAATATACTTTAGAAGAACAGATGGAATTAATAAAGGAAAAACAAAAGAAGTAAATTAACTGCGGGGTGGCGAAATCGGCAAACGCGATCTGTTGTTGGCAGAAAATCTGTAGGTTCGAATCCTACCCCCGCAGCCATTTATTTATTACTTTGAAGGAAATGGACTAGCAACACCTTTTACAAAGTACTGCATTGTCTCAAGCTGTGGCCTTTGGATTTCTCCAGCTGGAATTGTTGAACCATCTGCTTTTGTGATACCTTGATCAAATGGAAAGTATGTTCCCATCTCATCATTAATCCAATCCATTTTAACTGTTTCAACTTTGTTGATCACTTCGCCAGGAACATTCCTACCCCATGGAGATAGACCTACACAATTTTCCTGTAGACCCCACGCCCATCGTTGATTCATTTTCAACTTACCTTGTGCAAGTTGATCAACGATATGTTTATAGAGAACATTCCAGTTGAACATCATTCCTGTAATGTATCGATCTGGGCCGTGACTTCCCATAGGTGCATCATTACCCATACTCCATACCTGTTTACCTGTTTTCCATGCCTGTTGTGCAAGTGAAACTACACTAGGTGAATCAGTTGTTGTGTATAGGATGTCATTTCCGGCTCCAAGAAGTGCTTTAGCTGCATCCATATCTTTGGGTGGATCGAACCAAGAATTGATCCATACGATATTAACTTCAATGTCAGGATTTACTGTTTGAGCTCCAAGTGCAATCGCATTAATGTTACGAATGATTTCTGGAATTGGATGTGAACCAACTACACCAATCTTATTTGTCTTTGTCAACATTCCTGCTGCAATTCCTGTAAGGTATCGTGCTTGAAATGAATGACAAACGTAGTTGT
>Ga0208764_10001666_pt1 | contig 14164 bp, 11 predicted proteins | sample ETNtaG_18_FD_185762 | JGI IMG/M metagenome (GOLD analysis project Ga0208764, IMG submission 185762) | Marine microbial and viral communities from oxygen minimum zone, Eastern Pacific Ocean - ETNP201302SV91 (SPAdes) (version 2) | ecosystem: Environmental > Aquatic > Marine > Oceanic ... | reverse complement strand
TACAATCCTCCCAAGTAAAGAATTAAAAAACTTACTGAAGCAAGAATTAAAGCAGATAAAGATCTTAATTTTATATCATCAAACATTTATTTTTTCTCGCTAATAACATTTCCAAACCTTCTTGACCGATTGCTATAGTCTTCAATTGCTCTTTCTAACTTAGTCTTATTATAATCAGGCCATAAACATTCTTCAAAATAAACTTCTGCATATGAAAGCTGCCAAAGTAAAAAATTTGAAATTCTTTTTTCTGATCCACTTCTTATAATTAAATCAGGATCAGGGACACCAGCTGTATAAAGATGACTTTCAAATATGTCACTATTAATATTACTTGGGTCTAAATCGCCCTTTGATGCAGCTAAAGCAATTCTTTTTGATGCATTAATAATTTCATGTCTTCCACTATAATTAAAAGCTACCTGAAGATATAAACCTTTGTTTTCTGATGTAAGATCCTCAGCCCCTTTAATAAGACTAAGGATATCTTTTGGTATATTGGATCGACTTCCTATAATTTTAATTCTAACATTATTGTTATGTAGTTCAGATAAATCATTAGATATAAATTTTCTTAATAATTGCATTAACTTTGATGTTTCCTCTTCTGGACGTCTCCAATTATCTAGAGAAAAGCTAAAAATTGTTAGATATTTTAGATCAAAATCTCTTAATTCTTTAAGAAGTTTTCGTAAAGTTTTTAATCCTTGAGCATGACCCTCATACCTTGGAAGGCCCCTAGCACTAGCCCAACGACCATTGCCATCCATTATAATTGCAATATGTGATATATTTTTTTTACTATCTTTTTGAGATGGGGCTTTCATGAAGATTAAACTTGTCTAATCTCTTCTTCCTTCTGAGATAATATTTCATCTATTTTTTTTATATGACTATCAGTTAACTCTTGAACTTCTTCAGACAAATCATTTGCACGATCCTTACCAATTTCTCCTTCTTTCTCAATCCTTTTAATCTCATCCATTCCGTCTCTTCTAATGTTTCTTATTGATATTTTACTTTGTTCTGCATATTTTCCTGCAATTTTAGATAATTCTTCTCTTCTTTCTTCATTTAATTCTGGAATAGGAATCCTAATTAACTCACCATCAACCTGAGGGTTTAAACCTAATCCTGATTCATGTATTGATTTTTCTACAGCTACAACCAACCCTTTATCCCAAACCTGAATTGAAATTGTTCTTGCCTCAGGAACAGAAATACCACCAACTTGATCTAAAGGCATTTTTTGACCATATGCTTCAACTAAAATTCCATCAACCATATTTGCAGAAGCTCTACCAGTTCTTAATCCTGATAATTCCGAGTTAAAGGCGTTTATAGCCCCATCCATTCTTTTATTTAAATCTTCTTTATCGATTTCTGTCATTTATTTTTCCTCAACAATAGAGAAACTACCCTTACCTTTTATGGCATTTAAAAAGGAATCGTTTTCTTGTATTGAGAAAACTATTATCGGTATATTATTATCTCTTGCAAGAGAAACCGCTGAAGAATCAAGAACTTTTAAATTATTAGCTAAAACTTCATCAAAAGATATAGATTCAAATTTTTTCGCATCATTACTCTTTTTTGGATCTTTGTCATAAATTCCATCGACCATAGTTCCTTTAAAAATTGCATTGCAATCCATTTCACTTGCTCTTAATGCTGCGGCTGTATCAGTCGTAAAGTAAGGATTTCCAGTTCCAGCTGCAAAAATTACGATTCTACCTTTTTCCATATGCCTAATAGCTCTTCTTCTAGTGTAAGTTTCACATACTTCTGTCATTGATATTGCTGATTGAACTCGTGTTTGAATATTTATTCTCTCTAAAGAATTTTGCATGGCTAAAGAATTCATAACGGTTGCAAGCATACCCATATAATCTGCGCTAGCTCTATCCATACCTGCCGCTGCGCCAGATAAACCTCTAAAAATATTTCCTGCCCCAATAACCAAGCAAACTTCAACTCCGAGGCTACATGCTTGTGCAATTTCTTTTGCGACTCTATCTACAGTTGAGACATCTATTCCATATGCGCCAACACCCATAAGAGACTCACCTGATATTTTTAACAGTACTCTTTTATATTTTTTTTGGTTCATCAGAGCCTCTTATATTTAATTAGTATTTTAAGAAATTAATGAATCTACCTCGTTAGCAAAGTCTTCATTTTTCTTTTCAATTCCTTCTCCTAATTCCATTCTAATAAAACCTGAAATAATTACAGGTTTATCTAATGTTTTAAGAATATCCTTAATTTTGCTTTCTCCGTCCACTACAAAAGTTTGTTCCAAAAGAACGCTTTCCTGGTAAAATTTATTTAGACGACCTTCGGTCATCTTTTCAACAATATCCTCAGGCTTACCTGATGATCTAGCTTCTTCCTCTAAAATAGATCTTTCTCTTTCTAAAATTTCTTTAGGAATATCTTCAACGGTAATTGAGATTGGATTAGTTGCTGCAATATGCATTGCTATTTGCCTTCCTAAATCCTCTAGTTTATTTTCTTCTTCATCAGATTCAAGGCTTACCAAAACTCCTATCTTTCCCATATTATCAGCTACTTGATTATGAATATACGATGAAATAATGCCGCTTTTATTTTCAACAATTTCCATTCTTCTTAAATTAATATTCTCTCCAATAGAAGCTATCATTTCTGTAATATAATCTTTTACCAAAACAGATTCTTCCGAAATCTTCTTAGATAATAAATCTTCCAGATTATTGCTTTTAATTGCTAAATTTCCTAATTTTTTAACAATATTTTGAAAATCTTCATTCATAGCTACAAAATCTGTTTCAGAATTTACTTCTATTATAGATGCGCTATTTTCACTTTTACATACATATATTAATCCTTCAGAGGCAATTCTTCCTTCTTTTTTTGCCGCCTTAGCGATGCCTTTTGTTCTTAGCCAATCAATAGAAGATTCAATGTCTCCATTATTTTCAACTAAGGCATTTTTACAGTCCATCATACCTACTCCAGTCTTTTCTCTTAGTTCTTTAACCAGGCTTGTAGTTATTTCAGGCATAAATGATCTCCATTCTAACTATTAAATATAAGTATTTAGTCTTTTTTATCTTTATCTAAAGATTTTTCTTGATTTTTATCCTTAGAATCTTCTGCATCATCTTTTGTTTCTGATTCAGCTACTTCAGCTGTATTTTTTTGATCTTTTATATCTCTTTTTTGCTTTTCACCAACAATATCAGATTTAGATAAAGATTTTTCTTCACCTTCTTTAGGGTTATCTTGAGTTTTTACATCTTCTTTTGACTGAATCGAAATACCATCTAAAGCTGCTTGTGAAATCAAATCACAATATAATTTTATAGACTTTGTTGAATCGTCATTACCTGGTATGGGGAAGGTAATTCCATCTGGATCACTATTTGAATCTATTATTGCTGCAATAGGTATGTTTAATTTCATTGCTTCCTTAACAGCAATTTGCTCTCTGACCGTATCTATTACAAAAATTAGGTCAGGTAAGCTTCCCATATTCTTAATACCTCCAATGGATAACTCTAATTTATCCCTCTCTCTCGTAAGTTTTAATAATTCTTTTTTTGTTAGACCTGCTGATTCAACTTCATCAAGTGTCGTCTGAATAGATTTAAGTCTTGATATAGTATTTGATATAGTCTTCCAATTAGTTAAAGTTCCACCTAACCAGCGATGATTTACATAATATTGTGCGCATTGTGAAGCGCTATCGGAGATTATTTCAGAAGCCTGCCTTTTTGTTCCAACAAACAATATTCTTCCGCCACTTTTTGTAACTTCACTGACGGCCATCATGGCGTTTCTTAACATATGCATGGTTAGAGTTAAATTTATAATATGGATGTTATTATGTTCTCCATAAATAAACTCTTTCATTTTAGGATTCCACCTATGTGTCTGATGCCCAAAATGGACACCCGCTTCAAGTAATTCTTTCATAGAAAAATCTGGTAATGCCAATTTATCCTCCTTTACCGGTTAAACCTCCACGAATATCCACCTAATGGCACCGGATTGCCTGGAAAAGCTACATTCGTGTGCGTAATGAATGGGGTATAATATTAATAACAATAAACTGCAACAAAAAATTAAATTTCTTCAACTTTTAAAACTCCTTCAATTTCTTTAACTGAGGATTTTATAGCAGAATTAATTTTAAAATTTTCTCCCAATTTTAATTCTGTTTGATATTTATCTTGTCCTTCTACTAGAACTTGAATATAAATTTCTGAATTTCCGTTACTTTCAACTCTATCTTTTATCTGAAGAATAGTTTCAACATTTCCAACATAAACCTTAAGGGCATTGATTTCTTTTTTTAGAAGATCCTCTAATGGTAGAATATTTATTGCCAACAATCTTAAGTTATTATCTCTCTTTTGTGTCTCCACCTCAATGACGACAGAAATACCCGGAATTAAGATACCTCTAACTTTATGAAGTAATTCAGAAAAAATAGTTATCTCGAATTGATTATTTTCATCAGTTAATCCCAAAAATGCAAAACTTTTACCTCTTTGTGATTTTCTTTCTTTTACATAAGAAATTGTGCCTGCAATTTTGTATTTTGTTTCAGATTTATTAACATCTCTGTAATATTTTATTTTTTTATCTTTGATTATACTTTTATATTCACTTAAAGGATGAGAGGTAAGATAAAAACCAATAGCAGAAAATTCTTTTTCTAATTCTTCTGATTTTGTCCATGAATCAACCTCTGGTAAAGGTATATGTTTAAAGTCATTAAATTCCTCTTCAAATAAATAATTTTGGTTATTTAAATTCTTTTCCATAGTGGCATTTGATATACTTGATAAAATATTTATAGATTGAAAAACTTTATTTCGATTTTTTTCTAAATCATTAAATGAACCTGAGTAAGATAAATACTCTAAATTCTTCTTCGATAATATATTTGAATCAAGTCTTTGGGCAAAATCATAAAGATTCTCAAATTCACCATTTTTAATAACTTCATTATTAATAGTAATCATATCATTTTGGCTCGTATTTTTAATAGCCCCTAATCCGTATCGAATATTCTCACCCTCAACATCAAATTCCATTTTTGATTTATTTACATTAGGAGGTAATATTTTTATGCCTAAATTCTTAGCATCATTAACAAAAACGCTTAATTTATCTGTATTATCTTTATCTAAAGTCATTGACGCAGTTAGAAAATATTCAGCAAAATGTGTTTTCAAATAAGCTGTTTGATATGCAATAAGAGCATATGCAGCTGCATGCGATTTATTAAAACCATAGCCAGCAAATTCAGAGACTTGATCGAATATATAATCAGCTTTTTTTTCATTAATTCCATTTTTGATTGCTCCAGATAAAAACCTTTCTTTTTGCGCATCCATTTCACTTTTTATCTTTTTTCCCATAGCCCTTCTTAAAATATCCGCCTCGCCAAGAGAATAATTAGATAAAATTTGAGCTGTCTGCATTACTTGTTCTTGATAAATTATGACTCCGTATGTTTCTTTTAGAATGGCTTCTAATTTTTGATCCATATAATCAGGTTTTTCTTCTCCATTTTTGCAAGCAATATATTTAGGGATATTATCCATTGGGCCAGGCCTATATAACGCTACTAAGGCAATTATATCTTCAAATGTATCAGGTTTCATGTTTCTTAAGACATCTTGCATTCCAGTGCTTTCAAGTTGGAAAATGCCGATTGTATTACCTGTACCCAATAAATCGAAGGTGTCTTTATCATTAATTGGGATTTTAGAAATATCTATGCTAATTCCCTTTTTTTCTTGAATTAAATTAATAGTTTTGTCTATTACCGTTAAAGTTTTTAAGCCTAAAAAATCAAATTTAACCAGCCCTGCTGCTTCCACCCATTTCATACTAAATTGAGTTACAGGCATTTCTGATCTTGGGTCTCTATAAAGAGGTATTATATCCTGAAGAGGAACATCACCAATGACTAACCCTGCAGCATGAGTTGATGCATTTCTATATAAACCCTCTAACTCAAGGCCAATTTCAAGCATGGAAGCTATATCTTCATCATTATCCCTCTCCTCCCTAATCCTTATATCTCCATCAATTGCCTCTTCCAAAGATGTTGGATTAGCAGGGTTATTAGGAATTAACTTACATATTCTATCAACTTGCCCATATGGCAAACCAAGCACTCTTCCAACATCACGCAATACAGCACGTGACTGAAGGCTACCAAAAGTAATAATTTGCGCTACACTATCTTTTCCATATTTTTCCTGAACATATTCAATAACCTCTTCTCTTCTATCCTGACAAAAATCTATATCAAAATCCGGTAATGATATTCTTTCAGGATTTAGAAATCTTTCAAAAATTAAGTTAAACTTAATTGGATCTAAATCAGTAATTGTTAGGGCCCAGGCAACCAACGAACCTGCCCCTGACCCTCTTCCAGGTCCTACAGGTATACTCATTCCTTTAGACCATTTAATAAAATCAGAAACAATTAAGAAATATCCTGGAAAATTCATTGAAATTATAATTTCTAATTCATTTTTCAATCTTTCGCGGTAAAGATCTTTATCTATAATATTGTTTTCTATTATTTTGTTTTCTAGGCCATCCTTAGCTTGCTTAATGAGTTCTTGTTTTTCACCCTCAGAATCAAGTCCGCTAAAATTTGGTAGCCTTGGATTAGATTTGTTTACTTTAAATGCTGCTCTTAATGCAATTTCTTCAGTATTATTAATAGCGTTTGGAATATCGTTAAATAATTCTTCCATATCTTCTGAAGTTTTAAAATAAAACTCTGAAGTTAATCTATTCCTATTTGCGTTATTTATTATTGTGGAATCTTTTATAGCCAGCAAAGCATCATGAGAGGTAAAATTATCTCTAGTTTCAAAAAAAGCAGTATTTGTTGCTACAATAGGAACAGAAAGGTCATCAGCAATATCTAATAGGTCATCGTCAAAATCATCAAGACCCATCCTTTGTAATTCTACATAAAATCTTTTATCAAATTTCGATTTCAATAACCTTGCCAAATCTAAAGCTTTGGTTTTTGATGAAATTTTTAGACAATTATTAATCAGTCCGCCGTAACCACCAGATAGACACAAGATTCCTTCATTAAGCTCTAATAACCTATTAAGATTAATTTTTTCTCCATTATTAGATAAAAATAATTCTGAGGATAACTTAATCAAATTTTTGTAACCTGTTTCATTTTTAGCAAAACACACTATTGATCCTTGAAGGTTTTTATCTTCAACAGTTAGATTACAACCAATAATTGGCTGTATTCCATTGCTAATTAACTTTTCTGAAAATTCTAACGCACCAAATAAGTTATTTCTGTCGGTCAAGCCTACAGCAGGCATTTTATTAGAAACTGCCTTCTCTACTATCTTCTCTATCTTCAATGCGCCTTCTAACAATGAATATTGTGAAGTGGTTCTTAAAGGAATAAAATTACTATTTGCCATAATAAAACTATTAAAATCTCAAACTAAATTTTCCATATCAATAATCTTGTCCTGTAAGTTAGCGATTTCAATATTATGTGTTGCTAAAAATACACTACAATTACTTTCCAAGACCAGCTCATTAAAAAGATTTATGACGGATAAAGCAGTTTTTCCGTCAAGATTTCCTGTTGGTTCATCTGCTATTATTAAGGAAGGCTTGTTTATAAGAGCTCTAGCAATTGCAGCCCTTTGCTGCTCACCTCCTGAAACCTGGTTAGGGTAATTTTTAGCTCTTTCCGTTAAATAAACTTTTTCCAAAAATTCATTTGCCTTTTCTAACGCTTGATTTCTTTTCTCGCCATTAATTATTAAAGGCATGGCTACATTTTCAATTATCGAAAAATCTGAAAGGAGATTATTAAATTGAAAGACAAAACCTATATTTTTCTTCCTTAAATCTGAAATTGACTTATCAGAATCCCAATTAACTTTATTCTCATTTACAAGAACTTCTCCTGAATTTGGTCTTTCAATTAATCCTGCAATATTTAGAATTGAAGTCTTTCCTGAACCTGATGGGCCAACAAGAGCAACTTTTTCGCTTCTTTTGATATTTATATCTATATCTTTAAAGACATCAATAGGAGTATCTTTAATAAAGTAAGTTCTTGAGATTTTATTTAGAGCAAGAATATTAGTCATTTCTTAAGGCCTCGGCTGGGTCTTTTGAAACTGATCTTACCGCAGGATAAATTGTTGAGACTATTGACAAAATAAAGGATAAAAGCGCTATAGAAATAACTTCAGGTATATGGATTTCTGAAGGCATAGTTATTAAATACAGAACTTCAGGATTGAATAAGGTTATATCAAGAACTGACATAATAAATAATCTTATTTCTTCAACATAAACACTTACTAAAATTCCAATAAATAAACCAACTATAGTGGCAAAAAAACCAATTTTAGCTCCAGTATAAACAAATAACCTAGCTATACTTAGTTTATTCATGCCCATGGCACGTAGTATTGATATTTCTTTAGATCTATCTTTTACTAAGATAATTAAACCTGAAATGATATTAAGGCCTGTTATAATCAATAATAGAGAAAATATAAGAAACATTACATTCCTCTCAACCAAAAGCATTTCCCTTAAATTTGCATTGGTCTGAGTCCAATCTCTAATAATTACATTATATTCACTTAAATCATCATCTATTTTTTCTCTATAAGATATTGATTTATCTGGATTATCTACGAATACTTGAATAACACCAGCTACATTGCCTAAGTTCAAGAATTCTTGCGCAAGTGATATATTTATAAAAATTACACTTGAATCATAATCCGTCATACCAATTTCAAAAATTCCAGAAACATCGTATGAATATGATCTAGGAATTGTTCCAAATGGCGAAGAAATACCTCTTGGAGACATTAATGTAATATTATCTCCAACACTTATCCCTAAAGAAGAAGCTAGTCTAGAACCTATAACAACGCCATCATTTGATAAATTATCTTTACCTGAAATAATATTAGAAGAAATTATATTAATCTTAGAAATATCATTAGGCGGTATTCCTCTTAACAATGCACCTGAAGATTGACTTTCACCCATGGCTAAAACTTGAGCTTCTATCATAGGCATAGATTCAACAACTTCTTTAGTTTCTTTTAAAATTTGTTGGATAGATTTTACATCCTTAATTCCTTCTTGCTGCATTGGATAAATTAAAATATGTCCATTAATGTTAACTATCTTATTTATGAGCTCAGTTCTAAAACCATTCATAACTGACATAACAACTACTAATACCGCTACACTAGATGAAATACCTAAGAATGAAATTAATGTTATTACAGAAAAAAATCCCTCTTTTCCTCTCGGTTTTAGGTATCTCTTAGAAATCCACAGCTCTAGTAAAAACTTTCTCAGTTTTCTCTCCGTCACTAAAATTTTGAAGTTAATAATTTTACAACAGATTTTAAATCAATGCTCTCTTTAGATTTATTTGCACGATCCTTAATTTCTATTTTTTCTTCTTTAAGGTCTCTTGGACCAATTATTATTTGATAAGGTAAACCTATAAGATCCATATCAGCATATTTTTTTCCAATACTTTCATCTCTGTCATCCAAAAGAACTTCGAGACCATTATTTTCAAGATCAGATTTAATTTGACTAGATACTTTTATGCATTCTTTATCAGAATGACCAAGATTAATAATTCCAACCTCAAAAGGGGTAACAGATTTTGGCCATACTATACCATCATCATCAAATGACGATTCAATAATAGCAGCAACAAGACGTGAAACACCGACCCCATAAGATCCCATAAATACAGGTACATTTTTTCCATTTTCATCATTTATAAAGGCTTTCATTGGTTCTGAATATTTAGTGCCAAAAGAAAATATATGACCAACTTCTATTGCCTTTCCCTTGCCTTTGAATTCTTCAGGAACTTGTGAATTATAAATATTTTTATCATGCTTATCATCTGTAGCAGAATAGAGTTTAGTATATTCATCAACAATAACTTCTAAGTCTCGATCACTGGATAGAGGCATACTTGAAATATCTATATGAGCAATTCTCTTATCATAATAAATTTCTGTTTCTCCAGTTTTTGTTATTATTGAGAATTCATGACTTATATTTCCTCCTATAGGACCACTATCCGCTACAACAGGTATAGCTTTTATTCCTAATCTTTCAAAAATACTCATATAAGAAACAAACATCTTATTATAAGAAATCCTTGAATCTTTTTCATTTAAATCAAAAGAATAAGCATCTTTCATTAGAAACTCTCTACCTCTTAATAATCCAAATCTTGGTCTAATTTCATCTCTAAATTTCCATTGAATATGAAAGAGATTTAATGGAAGATTTTTATATGATTTGATATATGTTCTAAAAATTTCAGTAACTTGTTCTTCATTAGTTGGTCCATAAAGTAGATTAGCATCATGCCTATCAGTAATTCTAAGCATCTCATCGCCGTAACCATCATACCTACCTGATTCAACCCATAAGTCAGAAGATTGCAATGTAGGCATCAAGATCTCTATTGCGCCAGCCAATTCTTGTTCTTCTCTGACTATATTTTCTATTTTTTTGAGCACCTTTAATCCAAGAGGTAACCAACTATAAATACCTGCACTTTCTTGCTTAATCATTCCTGCTCTAAGCATTAATTGATGGGAAGGAATTTTTGCCCCTGAAGGAATCTCCTTACTTGTTGGTATAAAATATTTAGACCAAAACATAATTTACCTCTGAATCAGTTAGTTCTTATTTAATATTATTTAAAAATAAACTAATTGTAATGAATAATTACCTCTACGAAAGGTTTTTTTCCCCATATATAATTAATTTCTTTTGTAATAGCGTTCTTTATCCTTTTTTCAAAAGAGTTATTTAAATTCTTAGACTTTAAAATATTTGAAATTCTTTCTTGTATTAAATCAGTTAATTTTATACCTAATTCATCATATTCTGGTACTCCAACAGAACTAACTAGAGGTCTACTTTTTATTTTATTATTTTGAATCTGAAGGCTAATAATAATAATTCCTGAAAAAGACAGTTTACTCCTATCGCTTGAAGGAGATTCAAAGTCTGGCAAAATAATTTTTCCGTCCTTGTAAACCCTTCCATTTTCTATCTTTTTAAGATCACCAAAACCGTCTTTATCTAATGTCAATAAATCACCATTTTCAATAACCATAGAGTCAATATTACATCTATTAGCTAAATTAGCATTTTCTCTCAAATGCCTATGTTCACCATGCACTGGTATCATATATTTAGGCTTTATCAGATTAAACATATTTATTAGTTCATCTTTGCAAGGGTGACCAGATACATGCACAAAGCTATCTTTTTCAGTAATTACATTAACACCTTTCTTTGCAAATAAATTCTGTAAGCGCAAAATGCCATATTCATTTCCAGGTATCATTTTTGAAGAAAATATTACTGTATCACCCTCTTCTGCATAAAGGTTCCTATGTTCATCACGAGCAATTTTTGATAAAGCGGCACGAAACTCTCCTTGACTCCCTGTACATAAAATTAGAGCTTTGTCAGAAGGTAAATAACCGGCATCTTCTTCATCTACAAAATCTGGCACACCATTAAAATAGCCTGTTTTTTTAGCCGCATTTACTATTTTATGCATACCTCTACCAGATAATACAACTTGCCTATCATTAATCGCGGCAGCTTCAGCTACTGATGTTAGTCGAGCAACATTTGAAGCAAATGTGCTTAAAAATATCCTGCCATCAATATTTGAAATAATTTCAATTAAAGAATCTTTAACCTTTGACTCCGAGCCAGATTTTCCAGGAACAATAGAATTAGTTGAATCACAAATTAAATAATCGATATTTAATTTATCTAACTCTTTTGATTTATCATCATCAAAAGCCCCCCCAACTACAGGATCTTCATCCATTTTCCAGTCTCCAGTGTGAAAGATATTAAGTCCAGGAGTTTTTATTATTAAAGCATTCATTTCTGGTATTGAATGAGACAAACCCAATGCTTTAATTGTAAAAGATCCAATACTAAATTCTTCTTTTTCTTCAATTATTACTAAACTATCTTTAAATTCTATTTCATGCTCATTAAACTTTTCTTCAAGTAAAGCGGCAGTAAATTTAGTTGTATAAATTGGGCATTTTAGATGAGGCCATATATAAGGCATTGCTCCAATATGATCTTCATGAGCATGAGTTAAAATAACTGCTAAAAGGTTTTTCTTTCTTTTAATAATAAAATTTGGATCTGCCATTTGAAGGTCTATTCCAGGTAAACCTGATTGAGAAAAGGTCACTCCGCAATCTACCATTAACCATTCTTCTTTTTTTTCTTCTTTATAGCCATAAAGATTAAGATTCATTCCAATCTCACCTGTTCCTCCTAGAGGAAGAAAAAAAGTCTTACTCATGAAATTAACCTGTCATAAATCTCTGCCGCATAAAAAACAGTTTCTTTGTTGTTTTGAGATAAAATTAAACCTCCTTGATCATCTAACCCAGTAAAAGTACCTTTTAATTTTTTTCCATCTGGTAGGATAATTGAAATATTTTCGTTCATTTTGTATGCCACTTTAAGCCATTCCTTTAGTATTTTTTTGAAGTTTTTGCCTTTTTCCCATAAATTTAAATACTCTATTAGGTTTTTGTTTAACTTTTCTAGAAAATCATCCCTAGTAATATTTAATTTCATTTCCTTCATAAGGTTAGAAGCTTTAAAAGATGTATTTGATGGTGAGTTAATTAAATTAACCCCAATGCCAATTGCTAAAATTTCATTACCTTTTTCTTCAGATCTTAAACTTTCAATTAATATGCCGGCACATTTAGCATCATTAATAATTAAATCATTAGGCCATTTTAATTTTATATCAATATTATTTATTTTCTTAATAAATGAATTAACTGTATCTTTTAAAGCAACAGATGTCACAAATGATATCTGAGGAGTTAAACTTTTTTCAATATTGATTTTAATAACAAAGGTGCCCATAAAGTTTCCTTCTAAAGATTCCCAATATCTATTTTTTCTTCCCCTTCCAGAAGTTTGTTTATTTGCTACAACCCAAAATGGAAAACTCTCTATACTTTCTAATAATCGTTGAGCTTCATTATTTGTGCTATCGATCTCATCATATAAAAATAGTTTTGATTCACTTAAAAACATTAAAATTATATTAATTCAAAACAAGTGATGCTTCTTTGGCTAAATCTGCCAAAGGAGAAATTGATAAGATAATTATAAAGGCAACAACAAAAGAAATGCAAATAAGATTAATAAAACCTAATGATCTAGAAAAAGGATAATATTTTTCTTCACTGGAGCGATCAAAAAATATTACTTTAACAAATCTTATATAATAAAAAGAGCCAATAACACTCATCAAAAGCCCAAAAATAGCTAGATAAAATAAGCCTTCTTTTATTATAGCCATAAAAATAAAGTATTTTGCAAAGAAACCAGCTAGTGGAGGTATGCCTGCAAAAGAAAACATATAAATACCCATTGAAATTGCTAAAGAAGGGTTTTTTATAGATAGCCCTACTAAATCAGAAATTTTATCAATATTCTCATCAGTGTTGTTTTGTATATTAATTAAACAAGTAAAAAAACCAATATTTGATACAACATAAATAAGCATATAAATCAGAATACTATCAATATATTCCGGCTTTCCAGTAGTTAAAGCTAGAACAGCAAAACCCATATGGGCAATCGAACTATAAGCGATAAGTCTTTTTATATTAGTTTGCCATATAGCTGTAATCGAACCCAACGCTATGGAGAAAATTGAAACGAAAACAATTATTTGATACCAGTTATTAGTAAAATCAACAAAAGGCACATAGAGAATTCTTATCAGAACAATAATAGCTGCCATTTTAGGAACTGATGCAAAAAAAGATGTCACTGGTGTTGCGGCACCTTCATAAACATCTGGAGCCCACATATGAAAAGGAACAAGAGAAATTTTAAATATTATTCCTGAAATTAAAAATACTAAACCTATTAAAAATCCTATTTCATTTGTTACACTCAAATAATTAATTTCTGTAAATACTGTTGTTCCTGTAAAACCATATATTAATGAAGCCCCATAAAGGAAGAGTCCTGAAGATAATGCTCCTAGAATAAAGTACTTAACTCC
>Ga0208764_10001662_pt1 | contig 14190 bp, 6 predicted proteins | sample ETNtaG_18_FD_185762 | JGI IMG/M metagenome (GOLD analysis project Ga0208764, IMG submission 185762) | Marine microbial and viral communities from oxygen minimum zone, Eastern Pacific Ocean - ETNP201302SV91 (SPAdes) (version 2) | ecosystem: Environmental > Aquatic > Marine > Oceanic ... | reverse complement strand
GAATTTGCATTTTATTCATTAGCAATAATAAGCTATCAGGATAATCAGTAATAATTCCATCAACATTTTCTTCTATTAGTTGTAGCATTATATCTGTTCTATTAATTGTCCAAGGAATAACAGTAAAACCGTTGTGTTGAATTTCTGTTACACGAGCACCTAAAAATTTTGAATTATTTGGCATAATTAATTCCCAGTTAGGAGAAAAAATATCAATATATTTTTTAGCTTTATTTAAAACTGTAAGACTTGTTTCACCATTATTCTCAAAATGTATTCCATTTAACCATGGGGAAGGAGTGGAATCATTTAATGATATGATGGTGGAATAATCTAGAAGACCAGCAGTTAAAATAGTTGAATCAATTGATTTAACTATTTCCAAGATTTTCCAATCAAAAGATTGAATATTTACAATATTTGTAGAATTATAATATTTAACTATTTTGATTACTTCTTTAACAAAGATATCCCTTGGTGCAGTTGATCTTTTTTCAGGATGGTATTTAATTTCAATATTTAACCATATATTTCTATTCGGATAATTTTTAATTAATTCAAAAACTTCATGTAATGTTGGAATCTTTTCACCAGAGATATTTATACGTGGTGGTTCTGGGAATCTTTTAATATTTGGGTTCAGCGACCCACAATCAAAATTTTTAATTTCTTTTAGAGTTTTATTATAAATCAAATAACGATTATTACTAATAATAGAATCGCCATTTTCATCCAAGCATATATTTGGATTTATATAAAAATCATGATAAACGATAGGAATATGATCTTTTGTAATTACTAAATCTAATTCAAGGGTAGAAACACCTAGCTCAATTGTACGTCTAAATCCTTCTATTGTATTTTCAGGAAATAGTCCTCTTGCGCCCCTATGTCCCTGAGCATCCAGATAAGGAATATCTTTATTGCATGAAATAAATAAAAGTATATAGCATATAATAAAATAAAAGAATTTTACTGAATTACTCGTATAGATAGGGATCATTAATATTGAATATACTTAGAATGATCCGCCAATTGAGAAACGGAGCGGAGGATCAAAGTATTCAACAAAATTTGAATAAGAAAGATCAATAATAACCTCTCTGCTACCTAATCCCAATTTTAACCCTGCACCTATTGTCCAATCTTCAGTATCATAGAAAAATTTATATCCACCTCTCAAAGCAATCATATCTGCAATCCACATTTCTGTCCCTAAATGATATCTATCGCGATAATCAGTTGCAAATGCACTTTCTACAGAAACAACCCATTGAAATGGACTGCCTTTTGATCCAATAATGCTCATTGCAGTATTTACATTAAAATAAAGAGGAAGTTTAAATTTATCGGATAAATATTTTGCTTCTGGACCAAAATTTTTCATTATCATCGCTAATGTTAGATCTCGAAAACCAGTTTTATAATATGTGGAGAAGTCTGCTGTAATAGCTGTGGCTTTATCTATATCAATCTTTTCTTCTAAGTATTGAGTCTTGAAACCAAATGATAAATTATCAGTTAATTTAATTGCATAAGCAATTGCAAGAGCTAAATCCCCAGCATCAATCATTCTACCAGTGCCTTCAGGGTCTAAGACAGTTGTTTCTTCAAAGTCTTCTGTATCAAATTTGACGATACTAAAGCCAATAGCCCCATTACGACCTAACGGTTTAGCAATAGCCCCAGAAATTATACTTGAATTAACTATCCAATCTGTGTGATTAAAATTAAATACGAATTGGTTTAAGTTTGTTAATCCAGCAGGGTTATAAAATATAGTCGTTACATCATCTGCAATTGCAGTGAATGCATCGCCCATTCCTGCTGCGCGAGCAGAAGGGCTAATTTTCAAAAAACCAAACCCTGATTTGCCTACTCGTTTAAAATCGTCTTGTGCAAAAATAATTCCACTTATTAAACAGGTAATGAATATTAATTTAGATAGTTTATTCATAATATTATTTTACTACTGCTAATGTTCCTTTTTGAATAGACCCATAACTTTGAGAATCAAGAGACTCAACAACCCAAAAATAAATACCACTTACGATTCTTCCTGAAAATGTTATTGTACTTTGCCTCCATGCAGATTCGGCAGATGATTGCTTTTGATGCTCATTTTCATATACTAAATCTCCTGAAGTGGAATATATACGTATCATACAATGCTTTGGTAAATTAATAAATCTAATTTTATATGGATCTGCCACATCAGGATACATATGAAGTGGATCTTGAAAATCAAGACGGAATGGGTTTGGAACAACTCGAATCTTTTCTTCCATCCGATCATAGATTTGAGCTGAAGGCTGAAATGGAGTAACCGCTATCATATTTTTTTGTTCGGGTGATACATAGCCACTTTCCAATGATGGAATAGGACCATGGTCAACACCAAACATATCAATCCAACTATCATGGCCGGAATCATAAGACCTTACATTATAATAATAATTATATCCAGCGTAAGACTCTGTGTCAATAAAAGTATATTTACCGGTATTTAGATCATAGTAATTTTCATCTTTCAGTTGAATATCAGCGATATGTTCCCAAGGGCCATAATGCCAATCAAAAGATGGAGGCCAGGCTCTATATACGCGATATCCTATAACATCCTTGGCTTCGTCACCCTCATAATCTGGATCAGAAGCATCATCTGCTTGATCATCCCAAGTAATAACCATTTGCCCTAATGAATTATTTTTGAAATTAATTTTTACATCTGGTGGTGCATCTGGTATATCAAAACCCATATCATAAGCAAATTGCGCTTGTTTAAAATTCTTTATAATTGAATGTTCCCCATCTTTGAGCTGATCTTTTGATTCTGGTTTCATAGACCATGTTAATTCATCTTCATTATTCCAGTCCGCGCCAGATCCAGCTACAAACGCGATTACAATTTTCCCTTTTTCTCCGGGGCTTAAAGAATATGGGCCAAAAGATAATGAATGAGTAACTAACATAGATGAATCTGGATTTTCTGTATTATCATTCTCAGAACTTCCTATAACCATACGGTACATTTCAGCATCTGTTTGTCGTCTATATGTTGGCTCCTCATAATCTTCTTGATTAGAATCCCCATTTTTCCACCATTTAAAATTATATGGTTGGTCAACAATTTCTGGGCTAACATAATTTTCGTTAGGATCATTAACAAATGGAGGGTTTATATCTAAGGGGCCAAAACCTATATATTGATAGCCCATTAATTGACCTTCTATTTGTCCTTGATACTCATTATAGTTAGATAATTGAGCAAAATTGGATGCAAAGGGTTGACCAGTATCATCGTAGGATGTTCCAATCCAATCATCATCTCTTTGATAACAGAAAATTAAGTTACTATACTCATCAGTGCTTTCAGGGTTATCTGCAGTATAATTTGATGCTTGTGTATATAATAGCCAATCATCCTGTGCTGATTCGCGATTTACCCTCCAGTCGCTCCAGCTCATACCATTGCCCCTTGCCCATTGATGACCACCGCTTGAAACACTAAAACTATTCAAAAATGATATAAATGTATCTGTTAATATTTTTGATCCTGTATTTTCAAATATTATTTCTTCAATAATAAAATCATCAAAATCCTGATAGCTATAAGCATATGCTTTTCTTGTTACAGTTAATCCAAGCTTATTTTCCCACTGAGCTAATATTATTTCTTCAGGAAAACTATCATCAGGTATATACTCTCCATGCCGATAATTGTGGATTTCAATTGGTTCATTACCAGTGATATTTGAATGATAAGGAGAATAATTTGAACGTTCAAAATTATCCCCGGTTGAATCACCAAGTGAAACTTCAAGTTCACTTGCAATAGGATATCTTTTTGCAGTTATATCATTTGTTACATCTCTAGGTCCAGAATATGAGACTAATGTATCTTCTCCATCAGCAACACCAAGAAACCATACGCCAACACCTCTTGCGTTTTGAGGATTACATACTCTAGAAACGTCAAGAATATTAGGAGCTTCAGATAGGACTGCTTCTATATCTAGCCAATATTCCATAAAATCTTGAGCACGACCAGCGTTTCCCGGATATTCTAATGCAGTTTGATCATGGCTTTGATATCGTGGAGTATTTCCACCACCTTGTAAACCATTATTTCTAAATGTTTCCCATAGTTTTGCTCTAGTTAAAATTCTTGGAGTAAATCCACTCACTGGATCAGCCTGAGAAAAAAGATTACCGCATGGTATTAATAGGATTACAAATAATAAGTATTTATAGAACTGAATATCTATTTTTGGATATTCCAATAGTCTGACTTGAATTAAAATGATGTTCTAATACCCACTTGAATTTCTCTTGGTGATCCATGATACCTTGTATTACCATAGAAATCACCATAGTCTTGGTATTGCTTATTATCTGGCCGAGGTGTTTCCATTCCCCAACGTATAAACTCACCAGGGCCATATATAGAACTAAAGCTTCCATCTCCGCGAACATCACGTTGATTAAATAAATTAGATATTTGTATATATAGTGTCGCTTTAGAATTATCCTTTTGAAAAACTATTTTTTCAAAAGACATATCAGTTCTAGTAGTAAGTGGTCCGTTCCTCCACTCAGAAGCGCCTCCAATTGGAGAGTACTCAAAAGGGTTTCCAGTTGACATGCGATATATAATATTTGCAGTTATATTACCAAATAAACCCATAGGACCAAATTTATCAGGAGTTGAAATAAATAATTGAGCCTTACCATAATTTCTGATATCAGCATCCGGTTTAGGTTCTTCTTCCGTGCCACCCCAAAATTGAACATAATGCAAACCGGTATTTCCCGCTTCAAGTACTTCCATACCTAGAGATCGTAATGAATCAATAAATGTATTTGCTTTACTGGCATATTGATTAGCAAGAAATACGGGGGCTAGCGGTCTTGGTGTTTCAGATCCATCATCATTTGTACTCCACATCATCCAGAATCTTCCATCGGCAACAAATGCTGAATCTGGGATCCAAAATTGACTTCCTACACCAGCCTCTCCTTTTACTGCCCATTGTATATTGTAGGCAATATTAAATCCAAAATAATCATTGAAGTTTTTCTTTAATGATAACTCAAACCCTTGAATATCTTCATGAATTCCATTCCCAGCCATATGAGTAAATTGGAAATCAAACATTTGTTTTGCTGGATCCCACCAATTTAATTGAACCGTTCCAGGGCTAGATACTTGATTAATGGAACTTTTATAAAATGTTGATAAAGCTAATATGTAATCAGAATAAAAATTCCAATCAAAACCTAGTTCAAAACTAATTGTTTTTTCATACGTTAATCTAGGGTTTCCAAAAAATCCTTCTTCCAGCTTATTATATAATTCAGAATCATCATTTAAATTATTATTGTTATAATCTGAATCTCTAGTTCCATCGTTTACCCATTGCTCTCCATACATTGTGTAAAAGCTTGCAAGCTGATAAATATGTCCATAAAAAAAATGAATCATCGATCGATCAGTAATGGGATGTGCCACTCCAATCCTTGGGCTCCATGCAGTAATAGGTTTTGTTTTTTCTAGCAATCCAAATGATTCTAGAGAGTCATAATTAAATCTAGTAAATGTATCAAAATAGTAATCTGACGCTGCAATTGCTGTAGTTAAAGGATGCTTTACAGAGGGATCAAAATAATCCATCCGTATACCTGCATTTAGGACAAGACCCTTATACTCCATTTTATCTTGTATATACCATGCAAATTGCTTTGGCCGGACCGGCTCTCCGGTTTGATGATGATGACCAATGTAATGCAGTTCACGTTTATTAAGCTCATCAGAGTAATTACGAGCCCAGACACTATAGTCTATATAGTCAATACCAGTTTTAAGAAGATTATTTTTATTAAACTGGGTAGTAAAATCAAATTTTACTTGGAAACGGTTTCGTGAGCCTTCATTGAAAGCATATACGTCCCTAGGTAAATTGAACCAGTTATCTTCATCTTTTCTGATTTCCATTGTTGAATCAGGAGTATTTTCAGGAGTTTGTGAGTTAAGGCTTTTGGAGATTCTCAATTCATAAAATGTTTTTTCTGATAGCATATGACTTATTGCCATATAATTCATTTGGTCGTTATTGACTGTTCTCCCTGAAGAGGAACTCCCCATAGGTAAGAAAATATTTTTCCCATCATCATCCATTCCTTTAATTCCTCCAACATCCGCTATGGAATGAAAACCCCAATTTTCAGAATATACGCCACCAAATTTTATCGAAACTTTTGGATGAAGGTTTAAAGATAATTTCCACGTGCCTTCAAAGTTATTTGGAGAGTAAGATGAAGGGCTAACATTATTAATTCCATTTTTATTTGTTCGACCACCAAGAAAAAAAGATACACCATTCATTAATGGTCCAGAAATATTTCCTTGCAATGAATAGCCGGCAAAGTTTGTGTAATCAATCCTTTTATGTGCAAGTTCACCAGTTCTACTGTCTATTTCATTTACCCATTCCGGATTATCCCATTGCATTTTCCCTTGGTGGATTGCAGCATCATAAAAGTTTGGCCCCCAATGATTTACTCCCCCAAGTTCATTGCTATATTCAAAATTTCCATGAAAGGAATCAGTGCCTTCCTTTGTTACAATATTAATTACACCCGCTTGAGCATTTCCATACTCAGCGCTAAGGCCTCCAGTTATAATAGAAATTGATTCAATATCATATTTACCTACACCAGTAAAATTATTTAAAGTAAGGCCATCACTACTTGTCATTTTGACACCATCGACATAGTATACAACATCTGCAGCGATAGAATTCATATCTCCACCACGAATCATACCTTTGCCATTCACATCCATCCCAGGCTCTAATGAAATTAGATCAGCAACAGATTTAACCATTACGGATCGTTCAATATCATCAGAGGTTACTATATATTCACTATATGTTCTATCAACCTCGACCTTGGGTTTATCAGCCATTACTTGAACTTCATCCATTCCAATAGCTTCTTCATATAGAGAAAAGTTAACTTGTGTAGTTCTATCAGAGTTAACAATTACCGAAGTTTTTGTTATGCTTTTGAAACCGATCATCTGGGAAGTAAGGCTATAGTTTCCTGGAGCAATATTTAGTATAATATAGAATCCATTTTCATCAGCGGCTGCACCGCGATTTGTGCCTAATACCATAACATTTGACCCTGGCAAAGGTTGACCATTTTGATCAGTAATTGTGCCTTGAATTTTACCTGTTATTCCCGCATAAGATATGGAATATCCTATAACAAGTATTAAGGATAAATATTTTTTAATCGTACTTGCCATTCCTTCTTGCTAAGTAGAAAAAAAGACCGCCAGTTTCCTGGCGGTCTTTTAACAAGATTTACTTAACCAGTAATAATTTCTTTGTTTGAGAAAAATTAGCTGATTCAAGTTGATAGAAATAAACACCTGTTGGCATGCTAGATGCATTCCAACTAACTGTATGTCCACCAGCTTGCATAACACTATTAACTAGCGTAGCGACCTCTTCACCCATTACATTGAATACGGTTAGCTTTGTATTCGCTGTTTCAGGAATATTAAATCGGATATGGGTAGTAGGGTTGAATGGGTTTGGATAGTTTTGACCCAGTTCAAATCTAGTAGCAATTGGTGCTTCATCGGAAATTTCCAAACCTGCAGGCGTTTCATTATACCAAACACCACCTACTTGAACGGAAGAAGAATCATCATCAGTAACTCCTACTAAAATAAATGTCGGAGCCTCCGTAGTAGTTAATGCTTCATAAGAATATGAAGCGGTATCTGGCATAGCTTCGCCATCTGCCCAAGCCGTCACACTAACAGTGTTGTTTTCTACGACAATTTTTTGCCAGTGCCATGTATCATATGCTACAGCAGCATTTGCTACTCCATTTGATTCATTAGTTTGAAACCAAAAATCACCAATTTGCCCTGGACCAGACACAACAGTATGAACTGCTAGATTAGTGAGGAATTCAGGATCAACTTTTACACAAACATGAAATTGATCGCCTGTTGAAGGCGTACCTTCGGTCATAAAACGAACTTTCACATAGATTTCGGCTGCAGAAGGGGTGACTTCAGCATTTGCATCAATGCTTTGATCAATTTGTAACCAGCTGGTATTATTGCCAAATGGATCCTCAGCTCCAACTAATGTTATATATCCATCAGCAACAGAAGCAACACCCCAGCCCCACCAATTCCAGGTCATATCACTTTCAAGCGTTAGAGCGGCAGATGGTTCTGCTGCAGTTTCAAAAGTCTCGGACCATCCAGCATAAATATTGCTGATGCTTAAGACAGTAACCAAGCAAGCTATTATCATTTTTTTCATGTACTTTTACTCCTTAGGTTGTTTATTTGACTAGTAATTATAATTCAATCCTAAACCAATTGTCAAGAACTGTAAAGGCATTACTTTATTTAAGCCCCAATCTTCAAATGGGCGTAAGTAACCAATAGCAGCATTGTAATTGATATCAACGATCAAGTTTAATTTATCATTTATTGCTGTTTCAAATCCAATGCCAATATTTGCACCCCACGCATAACGCTTATCTGTAATGGGAGAAAGCTGAAATTCCGTATCCAACGGTTTTTTTGATTGGCCTGGATAAATTAACCCACTAACCTTATGATTATAATAATAAAGGCCTAATCCGTATGAGGAGAAGGGGCTAAGTTGTTTTTCCCCTATTGATCGAGCTTTATCAGGAAAATAGATTCGCGATTTAATTATAAAATCAATCCAGTCCATATTTGCATCAGCATCTGGGCTTTTATAATTATTGCGATCTACCACCCAATAAAATTCTCTATCTGATAGAGAATTATCACTGAATAATTGATAGTGACATTCAATGATAGTTTTTTTGTTTTCATTATTATCTATAATGTATTGTAATCCAATTATAGGGGTACTGCTATACCAGTTATTTAAACCTGACATAGGAACACCAGCACCTGTTATGATACTAAAAGATTGTTGTGCAAGTATTGATTGAAGTAAAAATAGATTAGATAAAATAAATAAATACCATAGTGAAGATGTGTGAGAATTAAAGGATATCTTCATAAATCTAAATCTAGTTTTCATATATATAATATTAATCCTATATAAAAATTTATCACAGAATTATTAAAATAAGCTAGATTTGAATTATTAATCTTTATAATTCTCATTTTAATAGAATCATTTTCTGAGTTAATATATTTTTCTCAGCTGTTAGTTTAATAAAATATATACCTGACGCAACATTTTTCCCGCTCCAATTTTGTTTATAAAACCCAATGTCATGCTCTTTAGATATTAATGTTTCAACTAAGCGTCCATTAATATCAATAATATCAATTTTAACAAATGATTTATTTGGCACTGCATAGGATATGGTAGTTCTATAGTTGAATGGATTGGGATAGTTTTGTTTTAACATATAATCAGTTGGAATTAATAATTGTATTTTCTGCAACCCAGAAGAAATGACTGTTTGACTTTTATCAAAAAATTGATATATCACTGTTGCATCAGTTGGCTCATCAACTGATGCGTTAATTTTTATAATACGTTTTATATCATCTGGTTCAAGCATACCGAACTCTAATAATATTTCACCTTTCTCATTTGAATTCTTTAATAGAGTAAGATTTTGAGGACCAAAAGAAGTATGATTAAGATTTACGTTTCCTTTTTCTGGATCATATTTGACATATAATTGTCCTGATATGGCTTCTCTTGGTATCTCTTCAATAAAGTCATTCCAATCTAAAGGTGAACCAATATGTAAAACATCTAATGGCTCATAGCCAAATTCATTAATAGACCATGACCACATTCTTATAAAAGTCATTCCATCATCTAAATCATATTGATGATCAAGATGTGGTACAAAGTGAGGCAATTGTCCAGTTGTCGGGCCCAAGCCATTAAAAATTGCTTCTGAGTCTGCAAGCCAAAATGTTACAAAACGTGTCAAATCTTCAATATCGACTCTTCCTGATGTATCATAATCACCTAATGCTGGAGTATAAAATTCATAACTAAAATCCACAGCTTCTAACCCTGCACTATCTGTCAAGCTACTTATAGTAATGGTTATTGTGTCTAAGCTTGCCATGGGTTTATTTAAGGTCAGTTGAAATTGGTTTGCATTCAAAGATTCAGTTGTATCCCATGATAATGAATTATAGTGTCTTGCGGAAATGGAATAGTTAAATGATTGTATTGGTTCTGAAAAAGTAATATTTATTGGTTGATCAGTGCTGGAGCTTATGGATGAGCCATGTGGGATAGATATGGAACTAACTGTTGGAACAAGTTGATCTGATAGTTGTAAAGTATCGGTAACTTGTTCTGCCCGCAGGCTATTACCTGCTAAATCAAATACAGAATTACCGTTGATCGCACGTATATATAATTGTTCATGGCCACTTGGTGCCGCATTAAAAGACAAATAGCATCTTAATATTTTTTCTCCCCCAACAACTGGGAATTGATCTTCATTTGTGATGAAATCCACACTAGCGCTAGAAGCATTTCCATTATTTTGTATAAATACAATTTCAAAATCATTTGGATCTACTGGATTTGTAACTTCATACGTTCCATATACTCCTTCTGTAAGGGAAAATTCAACATAAGAATTATCAATAGCTATTACTGCGCTTTCTGAAACAATTGTTGGAGGCAATCTATCTGGTAATGATACTCTCGCACTTATTGTATTTATAGGCATTTGATTATTTTCAGGATCATAAATCGGGTAAGCAGGTCCTGCTGGACTAATTGTCATTTCTTCAGCTCCACTTGGCAATAAATCAGTTACAAAGCCAATTCTAACAATTTTTTCACCACCCAAAAGAGGGTCTTGATTTTCATTTGTAATGTTTACAATTGTTGCTTCAGAAGCATTCCCATCATTTGGATAAACAGTAGCCTGAAAATGATTTGTGCTTATAGCTCCAGTTGCGCCAACAGCATTATACATATCTTCGCTTGATGTAATAGTTACAATGCTATCTGCAATAATATCAACATAGTTGATTGTAGGAACCAATCGATCAATCAATGTAACATTAACAGTACATTCCGAAACGGAAAGTCTATTTCCAAGGGAGTTGCAAATAGCATATGCATTTGCAGGAGTTATTTGAATTGTTTCCAATCCACTTGGAGGTGGAGAACTAATATTTAATATTGCTCTTATTGTACTTTCATTACCAGATAATGGAGAACCATTTGTTTTCGTTAATGAATTAATAATAGCATCATTTGCATTCCCGTTGTTTTGATTGAAACTAATATCAAAATCTGTAACCTCCACACCGCTTGATGTATCACTAGCACTATATACGCCTTCACTAAATTGCAACTCTACATACACATTATTATTCTCCAAGGAGTTTCCTGTTAATCGAGGATAGGGATTTAAAGTGATTTCGCTTGTACTATTATTTGGAAAAGCTAACGGATTTCCAAAGCCATCAAAAATTGCTTCATTACCATTTGTCGTAATGGTAAATGTTTCTTCTCCGCTTGGAGTTCCATCAACAGTTAAATAAACCCAAATACTATCTTCTCCACCTAATAAGGGGCCTGATGGGCCAGGGCGTTGCAAATCTACCATTGTAACATCAGTTGCATTTCCACCATTATCAGAAAAATCCAAAGAGAGATCTGATATCTCAAGAGATCCTGTTCCATCATCATTTGTGTATACGCTTTCAGAAAAGGAAAGAATAATAAATGCATTACTTGAACTAATAGAACTGGATTGTGTATTAATAATGGGTGGTGAAATATCTTGAACTATATAATTAGCATCATAATTATCTATTTGATTATTTGCTAAGTCTTCAAGGCTATCTAAAAGTGTAATTCTAAGTTCTCTCATTTCTGCTAAGGCTGCAGTAGGTATTATCGTTATAACATTATTATCAATACTTGCAGAAAAAGCTATAGTTTCCTCATCTCCATCAGTGTATGCAATTGAAATAAAATTATTTAAATCTGTATTTGTAATGGTTGAATCATTTAATAATCGAATTGGTTCCGATGCCGTTATTGTAAATTGTTCATTTGGTACAATTAAACCATTATTTATTGATGGATCTGGAGCAAAAGAAATTGATGGCGCAAGCGCATCAAATAGATTAAATGTTCTTGCATTTGTATTTACATCCATTGGGTTACCAAAGTCATCAAACACCTGATTTGCCTTTGGCCGAATTGTGACAGATTCTGTTCCATCAGGAATAGCGTCAAATTGTAGTGTCATCCGAACTGTTAATTCGCCACCATTTAGCGTTGTCCCAATATTAGAAGTCATACCAGTAATATTTGCAGTAGTTGCATTTCCATCAACAAAATTACTTATTTCAATATCTGAGCTATTCAGACCGCCAGTCCCACTCTCATTTGTGTAAACACCCTCATTAAATGAAAGATATAGAAATGTGTTATTTTCTTCTAATAAGCTATCCGTTACAATACCAGGGGTTAAATCATTTACAATTAATTCTTTAATATTTGCTGGCAATGCATTATTTCCAAAATCTTCAAAGGTGTTTGCTGAATATGTGACTTCAATTATTCTACGCTCGTCTAAATTAACATCTGGGTTTAGAGTAAATTGTTGATCATCAGTATCTACGGAAGCAACAAAATCTATAGAGCTAGTCCCCGTATCTGCATAAGCCAGCGTAAATAGATTTTGAATATTAGTATTATCCACATTCGTATTATTTATAAGTCTAATAGGCTCATTAAACTGAATAACAATATCTTGAGAAGGATTAATCGTATCATTTGCCGGAACAAAATTTACAATAGGAGGATAATAATCAGTTAGGTTTGCTACTACAACAGAACTTCTAGAAAGTCCAATGCCGAATGAATTGAATATACTGTAACGGTCTACAGGTCTAATTGATAGTGTTTCAACACCGCTTGATTGCCCACCTGGTGTAACTGCAATATTAATCCTTATCACATCTTCACCACCAATTAGTCCGCCACCGTTTGTATTGGTTATATTGGAAATTTCTACATTGGTAGCGTTTCCACCATTTTGTGAAAAATTAATTTCTAAATCATTAATTTCAACTCCCCCAGTACCATCTGAATTGGTATAGATTGGGTCAGTAAATATGACTTCAATATAGCTGTCATCATCTGAAATATAGGATGTAACTATTTCCGGTAATGTTCCTATATTGATGCCAAAATTTCCTTCAGCGGCCTGATATCCGTCTACAATGATGTAGTATGTACCAGGATCTAATCGAAGACTATCGATACTACTAGCATAATAAGATTCTGTAGGAATACTTGATGCACCTTCTGGACAAAAAATCTGATCTGAATCATCAGATTCCCACAACGAAGTATCTGCACCACATTGGTCAGTATTTTTTACGGCTACGATTGTATCAAAATCCGTTTCCGGATCGCAAGTATCAATAAATATTGTTCTTGTTTCGGTTAGTGTAAGTTCATATGCGAAGTCTGCATCACCACCTATTGCATACCCTATACCCCAAGGATCTGTGCCTTGAGAATAAAATGTCCAGTTATTTTCTAAACCTACGTTTGATTGAGCATCTGAAAATGGTAAATCTGGAATAACGAAATCCACTACACAATCCTGGGAAAGTCCATTAGCAATTAGCAAATGTATTATTGCCATTATTTTTAATTTATTAAACAATATTAGATTCCTTTAATCGACCATAACGCTGGCTTTTCCGTAGGACTGTATATTAATAGGAATATTATCAGGAGTAACCATCTTTGTTTTAATACGATCATAAATTAGTTCGGAGTCCACCGAGTTTTTTGTACGAAAAATAGCAGTCGCTATTGATGCAGTCCCATTTGAATAGGTGTATTCATCAGTTGCTAGATAAAATGAAAACACATCAAAAAACCCTGACCCGCCACTATCACTCCAAAAAAACAAAGTATCAAATGCGTCCACAAATAATTCACCTGATATAATATCAATTAATTCAAGGCTTTGACGGAGATATTCTACACGGAAATGTATTCCAGCAACGTTTTCAACTTCTAATGCATATAAGTTAACAGAAAATGTGTCTCCAACGGAAAGCTGGCCACCATATTGGTTTGTATTAATTTCATGTGGGTTAAAGAATACTGCTGGAGATTTCATTGT
>Ga0208764_10001661_pt1 | contig 14192 bp, 11 predicted proteins | sample ETNtaG_18_FD_185762 | JGI IMG/M metagenome (GOLD analysis project Ga0208764, IMG submission 185762) | Marine microbial and viral communities from oxygen minimum zone, Eastern Pacific Ocean - ETNP201302SV91 (SPAdes) (version 2) | ecosystem: Environmental > Aquatic > Marine > Oceanic ... | reverse complement strand
CTAACACAATACGGAAACTAAGAAAATAATAGTGGAATTATCTTTTCTCTTGCAAAAAAGTTATTTATGTTTAATTTTTGATGCAGTTAGTCTATTTCTTTAGACTCATACCATGTTCTAAAGGAGTTCAGTTGGGATCCACACAAGAAGAGAAGTTTGCCATTCTCGCAGACAAAGAAGAAATCAGAGACGTCCTTATGCGATATGGAAGAGGGGTTGACCGATTAGATGAAGACCTTATTCGTTCCTGCTACCACGAAGATAGCACTGATGACCATGGACACTGGAAAGGGAAAGGTCAAGACTTTGCAGCATTTATCGTAGAATCACTTCGTGAAAGATCCCATCATACGACCCACGCAATTGCGAATGTTTGCATTGAAATCAATCCAGATAATCGAAATCATGCTCGGTCAGAAGCCTATAGTCTCGCCTATCTACGAAGAACTGACGAAACAGGGACAGAGTGGCTTGATTTTTTCTCCGGCCGTTACATAGATAAATTTGAAAAACGTAATAATGAGTGGAAGATCTCTGATCGTGTCATCGTCCATGATTGGTCTATCTCTAACCCATTAGATGATGAATTGTTTCCCCTACCAATGGATTCCTTCGTTCAAGGAAAACGCGACAAATCTGATCTTGTTTACGAATGGTAAAATTAGAAACCGGCCAGTAGAGAGTTGTGCTATGAGGAAGTCATTTTCTCAGCAGACGTAATTCCCTTACTCGCTAATTCCTCGGCGATCATTTCCCTAAGAACTACCTTCTTTATTTTCGTTCCAGACATAGGCCAATCCTTTATAAACCTGACATAACGTGGAATGCGATATGTAGCTATTTTCCCTTTACAGAAATCAATAATTTCATTTTCTGTCGATTCCATATCAGGTTTTAACTGAATATACGCAGCTGGCACTTCTACATAACGTTCATCAGGTGCAGCTACAACCTGAGCGAGGGCAATAGCAGGATGTGTTATTAAATACCCTTCTACTTCCGCAGCAGAAACGTTTTCTCCACCAACTTTCAACATATCTTTCAATCGTGAAACAAAAGTCACCCGACCATCTACATCAAGTTCACAAATGTCACCAGTTCTAAAAAATCCTCTGTCATCAAAAACTTCACTCGTTAGTTCTGGATCTCGGAAATAACCATCGAACATATTTGGCCCCCGATACCACATTTCGCCCACACTCCCATTTGGGAGAGCTTCACCGGTCTCAGGATCATGAACCTCTACTTCCATACCGGGCATTGGAAATCCACCTTTTGTGAAACGTAACTCTGGTTCATCATCCAATTCAGAGAGCGAAAGAAAAGCGCACACCTCTGTTTGCCCAAAACAATTCAGAATAGGAGCATGTGGAGTTTCGTTCTGAAATTGCCGTAAACGTTCTGGAACTCCTACGACCATGACAAGTCGGATTGAATCAAAATCATCCTCTTCTCGGCGTGGGTGATTCACGACAGGAATCCATATTGTTTCAAATGCTGGAAGTACAACACTGGGCCTCTCATCGCGAATTTGTTGCAATGCCACGTCTGGGGTGTAATTACCCGTATGTATAAAAGTACTACCTACAAAGATAGAAGCGAGAACAAATGCCACTCCACCAATATGGAACATAGGAAGAGCAGCCCAGATTTTATCTTCTTCGCTCAACAACATTCGTTGCTGTATCGAAGAGGCGTAACGACTAAATGATTCATGGCTAAGCATCGCCCCTTTAGGCATAGCTGTCGTACCAGATGTATACATAATGATCGCTGTATCACGGACTCTTACTCCTATTTGACGTTTAGCGACATCACTATCCTCTACAGAACTAGCAAGCTCATTTAGGTCCAGCAGGTTGTATGTCCCTGGTCGAGATATTTCATCAAGCGTAATAACTGCACGCAATTCAGGGGCAGCTTCAAAATCAAGCATTTTCTCTTTGGAAGAAGCAATTTGGGGGAACGTTTCATTAATAAGTGCGTTGAAATCAGTTCCAACCTCGGGAGACGATGTGAAAATAACTTTCATTCCCGCATGTACTATTACCTGCTGAAGTTCAGTTGTTTTAAAACGAGAATTAATTGGCGCAGTAATAGCGCCAATTTTTGCTGCACCGATAATAATGCCAACCGTGTCAACGCATTCTTGAAGGAAATAACCGACGCGGTCACCTGGTTCCACTCCGAGTGCCAAAAGCGCCTTTGCCATATTCTGCGCATAATCAGCGATATCCCTATACGAATAACGAGCATTCGGGAAAACCACAGCGTCCTTATCACCATGCTCATCTGCTCTCATATCCATAAGATCACCAAGAGAAGTTACATTTATCCAGTTCTTTTCGTTGTTCATATGTCAAAGATAGAACAAATCGTACTAATAGAACAAAAAACAGTGACACTAAGACAGCATCTACACAAAAATCTGGGCATAAGTAATGTCAAAAATGTGTTTAGCTCGAAATCCCCATATTTTGTGTAAATCCAATTTTCCCCTTACCCTTTTCTATATGGCTAAGCGGAGTCCATCATGAGCCAATTATTTGGCACTCATCGACGTAATCGACGAATTAGAAACGCGTTTCTTGTCGTTGGTATACCAGCAATGATCCTTGTTGCCTACTTTGGTTTTTTAAAAGATGATGGCAATTCAAACACGGCTATTGTCTCCGAAGACGACGTTATCGAAGAAGAAATAGTAGAAGAGGTCGTTGAAGAGGTTGTAGATAATTCACCATCGGGAATTTTGACTCGAGACTATAAGTGGATGACCCAGAGTGAAGATACAAGGCAACTGCAAGAACTTCTAGGAACTGATGCCGACGGATGGTATGGAGAAGGAACACGAACAGCGCACATAGCGGCATTAGAAGAATCTGGATTACCAACCACTGGTGTTCCAACTGTCCCTTCAGGATGCGAAATAATTATCGGAGCTGAATTGTGTGGCGTCACAGAATTTGAAGCTGCAGAAATTGCTATGGAACTTCTCATAGACGGTCTCGGAGACCCAGATGAAATCGTTGATTTCACTGATGAAAATAATTGGAGCAGAGATGAAGTTACGTTAGAACCTCTCGTCACTGTGTACTGGGGCGCCTTATACGTAGAATTTGGAAATTGCTATTCACCAGTCCGTCAATGTTTCAAACGATGGGGAATTGATAACTCCTTCTATGCAATCCGAGGCTGGGACAAAATGTTCCCAGGTCTCGTAAAACTTCCAGAAAGTCTCCTCGTTGACTGGGACCCTAATAACACAGAATTAGCTCCACTAGTCACAACAATCAGCGTCACCGGAGGCCCACTTCTCATGCCAGAACGATGGGCGTTCGAAGAAAAAATCGGAAATGAAATGCTATACGACGAGCAAAACGATCAATTCATCTTCAAAACGAATTTATACGAAATTATCTTCACCGAATCATCAGGCAACCCCCCTGGTTCAGCAGAGAAACAACTCAGGTGGCAATTCTTTGGCTGCTCTGAAACTGACTGGTGCCTACGCTAATTTTCATCATTCATTTTTGCGAGAACGTCCATCATTTGTTGTCTCGCTTTCTCAACTGCTTTCTGCGGACGAAGCATCACCTTAAATTCTGTAATCTTCCCTTCATCATTACAAGTAACAATGTCTACTCCATTGACTGAAATTCCATCAATAGTTGTTTCAAATTCAAGTACAGCATGATTCCCATCCAAAACACGCTTGGTGTATCGGAACCCCCCAGATCCCTGTTCTTGACCTTTTTCTTTGTCACCAGGGAAAACCAGACTGGCTGCAGAAAGATACATTTTTGTTAATTCACGACCAATCTGTGGATGGAAAAGAACCGGTGACCAGAAAATGCAATCATCATGCAATAAATCATCCATTTCTCGTTCTCCACGCACCACCTCAAACCATCTTTCCATAACCTGTTCAATCACGTCTTACCTCCAACATCAACTTATCCGCGAAGAAGTCTCCAGATCCAGAACAACCCCTTATATTTCTCAACATAACAGACAATCAAACTGGTAGAATTAGGGGAACACAGCAAAACGTAAAGATTTGAGAATTCATGGAAGCAGAACTTAACACAAACCAAGTAATAGAAAACCTGAACGCCATTTTGGAAGCAGAACTTTCAGGTGTAGTTCGATACACCCATTATTCCCTTATGGTGACAGGGCCAAACCGTATTCCATTAGTTGATTTTTTAAAAGCACAAGCAACGGAATCGCTAGTACACGCTCAAGAAGTGGGTGAAATCCTAACTGGATTCGGTGGACACCCTTCAACAAATATTGCAGCCATAGAAGAAACCAACCAGCATTCAATACGCGACGTACTCGGAGAAAGCTTCAGCCATGAAAAAGCAACTGTTCAGCTATACAAAGATCTTCTCATGACCGTTCAAAATGGATCAATTTTCCTTGAAGAGTTTGCCCGCTCAAAAATCGCCATTGAAGAACAACACCAACTTGAACTAGCAAAGATGCTTCGGGACTATACCGAAGAATAGATTCATTCTTTTTAAAGAACTTCTAATTATTGCATCCAACATAGAGAACTTGTGTGAAATTTTCTTTGTCATCATTGAACTCAATAACGAAAGTTGAACTTCCCTCGTAATACATAAGCCCAGTAACCACTTCCATGCGCCCATTCCCATTTAAATCAGCGACCGCTGACAAACGAATACTATTGAGCATTCCATTCCCATATTCAGCATTCTCAACATCCCCGTAAATAAGCAGATTGGTAAAATGTCCGTCAATGACTTTACGCATATACAGCAATGAGTAGTCATTAGCGGTGCCGAACATAAGCGAGTCAGCGATTCTCTCTACGCCGAAGAAGGTCTCAACATTCCCATCACCATCAAGGTCAGTCTCAACGAGAACCGTTAATTCAGGATCGGGATCATCGATATCAAATTCCGAAAGTAATTCCCGAGCAATATTTTTGTACGCAATGGAATCTAAGCCAAGTGATGTAATGCTGTGCGGGGTTAAATCCCAATCAGTTGAGATAGCAATCGGGGTCGTTACCGGTTCCGTGTAAGGCATAGAAAGCGAAGTAAATGATGTGAATAACGGGTCGTCAATGGCAATTTTCCTACTGATAGTTGAATTCTGGGTACAGTATGGTTGAGGGGAAGCTCCTAAAGCTCCAGAGATTGCGTCGCTTCCAATACGAATAACTTGATACAAGTCACCCGCTTCCGCTGGGACAGGATCTTCACCGATTCCAATCCACTTACCATTTTCACTCCAGCCGAGAACACCCTGTACCCCGACAATCACGTTTTTACCTCCTGGTAAAATTATTGGTGTCGGTTCAATTTCTGCGGGAGTAGAAGATGAATCCTGCTCTTTTTGCTCAGGAACATCGTTTTGTTCACTTTCTATTTTTTCGACTGGAGTCTTTGTAGGTTCAACTGTTGGAGATGGAATTGTTTTTTCAACAGGTTCGCTTAGCTCAGCTACGGAATTATCGCTTGACCCACAAGAACAGAGAACTAGAAAACAAATGACCAATAAAGCCCACCGTTTTTTTGTCATTTGTTGGGTAATCATTCCATTTTTAACTTGTGTTGAGATTTCGCGCGCTCGGAGGGACTCGAACCCCCAACCGTCTGATCCGAAGTCAGATGCTCTATCCAATTGAGCCACGAGCGCTAAATCTTATATGTAAAGAATTGATTCTAGCGACACTACATAGAAACGATTAATTCAATAGCGAAATTGACCATTATTTAAGATCAACGTAAAAATAGCACATAAGTCATTGGAGGCAATTATGAGTTTAGAAGAAAGAATTGAACGCCTTGAAGCGCGTGAAGAAATCCGAACGTTAGTAGCGGACTACAGCATGGCAGTTGATGATCGTGACGTAGAAACCATTGAAAGTCTCTTTACAGTAGATGGTATTTTCGGTCACGCTGATGGGTCAGCGGTAATGAACGGTCGGCAAGAAATCGTTGATTTCTATAGTGGGCGTTTAGGAGATATGGGACCCACATATCATTACCCGCATAGTCACAAAATAACTTTTCAAAATGAAAATGAAGCTGAAGGGATCGTGCTTGCACACGCGGAACTATCGCAAGAAGGCAAAACCTACTACACGGGACTTCGCTATTACGATAAATATGAGAAAGCTAATGGTTCATGGTGTTTCAAGGAACGACTTCTCAAATTCCTCTTTTTTATGCCAATGGAAGAATTGGTAAGGGATGGGCTTTGTCAAGAAAATAGAAAACGATTCCCAGGAGAAGGTAAATTGCCAACCGATTTACCAGAAATGCAGCCTTCCTGGATTGCATCACGGAAGTAGCAATAGTGGAATTTTTCACTGATTCATATCTTGAACAGGCGATTGGTGGGACTCCGCTCATACAGTTGCAGAACATTGTTCCTTCTTCATCTGGGAAAATATGGCTGAAGCTTGAAAGTGGTAACCCGACAGGAAGTTATAAGGACCGTATGGCATACGCGGTTGTTAAGAACGCGTTAGCACGCGGTGATATTAACTCAGGGGGTTGCATGGTTGAATACACTGGGGGGAGTACTGGAACTGCTTTGGCGCATGTAGCAGCCAGAATTGGGATCAAATTCATTGCCGTATCTTCAGATGCTTTCGCACAGTCAAAACTTGACGCAATCCGTGCCTATGGAGCTGAAGTTATTCTTATCCCTAGCGAAGAAGGAAAAATTACACCAGAACTTATTGCCACTATGCGTGACAAAGCATACGAAATAGCGGAAGAACCAGATACGCATTATGTTGATCAATTTGGCTCCCCTGATGTCGTAGAAGCTTACGTTCCAATGGGGAAAGAAATAGCGGATCAGATTGATACGCATGTAGATGTTTTCTGCGCTGGAGTAGGAACTAGCGCAGCCTTTACAGGCACAGCTAAAGGATTAAAACAAGCAGAACATCAGACAGACCTAGTTGCTCTTGAGCCCCTTCAATCACCTTTTTTAACGACCGGCGAAGGAGGCCCTCATAGAATTGAGGGAATTGGGTTAGGATTTAGACCTCCATTTCTCAATACGGATGCATGTAGTGAAATACGTACAGTCGATCAGATTGATGCATTTCAAATCTGTCAACGACTTGCGACCGAAGAGGGGATTTTTTGTGGCCCTTCAACCGGATTGAATGTTTCCGCTGCACTTGCAATAGCATCTGAAAGAGGACCCGATTCCACTGTGGTTACTTTAGGGTGTGACCATGGATCAAAATATACGCATTAAAGTCGCTAGCGCGCTCGGAGGGACTCGAACCCCCAACCTTCTGATCCGTAAATAATCCATAGGGTCTCCAGTTGGGTAAATATGTGTTTAGCCGTTTTAATCTCGAATGCTAATGTTCAAATTGAAGGAAACATTTCCGCGAAGCGCATTGGTTGTGATCAAATATTCTCCATCCTCTGGAAGAATTGCCGAAAATTCGAATTCTTGATCCGCAATTTCACTGATTAAGTATTCCCCACTAGGTGTCAAAACATCAAAAGAAGCATTTTCTTCTAGCGAAGTAATAGTAATTTCCATACGTTGGCCAGCCGCTGCAACTAGTCCATAGACAGGGCCTGTCTCACCACGCAACATGCCCCCGCTAACAGTAGCGCTAGAGGTTCCAGCTTGAAACTGCACAGAAACGTATTCAACTACGCTCGTAATTAACACATCAAGAGAATATGAAGCATCACCGCTTAGCGAGTTTATGTAAATGAGATAATCTCCATCTGCGGGGAGTAAAATTTTTGTTTTCGTAATTCCGGTTACTAAATTCTCACCATTTGGGCTTTCCATATCTAAAGAAACAGTGCCTTGAAGAGATGTAAGTGTCACCTGCATTAATTGCTGAGCGCTGGCACCTAAAACATATACTGGGGTCAGGTCACCTTGAAGAATGCTACCCTCGATGACTGCACCAATGTCATCTGTTGTGAATTGAATACGCTGTGCTGGTTGCTCAGTAGGAGTTTCCGCTTCTTCCTTTTCTTCGGTATCTACAGGAGGTTCAGGAGTGCTTTCTTCATTCTCCTCTTCGGTATCTACAGAAGTTTCAGGAGTGCTTTCTTTACTTTCTTCTTCAGCGCTTGATTCTCCTTCTGGCTCGCTTATTTCTTCTTCCGTGCTTTCTTCATCATTAGACTGGCTAGATACCTCAACCTGGGCTTCAGTTGTTTCTTCGTCGGATGAATTTCCACAAGCCGCCAGCGCAGTTACGGGCAAAACAAAAATTCCAAATACTGCAATTAAACGCATAAAACGTGAATAGTACGAAGACATAAATGACAACTTTCTCTAGGGCAAATCAACGTTAAGTCTTAACTGTAAATTGAACGTGGAATCAATTCACTAAGTTCGAAACTAGCATTGAACTAATTTTTTGAAACTCTAAAACCACGATGTCCTCGGTTACTGTTAATACTAGTAATCACATAAAGGGCCTAAATTAACAGGTTAGAGAAATGCTCTCCCGTCCGAGAAGGTGCGGTCTTCTCATGGAGGGGAACTCTAATAGAGTTATTTAAGCATCTGCTGTAAATATAAGGTTGTCGTAAAAGAAATGGAAAGGATCGCAACTGCCGGGGGGCCCTCCTCCTCCGTCACAATTCCCAGTTTGTACTGTTTCAACGTACATGCCAGTAATACCACACGTCTGATTTGAAATAGGAACAGTCACTCCCACTGGTGACCCGGTGCCAGCAGTGCCAGCTGCTACAGATAGTCCGGTGTAGATCGAATCTACTATGCTTCCGTTCTTTAATAGGTGGAGGATCACGGTATCTAGTTGCAAGGTTCCATAATCTTGAGGAAAAGGGCCGTTGAACCAGGCTCTGATTGATATTTGTGATAACCGCAAACACGAGTAATTAGCGTTGTTGGTAAATCCGAACTCAATGTCATCTTGGTCGTCGTACTGCCATATAGCGTTTTCATATCCGCACGTACCGTCAACGGTTCCGGTGACTGCATTGTCGTTGAAATAACCCCATTGCGGGGCAACTTCAAAATCAACGGTGATTCCATTCTCGGTAATAAGTTCGTCTGAGCTGCTGCAGCCTTCTGAATTGAGATTCATCGTTATCTGTTGCGTAGGAAGTGAAATAGGTTGTAGAACTAATGGCTCACTTACCCCAGTCTCATTTGTTGCTGTGATAGAGAACGTATACGAAACGCCACTAACTACCCCAACCCCTGAACCGAACGTGCATGGGTTACCGTCTCGGATGCCGTCTACCGCTGATCGGTTACAAGAGACTCCCGACAGCTGAGCTGATGTCACGCTGTACCACGTAATTTCCGACCCCCCATTATCTGTGGGAGGATCCCAATCAATTATAAACGATGAACCATCGACGGTGACAGAAACATTTGTCGGCTGACCTGGCACTGTCGGTTCGGTCGGAACATTGTCCGTTGGTAAACCCCGCTCTTGTAAGGCATTTAAATGAGCTATCCGAGTTCCCATTCCGTAAGTTCCATCAACATTCGTCTCGAGGATTTCTTGAAGCTGTCTTGTTGCGTAAGCGGTTCCATCTCCCCACGAATAGGTGTTTGTCAATATCGCTTCTATCGCTGCTTCCTGTTCCTCTTCATTCTCTTCTCCGGTATTTACAGGAGGTTCAGGAGTGCTTTCTTCATTCTCTTCTTCGGTATCTAGAGGAGGTTCAGGAGTGCTTTCTTCATTCTCTTCTTCGGTATTTACAGGAGGTTCAGGAGTGCTTTCTTCATTCTCTTCTTCGGCACTTGCTTCTTCTTTTACCTCACTGCTTTTTTCATCTTCATCTGTCTGGCTTGTTTCTTCTTGAGTGCTCTCAGCTGTATTCGACTTATCAGATTCTTCAACCTGTGACTTGTTCATTTCGCTTGTTTCATCATCGGATGAATTTCCACAAGCCGCCAGCGCAGTTACGGGCAAAACAAAAATTCCAAATACTGCAATTAAACGCATAAAACGTGAATAATACGAAGACATAAATGACAACTTTCTCTAGGTAAACCAACGTTAAGCCTTAACTGTAAATTGAACGTGGAATCAATTTGTTAAGTTCGAAACTAGCATTGAACTAATTTTTTTGAATCTCTAAAACCACGGCCCTGCGAGTATGTGTAGCGCGCTCGGAGGGACTCGAACCCCCAACCTTCTGATCCGTAAGTATTTCATAGGGTCTCCAGTTGGGTAAATATGTGTTGTTACCAGCTATTTTAGTACACGGTTGTGTCAGGGTGTGTCACAGTGTTCCACTGGCGTGGCTGTCTACGTGGCTATCTATGTAACGATATTTCTGGGATCAATGGATAATACCGAAATACTTCTCTGCACAACTCATACAGCAGTCATTTCCATGAAGGTAAAAGGGTGGAGTTCGTTCATTGCAGTATTGACACACCTTGAAGCGGCGCATCCCACGTCTCCGCTTTGTTCTTAAAGCCGTGAGAGTTCTAGACATCACGTGTGTATTTACACGCTGGGAATTCCGAACAACCCCAGAAGGGCCCATACTTTCCGGAGCGTTTAGTGAGTCTTCCTTTCTTGCAGGTAGGGCAGGGGCGTTTGTCTCTGACACTTTTTGATGGCTTATCTGATTTTGTTTTTTCTGAAGAAAGTTCAATAGTGTGATTGCATTTTGGATATCTAGAACAACCTAAGAAATTTCCAAACTTCCCAGTACGTTTCCTCATATTGCCGAGTTTGCAAACTGGACAAAGTGATGTTGGATCCTTTTGGTCATTCTCATCGTCGTTTATAGTTGCCTTGCAAGCTGGGAACCTATTGCAGCCAAGAAAAAAGCCATTCTTTCCTTTTCGCTTGACCATCAAGCCCTCTTGACATTCTGGGCATATTAGGGTTTCTTCCTCGGGGGCAAAAGAATCGGTTTCTAACAAATTATCTTTCATCATTTCCACGACGAATGGAGAAACAGTTTCACGTTTAGCAATGAGAGTTACTTCTTTTCGAGCTCGCGTAAGAGCGACGTACATAAGACGCCTCTCTTCAGCATGTTCAAAGCTATCAGGGGTAGTCATAACAGTTTCAAGAATTGGGTCGTCATCTATTTCGCTGGGGAAACCATATTTGCCTGTTGTTAGATTCGGAAGAATTACGTAGTCCGCTTCAAGCCCTTTTGACCCATGAATAGTTTTAAATTGAACATTTAAATTAGAGGGAGTCTTTTCAGGAACCAAGTCAGAATCATGCTTGTATCTACCAAGAATAAAAACGGATAATTTTTGTTCAGAGTTCGGAGATGGCACCTTGGAAATGTCTGATAACTTTTTACTTATTTTTTGAGTAATCTTTTTTTGATTCGAAGCCTCGATGAGCGTAACCGATCCGCTTTCTTGGACTGACTCAACTTCTTTGGGAATCTGCATTGGATTTTTCATGATGAATCTGCTCGCTGATTTTGTAATTAAGTCCGGAGATCTAAAAGTTCTGGATAATTTCAGTTGGAGACTCTTGCCGAACCATCTTTCGAACTCTGTCATTGCTGATATGTCAGCGCCTGCAAAACGATTTATCGACTGCCAGTCGTCTCCTACTGTCATTAGGAATCGATTCTCTTTGTTCAATAATGCAGTAACCAAGTTTATTCTCGAACGGCTTGTATCTTGAAATTCATCAACAAGGATTAGATCAAAACCTGGATCATAATCTCCTTCTTCAAGAGCGTCTACAGCTCTCGCTATCATGTCATCAAAATCAACGTAGTTATTTTTTCTTAGATTCTCATTCCAGATCTCGTAGATAGGCCAAAATAGACTTAGAAATTTATCTGTTCGAACACAGTTCGAACGTGCTGCTACATCCGACTTCGTAAACTGATTAGATTTGATATGGGTCATAAACGTTCGAATAAGGCCAGCAAGGTCTTTGTCGCCTATGACAACATCACTTACAACTTCTCGGTGAGGGTTCCAATCAAGAATAATTCCACGACTTTCTAGTTCGTGTTGGAGGCCCGACATGTCTTCCTGGGTAACTACCTCATAAAAAGTCGTTTCAATCAATGCGTTAACACTATGGGTTTTATGTAGGTTTCTCTTCCAAATTATTCCATCTATGTAGTCCTGCCCCATTTTCTTTGGTGGTTTCCCATTAGCATCGACTCCAAAATGTTCATGCCAAGAATTAATCTCTGGGTAATAAAAATCTGGGTGATACTGAGAGTGAGTAACGTCAGCAGTATCTATTTCGTATGGTTTCTCGTATTCATATTTGACACCGTTTGCCCATAGCCATGTACATATAATTCGTTCACCCTCACTTTTGACAATCTTTCCATCAGGAGTTTTAAATCCTGCTAGCTTTCTCTCTGAGTCATACCCGTCGCGTTCCCCGCCGTCAGGCTCATCATGGGGCGGTCGACCCCATAGCAATCTGAACATATCCCAGGCGTATCTAAATTTCTCATTCTCATCGCGTAGCTGATCAATGATGTTAAGTATTTCCTTAATATCTTGGCCATTTTCAACCCATGGTGCGATGCGAGGTTTTTTGCCCGAGGAATTTGCAATAATATTTAGACCCAAAGCATGAAAAGTTGATGCTTGGACCCCCTCTGAAGGAATACCTGCCGCTGACAATCGCTCGTTTACCCGTTCTTTTAGTTCAACAGCAGCATTTTTATTAAACGCTAAAAGAAGTATCTTTTCTGGGTCTGCAAAACCTTTATCAATGGCGTATGCGGATCGAGCTACCATAACTGAAGTCTTCCCAGATCCAGCGGCGGCAACTACTTGTACACGGTTATCGTAGGAAATTACTGCTTCTGCTTGTTCGTTCGTAAGAGGAGTCTTTTCGATAGTATCGAAAAACTTTTTCCGTTCCTTTTTTTCTGTTTCCAGAACTCTATGATTTGTATTTAAAATTAGTAGCTCAACATCAATTTTGAGATCAGAAATAGCCTTTTCAGTTTTGGTAGTCGACGGGTATGATTTCAAGCGTTCTAGCATGCTCCCAGAAGGTTTTTCAGACGCTATTTTTTCTGTGATCTCTTGACTTATCCATTTGAGATTTTTCATAGCACCTTTGGTCAGAGCATCTAATTCCTTTTTCCAACTTGCTACAGAGTTAACGTCCAGAGTCATTTGTATGTGCTCATTTGTTGTATCTATTAGTTTGTCGATGTCGGTGTTAAGTATTTCAACAGCTTTTTCAGCTTCCTTGTTAGGTGGATTGGAATGCAATAGCGAAGATAGGTGTGCAAAAATTTCATTAGAGGGTTTTGAACTTTTTATTTCTTTTCGTTCTTTGTCTTTGATTAACTCAAGTTTTCTTTTGGCATTGTTAATAAGTTCGTTTAACTTTTCATTCCAAGAATCTACAGAATTTAAATCAATTACGATTTGAATCTGTTCATTCGTCTTATTTATGAGTTCGTTATAATCAACCTGTAGGCCCGAAAGAGCAGTAATTATTTCTGGAGTTGGCTTGTGGGATTGAAGTCGTTGTTCTGTTAGGTCTGAAGGTTTTGACGATTTGATCGAGTTTCGGCTACTTTCGCTAATTGGTTTGAGGTCATTAACTGCCGAGTCGATTAAGTTATCTAAATTTTGTTTCCACGACGTAGAAGAATTCAGGTCATACTCGATAAGGATAGTTGAGATCTCATTTTCCAGTTTTCGTTGTTCTAGCCTGCTAAGTCCCCTTAATTTGATCTTGTAACCCGTTCGGGTGTCAATGATACGTGCTGATCCAAAGCCAAAAAACTTGTGTGAAGAGAGTAACCATCTTCGGATAATAATGGTACTTAATTGAGTGTGAGTGAATATTTTTGTTCGTTCAATGGCATCAATCACAAGTTCATCAGCAGAGGTAGTGAGCTTCCAGCCCTTTCCGTTCCACTCCATGAGATTCTCAAACTTCCAATAGTCGTAAGACATCCATCATTATTGAGGAGAAGAAGAAACGCAAAAATTATTACCAGTGACCTCATTCCCAAAGTAGCAGTTCTATGAACCGTCAGTTCTTAGGTTTTGCGAGTATGTGTAGCGCGCTCGGAGGGACTCGAACCCCCAACCTTCTGATCCGTAATCAGATGCTCTATCCAATTGAGCTACGAGCGCTAAATTCTTCTATGTAAGAAATTGATTCTAGCGAACTCAACTAGCTACGCACCATACAGGATTAAGTTGCGGGTTCTTATTTGATGTATTTGGCGGAGAGAGAGGGATTC
>Ga0208764_10001659_pt1 | contig 14204 bp, 6 predicted proteins | sample ETNtaG_18_FD_185762 | JGI IMG/M metagenome (GOLD analysis project Ga0208764, IMG submission 185762) | Marine microbial and viral communities from oxygen minimum zone, Eastern Pacific Ocean - ETNP201302SV91 (SPAdes) (version 2) | ecosystem: Environmental > Aquatic > Marine > Oceanic ... | reverse complement strand
TTTTTGCCAGCGCTGTAGAACCTGCATCCTGTAACATTTTTGTTGCTGTTGAATAACCTGAAGGTGTATATGAAAGGGTAGTAGACTGTGTATGTCCATTACCAGATTGCGAAAATGAATTATAAGTTACAAGGACAAGAATAAAGAATAAGGAGTAGAGTTTTTTCAAAATCAGTAGATATTAATTAATGGTGCAAATATAAAAAATTATTCTGGATTAATTGAAATCCCAAACCCTCCAGCAGCCACTGTAGGAATCTTTAGTTTACTTTTTGAATTAACTTTTTTTGATTCAATAATATATGACTGAGGATTATTTTTATAATCAGCGTCTTTACCATCTCTATAGATAGTGGCAGTATATTTTTTCTTTGGATCTAGAAAATTGCAATCAACAACAGCAGTTCTTTTATTATATCCATTAGAATTTCCAACAAACCAATTTTCTCCATCTCTTTCTTTTCTAGCTATAGTTATATATTCACCTGGCTCAGCTTCAAGATATACCGATTTTTCCCAGTCAATAGCTACATCTTTTATAAATTGAAATGCATCAGGAAAACGCATATAATGCTCTGGTAAATCAGCAGCCATCTGAAGTGGGCTATACATTATAACATACAAACCTAATTGATTAGCAAGGGTGGTATTTACCCATGAATTATTATAAGAATTTAATTTACTAATATCCATTTCAAATATACCAGGAGTGTAGTCCATTGGTCCTCCAATTTGTCTTGTAAAAGGAAGTATAGTAGTATGATTTGGGTTAGAGCCGCCAAAAGCTTGATATTCTGTTCCTCTAGCAGATTCATTAGCCAAAAGATTTGGATAAGTTCTAGCTATACCGGTTGGACGCACTGCTTCATGAGCATTAATCATAACCTTATAGTCTGCAGCTTTTTTTAGTGCATACATATAGTGATCAATCATAAATTGTCCATAGTGCTTTTCTCCCCTTGGAATAATATTTCCAACATATCCACTTTTTACAGCATTGTAACCATATTTATTCATTAATTGATATGCTTTATCCATATGTCTTTCATAATTTATAACAGAAGCTGAAGTTTCATGATGCATTACCAATTCAACTCCTTTTTCCTTTGCATACCTATTTAGCTCTACAATATCAAAATCAGGATATGTAGTTTGAAAATCAAACACATAATCTTTTGAATTATCAAACCAATCTTCCCATCCAATATTCCATCCTTCAACAAGGACAGCATCAATTCCATGTTCTGCAGCAAAATCAATGTGATATTTTACATTTTCATTGGTAGCTCCATGTCTTCCATTTGGTTTTGAATTTTCAAAATCAGTTTCACCTAATCTTACAGATTTATGATCATCTGTATAATTCCATGAGCTTTTACCTGTTATCATTTCCCACCAAACACCAATATATTTCATAGGCTTTATCCATGAAGGGTCCTTAATTGCAATAGGGTCATTTAAATTATATGTAATCCTATTTGATAAAATATCTCTTGCATCATCACTAACCATTATTGTTCTCCAAGGGGTTTTAGATGGAGCATACATATATACTTTATTTCCAAGAGGATCAGGTGTAAGCCAAGATTTAAAAACTAGTGTTTTAGGATTCAGATTTAAATGCATTGTAGAATAGTCTACAAGAGCTGCTTCATGTAAATTAATATAAATTCCCTCATCTGTCTTAAGTTGCAAGGATGTTTGAACACCAGTTTTTGAAAACGCTGTTTGGGAAACATTTCCAGTAAATGCTGTTTTAAATAATCCTTGAATTTCAGAGAGTTTAGATGTCATATAATCATATTCATTATTGTCATAATCACCAGGAATCCAAATAGCTTTATGGTCACCTGTCATAGCAAATTCACTATGTTCTTCCTTAATAATAAAATGGCCTAGATTATCTTGTTTTGGAAATTCATACCTAAAACCAACTCCTTCATTAAAAACTCTAAAATGAATTATCATTTTTCTTTTGGATGATTCTTGTAGGAGTTCAATTGATAGCTCATTATAATTGTTTCTAATAGATGATTCTTCTCCCCAAACTGTCTTCCACGTCTTATCAAAGGATGATTCTTTTATTGTCTTAACTATAAAATTTGAAATTAAATTAGTTGAATTTTTTAGCTCCAATCCAAGCTTGCTTTTATTGATTACTTGTATATCCTTGTAAAAAATCTCATATGTAGGGATTCCATTAGTAGACAATGAAAAGGTTAGCTTAATCTCCTTGTTTGGTGATTCTACATTTTGAGCTTGAATAGAAAGAAATGAAACTAAAATAAATGATGTAATTAAAAATATTTTTTTCATAAATATTGAGATAAATTAAAAATATAGTTGTTGTTTGTTACCAAAAAAATGCATATACAAAGGCTGTAATTATTAAGACTCCAAAAGCAGGGATATTAAAATCAGGACTTGTTTTAAATAAACCTTTTGTTAATTGTATTGCTTTAGCATCTTCTTTTTGAGAAGTTAAATTACTTAAGACATAGATTATGCCAATTGTTCCAAGGCATGTCCACATCATTTGATTCATAAATGGTTCATTAACAAATAATGGACTATCAATCCATCCTTTAGGACCTATCTTGAAATACATAGCAATTGGTATAGATGATATCACACCCCAAATTGCAGCATTATTTGTTGTTTTCTTATAGAATAATCCCATTAGAAAAACAGCTAATATTCCAGGACTAACAACCCCAGTATATTCTTGAATAAACTGAAATACTTCTCCTAAACTTCCAAGTTGAGGAGCAATAACCATAGCTATAATTAAAGAAATCAACACAGTAATTCGCCCAACTCTTACTATAGTTTTGTCTGATGCGTTCTTATTAATATATGACTTATAAATATCCATTGTAAAAATAGTTGAAGTTGAATTTAGCATTGAAGCTAAAGAGGAGACTATTGCAGCAGCAAGAGCAGCTAAGATAAGACCTAAAAACCCAGAAGGAATAAAGTTTTTTATTAACCATGGAGCGGCATTATCATTAGCTATCATACCATTTACACCTATAAAACTCTGATCAATTGTTTCAGGATTAAACACTCCTGAATCCATATTCATTACATATGCAACTATTCCAGGAACCACTACAATTATTGGCATCAATAGTTTAAGAAAAGCGGCAAAAGCAATACCTTTTTGTCCCTCTCTAAGATTTTTTGCAGCAAGGGTTCTTTGGATAATGTATTGATTAAATCCCCAATAGTAAAGATTAGCAACCCACATTCCTCCAACTAGCACTGCAATGCCAGGAAGATTTTCCCAAGTATCTTGTCCATTAGTATTAATAATCTCTCCTTTGGAAATTATCATACTAAACCTTTCAGGTACAGTATTATAAACATGTACCATGCCATCGATAAAACTACCTGATTCTGTGACATTAGACAATGCAAAATAAGTCATCATTAAACCACCAAATATTAAAAGAATAACTTGAATTACATCAGTCCATGCTACTGCTGCAAGCCCACCCCACAAGGAATATGCTGCTGCAAATAATCCAAGACCAATAATACTTCCAAAAAGCAAACTTCCATCACCAGTTCCTATTACAATATCCAATGCTTTTGCTCCTAAAAATAATACAGTTGTTAGATTCACAAAGACAAATAATCCAATCCAAAAAACTGCTAGAATTGTTTTTAAATTAGCACTGAATCTTTTTTCTATAAATTCTGGGATGGTATAAAGCCCTTTTTCAATAAATATTGGTAAAAAATATTTTCCAACTACTAGAAGAGTTATTGCTGCCATCCATTCATATGATGCTATAGCAAGTCCAGCTGCAAATCCAGAGCCATTCATCGCAACAAACTGCTCAGCTGAAATATTTGCAGCGATTAATGATGCACCAATAGCCCACCATGGAAGGGATTTACTTGCTAGAAAGTAGTCTTCTGCACTCTTTTCTTTACCGTCTTTACTTCTAGAAACCCACAATCCAATGAATAAAATTATCAAAGCATAGCTTATAAAAATAAAATAATCCAAAAATTCAAAACCTGTATTCATAGTATCAATTTTTAATAATATTTAATTATTCTACAATCCTAAGATCTTTACTAAAAACATAAAAATCTCTATCAATCTTAATGTGTTCTTTTTTTATAGGTGTTTCTTTCCAAGTGTTTTCTGGGAATAACCATTGTTCAACATCATCTATAGTAACCTCAATTGGCATATTGAATCCATCAATTGTATTTGCCCAGCGATATTTTAAAAAATTATTACTTATAGTATATTCTAAGATTGGAATTCGATAATCTCTTAAATATTGGTCAAATACATAGCCTAGATCAAAACCTATGTTTTCTGAAATATAATTCTCAACTTGTTTTGAAGTAACAGTTTGGTGGTAAAATTCTTTGTTTAATCCTCTTAAAATTTGTCTCCATATTTGATCATCTTTTGAAATTTGTCTCAATGTATGAAGGAGGTTAGCCCCCTTAGAGTACATATCACCTGAACCTTCTCTATTTACATTATAAGGTCCAATAATAGGTTTTCTATTTCCAATTCCCCTTCTAGACCCAATTACATAATCAGCTGAAGCTTCCTTTCCAAAATGATAATCAACATATAGGTTTTCAGAATAACATGTAAACCCTTCATGAACCCACATGTCAGCTATATCTTTATAGGTGATATTATTTGCAAACCACTCATGTCCTGATTCATGAATAATTATGTAATCAAATTTTAGTCCCCAGCCCGTACGTGATAAATCTCTTCCTAGATATCCTTGCATGTATTTATTCCCATAGGTAATAGAGCTCTGGTGTTCCATTCCTAAATAAGGAACTTCGACAAGCTTAAAGCTATCTTCATAGAAGGGGTAAGGACCAAACCAATACTCAAAAGCATCTAACATCATAGGAACTTGTTTGAATTGCTCCTTTGCTTTTTCTAAATTATCTCTAAGCACATAATAGTCTATATCAAGAATTCCTTTTTCTCCCTCATACTTTTCTGAAAAATTAACATAATCACCAATATTAATATTTACTCCATAATTATTTATTGGATTACTAACAAACCACTGATATGTCTTAGTGTTGTCATCTTTTTCAATCACATCTCTTAGTCTCCCGTTAGACACATTAATTAGATTTTTAGGCACATTAACACTAATTAGCATACTATCAACCTCATCATACATATGATCTTTGTTTGGCCACCAAACACTTGCTCCAAGACCTTGACAGGATGTGGCAATAAAATCCATTCCATTTTCATCTTTTTCCCAAGACAATCCACCATCCCAAGGAGCCCTAATAGCTACTTTAGGATTCCCCTCATATTCAATGGTAATATAATTTACTTTACCAGGCTTTTGTTTTTTCTTTAATTCTATAAAATATGCATTTCCTTCTCTAGAAAAGCTTAATGATTTGTTGTTTTGTTTTACAGAAGTAATACGCATAGGCTCTTGCAAGTCAATTTGCATTAATTTATGCGATTCCAGGACTTCATATCCAACTGTGTTACTTCCTTTAATTGATTTGTTTTTAGGATCAACTTTAATATCTAAATGATAGTAATTTAAATCCCACCAAGATCTTTCAGCAGTTATCATTCCTCTTAAAGAGTCTTGTCTTGTAAAATCATTTTTTTCTTGAAAAATACCTTGAGCAGTTAATGGAATAGAAAGAGTAAATAATAAAATATTTAATACTATAAACGATCTTGACATGTCAGTCTTATTTGATTTTAATTAAATTTGCAAATGCAACTCAATTTAGCAAAATATTCTAAATGAACAATAACTTAATAATATTATTCATCTTATCATTTTTTTTAAGCTGTAATCAAAGCGGAATAATTTTAGATTCGAATAATGCGGGACTAATACTTCCAGATGGTTTTGGTGCTTTAGTAGTAAGTGAAGGTGTGGGTGAGAGTAGGCATTTGGCAGTTAATACAAATGGAGATATATATGTTAAGTTAAGAAAAGATACAGGAAAAAACGGAAATGTAGCTTTGAGAGATGTTGATGGGGACGGAAAGGCTGATATAGTCAAGTATTTTGGAGATTACCCGAATGACGGAAGGTTTGCAACGGAAATGAAAATACACAATGGATATCTCTATTTTAGTTCTGAGCTTGTTGTTTATAGACAAAAATTAGATGAATCTAAACTTATCCCTGAGGCCAAACCACAAGCATTAGTGATTGATCCTTATCCAATTAGATGGCATAATGCTAAATCATTAGCTTTTGATGGTAAAGGTGGAATGTATGTGACTTTTAGTGCTTATACAAATTCATGTGAAGACCTTTCTAAAGGTTATGATGATCCTATGGCTACAGTTCTAGGTAAAGATCCTTGTGATGAATTAGAATATTTGGGAGCCATATGGAAGTTTGATGAGAACAAGCCGAATCAAAGATTAGTTGATGGTATTAAATATGCAACTGGAATTAGAAGTGTTGTTGGAATAACCTGGAACAATGAAGATGATAAATTATATGCTGTAAATCATGGAAGAGACTACTTATTTAATCATGCTCCAAAACATTTTTCACAGTGGGATAATTCTGTTTTGCCAGCTGATGAATTTATGCTTATTGAAGAAGGTGATAATTTTGGATGGCCATATACCTATTATGATCATTTTAAAAACAAAAGAATGTTAGCTCCTGAATATGGAGGTGATGGTAAAAAGGAAGCGCTAGGATATAAGGATCCAATATTGGGATTGCCAGCTCATTGGGCTCCAAATGACTTATTATTTTATACTGGAGATCAATTTCCTGAAAGATATAAAAATGGAGCTTTTGTTGCTTTTCACGGATCAACTAATAGAGCACCTTACCCACAGGCTGGTTACATAGTAGGTTTTATTCCTTTTAATGATGGTAACCCAACAGGAACTTGGGAGGTTTTTGCTGATGGATTTATTGGGACTGAGAGAATTAAAGAAATGAAAGATGCTAAATATAGACCAATGGGTCTGGCTCAAGGTCCAGATGGCTCATTGTATATATCTGAATCCAAGAAAGGAAAAATATGGAGAGTACTTTATCAAGGGATTAAAGAAAATTTTGGCTTAGAACAGCTAAAAAAAATGGAGAGAAGAAAGCTTGCAAATCATTTAAAAAAACCTATTGAAAACTTAGATGTTATTAGGTGATATATAATTAAGATAATATTATATATTTGTCAACTTAACATCTTTTAAAAACATACAATGAAATACTATCTTTCATTTTTCTGTTTTATATTTTTATTTGCAGTTTATTCACAAGAAACAATGCATGTTGATTTTGATCAAAACAATGCAGGTATAAATTTTGTAAGTTGGAATAATTCATCATCTTTTGAAAAGGTTAATAATCCTCATCCAGACTCAAACAATAATTCTGAATTTGTTGGTCAGTTTACTGCTGGTTCTGATAATGGTATTGGAGTAGGTAGTGATGACTTTAGTTCATATTTTAATATGGGAGAACTCTCTTATTTTAAAATTAAAGTATGGGCAAACAATCCTATTGATGTTAAATTAAAACTAGAGAATGGTCCAGACTGGGGTAATCATAATTATGAAGTTACAGCTTCATTAACTGCATCTCAGGTAAATCAATGGACAGAATTAACTTTTGATTTTAGCGGTGTTTCAGATGTACTGTTAAACAAAATTGTGATTTTTATGGATCCTTCAGGAAATTATACAACCGAAGGAGATGTATATTATTTTGATGATATTATAGGCCCTCCTTTTTTTACTGGACCTGGAGTTTTATATACTCCATTTGATGGAGAAACAGATGTTCCAATTACATCTAATTTAGAGATTACAAATAACTACAATTTTAGAAACTTAGACGACTCAGAAATTAATAATCCTACAGAATTTATGTATTTAACAAATATGGATACAAATGAATCTGTTGGTTTTACAGCTTCAATTAATGATTATAATAATATGATTACAATTGATCCAAATTCAAGTCTAGAAAGCTTAACAAATTACGAGTATGGAGTAATTGATGGCTCTATTGAATATTCCCTTATAGATTCTCCAATATCAGGAGTTAATGCTTCTTTTACTTCAAAAGAAATTTCTGGTGAAGATCAAATAGTAATGTTATATGATTTTGATGAAAACAATCCAGACGCAAATTTTGTTAGTTGGGATAATAATTCGCTTTTCTCTAAGGTTTCAAATCCTTATGTAACTAGTGAAAATACTTCAGCTAATGTTGGCCAGTTTATTGCTGGAGATGGAATGGGAGATGGAGGAGGATGGAGTCCATTAGGAATAACAATGGATGAATTTATTGACTTTGGTGAGACTCCTTACATTAGGATGAAAATATGGGCAGATAGTCCAATAGAAATTGAGTTTAAATTTGAAAATGATCCAGATTGGTGGGAGCAAACAGCTGTTAAATATACTTTAACAGAAGAAGAAACTAATCAATGGACTGAAGTAGTATTTAATTTTAATGGAGAAACACTCCAAAATCAAAATAAAATAAATATATATTTTGATGGTGAAAGAATATATACAGAACAAGCTGATGTATATTATTTTGATGAAATACAAAAAAGTAATATTCCGCCTGATCCATCCTATTCATATTCGCCGCTAGATGGAGAAACAGATGTTGTACAATACATATATCCTAGTATAACTACAAACTTCAAAATGAGAAACATTGACGACACACCTATAGTTAATCCAACTTCTCTTGTAGAATTAAGACTAGGAGATCAAAATGGAAATATAATTCCGTTTAATGCTGCAATAAATGAAGATATGGATAAAATCACATTAATTCCTGATAATATACTTGATTCAAATACAGTGTATTGGTATGGAATTTTAGATAATTCAATAGAATTTGAGGAAACAGGAGAAATTGCTAGTAATCAAGGAGCATTTTTTACTACAACTTCTAATTCTCTTCCTGAAATGATAGTATATGATGATTTTGATTCTGATTCTAATAATGTGTCTATTGTGGAGACTATGGGAGATCCTCCTAGTGTTTTTGATGATATTGCTTCGGATCCTACAGGAAATAATAATACGGTTTTAGAATGGAATAAGAGTACTAGTTGGGGAGGTTGGGAAAGAGTCCATATTGAGCTATCAAGCCCTATAGATGGCGGAGGAGATGATATCTATTCAATTAGGGTTTATTCACCACATAAAACGTATATGCGCTATAAACTTGCTGATGCAAAAGAAGATGGAGACATGACTGCATTTATTGAAAAGGACAACGATATAGTCCTTGTTAATACATGGCAAAATTTATATTTTGATTTTTCAGAACTTGATGATAGTGTTGTGCTTAATCATCTGTTTGTATTCATTGCAGGAGGAGATTCTTCTGAAGATAGAACTTATTATATAGATGACATTAAAGGACCTGTATTAACTAATACAGCATCAATAGATGACAATCAATTGAATACTTTTAGTTATTATCCTAATCCTGCAGATGAATTCATTTATATTCAATCGAATAACACTAATATTGATAGAGCAACTATATACGATCTTAATGGTAGAATTATTTCTAATAGAAGAGTAAATAACAACCTTCTTAATGTGGATGATTTGTCTAAAGGAATATATTTTATAGAAGTAAATGGAGTAGTTAAAAAATTAGTAAAAAAATAAGCATTTATAAGATTTATGGTTCTTAGAATAAAATTTTTCTTTTCTCTTTTGCTAATCTCATTTATTAGTAATGCTCAATCAATTTTAGTTAGCGGTAAGGTTGTTGATCAAGGCGGTGTTCCTTTACCTGGGGTAACTGTTTTACTTGAGGGTACAAATAAGGGAGCTTCTACTACTTTTGAAGGAACATATGCTATTAAAGCAACAGACAAAGAACAAGTATTAATTTTCTCATATATTGGTTTTGAGACTCAGACTGCTAAAATTGGTGATCAAACTAGAGTAGATATAATTTTACAAGAGAGTTTAGAATCTCTTGAAGAAGTTCAAGTAGTTGCTTTTCAAAAACAAAAGAAAAACAGTGTAATAGGATCTATTAATACAATAAGTCCATCTGAATTAAAAATACCTTCTTCAAACTTAACTAATGCATTAGCAGGTAAGCTTGCAGGAATGATATCATATCAAAGATCAGGTGAACCTGGTCAAGATAATGCTGAGTTTTTTATTAGAGGAGTTACAAGTTTTGGGTATGCTAATAATCCACTTATTCTAATTGATGGGTTAGAAGTATCAACTAATGATCTAGCAAGGATAGAACCTGATAATATAGCAAGTTTTTCAATTATGAAAGATGCTACAGCTACATCTTTATATGGTGCTAGGGGAGCAAATGGCGTGATTTTAGTTACAACAAAGGAAGGGAAAAAAGGTAAAGCAAAAGTTTCCTTTAGATATGAGAATAAATTTTCAGCACCTTCACTCACAAATGATTTTTTAGGTGCAGTTGATTATATGCAACTTTTTAATAGGGCAACTAGATCAAGAGATGAGTCTGCTCCACTAATGTATTCAATCTCTAAGATTTATGGCACACTTAATGGAGAAGATCAAAACATATACCCAAATGTAAACTGGTATAACGAACTTTTTAAGAATTCCACTTTAAATAAGAATGCTAATTTAAATGTGACAGGTGGTGGTGATATTGCACAATATTATTTATCTGTTTCACATAACAATGAAACAGGATTATTAAAAGTTGATCCATTAAATAATTTTAACAATAACATTGACATAAAGAGATCAAATCTTAGGGCAAATATTAATATTGATCTTACAAAGAGCACTAAAATAGCTGTTAAATTTTATTCATTATTTGAAAGATATAATGGTCCATCTGTTTCTGCAAATGATATATTTAGTTCTGTTATGCAAGCTAATCCTGCAAATTTCCCAAAATATTATAGATACCCTGACAATTTAGGGTTTAATCACACCTTATTTGGAAATAAAGGGAATGGAGGGTTTCCTAATCCATATGCAGATATGGTAAAAGGATATAAAGATAGATTTACAAACACTATATTTTCTCAAGTTCAAATTGAACAAGATCTTGATTTTATAACTCAAGGGTTAAAGTTTAGAGGTATGGCATCAGTGAGAACATATGCTGAAAATCAAAATACCAGGGAATATACTCCATTTTATTATGGTATGGCTGAAGTAGATACAGAAGAAGGTATACTTAATTTTTTATACCAAATTCAGGAAGGAACAGAATATCTTAATAATCCTTCAGTTAATAATTATGGTAACAGTAATTTTTATTATGAGTTAGTTACTGAATATAACAGAGTATTTAATGAAGTTCATGATGTAGGCGGATTGTTGGTGTTTAACTTTAGTGAGTCACTTAATACTATAGGAGGAAATAGTGCTTTTTCAACTCTTCCTTCAAGAAATATGGGTCTTTCAGGCAGGCTAGCATATAATTATAAAACCAAATATTTTAGTGAATTTAATTTTGGTTATAACGGTTCTGAAAAATTTGCTAAAAACAATAGGTATGGATTTTTTCCTTCAATTGGTTTAGGATGGATTATGTCAAATGAATCATGGTTTAATGAAAAATTACCTGATGTAAATCTATTTAAACTAAAAATAACCCATGGTTTAGTAGGTAACGATGGCATTTCAAGTGCTGATGATAGGTTTTTCTATTTATCAGACGTAAATCTAAATAATTGGGATTATTCTTATACATGGGGAATTGATTACACCAACTCATATGCAGGCTATTTAATTGATAGATACTCTAATAGTAATGTAACATGGGAAGTTGCTAAAAAGACTAACTATGGGCTAGAGCTAGGACTATTTAATGATCTAACTATTCAGGCAGATTATTTTACAGAGCATAGAACAAAAATTTATATGCCAAGAGATTTTATTCCTGAAACAATGGGGTTAACTACTCCAATTAGCAGTAATCTTGGAGAGGTAAAATCTAAAGGAGTTGATATGTCTCTAGATTATAATAAAGCTTTTGATTCAGGATTAATTTTATCAGCTAGAGCAAATTTCACATATGCTACAAATAAAGTATTAGTAAATGGTGAGCCCGAATATTTATATGATTATTTAAGTAGGGTAGGACATCCTGTAAATCAACAGTGGGGCTTAATTGCAGAAAGGTTATTTATTGATCAAGCAGATATTAATAATTCTCCAGAACAGTTTAATGGATTTTCCTCATCAACTAATTCATATATGCCTGGAGATATAAAATACACAGATGTAAACCAAGATGGTGTAGTTAATGAACTAGATATGGTTCCTATTGGAAATCCTCAAGTTCCAGAAATTGTTTATGGTTTTGGTCTTTCAGCAGTTTATAAAGATTTTGATTTTTCAATGTTTATGCAAGGAGTTGCAAATACTTCATTTTTTATTAACCCACAAGATATATCTCCATTTGTTAATGAGAGGAATGCACTTAGTGTAATAGCTGATAACCATTGGTCAATTAATACTCCTGATCCAAATGCCTTTTGGCCAAGACTATCAACTTACCCAATATCAAATAATGAGCAGAATTCTACATGGTGGCTTAGAGATGGTGATTTTTTAAGATTAAAAAGTGTAGAGTTTGGGTATACACTGCCTGAAGTAAAAGGTGGCCCATTTAATGGTATAAATACAAGATTTTATTTTACAGGACTCAATTTATTGAATTTTTCAAAATTTGATTTATGGGATCCAGAAATGGCGGGCAATGGATTGGGATATCCGCCTCAAAAAGTTTATAACCTTGGTATGCAAATAAATTTTTAATAAATTAAGTTCATGAAGAATAAGTTAACATATATGCTAATATTATTAATTACAATTTCAAGTTGTGATGAATACCTAGACATTGTTCCTGATCAGACTCAGCAAATAGACTTGTTATTTGATAGGGAAGAAGCTGCTTATACTGCACTGGCTACATGCTATACCTATTTGCCTGAAAATGATGGAGTATATACTTCATATGTAACTATGAGTGATGATGTGACAACCCCTATTGCTAAGGAAACAGATGGAATTAAGATTATGAAAGGTCAACAATCATCATCTTCTCCAAAATTAAGTTACTGGTCTGGATATAACGGGCAAGGTTCTCTTTGGCAAGGAATTAGGCATTGTAATATTTTAATTGAAAACATACATAATGTTGTTGACATGAGTGAAGAAGAAAAAAATGCATGGGCTGCAGAAGCAAAATTTCTTAAAGCATATTACCATTTCCTTCTATTAACTTATTATGGTCCTATTCCTATTATAGATGAGAATTTGCCAATTTCTGCAACTGATGAAGAAGTTAGAGTTACAAGAAAAACAATTGATGAATGTTTTGATTATATAGTTCAAACAATTGATGAGGCTATTATTGATCTTCCTATAAGGGTTTTAAATTCAAATGATCTTGGAAGGATAGATCAAGTAATTGCTAAGTCAATAAAATCTAGAGTATTGTTGTATGCTGCTAGTCCGCTTTTTAACGGAAATTTTGAGATGTATTCAGATTTCATTAATGAGAATGGACAGCATTATTTTAATCAAAGCTATGATGCGTCAAAATGGGAATTAGCTAGAGATGCTTCGTTAGATGCAATTGATGCAGCATCAGATAGTGGAGTAAGTTTATATCAATTTATTTCAGCTCCACCATCATTTGATATTCAAAACTTCCAGTATGAGTTTATAAGAAAACAATATGATGTTAAATATTCAATTGTTGATAGGTGGAATTCTGAATTAATATGGGGGAACTCTGATCCTGTAACAGGAAATGATTGGTGGCAAATGCAAGCTGGATGTATGATGAAAAACCCAAATTCTTCTTCAGTAGAAGCTGCTTGGCAATGGATTGCGCCAACACTTAGATCTGCAGAACTTTTTTATACAAAAAACGGATTACCAATTGATGAGGATTTAACTTTTGATTATTCAAACAGATTTAATACAGCCAATGTGTCAAGTTTACAAAATCTTCAAGCTCAATATGGAAACAGAACAGCAATTCTAAATTTAGATAGAGAGCCTAGATTTTATTCATCTCTAGCATTTGATAGAGGATACAATAGAACATGGGGTAGTTTTTGGAATTTAAGAATGAGAAAAGGAGAGATACATGGAAGGATTGCTAATTCAAATGACTATTTAATTACGGGGTATGCATTAAAGAAGCTAGTCCATCCAGATTCTGAAGGTG
>Ga0208764_10001657_pt1 | contig 14215 bp, 13 predicted proteins | sample ETNtaG_18_FD_185762 | JGI IMG/M metagenome (GOLD analysis project Ga0208764, IMG submission 185762) | Marine microbial and viral communities from oxygen minimum zone, Eastern Pacific Ocean - ETNP201302SV91 (SPAdes) (version 2) | ecosystem: Environmental > Aquatic > Marine > Oceanic ... | reverse complement strand
ATGTAATTGTTTATATCGAATATTTGCTTTGCTTAAACCCCTTGTCAAATCCTTTGGACAAGGCAATGCCAAAGCGGTGCAATGCACGCCTGTTGCTTGTGCCGCAGCATGCCATTCTTTAAAACTTCCTTTGACTGGGAGTGCTAATGCTAAGAAACCACCAGGAGTCAATGCTGAAAACCATTCTTCAATACGACGCCTGGGATCATGCAACCAATGCAGTGCAAAGCTTGAAGCAATTAAGGTTGGTGGTTGTGGCCATTTAGGTAAGCCAAAATTGAGGTCCCATAATTGTGTTTGGCTTCCGACGGAATTCTGAGAAAGCATTTCTTGGCTGGCATCCACTCTAATCACTGTTTGATTGGGGTTGAGTGTCTCTAAGGCTTCGGCCAGTAGACCTGTCCCTGCACCGAGGTCTGTCCAAATCCCTTTTGGGATATTTTCCCTGATGCATTGCTCAGCTAATCGCCATGCAAAGATTCTTTGAAGTTCTGCTGCTTGGTTGTAATTAATAGAGGCGTGCTCAAAATTTTTCAGAATTAAATTTGCCCAACTTTTGTCCATATTTAATTGACCAACCAACTATGCACATCCTTTATAAGGTCTGGAGCTAGAAGCAAATGCCCTGTGCCTGGAATGCTCCAATTGGTTGGGTGATGGCTTAGATGTTTTTTGAGATCATCAATAAGAGTTCTTCTTGTGGAGGGAACAATTATTAAGTCTTCTTGCCCTTGAATAACAAGGACTCTGGAGTGTGCCGACAATCCTTTAGGGAGTTTATTGGTTTCGCTAAGTAGTTTTAGATCTTTTATTAGTCTTTGGCGTCCCTCAATTGATAACCCATTTGTCATTGGACCAGATGATGGCATTGCTTTAGTGGACTCTGGGTGTACAGCTTTCAAGAGAAAATGCTTAAGCATGCTTCCTTCTTCACTTGTCCCCAAATGCTTTTGCATTCCTTTTAGAGCAGTTCTTAAAGAACGGTTTTTGTTGTCATTTGGGATGAAGCTACTGAAGCTCGAGAGTAAAACCACATCTGTTGCTTTGATCAAGATCTGACTGTCTATGAGGTGAAGCCCAAGCGAGTGTGCTATTACGACACGCTTTGAACAATTGCCATTTGAAGGAAGCCTTGCCCAAATAGGACTCCAAGGAGGACTGTTCCCATAGCCTCTTTCAACGCTTTGCCATGTCCATCCATTTTTGCAAAAGTATTCAGCCCAAAAGTTCCAGGTGTTGCTATCGCCACCCCATCCGTGCATGGCGATTACTTGCTTCATTTTGGCTCAAGTATATTTAGCAGTTTGCTTAATGTCCCATTGGGGAGGTCTCTACGCAGGACCAATCGGAGGCGAGAAGTACCTTCCGGAACTGTTGGAGGGCGAATGGCCACGCTCAACAACCCAGCTTTTTCTAGTTGATTTTGACAAAAAAGAGCTTGTTGGTCTGTGCCTATTATTAGTGGCAATATTGGACCGTTGCCATAGGGGCGCATCCAACCTTTGGCCGAGATTTGACAACGCCAATGTTCTGAACGTTGTTGAAGCCTCAGCACCCACTCTGGGTGGTCCTTGATTAATTTTAATGCGGCCAATGCGGCAGAAGCTAGTGGTGGTGCTAATGCTGTGCTGTAGCGAAATGCCCCACTGGTTTGCAGGAGATGTTCACGCATTTTTTTGCTGCTAGCTAAGAAGGCTCCTCCACTGCCAAATGCTTTTCCAAAGGTTCCGCTCAAAATGCTTACTGGTGCTGATAGCTCATGGCATAGGCCTTGTCCTTGATCTCCCATGGTTCCTAGGGCGTGTGCTTCATCCACTAGGAGTTGTGCACCATATTCTTCGCAGAGAGTCGCAATTTCCTTTAGTGGAGGAGTGGTGCCTTCCATGCTGAACAAGCTTTCGGTAAGGACAATAAGCTTTTTTATTGATTGATTACTTGTGAAAAGTTTTAAATGCCTTGCTAAATCATTTAGGTCATTGTGAGCAAATCTTTTTAATTTTGCGCCACTAGCTTTGACACCTATTAAAAGGGAATGATGAATCAACCTGTCTGCAAGAACAGTTGTATGTCTATCTGCTAGAGCAACTACTGCGGCAAGATTCGCTTGAAATCCACTGGGGAAGAGCAATACACTTTCTTGACCAAGCCAAGCAGCCAGTTCTTCTTCTAATTTTTGGTGAATTGGCCTACTCCCAGTAACTAGCCTAGAGGCCCCTGCTCCTACTCCATCTGTTTTTATTATCTCTTGAGCTGCTTCTATGACCTTTGGATGCCGGCTAAGTCCTAAATAATCATTGCTAGCAAGGTCTAATAAGGATTGTGGTTGATCAGGTTCCCTGTGCCCTACTAACTCGGCAGGCCCTTCTCCATAACTCCAGGTTCTCAATACTCGACGTCTAGACAGGGGAATATTTTGCATTTTTTTAAGTACGTGAGTGGATTGGTTTCAATTGTTTTGGACTTTTTGATTTAGTTTTGGTTCAAAGATCTTTCTACTAGTGAAGATATTTCATCAGATGCCTATTAAGGCTCTATAGGATTTAGTTGATGAGTTCAGTGGCGAACATTACGACTGCTAAAGATGTCGCCAATATTGACTTAGATCCTTCAGCGATCTTCTCTTTTCCATTGGACGCTTTTCAACTTGAAGCAATTGATGCGTTGAATCAAGGGCATTCAGTTGTTGTAAGTGCTCCTACAGGGTCTGGAAAAACTTTGGTGGGTGAATATGCCATATATCGAGCTCTTGCTCATAATCAAAAGGTGTTTTATACAACTCCCCTTAAGGCACTATCGAATCAGAAGTTAAGGGATTTTCGTCAGCAGTTTGGGGCGAGAAATGTTGGACTTATGACTGGGGATCTGAGTTTGAATAGAGAGGCCTCAGTTGTGGTGATGACCACAGAGATCTTTCGCAATATGTTGTATGCGGCAGTTGATCAGGATGATGACCCTTTATCTGAAGTAGAGGCCGTAGTCCTTGATGAGTGTCATTACATGAATGATTCCCAACGAGGTACCGTTTGGGAGGAATCGATCATTTACTCCCCTTCATCTGTGCAGATAGTTGCCCTTTCTGCAACGGTTGCTAACGCCGGTCAGCTTACAGATTGGATTCAGCAAGTGCATGGACCGACTGATTTAGTAAGTAGTGATTTTCGTCCAGTGCCATTGCTTCATAATTTTTGCAGTGCAAAGGGATTGCATCCTTTGCTTAATGAGAGTGGAAAAGGATTACATCCAAATTGCAAAATCTGGAGAGCTCCAAAGGGGCCAAAACGTAAAGGTCGATCTAATAAGCCTCCTCAACCAGAACCTCCCAAAATCAGCTTTGTCATCTCCGAGATGGCTGCGCGCAAAATGCTACCTGCTATTTATTTTATTTTTAGTCGCAGGGGATGTGATAAGGCGGTAAAGGATTTTGGCTCGATTTCTTTAGTCACTTCTGACGAGCACAAATCTCTTCAGAAGCATCTCCATGAATATGTCGAAAGGAACCCTGAGGCTGTTCGTGATGATTTGCATGTTGATGCCTTGTTGAGGGGAATTGCCTCTCATCATGCTGGGGTCTTGCCAGCCTGGAAAGAATTGATTGAGGCTTTATTTCAGGAAGGCTTGCTGAAGGTGGTGTTCGCTACCGAAACTTTGGCCGCTGGCATCAACATGCCAGCACGTAGCACAGTGATTTCGACATTGTCTAAGCGAACTGAAGGTGGACATAGGCCACTGATGGGTAGTGAATTTCTGCAAATGTCAGGTAGAGCAGGTCGGCGAGGCCTTGATTCGCAGGGGTATGTGGTGACTGTCCAGAGTCGTTTTGAGGGAGTAAGAGAAGCGGGGCATTTAGCTACCAGTGCTGCTGATCCTTTGATAAGTCAGTTCACCCCTAGCTATGGAATGGTCCTCAACTTATTGCAGAGTTATGACCTGGATAAAGCCAAAGAATTAGTTGAAAGAAGTTTTGGACGTTATTTGGCTGGTTTGGATTTGGTTGAAGAAGAGGACTTGCTTGATCAATTAAAACAGCAATTGGGTCGACTGGAGGGTCTGGCTGGAGATGTCTCTTGGTCAGATTTTGATAATTATGAGAAGTATCGAGGTCGCTTGAGAGAAGAACGTCGTTTGCTGCGTATTCTTCAACAGCAAGCCGCAGAGACTCTTGCTCATGAGCTCACTATGGCTTTACAATTTGCAAGTTTTGGTACGTTGGTGAGTTTAAAAACTCCTCAACTTAGAGGACGAATTACACCGGCAGTAATCGTAGACAAGTTGAGTGGGCCAGGTCAGTTCCCTTTACTGCTGTGTCTTACAGATCAGAATATGTGGCTTTTACTTCCTTGCCATTCGGTCGTTGGCTTGCATGCAGAGTTGAGCTGTTTAGAGGTTGCCAGTGTCACGAAACCTGAGCTCAAACGAATGGGTGAATTACGACATGGTGATGGGGAAAGTAGACATTTAGCAACAGCAGTTTCACATATGGCCAAACAACATGAAATGTCAATTCCCCAATATGATCTTGCTGGGGAAGTGCTGGCTCAGGCTCAGTTGGTAGAGGGTCTTGAAAAGGAGTTGGAGGAATTTCCGGCACATCGTTGGGGAGATCGAAAGAAACTTAAGAAACACCGTCGCCGTATGGAAGAGCTAGAGATAGAGATAAAAGAACGCCAACAATTTCTTCATGACCGGGCGAATCGCCATTGGGAAATGTTTCTCGCGCTAATAGACATTTTGAGACACTTTGGTTGTCTCTCTGATCTTCTCCCAACTGAAATTGGGAGAACAGTAGCTTCTTTAAGAGGTGATAATGAACTGTGGCTGGGGCTTGCCTTGATGAGTGGTCATCTAGATGAGTTGCAACCACCTTCTTTAGCAGCAGTTTTTGAGGCAATCAGCACGGAAGTTAATCGTCCTGATTTATGGAGTGGTTATCAAATCCCACCTAAGGCCGCAGAGGCTTTGTATGATCTTTCAACTATTCGACGTGAGCTATTAAGAGCTCAAGAAAGGGCGCAAGTAGTTATACCAGTTTGGTATGAATCAGAATTAATGGGACTTGTAGAAGCTTGGGCTCTTGGTACATCATGGAGTGACCTTATCTCTAATACTTCATTAGATGAGGGTGATGTCGTACGAATATTGAGGAGAACGATAGACCTTCTTTCTCAAGTACCGTATTGCGAGGCGGTTAGTGATCAATTGCGCACTAATGCACGTATGGCCTTAAAAGCAATTGATCGCTTCCCAGTTTGTGAATTAGAAGATCTTATAGCAGGGCCTGAAAGTGAGAAGCAAGCAACTAATCCAGCGACTGAAAGAATTACATGAATCAACTATTCATGTTCTTGGACTTTTTAGGCCCTATCATTGAGGATGGATTGACTATCTGGTCAAAAACGTCTCCATCTATATAGCCAAGCTTTATTGTTGCCTCACGCAAATTGATATTTTCCTTATGCGCAAGTTGAGCGATTTCTGTAGCTTTTTCGTACCCTATTTCAGGAGCCAAGGCAGTAACGAGCATTAAAGATTCATCTAGATCGTTCTTGATTTTTGATAGATTTGGTTCTATGCCTTCTATCATGGCTGTTCTGCAACTTTTGCATGCATCATGGAGTAAGTTAATGCTATGCAAAATGTTGAAACCAATCAGTGGTTTGTAGACATTCATTTGTAAATGTCCACCACTGCCCGCCATAGCGACTGAAACATCTAGGCCTATGACTTGAGTGCATACCATTGCCATGGCTTCGCATTGTGTTGGGTTGACTTTCCCTGGCATTATTGAGCTTCCAGGCTCATTTTCAGGCAGATGTAGCTCGGCTAGCCCTGCTCTTGGGCCGCAAGATAAGAGGCGAATGTCATTTACTATTTTCAAAAGAGTTACGGCTAAAAGTTTCAGTTGAGACATCGCATTTACTAAGCCATCATGGCTAGCCATGATGGCGAACTTATTTGTTGCTGGTTTGAATGGTTGGGAAGTTAGCCTTGAGATTTCAGCAGCAATTTCCAAGTCGAATTTTAAAGGACTATTTAGACCTGTTCCGACTGCAGTGCCACCTAATGGCAGTTCGTAGAGCTCTGTTAGTGCTCCCTCAATACGCAAATAAGCGGCTAAAACTTGTTCTTTCCAAGCCGAAACTTCTTGTCCCAGTGTTATTGGGACAGCATCTTGAAGGTGAGTCCTGCCGATTTTTATAATTTCATCCCACTCACTACTTTTTCGACTGAAAGCTTCAATTAATTTCGCTATTTCTGGTAATAGCTTTTTGTTGATTCCTTCTACAGTTGCTATATGTATGGCAGCAGGGAATGTGTCATTAGTTGATTGCGACTGGTTGACGTCATCATTTGGATGCACTGGTCTATGACTACCCAAGGGCTCCCCATTTGCTTGTGAAGCCAAATTGCTAATCACTTCGTTGACATTCATATTCGTTTGAGTCCCACTTCCTGTTTGCCAGACTCTTAATGGAAAGTGGTCATCATGAAGTCCATTGGCTATTTCATCAGCTGCTTGGATGATGGAATTTCTTTTTTTTTCATCAAGGCTTGCTAAACGGCTATTAACGATTGCAGCAGCTCCTTTGATTTTGGCTAATGCATAAATAAGTTCTTTCGGAATAAGATCTTCGGAGATCGAGAAATTTAAAAGAGATCTTTGTGTTTGAGCTCCCCAAAGCGCCTTGCATGGAACCTCAATAGGTCCCATGCTGTCATTCTCTATGCGAAATAGTTCAGGCATATAGTTGTTTGAAGGGAGGAGGGTGTTGGTCTTATTTAAAAATATAGGAATTAATTAATGAAGTTTTGATGCATGGCCTTTTATATCCCAAGCCGATCCCAGATGACATAGAGGTTGGATTGATGAATCTCAGTGTCAAAGCAGTTGGCCAGCTGATTTTGGGTTAAACGCTCACTTACTTCTTTGTCTGATTCAAGATTTGCTTTAAAGTCTCCTCCTTCGTTGTTCCACGCTGAGTGTGCATTTCTCTGGACTATTTTATAAGCTAGTTCTCTATTTAATCCACTATTTATAAGTGCTAATAGAACTCTTTGACTAAAAACCACGCCACCATAGATATTCATGTTGCGGAGCATGTTGTTTGGGTAAACCCCAAGGCCTTGAATTACCTCAGTCATTTCTCTAAGGATGAAATGAAGAGTGATGGAGGTGTCGGGTAGCATCATGCGCTCAATTGAACTGTGACTAATATCTCTTTCATGCCAGAGGGCAACATTTTCTAATGATGCGACTACGTAGCTGCGGAGTACTCTCGCCAGACCACTTATTCGTTCACTGCGAATAGGGTTGCGTTTGTGAGGCATTGCAGAACTACCTTTTTGACCTTTAGCAAAACTTTCCTCAACTTCCAGAACATCAGTGCGCTGAAGGTTTCTGATCTCAGTAGCAAAGCGGTCTAATGATGATCCAATTAGCGCAAGTGTTTGAACATAATCAGCATGTCTATCTCGAGAGATGACTTGTGTGCTTGCAGTATCAGGTTGGAGATTCAGACTTTCACAAGTTAGTTTTTCTACTTGTGGATCTGTATTTGCATAAGTACCCATTGCACCGCTGATTTGACCTACTGCGATATCGCTTTGTAGGCGCAACAATCGCTCATGATTTCTATTCGTTTCTGCTAGCCAGCCAGCGAGTTTGAACCCAAAGGTGATTGGTTCCCCGTGGATTGCATGTGAGCGTCCAATCATTACAGTCTTTTTATGTTGGCTGGCTAGATCTCGGATTGCATTCTTCAGATTTTTTATTTCTTCTAGTAAAAGGTTTATAGAAGCCCTTAATTGCAATGCGAGACCAGTATCAAGTACATCACTACTGGTCATCCCAACATGGATAAATCGCCCAGCATCCCCAACATGCTCATTGACGTTAGTCAGAAAGGCAATCACGTCATGCCTTACTTCTGCTTCGATTTCAAGAATTCGTTCTGGGTCAAATGCAGCTTTCTGACGAATTTCCTTCATTGCAGGCTCTGGTACTCGTCCAAGTTTGCAATTTGCTTCGCAAGCTGCAATCTCGACATCTAGCCAGCTTTGGTATTTGGCCTTATCGGTCCAAATATTTGCCATTGCGGGGAGTGAGTATCTTTCTATCAAAGGACATTAAAGATGTTGGAGGCTTTGAACTTAGGTCCTCGCGCTCATGCTGACTTAAGTCGGCAATGTTCAACTTCCCAATGCACGCATCTTCCCCATGATTGTTGTCTGACCAAGCAGCGTCCACCTTTGCAATTAATTACTTGGAATGGAGGAAGATCATTAGGCTGATTGTCTAGTTTGGCAAAGCTCCCAGGTGGAAGAAGCTCTAGTACATTGTTTTTTTTGATTGGAGGTACTAAATGCAGTCTCCTGCATTTGATTTGACAGCCTTTTTTGACTGACGTTTGGAGTTTGTCAGACACTTACTTGGAAGGACAGTTGATAGATCTTCTCGGGAGAATTGTCTAATTCATAGACTTCAGCGGTTTTTATTCGGTTTCCTGTCTGCTTTTATGAATAAATGTCCCGAAAACAGCGACTTGATCTTCATCTCCTGAAGAAAGGCCTTGCTACTTCTCGTCAAAAGGCTCAGCAATTAATTAGGGCTGGGCGGGTTCGAGATAAAAATGGAAAGGTACTTGATAAGCCAGGGCAGAACGTTCCAGAGGAACTTGATCTTCTTATTGAAGAATCTCCAAGATTTGTCTCACGAGGTGGAGAGAAACTTTTTGAAGCTTTAGGCCAGTTTGAAGTGGAAGTAAATGGAAAAGTTTGTCTTGATGGAGGGGTATCTACTGGGGGCTTTACAGATTGCCTTTTGCAGCATGGCGCTAAAAGGGTTTATAGCATTGATGTTGGGTATGGGCAGATTGCTTGGAATTTGCGTAATGACCCAAGGGTTGTATTGAGGGAGCGTACTAATCTTCGAACACTAGGGCCTGAGCAGCTATATGGGCCTACAGATCAATGGCCCAATCTTGCAGTTGCAGACTTGTCTTTTATTTCTTTAAGACTTGTTTTACCTGCGATTAAATCTTTGCTTGTCTCTCAGGATTCAGAGGCTTTGCTTTTAGTTAAGCCACAGTTCGAAGTTGGTCGAGAACGTGTTGGGAAAGGTGGCGTAGTAAGAGATCCGGCTGCACATGTTGATGCCTTAAAAACAGTTATTGAAGCAGCTTCTTATCAGAAATGGGAGCCAAAAGGCATTGTGCCATCTCCTATTACTGGTCCTGCAGGCAACCATGAATATATTTTGTGGCTTGGATCTAATCAGTCTGGCTATTTGCCCAACCTTGAGAAGCTTGTATTAGATACTTTGGCCTAAAGAGCCTCTCCATCGGTATCACCAGTTCTTATTCTGATCACTGATTCAACTGGAGAGATGAAAATTTTGCCATCACCAATTTCTCCAGTTTTTGCGGCATCAGCAACTGCCTTGAGCACTTCAGACACTTTGTCATCTGCTACGACCACTTCGATTTTTAGTTTTTGCAGAAATTCAACAGTGAACTCAGACCCTCTGTATCGCTCTACTTGACCTTTTTGTCGACCGAAGCCGCGAACTTCAGTAACAGTCATTCCTACAATGCCTGCATTTACTAATGCAAGCTTTACATCCTCAAGTTTAAATGGACGGATGATGGCCTCAACTTTTTTCATGGGTGTTATGCGTGTTATTTAGGAGATTAATTACCTTTTAGAATTTTCGTGTAATTGCAAGAGAAGGTAGGTAATTAATGCTTAAACCTGCTTCTCTTGCATCATCTGATAGTGATTGTGCGTCTTCAAAAGGAAGAATCACCTGCTTAGCGGCTATTGAGCCCCAATGAGCTTCTTCAAAATGGGTTTGGAGCCAAAGCATGCCATGGATACTTTCGGGACGAAGCTGTGTACCTTCCGAGGTTTTAATCAGCCAGATGTCCATAAAATCCATATCTGTGAAGCCTATTAACGGCTATAGCTCGTAAAAGAGCTGTCACTGTTGTTACTAATTTGAATTTTAGTTTTGCATTACCGTTGCTTCAAAATGATCGCGAAATGATTTCTTCTATTACTAGGTTGGAGTGGCGATGAGTTGGAATCTTCGTGTTTCGGATGGCTTCTTTTCAGTGAAAGCCTTCTAAATGAATGGTTTTAGATTTATTTTCAGTAATAGGAGTTTTGATCATATGACTAACCACGATTCAAAAACTGTGACTCCTTTATACGGAGAACGTGCAATTTCCGAGGCAGAGCTGATTTGTTTTGAAAATCCCAATACAACTAGACCCTATGAGATTTCAATAGAATTACCAGAATTTACGTGTCTATGCCCTTTCTCTGGATATCCAGACTTTGCTGTGCTCCGCTTGCTTTATCAACCAGCTCAAAAGGTTTTGGAATTAAAGGCTATCAAGCTTTATATAAACAGTTTTCGAGATCGCAGGATCTCGCATGAGCAGGCAGCAAATCAAATTCTTGATGACTTAGTTTCCGCGTCTTCTCCTGCCTGGATGCAATTAGAAGCTGATTTTAATCCTCGTGGAAATGTTCATATGATTATTCGTGTGAACCATGGACAAAGAAATTTGGATTTAATTGCTTGAGATAATTTTCACCAAACTTGGAATCTCATTAGCTAAACCAGCCAAGTTTCTATTGCTTAATCCTCCAAGATGCATGAATTCATTTTCAGGATCTGCTATTGCCCAAAGTTGTTGTGTTGATAGAACACTTAGCGCACCTCCAATTAATGTGATAGCAAAACTGGCATAAACAATTGGCACTGCTGGGTCTCGCTTAAGAAGAAGTCCACTTGCTGGTAAAACATCAAATATGCGAATAGGTAAACCTTTGATTTCTTTCGCTGCTCCTCCAGGCCTTAGTGATGCGAGGAGTTGCCCATTTTCATCGAAAACTTGAATAGGACCTTCTTCATTTGCAACAGTAAAGAGAACTGGGTCAGCACCATTTGGTTTTGTTGGTATTACCATCCCCCATATTTGTTCACCTAATTCTGGAAAACTTTTTAGTGGTACTTGGAGCTTTGGACTTTTACCAAGTTGAAGTGTGAGTGCTGTAAGCGACCAATCGGCTTGGTATACGGTTATTCCATTGAATCGCAAAGGATGATTAACACTTGCCTGTTTAATTTCACCTTTCTTTTGACCAGGTTCAATTAGCTCAAGCGTCGATCGAAATTGTTCTGGCCTTCCTGCAGGATCTCGATCAATTGCAAATTCATTCAATCTCATAGTTATTTGATTTACTCCGTTTTGGTTTAAGAGTTCAAATGAACGCCCTGGTGCGAGAAATTTTTCGACTTGTTGCCCTTTTAATGCACCAAAGGCGGAACCAAGTAACAACAAAACCAATCCAAAATGAATGATTGGTGGACCAACACGACCTATTGCTCCTTTTCTTGCCGCCAATCGTCCAGGAGTTGATTTAATTGTCCAACCTTGCTGTGCGAGATGGGCTGAAAGTTGCTCTAGCTTCTTTAATGGTTTAGTTGTTGGGATTGTTTTTGCTATCGAGAGCTTGCTGAATTGTTTGGGCTCGTTGTAATCCACCCATCTCAGTGCAGCTTCAAGTATTGGCCACTGTCTTCTCCAACTGCAAATGACTAATGAAATACCTAGCCAACCCAATAAACCTAAAAACCAATTACTTGAATAAACATGATCTAATTGCAGATTGATAAGAGTATTTCCATCTATGAGACCTAGCCAAGGGTGCGTTCCGTAAATTTCAAGATAGCTTTCAATAGAATTCCCTTGCGGGATTGCAGTTCCAAGTGCACTGGCGAGTGCAATTAATAGCAACAAGATGATTGCAACTTTGAGACTGGATGTCCAAGCAATGATTCGACGCAAAATGGACATGTTCTATATCCAACGTGCCAGAAGGGTTAATAATCCAATGGTCAGGAGGATGGCCCCACTTAAAGGAGGGATCCATTGACCTAAAGGACGCAGGGCTAAGAACCTGGGAATGGTTGCAGCAGCAGTCCCTGCAATAAATAGTGGCAGTACTTGTCCAAAGCCAAAAGAACTAAGGAGGACAATTCCAATAGCTGGACTTCCAGTCTTGGCAATCCATCCTAGTAAAACTGCTAGAACAGGAGTGGTACAGGGAGATGCTGCCAGTCCAAATGCAAGACCTGCTGACACTGGCGCTAATGGGCCCGGCACTTTTCCTTGCCAAATAGCTGGATCGGGACCTTGAGGTAAAGGTATTTTTAATATCCCTAGCAAGTTAAGCCCCATGATTATTGCTAATAGAGCAACTAAGATTGGAACAAATCCAGGCACTTGACCATAAATTTTCCCTAATAAACCGCTAATACTCCCCAGAATTACTAGTGCAATTACAATACCGCTGCAGAAATTGAAACTACGCAGGAATGGGCTTTGGTCATTCTTGAAGCCCGCAAGGAAGGCAATTGTTATGGGCAATAGTGAGATAGAACATGGCCCTAGGCTTGTAAGTAGGCCGCAGCAAAAAACTATCAAGACTGTTGCTGGACCTGGGTGATTTAGACCCTGGCTGATTAATTGCTCGCTTTTGCTGGCCAGATCTGATATCGCCAGATCTAGATAAGAAATTGTCGGAGCAGTCATTTCTAGATCAAGCTCAGAAGTTAAGGATATCTAGCGAACTCTCTTCTTGATTTTGGAAGCACCAATTATTTCAGTCGATTCTATGGAACAACGAATTAATAATCCTGCAATTAGAAGACTTGATAAAAGTGAACTACCACCATAACTAATCATTGGTAATGGTAATCCTGTAGTTGGCATAACTCCTGAAGCAACGGCAATATTCATTAATGATTGACCCACCAGAATTGTGCTTGAGCCAATTGCAATTAACTTTAATTCATTACTTTGACATCTAAGAGCTACTCTCAATCCAAGGAAAGCGATCAGCATTAAAAAGAGCAATAGCATTACAGATCCAAAGAAACCAAACTCTTCAGCAAAGACTGAGAAAATAAAGTCTGTGCTTCTAAAAGGTAAGTAGTGGAGTTTTTGAGTTGACAAGCCATAACCTTCCCCAAATAATCCACCAGAGCCTATCGCTAGCAGGCTTTGGACTAATTGATAACCATTCCCTTGGGGGTCACTCCATGGATCTAGGAATGAGATTATTCGAAGTCTTTGATACTCCTTGAAAAAAATACTTGCGGCACCTAAGAGACCACCCAAAAAAGCTATGCCAAAAAGACTGCGAAATTTAATTCCTGCTGCTAGGGCTATCAACCAAAGCAGAATGCCTATAAGCGCTGCTGTACTGAGGTTTGGTTGGGAAAGAATTAGGAGCAAAAGAGAACCAAATATGATCAGCCAAAAACCTTTTTGATCTGTGCTTAGTCGATTCCATTTGGCAAATAGATTCGAGGCTTGAAGAATTAAAAATGGCTTGATGAGTTCAGATGGTTGGATTTGGATTGGACCAATTACTAGCCATCTAGTGGATCCATTAATAGTGATACCAACAAAATGTGTTGCAACTAAAAGGATTAATGCAACAAAAAGGGAAGGGCCTGCAATTCTCAACCAGCTTTTTAAATTGGTGGAAATCACTAAATGAAGCAGACTCCAGCTGGCTATTAGCCAAATAAGTTGACGCTTTATGTAATAAGCTCCATCTCCCATTTCACGATTCGCTACCCACCAACTAGCTGATCCCAGTACCAAAAGACCAGCAAAACTCCAAAAACTAATTAATGCAAGTAGCAATCTGCCTTCAGCTGGCCAAGCTTCTAAAGGGATTGGAAGAAGTCTTTGCCAGAAGGGGACTCTTGCTCTATCCATGTAAGACCCGTTATAACCTTTTCTGCTCTTGCTTTGGTGCTTGTTGACTGACATTCAATTGAAATACCCCTTTGGGTTATGGGTAGATAATTCATACCTATTGAGACGCTTAATTAGGAGTTTGCCAAGTCATAATCAACAAAAAGATTTGCGCAAGATTTTTATATTCAATTAGTTTTTGTGTTTCTATTGACTTTTTGAACAATTTAAAGATTCCAGAATAACTATAGTAAAATTACTATTGATTGGAAATTCTTTATTAACCAAGATACTTTCCGATTCTTTTGATTCTTTTCTCAAATATTGAGTTTGGTTCTACTTTTCATTAATGCAAGAATCTGTTGCAAATTTCATTGCCAAGAAATCCAATTAATGATCCCTTTATAGTCAGTGCTTTTTAAGATCACTTTCCCTTT
>Ga0208764_10001655_pt1 | contig 14222 bp, 11 predicted proteins | sample ETNtaG_18_FD_185762 | JGI IMG/M metagenome (GOLD analysis project Ga0208764, IMG submission 185762) | Marine microbial and viral communities from oxygen minimum zone, Eastern Pacific Ocean - ETNP201302SV91 (SPAdes) (version 2) | ecosystem: Environmental > Aquatic > Marine > Oceanic ... | reverse complement strand
AATGTAAGATAATGCTTCCCTAGTATTTTCAATATCTTTATTTCTATCACCTGATATACCTGCAAAACATTCTAAGGAATCTATATTTTTCGGCAAAATAGAAATTAGAGGTTTATTATCAATAATTCCTTCAAATAAATCCCCTCCTTTTGATGAATCATAAATTTCCCTTGAATTTTCATTCAAACAAAATAATGTTCCTAAAGAATATGTAAAAATTGGAGTTCCAAAACTTTCTCTTAAATAATCAAATTTCTCATTTTGATTATTAGATTTTATACATAATAGTTCTTCTGGAGACAATCCAATATTTTTATTAATTAAAAGTCCTTGAATTATTCTGAAGTTAGTATTTGAAGATAAACAATCTGGAATTTTTGGATTAGGCAAAGTTTCAGAAAAGGAGAAATCTGGCATTAAGCAATTTTTCTCATTTTCAGGCAATTCATTTAAAAAAGATTCTAAATTAACTAAAGGGTTAACAGTTATAGGCGTTTCATTATCTACTGGAGGATCAACTTGATTTTGACCACAAGCAATAAACAAGATTAAAATAATAAATAATAATAATTTATTCATAGAAATTATTTTATCAATTTAAACCTTTTTCTAAATAGTAAATTAGTCAAAAACATTGTAAATTTAAATCAACATAAGAATGGAGTTTTTTTATGGATAGTAAAGCAGCAATTCATACTGAATACGGAAAAGATTTAACTGTTGATCAAGTTCAGATCCCTGATCCAAGACCTGATCAAGTAATAGTAAAGTTACACTCAAGCGGAATCTGTCATAGTCAATTACACCAAATGCATAACCCTGAAAGCCCTACACCTTCTTTATTAGGACATGAGGGAACAGGGACTGTAGTTGCAAAAGGATCGGATGTTAACCATCTTGAAGAAGGAGATTTAGCAATAGTAACTTGGGTAAATAGAGAACCTCTAAAAGGAAGACCCTCTTTCCCTCCTTCAGGAGTTACTTATAATGAAGCTCCCCTTAATGGAGCTACTTATACATGGGGAGAACATGTTTTAGTTAGATCAGGATATGTAGTAAAAATACCCAAATCTTCAGATAAATATAATTCATCAATTGTTGGTTGTGCTGTACTTACAGGTGCAGGAGCGGTTTTACATACAGCTAAAGTAAGACCCGAAGACTCTGTTGCGGTTTTTGGAGTTGGAGGAGTAGGATTATCTGCTCTTATAATGGCAAGTATTTTAGAAGCATACCCTATTATTGCAGTAGATATTGCGGATGAAAAATTAGAATTTGCAAAAAAATTTGGAGCTACTCATACAATCAATTCAAAAAAAGAAGATCCGGTTAAAGCTATACATGAAATCACTTCAGGAGGATCAGATTATTCTTTTGATACTATTGGGTTAAGAATTACTAATGAGCAAATTTTACCAAGTGTAAGAGGCGGAGGATCAGGAGCTGAAAATATAGGAGGAATGGCTGTACTTGTAGGAATGCCTGGGAAAGAAATGAGTTTAGATCCAGGTCATTTTATGTTTCATCAAAGACAATTTCGCGGATCACTAGGAGCTACTTATCCAGATAAAGATTTCCAAATGTATTTGAGGCTTTATGAAGAAGGCAAACTACCTTTGGATAAACTTGTTACAAAAGAATATAAATTAGAAGATATTAATAAAGCTTGTGACGATCTTCAAAATGGAAAAATTACAGGTAGGTCAATAATTAACTTTGACTCTTAATCTCTAAACCAAGGTATATATATGAAAAAAATTTTTATTACTGGGGGAGCGGGTTTAATAGGATCTATCCTAAACAAACATCTTTCAAATAATTATCAGATATTAAATCTAGATATTAGTAATTCCAAGAATAATTTAAGTGAAACTATTGTTGGAGACATGAATATTTATAAAGATGTTTTAAATGGCTCAAAAGGGTGTTCAGTGATAATTCATTTAGGAGCTGTAGTAAGTGTAGATTCAAGTTGGGATTTAGTGCTTAAAAATAATATTGAATCAACAAGAAATGTTTATGAAGCAGCAAGAAAAAACAATGTAGAAAAAGTGATTTTTGCAAGCTCAAATCATGCTGTAGGTTTATTTGAAAATGATGAGCCCTACAAACAAATTGTGGCTGGAGATTACAAAAATATAGATCACAATAAAATCCCATTAATAGATCATAATGTTCCTATTAGACCCGATTCTTACTACGGGATTTCTAAAGCTTACGGAGAATCTATGGGAAGATTTTACTTTGAAAATTTTGGAATACAGTCAATAAATCTTAGAATTGGAACAGTGCAAAAGCTAGATACACCAAAAAGCTCAGTGAGGCATTTTGCAACTTGGCTTTCTCACAAAGATATTGCTCAATTAGTTGAAAAAAGCATTATTAATGACTTAGGGTTTGAAATATTCTATGGAGTTTCTAATAATAAGTGGCGCTTCTGGGATATTAGAAATGCTTATAATAAAATTGGTTATGAACCAGTAGAAAATGCAGAAAATTATAGAAAGTAGGAATTAAATGTCTGTGAATATAGATTTATCAAATAAAAAAGGAATAATCTTTGGAGTTGCTAATCAGAGGTCAATAGCTTGGTCTATTTCTGAAAAACTAATGGAAGCTGGAGCTCAACTGGCTTTCACATATTTAGATGAAAGGTTACTAAAAAGTATAAATAGTTTACTTGAAGGAAACGATTCTTTATTGATGAAATGTGATGCAAATAATGAATCAGAGGTAAAAAAGGTTATGGAAAAATTTTATAAAGAATACGGAGAGATAGACTTTATTGTCCATTCTGTAGCATTCGCAAACAGGGAAGATTTGGGAGGAGATTTTTCTGAATTATCAAAAGAAGGATTTTCTCTAGCATTAGAAACTAGTTCATATTCATTAGTAACAATAGCGAGAGAAGCATCAAAATATTTTGCTAAAGACGGGGGTTCAATAATATCTATGACATTTGATGCATCAACAAGAGTTTATCCAGGTTACAATGTTATGGGTACTGCTAAAGCTGCACTAGAAAACATAAATAGACAATTGTCTTCAGAGTTTGGAGCAAGGCAAATAAGATTTAATGCTATTTCAGCAGGCCCTCTTCCTTCTTTGTCTGCGAGAAGCATTCCTGGTTTTGTAAAAATGAGAAAAGCACATGAAGAAAGGTCACCTATTAAAAGACCTATTACGCATGAGGAGGTTGCAAATACAGCGCTATTTCTTATAAGTGACTTATCTACTGGTATCACTGGTAGTATTATTCCTGTAGACGGGGGATATGGAATAATTGCCCTATAAAATCAAAAAACCTAATGTATTTTATGGATGGTGGATAGTTTTAAGTGCAGGAATAGTTCAATGGTATTCATCTGCAGTTTTTTGGAGAGGATTCCCTCCTTTTTTCGATGCCATTTTAAGTACATTTGGGTGGAGTACAGCTGCTACTGGAGCTGCTGTTTCTATACAAAGGTCAGAAAGTGGTTTAATTTCTCCATTTGTGGGAACAATAATAAAAAGATTTGGACCTAAAAGAGTTATGGCTTTCGGGATTTTCTTAACTGGAGGCTCTTTTATTTGGATGAGTAAAATGCAAAATTTATGGGAATTTTATTGCGCAATAACTATTTTAACTTTAGGAATGTCTTTTGGGACTTTTATTATTTTTTTAGCTGTGGTTGGTAATTGGTTTCAAAAAAATAGAGGAAAAGCTATTTCTATGTTAATGGCAGGGGCTGGTTTAGGAGGAATAACCATTCCATTAATTGTTTTGGGTATAGAAGAATTTGGATGGAGAAATATGATTTTCTCCGTAGGTTTAGGATTTTGGATTCTTGGATTTCCTACATCTTTGGTGCTAAGAGGTGATCCTGAAGATTATGGGCAGTATCCCGATGGAGAAAAACCTAAGTCAAAACCTTCAATTGATGATAAAAAAGAAGCTATAAAATCAGACTTTTCAGTTAAAGAGGCACTAAAAAGTGGTAATTTTTGGAAGTTAGCCTTAGCTGCAGGAATAAGTCAATCTGTATTTACAAGTAATTTATTTCACCTGACTTCTTTTAAGGAATTTGGATTAACAACTACTTTTGCCGCAACTATAATTGGACTATCATGGTGGGGAGATATTGCAGGAAGAATCATAATAGGATTTATAACAGATAGATTTGACAGGAAAAAACTTCTTACTATTTCATTTACATTGCTAACAATTGGTATTTTAGGTGTAAGTATAATAGGTTCTCAAAATGAATATAATTATTTAAATAAAAATCTTGGCATTGTTCTTTTTGTAGTTTTCTTTGGATTAGGATTTGGTTCATCTGTTCCATTGAGACTTACTTTGGCAGCTGATTATTTTGGAAGAAAAAATTATGGGTCAATGATTGGGATACTAAACACAGTAGGTGCTGTTTTTGGAACCCTTTCTCCATTATTAATAGGTTTAACAAAGGACTTTACCGGTGAATATAAGTATGCTTATTATATTTTGACAGCGATGATGATATTTTCAATTCCTTTAGTTTTTTCATTAAGAAAAAACAATTAATCAAAAAAAACGTCTAAATTTAATGAATATTTTGTTGGAGAAATCTATTCTCTATTTAACTCAATTTTTTTTTCAATAATTTTAAGTAAAAGAGATTTTTTTGAATTCATTTGTTCATTTACATAATCATTCTGAATATAGCTTATTAGACGGGATGAGTAATCTAGAAAAAATGGTTGCACGCGTTAAAGCCAATAATCAACCAGCAATAGCTATAACTGATCATGGGAATATGTATGGAGCTGTTGAATTTTACAAACAGTCTAAAAAATATGATGTAAAACCTATAATTGGACTTGAAGCATATTGTGCTATTGAAGACAGCCTAAAAAAAGATAATGAAGAAAAAAGTCCATACCATTTAACTCTTCTAGCACAAAATGAAACTGGTTACCAAAACCTAATGAAAATGGTGACACATGCAAATTTAAATGGCTTTTATTATAAGCCAAGAATAGATAAAAAGATCCTAGAAGAAAATAATGAAGGAATAATAGTACTTTCAGGCTGTCCTTCCTCTGAATTATCAAGATCTATTGTTTCTAATAATGAAGAAAAAATTAAAAGTACTTTTGGCTGGTTCTCTGAAGTATTTCAAGATAGATACTATCTAGAAATAATGGACCATATAGGGGTTCCAAATCAAAAAACTATAAATAAAAAATTATTCGAAATTAGTAAAGACAATAATTTCCCATTAGTAATAACAAATGATAATCATTATGTTGAAAAAGAAGACTATTCAGCTCATGAGTTACTAATGTGCTTACAAACTAATTCGAATATCAATGATCCAAATAGATTTAAGTTCGAAGACGATAATTATTACATAAAATCTTCTGAAGAAATGTGGGAAGAATGGAAAGAAATTCCATCTGGTCTTAATAACACTTTAGAAATCAGTGAAAGATGCAATATAAATTTAGATTTTTCTAAAACCTTGTTGCCTAAGTATGATTGCCCAGATAACAAATCTTCAATGGAATATTTAAGAGAAATTGCATATAAAGGTTTCAGTAAAAAATTTAATGAACACAAGCCGGAACTAATTGAAAGATTAGATTATGAACTAGATGTTATTGAAAAAAGCAAATTTCCTGATTATTTCTTAGTATGTTGGGATATTTTCAACTTTGTTAACTCTAAAAGTATTTTGTCAGCAGTAAGAGGATCTGCTGCTGCTAGTTTAGTTCTTTATTGTTTAGATGTCACTAAAATAAATCCAATGGAACATAATTTAGTTTTTGAAAGATTCCTTAATCTTGAACGTAAAGAGATGCCTGATATAGATATGGATTTCGAGGATGACAAAAGAAATGCTGTCATGAAATATTGTGTAGAAAGATACGGAAAAGACCATATAGCACAGATAATAACTTTTGGAACTATGGGAGCAAAAGCAGCAGTAAGAGATGTAACAAGAGTTTTAGATTTACCAATATCTGTAGGAGACAAACTTGCAGGAATTATACCTACTAGGGTAGGGACTAAAATTAATGATGTACTTGAAATTGATGAATTCAAAACATTAATGAGAGACTCAGACAATAGAAAGGTTATAGATTTCGCGCAAAAATTAGAAGGAACAGTCAGACATGCATCAACTCACGCAGCAGGAGTTGTTATTTCACAAGAAAATCTTACAAATGACGTTCCTTTACAAGTTTCTACCTCAGGTGATGAAGACGCACCACCTACAACTCAATATGCTATGGCTGCAATAGCAGATGTAGGTTTGCTCAAAATGGACTTTCTAGGTCTAACAAATTTAACAATAATCAGTAAAACATTAGAGCTAATTGAAAAAAGAACTGATAAAAAATTTAATATTTTCGAAATTTCAAAAAATGATGATAATACTTTTGAATTATTGTCAAAAGGAGACACATTTGGTGTATTTCAATTAGAGTCGTCTGGAATGAGAAAATACATTAAAGATTTAAAGCCAAATAGCATTTCTGATATAGCAGCTATGATAGCCCTATACAGGCCTGGACCAATGGAACATATTGATAGATTTATAAGATCAAAATACGGTAAAGAAAAAATCAAATATCCTCATGAAGCATTAAAAGACATATTATCTGAAACTTACGGAATAATTGTCTACCAAGATCAAGTTTTAAAAATTGCTCAAGCATTTGGAGGATATACTCTAGGCGAAGCAGATATATTGAGAAAGGCTATGGGGAAAAAGATTAAAGAAGTAATGGTAGCTGAAAAAGATAGATTTATATCAGGGTCTATAAGCAGAGGATTTGATGAAAAAACAAGTAATGAAATTTTTGAACTAATAGAACCTTTTGCAGGTTATGCTTTCAATAAAGCTCATAGTGTGTCTTATGCAATGATTGCATATTGGACAGCTTATTTTAAAGCAAATTATAAAATAGAATACTTCACAGCTCTCCTAAACTCTTCGATTAATAACACAGATAAAATTTCTGTGAGTATTAGTGAAATAAGAAAAACAGATTTGGAAATAAAAAAACCAAATATAAATAATTCTAATGTTAAATTTGGAATTATAAATTCTGAAAATCGTAAAATCATTAGCTATGGTTTGTCTTCTTTAAAAAATGTTGGGGCTGTATCTCTTTCTAAAATAATCTCAGAACGAGATAAAAATGGAGATTATGAATCTCTATCAGACTTTTGTAAAAGAGTTGATTCTTCTTGGATTAATAAAAAAATCTTAGAAAGTTTAATTAAATCTGGTAGTTTTGACGATTTTGGAGACAGAGGAGGCTTATTGGATTCAGTTGAAAGAATTCTTATACAAATAAATAATTTAACAAGACTTAGAAACAGCAATCAGTCTACAATGTTTGATCTTTTTGGAGAAGAAGTTGAAACTCCTGTAAATACTATCGAAATTGATGATACATCAACAGAAGACAATCAAAAAATGTTTTGGGAAAAAGAAGTTATGGGGATATCTTTTACAGAAAATCCAAATCATAAAAAAATGTCACGAATCAGAGAAACTAATGAAGACATAGTGGTTTCTTTAGAACAAATTGAATCATTAAATATAAGCCAAGCACATACCTTTATAGCTGAAATTAAATCTTATGAAAAAAAGGTGTCAAGAAAAGGTGCTGAATTCATGATTGTGAAACTAGAGCTTATTGATGGTTCAATAGATTTGCTAGTGTGGCAAAATAAAATCAATGAAGTAGATATATGGCTGCACAGCCCAATTGCCAAAATCAAAGGGAAAATAAATAATAGAAATGGCGACAATTCTATTTGGTATGATGATGGTGAAATTTTTTCATTCGATCAGCAATCAAAAACCAATAAAAACTTTATTAATCAAACGCCCATAATTACTAAGGAGGAATATAAACCAAATATGAAAAATGAAAAAACTCCAATTGAAGAAATTACCGATGAAACAATAAACCAAGTACAAGAAGTAATAATAACTGTTGATAGCGAAAAGCATTCAAGCAATAAACATCTAATGGATGACTTGACAAGAATATTACTTGATAATGAAGGAAATGTTCCTGTTTCAATAGTTGTAAAAAGTAATACAGAAAAAGTTAAACTAAACCTACCTTTTGCAAATGTAAGCACATCAAAGTCTTTAGAAGAAAAATTAGACAACATAATTGGCCTTCAAAACGTTTTTTATAAACAATAAATATTATTCACTCCTAAGGGCTTCAATAGGATCTAATTCTGATGCCCTATATGCAGGGTAAGCACCACTAATTAAGCCTACTAATAAAGAAACTACAAATGCCAATAAAACACTTGTGGGAGTAATTACAGCAGAAAGGTTCTCCTCTTCTCCAAAAGAAATTCCACTCAAATTCAAGCAAATTATAATTCCTATAAAAATACCTAATAGCCCACCTAAAAGGCAAATAGTCAAAGCTTCTGTAATAAATTGAAGACGAATATCAAATTTTGTCGCCCCTATAGATCTTAGCGTTCCTATTTCTCTTGTTCTTTCAGTAACACTAACCAGCATTATATTACCTACTCCTATTGCTCCAACTAAAAGTGAAATACCTGCAATAGAACCTAAAAATAAAGTTAACGCCCCAGTAACTTGATTTGCGGCTTCTAAAAGTTGATCCATACTGGTTATTTCAAAGTCTGGTTCCATAACTCCATGTATTTCTTTAAGATTTTCAGTTAATAGATTAGATACGATTGATTTTTCGATTCCATCTTCAGATCTTACAAGTATTCTAAATACATTTACATCTCCTGTAGGATTTTTTAAAAAAGCTATTCGGTTTTGCATTGTTGAAACAGGTATAAAGACAGAAAAATCATCATCACCTTCACCCCCTTTAGGTTTCATAACACCAGTAACTAAAAAACGAAAATCAAATTTATTGAATAAACTTAGGCGCACTATTTGACCCGTTGCATTTCCGTCTGGAAAAAGTTTTTTTGAAATTTCTGAACCAATAATCATACGTAGAGCTTTAGTGTCTACATCTTTTTGAGTTATAAATTCTCCAGAAGAAGTTTCTGTAGAGGTTACATCTATATACTCAGGAGTAGTCCCATAAACAGTTGCTTGAATATTATTATTTCCTGCAATCAATTGAGCAGGAAAGTCTATTTGAGGAGCTATATTCTGAACTCCTTGAATATTCCTTTTTAAAAGGGTTTCTGAATCACTTAAGGTCAAAGAGAGTCCTGAATTTCTTCCTCCTTGAACTCCTGTAGATGAATCATCTGAACTTGCAGTAATAAATAGTAAATTTGTACCTAAGGCTGTTATTTCTTCTTCAACTTGCTCTTTAATGCCCTGGCCTAGTGAAACAAGTACAATGACAGAAGTGACTCCTACAATTACTCCTAAAGCTGTAAGCCCGCTTCTTAATGGGGTAGAAATTATTGACCTAAAGGCAAATTTTATTGCATCAAAAATATTCAAATTTACTCCTGAATTACCATTCCATCTTTCATTTCTATAACGCGTGAAGCCTTTTGAGCTACCGAGTTATCATGAGTTATCATAATTACAGTAATTCCCTCGACTGATAGTGATTTAAATATCTGAATAATTTCTTCTCCTGTTTTTGAGTCTAATGCACCTGTAGGTTCATCAGCTAAAATAACCTTAGGTTCTCCAACCAATGCTCTCGCTATAGAAACTCTTTGTTGTTCTCCTCCAGAAAGCTCAACTGGAGAATGAGATATCCTTTCCCCTAAACCTAATTTGCTAAGAGCAATAATTGATTTTTTTCTTCGTTCTTTATCTTTTCGGTAAATTAGTGGCATTTCTACTTGTCTAAGAGCAGAAAGCCTTGGAATTAAATTATAATTCTGAAATACAAATCCAAAAACATTTCCTCTAATTAATGAACGTTTATTATCATTTAATTTAGACACATCATTGCTTCCGAGTAAATATTGTCCTTCGGATGGTCTGTCTAATAGCCCGATTATATTCATCATAGTACTTTTTCCTGATCCCGAAGGACCTTTTATTGCTACAAATTCTCCTTGGTCAATTTTTACATCCACATTAGACAATGCATTTACCTGATTGAATCCAGTATCAAAAATTTTAGAAACTTTATTGAGTTCTATCATTATGGTTTGCCTCTTGGTGGAGGGCGGCCAGGTCCTCCTTGTGTTAATTCATCTATTGTCTTAATTTTTTCTACTTTATCTGAACCATTGTTTCCAACTCTTTTGATGTAAATCAATTGACTTTCTTCTAAACCAGAAACAATTTCCGTATTTTCTCCATCAGATAAACCTATTTCAACCAAAATATACTCTAATTTATCATCCAATATAGAAGAGATTACTTTACTCCCAGAAGCATCGCTAATTAATGCTTCAGAGGGGACTATTAGAACATCTTGTACTGAATCTTTTAACAAAGTAACTGTTCCATTCATTCCTTCAGCAGGAAGATCTGCTGATAATAAAGTTGATAAAACCTCCTGCAGAGCCTCTCTATTCATAGCATTATTATCCATTTGTCCTCTTCCAGGTCTTTGAGGCATATTCCCTCTTGAAGGAGAAAAATTCTGAGACAATCCCTCTATATTAGGAAGGCCAGGGATATTACTTAAATCCATACCTGAAAAAGAATCTAAAAGAGGGGTAAATTGGCTCATAACGCTCAATACCTCAAATCCTCTAATAAATCTAGCCTCAACTGGATATGTGACAATTCCTTGAGTGACATTAGGAACATTGGAAATAGATGATATTTGAATGATTGATGGAGGAAAAGGCTTTGAATCAAGAGAAACTAAACCATACATTCCTGCACTCATTTCTACAAATTCAGCTTCAGAAGCAACTATGTCCAATTGCATAGTTGATGGATCAGAGAGTGTAAACATGCTCTGCCCTGATGCAATAAATTCACCTTCTTTAAAATTTATTGAAGAAATTTGTCCATCAAATAATGCTATGATTTTAGTTTTTGACAAATTTTCTTTAGCTTGGTCTACTAGCAACTTTTGTATTTCTACGTCGTTTGAATCACTTCCATTTTGTACTCTAATTAGTGCTAATTTAGACTTATCTAAATTTTCTTTTGCAAGCTTAATTTCTTCGGGATCTGTTCCATTTTGCATCTCAGCTAAAGCCAAAAGTCTTTTTTGTAAATTTTTCTCAGCCTGTTCTTCCAGTTTAGTTAATCTATCTATGTCATTATTCGAAGGGTTTCTTAAATTATTAAAAGTATTATTAGCATCTTTCAAGTTAGCTTCAGAGCTTGCAACTTGCTTTAAGTACACATTAACTTGCTCAATGGTTGAAGTGTAATGTGAGTTTGAGTTAATTAAAGCTTTCGACAAATTCATTTCTGTGGTGTTTGCGTTACAACAGATAAAAATTTCAGCTAGAAGTGAATCCGTTATAGTTGTACTAATAGGATAGTTCGAAATATTTATACATATATCTGCTCTGTTTGGTAATGAATCTACGTCACAGTAATTATTGACTGATTCAGTAAGAGATATCATTGAAGTATCAACACTTCTTCTAGAATTTTCCAAAAGTAACTTTGAATTTGATAAAGCCTGTTCTGCTTGTTCAATCAATTTAGTAATAGCATCAAATTGAGAATCTGTAGGTACCATTAATTCATCATAGTTTTCTTGTGCAGAAATAAAATTTGCTTCTGCTTGGCTAACCAATTCTTCTGCGGTTCGTAATTGCTCTATTGAAGGATATTCTAGTAAATCATTCAGTGATTTTTCAGCTTGATTTACCAAATATTGAGCACCTTTCAAATCTTCTTCAGATGGATATTCTAATAACTTTTTCAATTGGATTTCTTGTCTTTCAAGGGAATTTTCTAAATCCTTAGAATCAAGCTCTGCTAATAACTGTCCTTCCTTTACGCTATCTCCTTCTTCAACTAAAATTTTAGATAAATTTCCATTTGTTCCAAAGGATAAGGAAATTTTTTGATCAATTTGAGTGTTTCCTGATGCAATAAGGGTATTTGCTATACTTCCTTTTTGAATTTTATGCTCTTGATATGTTACAAATTCAGAATTGTCTTCAGCATTGAAAAAATAAATCCATGAAATAAAAACCATTAATAAAATTATTATCAGACTAAAGCTGTATATATATTTTTTCCCAAATCTACTTTGAGACTCAGCAATCAATTTATCAATGTCATTTGAATTTTGCAAAATAAGCTCCAAAAATAATATGTATTTAAATTTTATAGTAATTTTATGAAGATTTTATGAAGAAAAGTAGTAAGTCAAATATCATTTAGATAATCAAAATATATTATCCTATAGGTATGTATAAAATAAATGGTTTAAATTTAAGAATACCTGTTGTTGCATCACCGATGTTTACAATTTCAAATCCTAAATTAGTTGTGAATCAATGCAAATCAGGCATTGTAGGGTCATTTCCTGCTCTTAATGCTAGGGCTCCTGAAAAGTTAAATGATTGGATAAATAAAATCAAAGACGAATTATTAGATTACAAATCAAAAAATCCTGACAAAATAGTTGCTCCTTTTGCAGTCAATCAAATATGTCACAAATCAAATAAAAGATTAATATCTGATATGGAAACATGTGTTAATCAAAAAGTTCCAATAATAATCACAAGCTTAAGGCCTCCTGATGAAATAATTGATGCTGCGCATAGTTATGGTGGAATTGTATATCATGATGTAATTAGTGTCAGACATGCCAAAAAAGCAGCTCAATTAGGTGTAGATGGACTTATATTAGTTGCTGCTGGAGCTGGAGGGCATGCTGGAAATTTGTCTCCATTTGCTTTATTAAGAGAAGTTAAAGAATGGTTTGATGGAACTATTTTATTATCTGGTTCAATCGGAGATGGATACTCTATAGCCTCTGCTTTGGCATTAGGAGCTGATCTTGCATATGTTGGTTCAAGATTTATAGCAACTAATGAGGCTTCAGCTGATGAAGTTTATAAAAAGATGATTATAGATAGTTCTGCTAAAGATGTAATTTATACATCATTTTTTTCAGGAATTAAAGGAAATTATCTTAAAGGTTCCATAGAAAATGCTGGTTTAGATCCTGAAAAATTAGATGAAGGAAACAAGGATCAAATGAGTTTTAGTAATCCTGAAAAACCAAAAACATGGAAGGCTATTTGGGGATCAGGACAAGGAATAGGGAATATTTCAGATATTACTTCAGTAGAGGTAGTAGTCGACGAACTTGAAAAAGAGCTTAACGAAGCTTTAAATGACTTAACAAACAAAACAAAAGGATTTAGAAATGGAAAAGTTTAAAGAACTTTACAAATTTTGGTGGTTTAGATGGACTCTTTGGTTTGCAATAGGTGCAATAATTGCAATTATTATTAAGTCTTAATATTTCAAATTCCCAATAGTAACTCCAAAAGTATGATCTGGATAAAAATCTTTAACATACTCTGACGAAGATAGCACTTCCTCCGTAATTCGTTTAAGTATCCCTGCCCCATGCCCATGCACTATTCTTACTTGAGAATAATTTTGATTAATACATTCTAAAATATGGTCTTCAATGGCAATTTTAGCTTCTAAGGCTCTAAAGCCATGTATATCAATTGAAATTTTTTTTTCTTCAAACATAATTATTAAAACAAATTAATTACATTATATTAAATAAAGGGAAGAAAGTTATGAGAATAGCAATACTTGGAATATCACACGAAACAAATACCTTTTCTGTTACTCCAGCAACTTTTGAAGAATTCGAAAAAAAAGAAATAAAGCGCAGAGACGAAATAATAAGGCATTTTGAAAAATCAAATTATACTATTGCAGGATATATTCAGGCATCAAAAGAATTAAATTTTGAACTTGTCCCTTTGATGTATGCAAATACTGGTCCAATTGGAACTATAACTAAAGATGCATATGAAAAACTCTCATCAGAAATGTTTGCAATGTTAAAAAATGAAGGCCCTTGGGATGGTGTATTAATAGCAAATCACGGTGCTGCAGTATCTGAGGAATATCCAGATATGGATGCAGAATTTACTAATACTGTTAGAAAAATAGTAGGAAAAGACACACCTGTCGGTATTACGTTCGACATGCATGCAAATATCTCAAAAGAAACAGTTAAAAATACAGATATATGTATTGTATGGAGAACTTGTCCTCATTTGGACGCAAAGCCAAGAGCTTATAAATGTGCCTCATTGATCGTTAAGGCAATAAGAAAAGATATAATCCCTA
>Ga0208764_10001653_pt1 | contig 14230 bp, 14 predicted proteins | sample ETNtaG_18_FD_185762 | JGI IMG/M metagenome (GOLD analysis project Ga0208764, IMG submission 185762) | Marine microbial and viral communities from oxygen minimum zone, Eastern Pacific Ocean - ETNP201302SV91 (SPAdes) (version 2) | ecosystem: Environmental > Aquatic > Marine > Oceanic ... | reverse complement strand
GACAAAAATAAGCTATGACTTGTCTTATTCTCTTGTAGAAACCCCCTTTAATCTTTTAGCCAAAGAAAAAGGAGTTCCCACAATTTATGATGGCAAGGGCATGCTGTTAGAGCAAGCAGCACTGAGTTTTAGGCTTTGGACAGAAAGAGAGCCATCAATTCCCACAGAGGAAGAAATTTTTATTTAAAAGACTTCTAAGAAAATTGGCAAAAACCAATTTGGTGTATTTTTTTATATTCTATAAATAAAAAATAGAGTTGTTTCAATTATTGCCATACGCTAAAATTCGCGCGAATTCTTATTTTGCCTACCATAAATATAAGGGATTAAATGAAATCATTAAAATCTTTAAAGAGAAAAGCGCCAATGGGCCTGTTTTCTCTTTTTTCTCTATATTCTTATTCAGAACCAACAGAGCCATCTAAATACAACATGCCCATCGGGGTAACTGAGGTCAGTCAATCAATCTTTGATCTTCATATGATAATTTTATGGGTTTGTGTTTGGATAGGCGTTGTAGTATTTGGAGTCATGTTTTTCTCTCTGTGGAAATACAGGAAATCAAGGGGAGCCGTACCTGCTAAATTTCATGATCATTTGGGTCTAGAAATAGGCTGGACGATTGCTGCTACTCTAATTCTGGTGGTAATGGCCATACCTTCAACACAGGTTATGGTTAGTGCCTATGATGATGCTGAAGGTGATATAAATATTATGATTACGGGATATCAATGGAAGTGGCACTATAAATACTTAGAAGATGACATAAGTTTCTTTAGCAATCTAACCACCAGCCAAGAAGAAATAGATAATGCGATACCGAAAGGCGAGTTTTACTTAGAAGAAGTTGATGAACCCCTAGTAATACCGGTTAACAAAAGGGTTAGATTTTTAATTACAGGCAATGACGTAATTCATTCTTGGTGGGTTCCAGATTTTGCCGTTAAGCAAGATGCTGTACCAGGCTTTATAAATACAGCTTGGACTAATGTCCCTAAAACTGGAATTTATAGAGGCGCCTGTACAGAACTTTGTGGCATTAAACACGCTTTCATGCCTGTAGTTGTTAGAGTTGTAGAGCAAGATGAGTACGATGCTTGGGTTGGACAAAAAATAGCTTACGCATTGGCAGAAAAAGAATTAACATCAAAAGAATGGACTAAAGAAGAGTTGGTTGAAAGAGGAAAGGGTGTTTATGCAACAAACTGTGTAGCTTGTCATCAAGGTAATGGAATGGGAATTCCGCCAGTATTCCCCGCCTTGGTTGGTAGTGAAGTTGTTTTGGGCAATAAAGCTAAAAATATTGAAATATTAATGGAAGGAGTTCAGGGGTCTGCCATGCAATCCTTTGCAAATCAACTTTCAGAAACAGACACGGCTGCAGTTTTAACTTACATAAGACAATCATGGGGTAATGCAGAAAATGGGGATGGAGAAATAGTAGTTCCTAAAGAAATACTAGATTATAAGAATAACAAATCACTTTAATTAGAAATTAGAGAACTTATGAGCACAATAATAGAAAATCACGACGATCACGATCACCATCATGGCCCAGCTAAAGGAATAAGTCGCTGGCTATTTACAACAAACCACAAGGATATTGGTACTCTTTATTTGTGGTTTAGTTGCATTATGCTTTTTATTGGGGGTGCAATGGCCTTGGTTATAAGGGCAGAGCTCTTTGAACCAGGACTTCAGATAGTTCAACCTGAATTTTTTAATCAAATGACAACAAACCATGGGCTAATTATGGTTTTTGGGGTAATCATGCCAGCATTTGTTGGGCTGGCTAATTGGATGATTCCTATGCAGGTTGGTGCCCCAGACATGGCCTTGCCAAGGCTAAACAACCTTAGCTTTTGGTTATTGCCTATGGCATTTGGGGTTCTGATATCTACTTTATTTATGCCGGCTGGAGGCCCAAACTTTGGATGGACTTTTTATGCCCCCCTCTCCACAACTTACGCACCTGAAACAGTAACTTTCTTTATTTTTTCAGTTCACGTAATGGGGGCCTCTTCCATAATGGGATCAATTAATATTATTACTACTATTTTAAATATGCGAGCTCCAGGCATGACCTTAATGAAAATGCCTCTCTTTGCTTGGTCTTGGTTAATTACAGCCTATTTACTTATTGCTGTTATGCCAGTTTTAGCGGGTTGCGTGACAATGATGTTAATGGACATACATTTTGGAACAAGCTTTTTTAATGCGGCAGGCGGAGGAGATCCTGTTCTTTTCCAACACGTATTCTGGTTTTTTGGACACCCAGAAGTTTATATTATGATTCTGCCGGCTTTTGGTATCGTTTCTCATATTATTGAAACCTTCTCTAGGAAGCCCATATTTGGCTATGACTCTATGGTTTATGCAATGGCTTCTATTGCCCTTCTTTCTTTTGTGGTTTGGGCACACCACATGTTTACTGTTGGTATGCCTTTGGCAGGAGAGCTCTTCTTTATGTATTCAACTATGCTAATAGCCATACCCACAGGGGTTAAAGTATTTAATTGGGTTGCTACAATGTTTAAGGGATCCATAAGCTTCGAGACTCCCATGCTATTTGCTATAGCTTTTGTTGCTTTGTTTACAATCGGAGGCTTTTCAGGATTAATGCTAGCAATTGTTCCGGCTGATTTTCAATACCACGACACTTATTTTGTGGTCGCTCACTTTCATTATGTTTTGGTTCCAGGAGCACTTTTCGCAATTATGGCAGGAGTTTATTATTGGATTCCTAAATGGACTGGCATTATGTATGACGAGGCTTTAGGAAAATTACATTTCTGGTTATCCTTTATTTCTGTCAATTTAACCTTTTTCCCAATGCACTTTGTAGGCCTTGCAGGAATGCCAAGAAGATATCCGGACTATGCCTTACAGTTTGCTGACTTTAATGCGATGGTGTCTGTAGGGGCATTTCTTTTTGGAATTACTCAACTTCTCTTTCTTTTCATACTCCTTAAGGCAATAAAGGGGGGCAAAAAGGCAACAGCTGAGGTTTGGGAAGATAACGAACAATGGGGCTTGGAATGGACTTTAGATTCACCGGCTCCGTATCACACTTTTACTGTTCAGCCTGAGGTCAAATAAGAATTGAATAACTCTAAGAAAATTTTAAGAAACTTAACGCTTGGAGTGGCGGGGATGTTTTGTTTTTCATTTCTTTTAATTCCTATTTATAACGTTTTCTGTGAAATTACAGGCTTAAATGGAAAGATAAGCGGTCCTTCATTTTATTCTCAAACTGAAACAAACGAAGAGCATAGAGAAGTGCTTGTTCAGTTTATAACTCTTAACAACGAATCAATGCCTTGGAAATTTAAATCAACAGAAACTCAAAGAAAAGTTATGACAGGAACCTCTCAAGAAGTCATTTTTATTTTTGAAAACCCAACACCAAAAGAAATGGTCGGACAGGTTATTCCAAGCGTTTCTCCAGGAAGAGGAGCGGAGTATTTTCATAAAACGGAATGTTTTTGTTTCGAGCAACAAACTTTAACCGCAGGAGAGAGAATAGAGCTTCCAGTAAGGTTCATAGTGGATCCAGATCTACCAAAAGACATAGGCTCCTTGAGCCTCGGGTACACTTTATTTGATTTAACTAAGCTTAAAAAGGAATCAGCCTTAGTAGGCCTATAAGGAGAAAATTCATGTCTGAACAACAAGCCTATCACGTACCAGAGTCAAGCAAGCTCCCAATAATGATGGCGCTAACTATGTTGGTAATGATTGTTGGAGCTTCAACCACAGTAAATAACCTTGGCATGGGGACAAATCACTACCTTGTCTTAGCTACGGGCTTTTTAATGATGTGGGGAACCATGTTTTTTTGGTTTTCTACCGTAATCAAGGAAAACGATGCCGGAATGAATAACAACATGCTAAATGACTCCTACGTTTATGGCATGGCTTGGTTTATCTTTTCTGAGGTAATGTTCTTTTTTGCCTTCTTCTTTGCTTTGGCCTATATAAGAAATTTTGCTGTTCCTTGGCTTGGAGGGGAGGGAGAAAAGGGCATCGCTAATATATTGTGGCCAGGATTTGAGCCAACGTGGCCTCTGCTTGTGACTCCAGCTGAAGCAATAGCAGGAGAAGCTGCTCAGTTTATGGGAGCAGATCATGATATGTCTATATCTACAGCATACGCTAACGGAGGATTGGCAGGAATATTAGGATGGTTACCCTTATGGAATACTCTTTTCCTATTATCATCAAGCGTTACAGTCCACATTGCCCACTTGGGGTTAAAGAAAGACAACAGAAAGCAGTTTAATATTTGGCTTGGAGCAACTCTGATTTTAGGATATCTCTTTGTTGTCTTCCAAGGCGTAGAGTACTACGAAGCTTATTCGCACATGGGACTAACACTAAATGCAGGAATTTATGGAACTACATTCTTCATGTTGACAGGATTCCACGGATTCCACGTTTGTCTTGGGGCAATAATCTTAACTATTATGTTTTTAAGAAGTCTTAATGGACACTTTAAGCCTGATGATCATTTTGGATTCGAAGCAGGATCCTGGTATTGGCACTTTGTTGATGTGGTTTGGATCTGCCTCGTTGCTTTTGTTTACGTAATGTAATTTAAGATACGTTTGGTCCGATTTGTCCAGTTATAAAACCATAGAGAATGGTACAAAAAAGCAGAACGGCTATCCCAACCCTAACGCCCAGGCTATAGACAGTTCTTTTCGATGAGCCCCTATCTTTTACCAGGAAGGCAGCACCCGAAAAAAGGCTTATTAGCATGGCAAAAATTAGGAAGAAAATTAAGTATTTAATCATGTGGGCGCAGAGTATACACACATAAGAAAATAAGTGACTTTAAACATAAAAAAAGAAAAATTTAAGCCAGGAATGTTTATGAACATCTTCGTTATTTTATTTCTCCCAACCCTACTTTTTTTGGGTTCTTGGCAAGTTATTAGAGGTTTAGAGAAGCAGGATATTTGGGAGAGGTATTCTCTAAACCAATCATTGACCCCTATAAACATAAGCAATATAACCAAAAACTTCCAAGAAGAGTTTTCTTATAGAACGGTCTATATAAAAGGTAAATACTCAGGTGATTCTATGAAATTAGACAATAGAGTTTATAGGCAAATCAAAGGCTATGAAGTCTTTACCCCTTTCGAGTCTGAAGATGGTAGATCATACCTAGTTAATAGAGGGTGGATAAATAAAGAAAGGGATTTAAAAGATCTTCCCAAAAATAACACAATTCAAATAGAAGGAATTTACACCCCATTTAATAGGTCTGGGTTGAGCTTAAAAGAAAAAGACAACAGGGAAGGTTTAGTTTTTCAAGAGATTTCATTAAAAGATGTTATGGACCTTTACCCCGAACTAGAGATTGATAATTCTTTGATACAACTAAACGCCTCTTCACATGGCGCTTTAGAACCAACCTGGTCCCCGTCTTTTTTTAAAGCCCAAAGACATTGGGCTTACGCAGCCCAGTGGTATGGATTGTTTATCGTATTACTGATTGGCTATATAGTTTATGGAAATAAAAGAGGGAAAGAACTTGGATAGAAATAAAGGAAGATTAATAGCGGGAATAATTTTTCTTACTCCCATAGTAATGCTGGTTTTTAGCACCATGCTTTACTACAGTGGTTTCTCTCCTGATGGAACCACTAATAATGGTGAATTAATTGACCCCCCCTTGGAGACCTCAAAAATAAATTTAAAAGCTAAGCATGGGCCGCTAAAGAATGAATTTCCAGGCAAATGGACCATTGTTTATTTCTTAGACAAAGAATGTTCTGAAGCATGCTGGGAGTCTTTGTATAAATCAAGGCAAGTCAATGTTAGATTAGGAAGAGACAGCACCAGACTCAATAGGTATTTAGTTCTAGCTGAGGGATTTCAGCTGAATAAGTCTCAAGAAGAAAAGATCCTTAAGGAATACCCATCTTTAATGAGGGGTTCAATAGAGCCTGAAGGAAATATAGGTTTATTTAGGGATGGATATTACCTTTTTGATCCTTTAGGAAATGGAATAATTTTCTATCCATCAGAACTTCCCGGAGGAGAGTTATTAGAAGATTTAAAGAAGCTTTTTAAGAACTCAAAAATAGGCTAATTCATGGGAGCAAAAAATCTAACCCTATTTTCTGGACTATTGGCTTTTGTGGTCGTGGCTCTAGGTGCCTGGACCAGATTAGCTGATGCCGGACTGGGGTGTCCAGACTGGCCTGGTTGTTATGGATTTGCGACCATACCAAATAGCCCAGAAGAAATAGATATAGCTAATGCCAGATTTCCCTCAACACCTTATGAAGTAGCCAAAGCTATACCTGAAGTGGTTCATAGATATTTTGCAGCCACATTGGGGTTTCTAATACTTTGCATCTTTTTTTTAATAAATAAAACCAGAGATATTAGTAAGTCTTCAAAAAACCTTTCTACTTTAATTGTTATTTGGGTAATTATTCAAGGGGCCTTTGGTTATTTAACGGTAAGCCTAAAGCTTTGGCCTCAGATAGTAACTTTGCATCTTTTATTTGGGTTCTTAACAACCGTCTATTTATGGATTTTGTACTTTAAGCTGAAAGAGGAGGCTCTTCCAGATCTAAAATTTAAAACCCCTTTAGGCCTTAACAAACTTCTTTCTTGGGCCCTGGTCTTTGTTTTGTTTCAAATCTTTCTAGGAGCTTGGACTAGCACCAATTACGCTGCTTATGCCTGTCCTGATTTCCCCCTTTGCCAAGGTAAACTTTTACCAGAGATAGATGTGCAAGGTGGCTTTAATCTATTTCAAGGTATTGGACCCAATTATCTAGGCGGAGTGATGGATCTTGAATCAAGAACAGCAATTCATTTTTCTCATAGAGTTGGAGCACTTTTGTTATCTTTGTATTTATCAGGACTAATTTATCTTATTTACAAGAAGGGATTTGAAACTGAAGCTAAAATACTCTCTTTATTCCTTCTGTTACAGCTCTCTCTGGGAGTTTCAAACGTAATATTTAGTCTCCCTTTATTAGTGGCAGTTGGGCATAATATAGGCGGATTAGTTTTGCTAATTTACATTTCTCTACTGCGATTTAGATAAAAATTTAAAATGACAACAAACTCAAATTTCTCAAATTATCTCGAGCTAACCAAGCCAGGAGTTCAGGCTTTACTTTTTGTTTCTTGCATTAGTGGAATGTTGATCGCTTCTAATTTCAATCCCCCCATTCTTACTTTCTTATTTGGACTAACTGGGATAAGTTTTTTGGCAGCCTCTGCTGCAGTAGTTAATCATATTTATGACGCCTCTATAGACTCCAAAATGAGCAGAACTAAATCTAGGCCAATTGTAATTGGGAGTGTAAACAAGCAATCCGCAAAAATATTTGCTGTGGGCTTATACGTCTTAGGATCTATTTTTCTCTTAACCTTTGCCAACACCCTTACTTGGGTTATGACCACCGTAACTTTTATATTTTATGCTTTCATCTATACAAAGTATTTAAAACACATGACAAGCCAGAACATAGTGATCGGTGGAGTAGCCGGAGCCATGCCACCACTTCTTGGATGGACGGCAATTACAAATAGCCTTGACCCAAACGCATGGCTTTTAGTATTAATAATCTTAGTTTGGACTCCTCCACATTTTTGGGCATTGGCAATTAAAAGGGTCTCTGAATATGAGAAAGCAGAAGTACCAATGCTTCCGGTTCACAAAGGAGTTCCTTTTACTAAATTACACATTCTTTTGTACACAGTGTTACTTATGGCGGCTTCATTACTTCCGTTTTCCACGGGCCTATTTGGAACAACTTACCTAATCGCAGCCCTTATCTTGGGGGTTATTTTTCTGTATCTGTCTTTGAGGCTTTATTTGGAGGAGGGCGACACTTACGCAATGCCAACTTTCTTTTACTCTTTGTGGTATTTATCTGCCCTTTTTGGTTTTATGTTAATAGACTCTTTTATACTCTTATGAAAAAAAACTTTGCACCAACAATAATTAGCTGCATAGCAATAATGGTTATTGCAGTTACTTTATTTGTAAATAAGGTAACTTACGACAAACCCATGTCCGCAGAAGAGCTAAAAGATCTAGGCATGTATTCTATAAAACCTCCAAGAGAGCTTGGAGACTTTGAATTAGTAGATTCCTCTAATTCTAGGTTTTTGCCATCTGACTTTAGAGGAAACTGGAATTTCTTATTTTTTGGATTTAGCTTTTGCCCAGACATATGTCCTATAACAATGAAGCTACTTTCAAACATTGAAAATGAGCTGGAAAGCGAGGTTAAGAATAACTTAAAAATATACATGGTTAGTGTGGATCCCGATAGAGACTCGCCCGAAAAATTAAGGACTTACTTAGATAACTTTAGTAAAGATTTTGAAGGGTTAACAGGAGGGCTTGATCAAATATATCTATTCGCAACCAGAGTTAATGCTCCTTTCTCTCCTCAATCAAACAACCCCGATCCTTATTACACAGTGGATCACACTGGTAGTATTGTGGTCATTAATCCAGAGGGAAAATACGCAGGATTCTTTAGGGCTCCTCATGACCAAGAAAAAATAAAAATCGCTATTAAGGACCTGCTTGAAAGATAGGACTTTAGCTTATGAAATTCTTTTAAAGGTAACCAATAAAATTAGTCTTTAAGCTCAAATACTTGTTGATGAAGTATTGGAGGAGGGCAGCAGATTTTTTCAAGAGCCGTTAGGGTGTCGTAGCCTTCATTTTCAAGAGATATTAGCTTCTTAAAAAGTTCCTTTGCTTCTTCATTTCCTCTTTTTACAGCTAAGTCTAAGTAGCCCTTTGAAAGAATTAAATCTTTTGGGCCTTCTTTTCCGCCAGCAAAAATAAGAGATAAATTAAAAGGTGCTTTTGAGTGCCCTTGATTGCTTGCTTCTTGATACCAGTAAACGCCCTTTTCTATGTCTTTATGTATCCCAATTCCCAAAGAATAATTAACTCCAGTATTAAACTGACTTACCATTATTCCTTGTGTAGCTAATGAAAGATCGTAAACAAAGACATCTTTTTCTCTTTCAGTAAGTCCCGCGTTTACTCCTAGAGAAAAGACTAAAGAACTTAAAAAAACTAAAGCTTTAAGGGGCAAAGATTTAATCCATGCTTACAACTACCTTGCCTAGAACTTCTCTGTTTTCTAGAGATTTAATAGCTTCGGTTGTTTGATCCAGACTAAAAGATTTGGTTACAAAAGGTTTTATCATTCCATCTTCATGAAGCGCAAAAAGCTCCTGAAAGTTTTTTGCATTTTCTTCAGCATCCAATCCTGCAAACTGTCCCCAGAAAACACCCACTATCTGGCATTCCTTTAAAAGAGTTAAGTTAAGCGGCATCTTAGGGATGCCGGCCGTGAAGCCAATGACTAGAAATTTTCCATGTCTTTTTATTGCCCTTAAGGCGGGTTCAGAGTAATCACCACCAACCAGATCATAGACCATGTCCGCCCCTCCATCTGTGGCTTCTTTTATTTCATTTGAGAATTTCTTTTGCGCATCTCTGTCCATGTCTCTTTGATAAAGTATGCCAACATCAGCCCCTTCTCTTTTACACAACTCTAGCTTGTCTTCTGAAGAAGCAGCAGCAATGACTTTTGCTCCCATGGCCTTAGCGACATGAATGGCCGTGATCCCCAAGCCACCTCCTGCACCAAGCACCAAAAGGCTTTGTCCTTTTTGAAGTTCCCCTCTCTGTTTTAGGGCATGGTAAGTCGTTCCATAATTTAAAGGGAAAGCTGCGGCTGTTTCAAAATCCATACTTTCTGGCAGGGGCATAAGTTGCTGTTCAAAGTAGGCTCCTTTCTCCGCAAGACCACCAGAGCCAACACTTCCCATAACCCTGTCTCCTTCTTTAAATTTAGTTACACCCTCTCCTGTGGATGAAACTATGCCTGCAATTTCTCCACCAGGACTGAATGGAAATGGAGGTTTAAATTGATAAAGACCTTGTACAATAAGCACATCAGGAAAGCTTATCCCGGTTGCCTTGATGTTAACCACTACTTGACCGGGTCCAGCAACTGGATCGTCAACTTCCTCAATTTTATGAGATTCTACTGGGCCAAATTCATTACATATAAGTGCTTTCATTATTTTTTTTCTCCTAAAAAATTAATAAAGTCTAAGAAATCTTTGCTAAGAATGCTTTTAAATAATCCTCAAAACTTTGCCTATCATCCAATTCTATCTTTTGTTGGTCCTCTATAGAAGACTTTGCTGCTTTTAGGAGCAGGTCTTGTTTTTCTAATTTTTGGTTCAAAAGGGCCTGTTTGTGAGTTAATGCCAGGCTCACTCCCAACTCTTGGAAGGACTTATTTTTTAATTCAGCAATAATCTTTTGACTAAGTGTTTGTTCTTCGCCATTTATTTTCTTTAATTGTGTGTTTAAAGAGTTGCTAAGTGAATTTCTATCTTCTATCTCGCTTCCTAATTCAGACACTAAAGATATCATTGCTTCTATTTCTATTTTTGCCAATTCAGAAATTTTTATTTCTTTTCCGTTTTTTAATAACTTGGTTTCAGGATCGTTTCCTTGATTTATAACTCTTTGGTGATTTTCTTTTATCTCTTTAAGTTCTTGATCAGTAATAGGAGGGCTGTCTTGAACCAATCCCAGTATAAGCATGAGATCTAAGAAGTTTATTTCTTCTTTGTCTATTCCAAGCGAACTAAAAGGATTTAAGTCTACGCACCTTACTTCTAAGTAATTTATGCCCTCGTGTTCAAGTACATTAACCGGTCTTTCTCCTGAAGGACAAACTCTTTTAGGCCTTATGGTGTTGTAGTATTCATTTTCTATTTGAATTATAGAAGTATTTAGTTGGACTCTTTCGTCATCTATAAACTCTCCAATATTTTCATAGGCCTTATGGGTCTTTTTTAAAGCCATCTTTAATCCTTCTATATATTCCTGAAGAGAATTAAAGCTAATTCTTAGCTCATCTTGGACTTTACTGATATAACCTAGATCTCCCATTCTAAGGGTGGTAGAAGATGGTTTTATTAGCTCCTCCTCATTCAAATTTTGAAAGTCGGATACATCCATTGAGGTAAAGTTTTTATTTATTGCAGGAGAGGCTCCATATAAATAAAAATAAAGCCACTCCAGCCTTTTAAAATTTCTGGCCATGCCTAGATAAGTTTCGTTTTTTAGAGCCTTAGTATCTTCTAAGTTTAATATCTCAAAAAACCTTTCAGGCAATGAGAAGTTATAGTGGATACCTGCTATGGCTTGCATTTTTTTCCCGTATCTTTTTGCTAGACCCCTTCTATAGATAGCTTTCATTAGGCCTGCATTAGAAGATCCGTAAGATCCTATTAAAATATCATCTTCATCTTTAATAGAAGGTGGCATACTAAAGGGCCACATTAGCTCTTCTTCTATTCCATTAATTACGAATGAGTGGATTTCATTTAGAAATCCTAAACAATCTTCAGGACTATCGAAAACAGGAGTAATTAGCTCTAACAATGACTCTGAGAAATCTGTTGTTAAGTAGGGATTAGTTAATGCTGATCCCAAAGATGCAGGGTGAGGTTTTTGTGAAATTAACCCTTCAGGAGATATTCTTAAACTTTCCTTTTCTATACCTCTTCTAATATTATTTAGCTCAACCAAAGCCCCCGAAGACTTAAGTTCCTTTACAGTAAAGGGCATATAAATTCTTAAGAAGCTTTTGGGCCAGCTTCTACAATCGATTCAGAGACATCAAATCGATTAAAGTTTTCTATAAACTCATTAATCAAGTTTTTTTCATAAACATGATATGAGTCCTTGTCTTCCCAGTTTTTTATTGGATTAAGGAGTCTAGTATCAACACCATCAACAACCAAAGGGACATCTAGGTTCATGCCTTCTATTTTTTCTGTTTCAGAACCCACCAGGCTTCCTGATTGAATGGCGCTAATAATTGATCTAGTCACCGGTATATCAAATCTCTTGCCAGTTCCGTAAGGGCCTCCAGTCCAACCAGTGTTAACTAAATAAACATTGCTATTAAACTCTTCTACTCGTTTCATGAGAAGGTCGGCATATACGCCTGCCTCTCTAGGAAAGAAAGGAGCACCATAACAAGTTGAGAAAGTAGTTTTAAAAGCTTCTGTTGAGCCCACTTCAGTAGAACCAATTGCTGCTGTGTAGCCGCTTAAGAAATGATAGGCCGCTGCCTCTTTAGAGAGCATAGATACAGGGGGGATAATTCCAGATAGATCACAGGTTAAAAAGATAACTGCATTAGGTTCTCCAGCGGAATTCTCATCTGCTCTTTTTTCTATATGTTCTCTTGGGTAGACCACTCTTGTATTTTCGGTAAGAGAAGAATCGCTGTAATCAGGTTCCTTGCTGTTTTGGTCAATTACAACATTCTCCATAACACTTCCGTGTTTTATAGCATTCCAGATCACAGGCTCATTCTTTTCTGAGAGGTCTATGCATTTTGCATAACACCCACCTTCAAAGTTAAAAACAGACCCAACACCCCAACCATGTTCATCATCTCCTATAAGCTTACGATCTGGATCAGCAGAAAGGGTTGTTTTCCCCGTTCCCGATAAACCAAAAAATAAACATACTTCTCCGCTTTCACTAACATTTGCAGCGCAGTGCATTGGCAGAACATCCTTTTCTGGCAATAGGAAGTTTTGGACAGAAAACATAGATTTTTTCATTTCACCTGCATATTGCATTCCAGCCAATAAAACTTTTTTATCACTAAAATTAATTATTACTGCACCATCACTATTTGTTCCGTCTCTGTCGGGCTGACAAATAAATTCTGGTGCACTCATAACAGTCCAGTGCTCCTTATTATTGGGATTATAAGAATCAGGCCTTATGAACATCTGGCAACCGAATAAATTGTGCCAAGCCCATTGGGTTCTAATCTCAACTGGAATATAGTGCTCTTCATGTTGTCCAACATGAAGATTTGATACAAAAATATCTTTATCATCTAGAAATTCTTCAACTCTCTTCCATAAGGAGTTAAATTTTTGTGAATCGAAAGGTCTATTTACTTCACCCCAGTCTACATCTGTTTTTGTAATTCCATCTTCAACAATAAATCTGTCTAAAGGACTTCTCCCTGTTCTCTTTCCTGTTTTCACTAAAAGAGCTCCATTCGCCGCTATTTCTCCCTCGCCACGATCAGTAGATTTTTTTACCAACTCATCTTGAGAAAGATTTAAGAAAATATTTGATGTCATGTTTGTGAGAATTTTAAAAGTGGCCAATTATAGCTATTAACTGTCCTCATGAGAACGAATATCATTTGAAAAATACAAAGAAAACAAAACATAAATTGCTGCAAAGATAAAAGCAATTAACAGCCACCCCGGAATACTAATACCTAAGAATTGCCACAAAATTTCTGCGCAGTTCCCATCACCTTGGATTGCCATAATTAAAACTTCAAAAATAGGGAGTGTGTCTAAAAGATAATTTATATCTGGAGCACAGCTAGGAACCAGGTGATCTGGAAGGCTTTGTAAGTAAAGCTGCCTTATAGAAAGGGAGGCGCCCATCACAATAGACAAAAGTGTAACAGACAGATAAGTTCTAAAGGCCTTCAGAGACATTTCTCTATGCAGTAATCCCAAGAAAGAAAGCCCAACAATAAAATAAATAGCTCCTCTTTGGAGATAGCAGAGCATACAAGGCTCAAGCCCCATATAGTTTTCCCAAAACAAAGCAGTGCCTATTCCAAATAAGCTGGCAAAAAAAGTAATGGCCATGACTCTTTTTCTAGAGTAAAAAATTAATTCCTTCATTGTCTTAATGTGCTTGGTCCCAATTATTCCCCATTCCCACATCAACTTCTAAGGAAATTTCTAATTCAGCTGCTTTTTCCATATTTTTTACTAAAAGTTCTTTTGTTTTATCGCAGTCAGATTCTAAGGTTTCTAGGATTAATTCGTCATGCACTTGAAGAATCATTTTTGCATCTAGTTTAGATTCTTCAAGGGCCCCATCAACAAGTATCATAGCCTTTTTCATTATGTCAGCGGCTGTACCTTGCACGGGAGCATTAATAGCAGCTCTTTCTGCAGCCTGCCTTCTAATAGCATTTCCTTGATTAATTTCTGGGAGATATAACCTTCTTCCATATAGAGTTTCAACATAGCCTCTTTTCTTAGCAAATTCTTTGGTTTTTTCCATAAACTCTCGAACCCCGGGGTATCTAGTGAAATAAATATCCATATATTCTGCAGCCAAGTTCCGACTAATTTT
>Ga0208764_10001652_pt1 | contig 14235 bp, 17 predicted proteins | sample ETNtaG_18_FD_185762 | JGI IMG/M metagenome (GOLD analysis project Ga0208764, IMG submission 185762) | Marine microbial and viral communities from oxygen minimum zone, Eastern Pacific Ocean - ETNP201302SV91 (SPAdes) (version 2) | ecosystem: Environmental > Aquatic > Marine > Oceanic ... | reverse complement strand
AACATTATTAAAGCGTAAGCAGCTGTTGGGACCATATAAATCATTTCACTAAAAATTTGCGTTGAAACAAATACTGCTAAAGTTCCATTTTGTAATCCACATTCAAGCGAAATACATATTCTTTGCTCAACTCCAGAAGCAAAGGCTTTTGCAATATAATAACCAATGAACATCATTGTTATATTTAATGTCAATGCTATTAAACCTGCTCGAGCTATAAAGCTATAAATTTTATCCCATTCTTCTATCCAGATTGCTCCGAAAACAATAATAAATAAAAAAATTGATATACGTTGAATTAGTAATGTTTTGCTAATAATAAAATTTTTAGCAAATTTTCTAACCAACATCCCGATGATTACGGGAAGTGTAACAACAAAAAACATTTTAAGAGAAATTCCTAACATAGAAATTTCACCTGTTGCATAAGAAATTCCCAAGAGATCAGCAGAAGTAAAAACGATAATTGGAACTGAGATAATGCTAATTAAGCTTATAATTGCTGTAAGTGATATTGAAAGAGCAACATCGCCTCCTCCAAATTTAGTAAGTACATTTGATGTTACTCCGCCTGGAGCCGCTGCAATTATCATAACTCCAAGAGCCAGTTCTAAGGGTGTATTAAATATTTTTATAAGGATAAAAGCTATAACAGGAAGCAAAAACATTTGACAAATTAATCCAATTACAAAATCTCTTGGTCGCTGAAGTACCCTAATAAAATCTTGCAATGTTAGGCCCATTCCTAGTCCCAACATTATTAAAGCCAAAGCTATTGGTGCGATTTTTGTTACTATTTCCATTATATTAGTAAAAATTATATAAGAGTATTGATAGAAATCAAATAGAATAACAATTGATACGAATCAAAAATGATTAAAAAATTATACGACAAATGTGTTAAATGGGCTGGTTATAGATATGCTAAACAAATATTGGCTATTGAAGCTTTTATAGAAAGCTCTTTTTTTCCTATACCGCCGGACGTTATGATAATTCCAATGGTAATATCAAAAAGAAATGAATTTATAAAAATAGCATTAATTGCCACAATTTTTTCAGTATTAGGTGCTTTGTTTGGTTATTATATTGGTTATTCTCTGAACGAAGTTGCTACAAAAATTTTTGAACTTTACGGTTATGAACACTCTGAGAATTTTAAAGAAAAATTTACATCTGGCGGAGGATTCCTCACTTGGTTAGGTATATTAGTAACAGCAGGTTTTACCCCTTTACCATTTAAACTTCTAACAATTTCCAGCGGTATTATTCATTTTAATATAATATCTTTTCTCTTTATATGTATTATGACAAGAGGTTTAAGATTTTTTTTAGTCGCATATTTAACTTACAAATTTGGAGAAAAAATAGGCCCCTTTCTTGATAAACATGGAACAAAATGGAGCATTATTATTGCTACAATAATTATTTTGTTAGCATTAGGAATCTACTTTTTGTTTTTAAGATAAAAATGACTAGACAGCTAAATAAAAAATTTCTATTTTTTATACTTTTATTTATCTTTTTGGTTTTAACTTCAACTTTTATAATTGAGCATAAATTAGGTCACAATCCCTGCAAACTATGTCTTTATGAACGCGTTCCATATCTTCTTTCAATTTTTTTAATAGCAAAATTTTTCTTCATTAAAGCCTATGAAAGAATGACATTATTAATATTATCTTTGGTTTTTATAATTAGTTCAATTTTAGCTTTTTATCATTTTGGTATTGAACAAGGTTTTTTCAGCGAGTCGCTGGTTTGCGCAGCTCAAAATTTATCAGAAACTCTAACAAAGGAAGAATTATTAAAACAGTTAAGTCAAAATACTATAAGTTGTAAAAATGTTACTTTTCAAATATTTGGTCTTTCTCTTGCTTCAATTAATACTATTTTTTCAATCGTGCTAAGTGTTATATTTTTAAAACTATTTATAAATTATGGAAAAAACTAACAAAAAAATCCTAGAAGAAATTATAAGAGTCGATCATGCCGGAGAACGAGGAGCTATTAAAATTTATGAAGGGCAACTATTGGCATTAAAAACTATAAAACAAGATGAAAAACTAAAAAAAATTATTGAGGAAATGAGAGATCATGAAAAAGAACACCTGGAATTCTTTGAAAATGAAATTCAAAAAAGAAAAATTAAACCAACGTATCTTCTTCCGTTGTGGGATCTTATGGGTATTTCTTTAGGATTTGGAACAGTTTTGTTAGGAAAAAAAGCAGCTATGCTTTGTACAGCTTCAGTAGAAGAAGTGATTGAAAATCATTATGAAAATCAAATTAAAAAAATATTAGATGATGAAAATAATTTAAAAACTAAAATAAAAAAATTCAAAGACGATGAAGTTAACCATAAAAATATAGCTTACGAAAATGGTGCGAGCAATACTGGCTTTTATTCTTTAATGAATAAAGTTATTAAAACTGGCTCAAAAATTGCTATAACTATATCTGAAAAAATTTGACTGTATTAAGGTAACAGTTCAACATCCCAATATAAATAATCCATCCAACTTTCATGTAAAAAATTTGGGGGAAAATTTCTTCCATTTTGGTGTAAATCATCAACCGTTGGTATAAAAGGTTTTTTAAATAATTGCATTCCGGAGTTAGCGTATAATCTTCCTCCTTTTTTAACATTGCAAGTAGAACAAGCTGTAACAACATTCTCCCAATCTGTTTTACCACCTTTTGATTTCGCGAGAAGATGGTCGAAGGTTAAATCTTTTTTATCTCCACAGTACTGACAAGTAAATTTATCTCTTAAAAAAACATTAAATCTAGTAAAACTAGGATGTTCAGTAGGCTTAATAAAATTTTTTAAAGCTATAACGCTTGGCAAATTCATTTCAAAAGATGGACTTCTTATTTTTCTTTCATAATTTGAAACAATACTAACTCTATCTAGAAAAACAGATTTAACAGCATCCTGCCAACACCACAAGGAAAGTGGGTAGTAGCTTAAAGGTCTAAAATCAGCATTTAAAACTAAAGCTGGACATTTTTCTAAAGGAACTTTTTCACTTGCTGGTATAATCATATAAATAAGTTAGCGGATTAGGGCAAATTTTTCAAGAAATAGTTTTGTTAAATAATTGTTTTATTTACAAAAGATTTTTTCTTAAAAACTCCAAACCAAGAGAAGATCCTTCTACAGGTATTCTATGTTCGCAGTTTTTAAAAAGTTTAGTTTTTATCTTAATCCCACAATTTGCAAAGTATTCTTTTGATTCTAACAAATGAGTAGGTGAGACAATAGTATCTTTATCACCATGCATTAAAAAGATTTTTGGTTTTGATCGAATATTATTTAATAAATGTTTTTGATTAATAACTTTTCCTGAGTAACCTATTATACAATTTAATTGTTTAATAGTTTTTAATCCTACTTGAATACTTATCATACATCCTTGGCTGAAACCTACCAAAGCCAAATTTTTTGGCTCTAATTGAAAAATATTTAAAACTTGATCCAAATATAGATTTAATTTTTCTTCAGCTATTAATGAATTTTTAAGAATTGCATTTTCATTTTCTGCAGTAAGATCAAACCACTGAAATCCCTGTGGATTTACAGAACAAATCTCTGGTGCATTTGGACATAAAAAAATTGCATCTGGTAAAAATCTTTGCCAATTAATTGCTAAAGCACTTATATCTTTTCCATCTCCACCATATCCATGAAACAATATAATTGCTTGTCGTGGTCTATTTTTTGATTTCGGTTCTACTTTTGTGGTATCTAAAATTAAATTAGTCATATTTTTTTAACCATTTTAAAAATTTTTTTCCTTCAAAGTCAACTTCGCCAAGTATTCTTGCAAACTCTTTTCCTTTTTTATTAATCAAAATTGTAGTTGGTACGCCTCTAAGTTTAAATTCTTTAACAAAATTTAAATTTTCATCAAAAAAAATATTTAAATTTTTAATCTTAAGATCATCAAAAAATTTTTTTGTTTTGAATTTATTAGGCTGCTCCATATTTACTGCAAATATCTGTAAATTTTTAAAACTTTCATTTTGATGAAGAGAATCTAAAGAAGGCATTTCTTTTTTACAAGGTGTACACCATGTTGCCCAAAAATTAATAATAACAAGTTTTCCTTTATAGTCCTTTAAATCAATTTTATTACCTGAAAAATCGCTAAATATAAGGGATGAAATTGGCTTTGAAATTTCATTTATGACCATATTATTAAGTGGAACATCTTCATTTGTTTGTGATATTGATGAAAAAATACTAAAACAAAAGAGTAGAATATAAAATTTTATAATTTTTTGATTTATAAACATTGAAATTAACAACTTAACATATGAAAAATAAAAATAAAACAGTCTGGAGTGAGAGATTTAGCAACTCACCATCGAAAATTTTTGAAAAAATTGGTTCTTCAATAGATATTGATAAAAGATTATTTCGAGAAGATATTTTTGCTTCAATTGTACACACAGAAATGCTTATTAAACAAAAAATAATCAGCAAAAAAATAGGCAAAAAAATTATCAAAGGATTAAAAAAAATTAAATCTGAGATCGAAAAAAATAAATTTAATTTTAATAAAAAGTACGAAGATATTCACTTAAATATAGAAAAAAGACTTTTTCAAATTATAGGAGAAAATGCTGGTTATTTACATATAGCAAGATCAAGAAATGACCAGGTAATCACTGATTTTAAATTATGGATAAAAAAAGCTTCTGATGAAATTGTAAAAAATATTCATAATTTAATTAAAAGTTTTTTGAAAAAATCTGAATCAAATATTAACACTATTATGCCAGGTTTTACGCATCTAAAAAATGCTCAACCAATTTCATTCGCACATTACTTATTGGCGTACGTTGAAATGTTCAAAAGAGATAAAAAAAGATTTCAAAGCAATACGACATATATTGATGAGTGCCCTCTTGGTGTGGGAGCATTAGCTGGCACTTCTTATAGAATAGATAGAAATTTTACATCAAAAAAATTAGGTTTCAAAAAACCAACTAATAATTCTATTGATTCCGTTTCTGATAGAGATTTTGTTCTTGATTTCTTATCAGCTGCCTCAATTTGTGCAATGCATATTTCAAGATTTGCTGAAGAGTTAATTATCTGGAATTCTGATATATTTAAATTGATCAAACTTGATGACAAAATGTTAACTGGTTCATCAATTATGCCTCAAAAAAAAAATCCAGATCCTGCGGAATTAATTAGAGGAAGAGCAGGGAAAAATTTTGGTGCTCTACAAGCAATGCTAACAACAATGAAAGGTTTGCCCCTATCATACTATAAAGATATGCAAGAAGATAAGGCTCTTGTATTTAGTAGTTATGATACTCTTTTAGAATCAATTATTATAACAAACGAATTGGTAAAAAATTTAAGTGCTAATAAAGAAAGAATGCTTTCTTTATCTAACGAAGGTTATACTACTGCAACAGATTTTGCTGATTTTCTTGTAAAAAATAATAATTTATCTTTTAGAGAGGCGTATAAAATTTCTGCCAGACTTGTAAATTATGCAGAAAAGAAAAGAAAAAAATTGGACGAGTTGAGCTTAAATGAAGTAAAAAAAATTAAAAATGATTTAAATAACAATGTAATGAAAATTTTTAATGTTAGAAACTCTGTAAATATAAAGACTTCTTACGGAGGAACTTCTACAAAAAATATAAAAAAAATGATATCAAAACTTAGAAAGGAGCTAAAATAATGAGAATTCTGATATTAATTATCATAAGTTTTTTTCTTTGTACTCATTGTGGAGTCAAAGATGACCCCAAATATCAAACAAAAAATAAATATAATAAAAAAATAGAAATAATTTAAAATGAATTTTATAAAGCTTAGGAAAAAAAACCTATATGTTGAAAATATATCAGCACAAGTTCTTGCAAAAAAATATAAAACGCCTTTTTATTGCTATTCGCTTGCTCAATTAAAATATAACTTAATTGCATTTAAAAATGCATTTAGAGGAACTAATCCATTAATATGTTTTTCTGTTAAATCTAATTCAAATATATCCTTACTTAAGGAGCTAAAAAAAATAGGAGCAGGCGCAGATGTTGTGTCGGCTGGTGAGTTATTAAAAGCAATAAAGGCAAGAATTAATGTTAAAAAAATAGTTTTTTCAGGCGTAGGGAAAACGGAAGATGAAATCAAATTAGCAGTAAAAAAAAGAGTGTTATTGATTAATATGGAGTCAGAAAGTGAGGCTAACCTTATTAATAAAATTTCAAAGAAACTTTCTAAAATAACTCCGGTTGGAATAAGATTAAATCCTAATATAACTGCAAAAACCCATAAAAAAATATCTACGGGAAGCAGGCATAACAAATTTGGCTTAAGCTATAGCGACACTTTAAATTTTTGTAAAAAAATTAAAAATTTTAAAAATTTAAGACTTGAGGGAATAAGTGTTCATATAGGAAGCCAAATAAATAATATTAAACCGTTTAAACAGGTTTTATCCGTAATAAATAAAATAATTATTAAAACTAAAATAAATTTTAAATTTATTGATCTTGGTGGGGGGATGGGTATCTCTTATTCTAATAAAGAAAAAAAACTTGATTTATTACAGTATGCTAAATTGGTAAATAAATTTAAAAAAAATAAAAAAACACAAATTATATTTGAACCAGGAAGATCTATTGCTGGAAACACTTCTATTTTAGTAACAAAAATTTTATATATTAAAAAAAATAAAAATAAAAATTTTGTTATTTTGGATGCAGGAATGAACGACTTGATGAGACCAGCTTTGTATGATGCTCAACATAATATTGTTCCTTTAAAAAGAACTAATAAAAGTATTATTGGAAATATCGAATTTGTTGGCCCAATTTGTGAAAGTTCTGATAAATTTCTAAATCAAAAAAAATTTCCAAAAATTAAAGAAGGAGACTACTTGGCTATAACTGATGTTGGCGCATATGGGATGTCTCTATCTTCAAATTATAACGCTCGGCCGACAATTTCGGAAATTATGGTAAATGGTTCAAAACATAAATTAATTAAAAAGAGACAGACTTTAGAAAATTTAATCAATAATTAATTTAATACTTAATTTATATGTTAATTTTAAGATCTTTATTATTTAATCTTTTTTTTTATACAGGAATAGTTTCTGTATTTTTTATTGCATTACCTACATTGTTTCTGCCAACAAAATATACTTTGTTCTTTGGAAAAATTTTGGGACACTATGTTATTTTTATTGTAAAAATTTTATTAAATACAGAAGTTGAAATTAAAGGAATAAATAATATTCCCAAAGCAAAAAAGTATTTTGTCGCCTCTGCGCACCAATCAATTTTTGAAACTTTTGCTCTGCAAGCTGTACTTGATTATCCTGTATTTATATTAAAAAAAGAACTTTTAAAAATTCCTATTTTTGGTCTTTACCTAAAAAAAATTAAATCAATAGAAATAGTGAGAGATACAACAACTAAAGATAACCTTGGTTTTTTTGAAAGAGTTGGAAAAATTATTAAAAATGAGAATAGACCTCTTCTAATATTTCCGCAAGGTACAAGAATTAAAACTGAAGAAAGAATACCTTTTAAAAAAGGTGTTGGAAGAATTTATGAAACTTTAAATATTTCTTGTATTCCAATTGCATTAAACTCGGGTAATGTTTGGCCAAAAAAGGGCTTTGTTAAATATCCTGGTAAAATAACTATTTCTTTACTAGAGCCAATAGAGCCAGGATTAAACAAAGATGATTTTATTAAAAATTTAGAAAATAAAATATATAATGAAATTAATAATATCGGCTAATTATTATTTTCTTCCAAAATTGGGTTTTTCGATATCTTGACCGGCTGCAACTATATCTTTTCTAATTTTTTTTGTTTTCTCAAAAATCTTTTCTAATTTTTCCTCATCTTCATTTTCAATTGCTTTTTTTAAATCTTTTAAATTATTAATAAATTTATCAATCATATTCGATGTATTATTTTTATTTTGTATAAAAATATCTCTCCACATAACGGGATTGGATGCTGCAATTCTTGTAAAATCTCTTAATCCTCCCGCGCTATATTTTACAATTGCGGATTCTTTTTCTTCCTGAATATTTAGAGATGTATTAACAATATTATAAGCAATTAAATGAGGAATGTGACTTGTAATAGATAAAATATAATCATGCTGTTTTGCTTCCATAATATCAACTTTACTACCTATTGTTTCCCAAAATTTTTTTAGTAAATTAATATCTTTTTCTTTTGCTTTTTTATTTGGAGTTAAAATGCACCATCTATTTTCAAATAGATTAGAAAATCCAGCTTCAGGACCACTCTCTTCCGTACCAGCAATTGGATGGGATGGAATCCAAGATATATTTTCGGGAATATTTTTTTCAACCAAATTCATTATTTTTTCTTTAACTGAACCAACATCTGTTAGTATAGTTTCACTATTCAAACAATCTTTGATTTTTAGAATCACATCTTTGTAGCTACTTAAAGGTGTTGATATTATAATTAAATCAGCACCCTCAGCCATTTTCTTTATATCCGAACTTGATTCATCTACGATCTTTAGTTCAATTACTTTCTCATTTGTAGCTTTTGACCTATTAGAAGAAACTATTTTTTTTGCTAGATTCTTTTTTTTAATTGCTCTGGCTAATGAAGATCCAATTAAGCCACATCCAACTATGCATACTTTTCTAAACATTATTTTAAAATACTTTCTATAATTTTCATAAAGTGCTCATTTGCCAGTTTATTTCCAATAGTTAATCTTAGAGAATTTGGCATTTTGTATTGAGACAGCTCTCTTAAAATTAATCCTTCTTTTCCTAATTTTTTAAAAACTTCCTCGGAATTAATTTTTGTATTATTAAAATTCATCAAAAAAAAATTTGCCGATGGTTCATTTGTTATAACTTTTTTTTCCTTTAATATAGGAAAAATTTTTTTTGCCCACAATGTATTATGTTCAATTGCTTTCATGGTCCATTCATCGTCTTTTATAGCCTCAACTCCAGCTGCAAGTGCGGCTCTATTAACATTAAAAGGGGGTTTAATTTGGTACATGGCTTCAATAATTTCTCTTGAAGAGTAGCCCCAACCTAATCTTAAACCTGCTAAACCATAAATTTTTGAAAATGTCCGCGTTACCAATACATTTTCAAAATCTTTAAAAAGATCTAAACCAGATTTAAAGTTATCTGGATTTAAAAATTCAAAATATGCATCATCCACAACCAAAAGAATGTCACTTTTGAGTTTTTTTCTTAATTGAATCATTTCATCTTTTGGTAAATACGTTCCGGTGGGATTATTAGGGTTTGCAATAAAAACTATTTTTGTTCTATCTGTGACCTTTTTCAATATTTCATCAACAGAAGCTTGAAAATTATTTTCCTTAGCTAGTAAAATTTTAGCTCCACAAAATGATGCATATATTCTATGCATAATAAAACCAAATTCTGTAACTATTACTTCATCTCCAGGTTTAAGAAATATTCGACAGGTAAGATCAAATATTTGGTCTGAGCCTGATCCACAAATAATTCTTTTTGAATCTATTTTAAATTTCTCAGATAAAAATTCTCTTAATAAATTTGAATCAGATTCTGGATATTTTAAAATTTTATTTTTTTCTTTTTCAAATGCTTCAATTGCTTTTGGGCTTGCTCCAAAAGCAGATTCATTTGCAGATAATTTAATTGGATTTTTAATCTTTTCAAATTGAGATAAACCTCCAACATATCTTTCAACCTCAAATTTTATTGGCTTCGGTAAATTCATAATTTTTTTATATATAAATCGTATCGGTAAATACTATATATGCTACTTTGTGGCAAAATAAATACAGTCTAATTTGACAAAAGATGTGGTTTTTAGTACAAGAAAAACGCGCTGATTTAACTTAAATTGCGAGCGCATTAAAAAAACAGCTAAAAAAGGTTTTTGCCCAGTTTAGCTGGGCTTTTTTTTTTGTTTGAATATGAATACTGAAATAAAAAATATAAAAAAAATAATTGTCAATCAAGCTCTTGAGTTAGATTGCGGACAAATAATTAAAAATTTTCCCGTAGCTTACGAAACTTATGGCACTTTAAATAAAAATAAAGACAATGCGATACTTGCTTTTCATGCTTTAACTGGAGATCAATTTTGCACAAACATTAATCCCATAACTAAACGAGAAGGCTGGTGGACATTTGCGGTGGGGCCAGAGAAAGCAATTGATACTAATAAATATTTTGTAATTTGTGCCAATGTTTTAGGAGGATGTATGGGCTCTTATGGACCCAAAGAAATAAATCCTGAAACTAATAAATTGTTTGGAACCACATTTCCAGTGATAACAATAAGAGATATGGTTCGAGCTCAAAAATATTTACTAGATTATTTGGGTATTAAAAAATTACTTTCGCTAGTAGGTGGATCAATGGGTGGAATGCAAGTATTACAGTTTGCTGCTTTGTATCCAGACTTAAGTCATTCTGCTGTTCCAATAGCATGCAGCGCTAGTCATTCGGCTCAAAATATTGCTCTGAATGAATTAGGTCGACAGGCTATTATGGCTGATCCAAATTGGAAGAAAGAAAATTCTTCTCCTGATAAAGGTTTAGCAGTAGCAAGAATGGCTGCTCATATCACCTATCTTTCAAAAAAAGGATTGCAAGAAAAATTTGGTAGAAAACTCCAAGATGAAGGAAGTTTAAAATTCAGCTTTGATGCAGATTTTCAAATAGAAAGTTACTTACGTTATCAGGGAGCAACTTTTGTTGATAGGTTTGATGCAAATAGCTATTTATATATCACCAGAGCAATGGATTATTTTGATCTAGAAAAACAGTTTAAGGGAAATTTATCTCTTGCTTTTAAAAATAATAAGTCAAAGTTTTGCGTAATATCATTCTCCTCTGATTGGCTTTATCCTACAATAGAAAATAAAGAAATAGTTATAGCTTTAAATACTTGTGGGGCAAATGTTGGTTTTGTTGAAATCAATTCTGACAAGGGGCATGATTCTTTTTTATTAAATGTGCCAGAATTTTTAAAAACAATAAGTGAATTTATCAGCTCAACCTATAATGAAATAAAAAAATGAAAAAAGAATTTGAAGTAATATCTAAAATAATTGAAAATAATAAAAGAGTACTAGATGTCGGCTGTGGAGACGGCACTCTAATGGAATATTTAAAAAATAATCAGCAAAATGATGTTAGGGGCCTAGAACCACAAAAGACACTCACACAAAAATGTATATCAAAAGGTCTTTCTGTTATCGAAGGTGATGCTGAAAAAGATTTGCCTCAATTTCCAAAAAAATCTTTTGACTATGTAGTTTTAAGTCAAACTCTTCAGGCTTTTTTAAATCCTGAAAAAGTTCTTGATCAACTGCTTAGAATAGGAAAACAAACAATTGTTTCAATTCCAAATTTTGGTTACTGGAAAGTGCGTCTTCATCTACTTTTTAAAGGTACCATGCCTATAACAAAAAATTTACCAAACGAATGGTATAATACTCCAAATTTACATATGTGTACAATTAAGGACTTTGTTAATTATTGTAATAAAAAAAATATAAGAATAGATAAATCTATGTGTTTAACTAATGAAAAAATTTCTGAAATTACTAAAAAAAATATGCTTTACAAAAATATTTTTTCAGAGCTCGGTATATTTTTAATAGAATAATAACTTATGGAAATAATTCCAATATCTTGTCTGACAGATAATTATGCCTATATCATATGTGATAATAGTTCTAAAACTGTAGGTGTGATAGATCCTTCAGAAGCTCAACCGGTAATTTCCCTTTTAGAAAAAAAAAATATTAAATTAAATTATATACTAAATACTCATCACCATTTTGATCATATAGGTGGTAATGATGAATTAAAAAAAAAATATAATGCTAAAGTCTTAGGTTTTATTGGTGACAAACATAGAATTCCAGGAATTGACATAACTATCAAAGATAATGAACAATGGATATTTGGAAATTCATCAGTAAAAATATTACATATTCCCGGACATACTCTGGGACATATATGTTTTTTTTTTGAAAAAGAAAAAATTGCTTTTACTGGTGATACGCTATTTTCTTTAGGATGCGGTAGAATTTTTGAAGGAGATCATAAACAAATGCTAGATTCCTTAAATAAAATTAAAAGTCTTCCTAAAGAAACAAAAATTTATTGTGGACATGAATACACATACAAAAATGCAGAATTTTGCATGAAATATGAGAATGATAACATTGATTTAAAAAAAAAATTTGAAAAAATTAAAAAATTAAGATCAAAAAATTTGCCAACAATACCTTCCATCTTGCGAGATGAATTAAAATCAAATATTTTTTTAAGATGCGATAAAAAAGAGTTAAAAAATAAATTAAATATGAAAAATCAACAAGATTTAGAAGTTTTTACGAAAGTTAGAGATCTAAAAGACAGTTTTTAACTGTTGTTATACCTTGACATAACAAGTTAGAAAGCTATATTGCCCATATTTTCAAAAATGAAATTAAAACAATGTCTTTCGCAATTATACAAACAGGTGGCAAGCAATATAAGGTTTCAGCAAGTGAAATACTTAAAATTGAAAGACTTGAAAGCTCTGAAGGTAAAACCGTAGAGTTTAAAAACGTATTATTTTTAAACAATAATAATTCAACAGAAATTGGAAATCCCAACATTAAAGGAGCTAAGGTAGAAGCAACAATCCTAAAGAATACCAAAAATAAAACTATTTTGGTTTTTAAGAAAAGAAGAAGAAAAAATTCACGGAAAAAATACGGACATAGACAGCCAATCTCTTTAATTAGAATAACAAAGATTTTTTCTAAAGATGGAAAAATAATTGCAGAAGCGAGTCCACAAAAAAAATTAACTAAGGAAATAATAAAAGGTGATAAGCAAAGAGAAGAACAAATACTAAAGGCTAAAAAAGAACAAAATGAAAAGCCAATAAAAAAAATGCAAGCGAGAGCAAAAAAAGTTGGTGATAATGTTAAAAAGAAACCTTTAACAACTAAAAAAAAGTGATATTATAAATTTAGGATATTAAATTATGGCAACAAAAAAAGCAGGTGGTTCATCGCGAAATGGTCGAGATAGTGCAGGACGACGTCTTGGTGTTAAAAGATACGGTGGTCAAATAGTGAAGCCTGGAAATATTATAGTAAGGCAAAGAGGAACAAAAATACACCCAGGAAATCACGTGGGCATGGGTAGAGATCACTCTATATTCTCTTTGATAAAAGGAAAAGTTCAGTTCAAAACTTCAAAGCTAAACAGAACATTTGTTTCTGTTATCCCCAGCTAATTCATTATAACTTCAAAATTAATTTATTATTGTAGTTATGAAATTTTTAGACCAAATAAAGATATATGTAAAAGCCGGTGATGGTGGATCTGGCTCAGCAAGCTTTAGGAGAGAGAAGTTTGTAGAATTTGGAGGCCCTGATGGTGGTGATGGAGGCGATGGAGGTTCAATAATTTTCGTCGCAGAAAATAATTTAAATACACTTATTGATTTTAGATTCCAGCAACACTTTAAAGCAGAAAGAGGTGAAAATGGAATGGGAAAAAAAAGAACCGGAAGAGCTGGAAAAGATTTAATCTTGAAAGTTCCAGTTGGAACACAAATTTTTGAAGAAGATAATAATTCTCTAATAGAAGACTTAAAAAAATCGGGTCAAAAAGTAATAATAGCAAAAGGAGGAAAAAGAGGTTTGGGAAATGTAAGATTTAAAAGTTCAACAAATCGAGCCCCAAGAAAAAAAACTGACGGTTCCGAAGGAGAAAGTTTTTGGATTTGGCTACAACTCAAAGTTATAGCAGATATTGGTATTATAGGTATGCCAAATGCTGGAAAATCAAGCTTGCTATCTGTTTTAACTAAAGCAAAACCAAAAATTGCAAGCTATCCTTTTACAACAATTAATCCAAATCTTGGCGTAACTAACTATAAGGATAAAGAAATAACAATAGCAGATATACCTGGGCTTATTGAAGGAGCTCATGAAGGAATAGGTTTGGGTGATAGATTCTTAAGACACATAGAAAGATGTAAAAGCTTAATTCACTTGATTGATATAACAGATGAAAATTTATTAAATAATTATCTAAAAATAAGAAAAGAATTGTCAAAATATAGTGCCAATCTACTTAAAAAAAAGGAAATTATTGTATTTAATAAGATTGATGTATTGGATGATTATAAAATTAACGAAAAAATTAATTTTTTTAAAAAAAAAAT
>Ga0208764_10001650_pt1 | contig 14240 bp, 8 predicted proteins | sample ETNtaG_18_FD_185762 | JGI IMG/M metagenome (GOLD analysis project Ga0208764, IMG submission 185762) | Marine microbial and viral communities from oxygen minimum zone, Eastern Pacific Ocean - ETNP201302SV91 (SPAdes) (version 2) | ecosystem: Environmental > Aquatic > Marine > Oceanic ... | reverse complement strand
TGGTTTTTAGATAAAATATGCGACACTATATGGGAACTTCCAGGAGACGGCAGTCTTTGGGTGTGGCCAGGAAATTATTCTGAATATATTCGAAGAAAAGAGTTACAGCAGTCTAAGAAATGAGGTCTTTCATTTTCCTGAACTCTTTATCTTTAGCCATTGTTTCTTGCATTTCTGGACTTGTCCGGTACTCATACTATGTGTACAACAGCATCTCAAGACATTATGGTTCGAGGGTCCGCCAGCATACAAAATAACATGTCGTTAAGAAAAATATCAATAGAAAATACACGCAAGTCGAGATTATCAGTTGCGTTGATAATGTTAATGATTTTATCAGTTGCAGCCCCTAGTATGTCCTCCACTCCTCTATTATTGGAGAAAGAGGACAACCGATACCATACTGCTAATGGGACTCTCGACGACGCATCAACATCTACTCTTCTTTCGAACCTAAACACCTCGAATCCGATTGAAGTTTCAGGAGTTATTGATGATAATCAGAGAGTCCATATGGTTTGGATAGAAAATGGTACAAACCCTCAGTTACACTATGCTCTAATTTCGACAAATGGAGTAGATACTGTTTTGATTGCTAGTACCCCAGTCGGCCAAAATTCTTCATCCGCATTATCAAGTCCATCTTTAGTAATAGATTCTAATTACCGAGCACATATTGTTTGGGCAGTTACAGATACTGATATTCTGTATACTCTTCTTGATCCTTCTTTGGATGATCAAGACGGTAGTACTGGAGATATAGCTTCAATGACTCTTGTATCTACTTACACTATCGCTGTTGGCACTGGTGTAAGAAATGATCCAGATATTGCAATCGATTCTTTCGACGGCATTCATGTTGTTTGGGTAGATACATATGATTCTCAGAGTACGTTCTTCGGAGCGTCTCTAATTTACTATGCTATGTTTGCATTCAATGAATCAGGAAACAATCAACTTTCTACTTTAATAAATAATACAATTATTACGCCTGCAATTGGTTACAAAGGTAGCCCTGCGATATCAATGGGCGCTAATAATACAGTAATTGTAGTATGGGAAGATACTCGAGGAAGCTTAATTGAGTATGTTGGATTAATTGACTCATCAGGTTCTATGACTACCGAATGGTTAGATATGTGCGCAGTATTTTATGGTGGTAACTTGAGTAGTGGAGAATATTTCCAGGGTGTTAAACCAATGTTAGAATCTGCTAGTATTACTGTCTTAGAGACACTCTATGCCCTCAGTGGTCAAATGAATCATGCAAGTGGACACAAAAATTGCGAGGATGCATATGAGATTGGCGGATTTGGAAACGGTCCACGTTCTAATCATCTTGGACAAAATGTTTCAGATACATCTGGTGGAATAAGGGCCTTGTCCGATGTTATGTACAATGGTTCCAGTTACAACATTCCTTCCGATTGGGGGTATAACAGTGAGATGTGGGGACCGGGTTCAACTTGGGCTTGTCTTTCTTGGAGAGATAATTCAGGCAATGTACCTGGAAACCCAGCAACCCCAAATGATCATCAATGGAACCCCAATGCTACAAGATTGATTATTCCAGTATCTGATGAAGGGCCATTTGGAGGAGATCCTGCCCAAGAAGCTGACGATAATCAAAGCATTATTGAAGCACATGATGCTTGTACAAAGGCAGGAATAATACCAATTGCAGTAGCAGGTACATCTTCTTATGGCGTATCTACTGCATCTGGAGGTTCAGATGCTGCCGTTAGGTCTCATATGATGGATTTAGCGCAGTGCCCTGGCTCAGCAATGGGTACTCAACAGAGAACCTGTAATGATTCTAATTGGAGTACTAAAGATGCAGGTGGGGAAATGTACCTTTATCCATCTAATAACATGGCTAACTTTGAGGGAGACTTCGAAAGTGGTATGTTGACAAATGGATGGGCTGTTTCTGGCGCTTCGAATGCACCGTGGTCTGTAGAATCTGCAAACAATGGTCTAGTATATTCTAATATGAATTTATGTGATATTGGAGGAACTACAGCTAACCCTTCATTCTACTCAGTTTCATGCAACTATACACAGCCAGCTGGAGAGACTGTAGATCTGACGGTGAATGTGGATAATTGGGCTTCTGAGTTCAGCATGGACGTCATCCTTCCTGATGGCACAACGGCCTCCTTCAATAGCAGTTCAGTATACAACCACTACAGTGGAGTACTGGTAAGCTTCACCGGTGCGGGTAACTACACCATCTTCCTGAATGACACCTATGGGGATGGAGGAACCTCCGTGTCAGCCGACTATTCTTATGTGTCTCAAGTAAATCCTTCTTCAACTCCTATTTCTGGTACTTATTCGGCACAATCAGGAGACATTTCTGATGGACAAAGTACTAATCTAGAATTTGTTGGAATATTGACAACAGGTTCTGTAAGTTTCTCATATAATGTATCTTCAGAATCAAACTATGATTTCTTAAAATTTTATATTGATGGAATTCAGTTAGCTCAATGGTCAGGTTCTCAGAGTGGTAATTTCACAACACCAGTTACTCTTGGTCAACACACTTTGATGTGGAAGTACGTGAAAGATGGAAGTATTAGTTCAGGTCTTGATGCTGCTTGGATTGATGATATAGTTGTTCCAGTTGCAAATTATACAGAAGAACTCAACGCTCTTGTTAATGAAATAGTCTCACTCACAACCGGTAGTGGCTCAACAGAAACTTTCCTTACAGTATTAAATCCGTATTCTATCCTTACCTCTCCAAGAAATGGTTGGGCTAGAGGAATGCCTGCAATTAGTATAGATGATCAAACAGGACAATACGTTGAAGACATCGGCCCTGATTTGGATTATATTTGGCAAGATGATGTTGGATGGAGCACGATTGGGCACTTTGTTTTGGTGAATGATACACGTTTAACCAGTGGTTATGGTTGGTCTGTTAATCCCGACGTCAATGTTGACGATAATGGGAATGTACACGTTGTTTGGGTAGACGGACGTGAATCTATGCCCGGCAGAGATGTTCCTTCTCAACTACATTACATGCAATTAGATTTGAGTCGCACGGGGGTTCTTGATGGTGAGGCTGACGGTTTAGATTTGAGTCAGGTAGCAGTTGTTACCAATTCTGCTGTACCAGGTTCCGATATGACATATGGTGCAAATCCTAGAGTCGACTTTGATAATGATAATTCAGTACATATTACTTGGTTCGAGTCTATGGATGACACAATTACTGACGAAGAGCGAGTGGAATTAAGATGGACTAGAATCAATTCTCCTCAGTTAGGCACCAATGGCGAACTTCTAACAGGGCAAACACTTACTGATGCTTATGGGGTCATCAATACTCGAATTATAACCTCTAGTTCAGATAATCTCATGGGTATATTTGGCAATAACATTCAATCTTCATCTCAGCCAATTGTCAACTTTGATTGGCCTAACAGAGATATCATTTGGACTACTGATGACTGTTCTAGTTCTGAATATAGTGAAGAAAAATGGGATGTATGTATGTGGTCGGAGAATGTATGGGATGTCGAAATCAGCGCCAACCCAGATGAAATGACTTTCGTACCTGCTCAATCATTTAATACAAATTATCAGATAAATGCGATTCAACTCCCTGGAGAATCTGATATTGTTATAATCGATGTTTCTGGTGCTCCTGAGAATTGGTTTGTAGATGCTGGTTTTGCTGGAACGTACCAGCATACAACTACATTGATAGAGGGTCAAATGAACAATTTTGACTTGTTTATCCGAGCCCCAAGCTTGTCACAGGTCAATGATAATCAAGAGTTCTGGCTGACAGTATCTGTATCCTCTTCAACTAAAGATGAGGCTTCTGTTACAAAAACAATCAAAGTTAATCTTGTGAATGAAGGAGATTGGAATGATGATGACTCTGATGGTATTCCTGACGACCAAGACGCTTGCCAATTTGGTGAATCCACATGGACTTCTTCACCACTTAACGATCATGATGGTGACGGATGTAAGGATTCTTCTGAAGATATGGATGATGATAACGACGGTTATTTAGATTCAGATGATTTGTGCCCTGTAGGTCAGATTGGCACTATTTTAGATAATGATGGTGACGGTTGTGATGATAACACTGAAGATGTTGATAACGATGGCGATGGTATTCCAAATGGATATGACTTATGTCCCGATGGTGCACAATATTGGGGAGATTTTGCTATTGACAATGACGGTGACGGATGTCGTGATGCCGATGAAGATGACAATGATGACAATGATCCTTACTTAGACAGTAACGATGCTTGCCCATCCGGTTATTCTTGGTGGGATGATTTGTACTTCGATCACGATGTTGATGGTTGTCATGATGTATTTGATGACGATGACGATGATAACGATGGCATTACAGATCGTGAAGACTCCTGCCCTCAAGGACTAGTTCTTTGGATTTCAAGTCCAGCAACAGATCAAGATGGAGACGGTTGTCATGATGATGTCGAAGATGATGATAGTGACAATGATGGAATTCCCGATGTTTCTGACCAATGTCCTATGGGGGTGATGGGTTGGTCTTCTTCAACATTGAATGATTGGGACTTGGATGGTTGTAATGATGCGTTAGAAGATCTTGATGATGACAATGATGGTTTCCTAGATACAGAAGATAATTGTATCAGAAGTGAAATGTTCACAACCACTGGAGGTTCTGATGGAGATTTAGATAATGATGGTTGTTTAGATGCTTCAGAAGATCACGATATCGACAACGATGGCATAGATAATGATGTAGATAATTGCCAAGACAACCCTACTTCTGGTTGGGTTTCCTCATTAGTTGAAGATTCAGATAGAGATGGATGTCATGATGATAATGAAGATTCAGATGATGATAATGATGGTATTTTGGATGCATTTGACAATTGCCCAAATAGTATTGATAGTGGCTTAGATATCGATAATGACGGGTGTATTGACGACATTGAAGATTTAGATGACGATGGAGACGGGATTCCTGATTCTAGAGACAATTGTCCAAATGGTTTGACTAATTGGCAATCCTCTAAATCAACTGACTTAGATGGCGATGGCTGTATGGATTCGATTGAAGATGATTATATTGAAATGGGTGTATTTCAACTTCTTTCATCTAATTCAGTAATTACAGCTGGAATATTTAGCATGAGTATGATATTATTAGCAGGATTAGTTTTGGTGCGGAGAAACAAACCAAATGTTCGAGAATTTACTGATCATACTGAGAATTTCCAACAAGAAGTGACAAGAGATAATTGGTCAAAAGAATCAAGTGTTCAGAAATTAGATGATCTTACTAAGGTTGGATATTCTCCCGAAGTTGCTCGTGCTATTATACAAAGTGAAAAGAAAGTAATCGACGAATCGATGGATAATCAACTATGAATCATTTTCTTAACCACTAGGTGTAACTGAGGTGTGAGGGAATTGACCATGCGCGCGGTTCGAGTCGAGTGTTCACCGTCTTCCATTAGTCATGATTCTCGTATTCGCAAAGCATTGGAATTTGTTAGTTGGGATTATCGCGGTAACCTTGGAATCATTGATGGTAAACTTAGATTAATGGTCGAATGTATAACTTTAGACTCGTCATGCCCTCCTCCTGGATTTAGTATAGATGGTGTCTCAATTTTAGAGATATTAGAGGAATGGTCATCTGATTATTTAACTCATCATTTGTTAGTTCTAGAATTAGAATCTAAAATAATACAAGATTTTTTCTCTAGTAATGATTTGTGTATCTTGGCTGGTACTAATTTAACTTCATCAGGACTTGTGTTGCAATTGTCTGGACGCCAATCTTCGATAGTTAAAGTGTTGAATGCAATTCAAAATCAAATGCCAGTAGAAAGAATAACACGAGCTAAAAATTCTGATGGTATTTCTAATATTGGAACAACTTTACAACAACATCGAATTATCAAGGTAGCACATAGTAATGGCTGGTATGAGGTGCCAAAAAAGACCTCTATAAGGGATATAGCTGCCAAATTAGGATTATCAAAATCTACTGTAGCCGAACAACTTGTCAAAGCTGAAGGAGAAATTGTCAGAGATTTTCTAAAGAATTCCAAATGACCTTCCTAAATTAAGAGAGATTTCCATGGCCATGATTCCAGCAACAACATTACAACAATTTATTGGCATGGACGATTATGAAAGAAGTTTAGCAATAGATCGTGTTGCTAGAGAATTGGGGATGACCGTTTCAGATATTGAGAATGAAATTAATGACTTTGAAAAAGGTGGCTTTTCTTCTACAAATAATAATCCTAGCCCTAAGATTCCTGAGAAAGAGTCTAATTTCATCAATGCTCAAACTTCTCAAGAAGGCTCTCCAGCCTTCCTAAATGATGCTCACAAATATAGGTTTACTTATGATCCTAGTCGTGATGCCAAAGAACGTCAATCAAAAGTGAACCAAGCGATTCTTTGCCCTCATTGTAACGTTGGCATAGGAATACCCCCCATCCGTCCAATTAAGGTAATGTGCCCTTCGTGCCGTATAGAATCTTTATTTGAGAATTAAACTCCCCAAAATTTGTTATTCGTAACATCTTCTTCATCTTTAGTAATTGACTCAACCGCTGTTTTTAGAAGATAATATAAAACAAGAGTAAATAGTGGTAGATCCCAGTCATTTGAGACTGTTTCAAAATTCACTATATATGATTGAGCGCTTAAAATTGTAATTAGAACTCCTAGAGAAGCATCTGCGATTGTGTAAACAATAGCCCCTCTCCCTATTAGAAGCATTGATCTTCCAGTGAATGTCCCCTCTCCCCATCTCACAATTCCTATCGCTAGAGCAAAAGAAAATACAGCAACAACAAGCCACTGCAAAGCTTCCTCTATTGCAGTTGTCCAAATTAATATGTCAGAAGAATCACCATATGTTGCAGTATCTGAGAAAACCTGAAACATAGTTATTCCAGCTAAGAATACAGCAAATATCGACATTGCCCATAACATGGAAGAGAAAATTCCTTTTTGAGCGCTGTCTCGTAAATCTACCATGAGTCTTTCCAATTGTTCTTCCCAACCAAGTCCCTTTGAAAGAATCCAAATACCTACTAATAATGGCATTATACCAATTAGCACTTTTCCATTGGGGAGAATCAGCCCCAATCCTATTATCATCAAAAATATAGAAACAGGGACTAGTAATCGTGCTCTCCATCGCGGGTCATCTATTGCTTTAGCAACATAATAGTAAGTCGATTCTATTCCTTTTGATTGTCTTACAATAATTTTCTCAACGTGTTCCACTCTGATACGAGAAGTAATGATTGGCATAGATGCTTCATCATCAGCACCATCAGTTACAAGAATTGCCACATCCGGTTGAAATTCTTTAATGACTTCATCTAATTGACTTGCTATTGCTCTATCACTCCTTGGACCCACCCGTACATCTCCTGTAAGTATGGCAACTTCAACTTCATCGTTTCCATCAATATTTCCTATTAACCTGTCATAATGATGTAATGCTCCAAGGATAGCATTAGTATCTGACTCTTCAGGATCTGCAATGCCTAGTTTTATTGCTGCAGTTATAGTTGGTTTTCTTCCTACAACAGGGCCTCTAATTGCAGCTTTAACACCAAGGTCATTGTCTCTATCAATTGTTAGAACTAGTGTTCGCACCACCCGACTCAACCTCCTGCAGATTAGTCTTAACGAAACCTACCTATGAAGAATTGTCTTCTTTGACTATGTTTCATTCGGTTTTTCAGCAACTATAGCTGTGCCACCTTCTTGAAAACGACGCCTTTGTTTTGCTTTGAGGTATTTCAAAGGATGAGTTAACCATTCCTGATCACATAATCGATCATCGCCAGGTGAAACGGGACATCTTGCACTTGTTTTTAGAGCAGCACATCCGTGAGGCGTATACTCTCTTTCAAAAATCTGATTGATTTGATAACTTGTAGTGTCTGCATTATAATCAGGAGCATTGGTAAAGAATCCACAAGCCTGTTCTTGACTCAAACCCATCGCCAGAGACATGGAAGCTAGGAAAAGCCGACCAGTATGATTCACATTGACTCCTTGACTCAACTCTGCAACAGCCGATTCAAAACAGGGTGGCCAATCTTCTCTGATTGCAGCAGTCATAGGCATTTCTTCTTTTACCTGTTCAGATAATAATTTTGTCACTCTCTCTACAGGATCAACGAAAAGTTCTGCGAACGTATCATCCATTTTATTCATTCTATCTACACAACTATTTGTCATATCTTCTCGAATTCTTTCTTTGATTAATCTTGCAGTTCGTTGCCTACTTGTATCTCCTGCTCCAGGATTCATGCACACCCAACCATCCTTCACTGGTCGATTTATCAATCTCCAATAATTTCCAGAAATTCGTGGACACAGTTCTATAAAATCACTCATTGGAATCCAGTAAGTAGATTTTTCATTTACTTCTTTTATTTCTCTAATATCTGAAAGATACGATCTTGCTAGAATCTCGAAATTTTCTTCATCCATGCCAAATAATTGATCTGCTCTACTGGCCTCTCCTTCAACCCATCTTGCCAATAAACGTTCATTAAATGAAGCACATACTACAAGCATAGCGTACAAAAAAGACAACGACTCCGTCATTTTTCCTAAATCTGATGATAAATCAATAGTCGTAGCACTGTCTACTCCTTCTTTATGCATTACAGATTCTAGGAGCCGTACTCGCCCCCTTGATCTTACTTCTTCTAACCAATGAGCTTCAATAAGATCCTCTACTGTGATGCCATTTTTCTCAAGAACCAGTTTAAGAAAAATACTACCCTGAGGAAGAAATGGATACCTAGCCATTATAGCCTCATCTTCGATACTCGGTTTGGCGAGCGGCATCGGCATATTACAATCATGAACGACGAGGGTTCTTCAATACTCACCGTCTCCTTCCACTGGAGCAGAGCGAAAATGCCGTCAAATTTTGGAATTTCCGTTCTTGATAAAAGATTACTTGATATACAAGATGAGGTAAGAGATTTTTTCGGTTGGGAGTTGATGTCTGATGAGGTCAGCGCCCTTAATCTTCTATCAGTAGTTGAGAATTCTACAATAGATGTATGGGCTAGACCTCAAAGGTTTGTCACATTAGCAAATTTGCGTAGAAGATTGGTATTGAGAGATACTAACATTGCTGTCTTAGGTGCTGCAGTTGATGAGTCCGAGGTTATTTCTACATTGGAAACCTCTGCTCTAATAGTTGCAGCAGATGGGGCGGTAGGTGTTCTTTCTTCATTACCTGAATCGATATCAGAGAGAGCCTGGTCTCGCTTGGTTTGTATTGTCAGTGATGCAGATGGAGGCGCGGGAACAATAGAAGCAGTAAAACGGGGCATTCCTGTTATATTACATGCTCATGGCGATAATCTTGAATCCTGGGAAAATTTACTAAATATTGCTTCTAAGCTCCCTCATCCTCCTAGATTAGTATTGACTCATCAAACACCAAGGGAGATTGAAGGCATGCATAATCCAGGAGGATTTACCGATGGAGACAGAGCAATTTGCTTTCTTGTTGCATTAGGTGTTCCGACTACTCATATTTCCTTATTGGGCACTCGCACAGACATAGTTGGTAAATGGACAGGAGACACCAATGTCGCTGAAAAGTTAGTTAAGTTACAATGGATGGATAAAATCCTCAAAATAATTGGAGTAGATTATTAATTACAAGAAATCACTCAAAGTCATTACAGTAACTCGATCATTGTTGAATAAAGAGTCTGCACTTTCAGTAAGCCATTTCACTCTTTGTTCAGTATACATATCAACACCATAATTCTGAATAATTCCTTCGGTGACTTTGATATATTTTCTGACATTGCCTTCTGAAACAGTTAGTATGACATTTCCTCCACACTTTGTTGTGTCTTCTTCTCTTCTAGCAGATAATCCTCCAATTTCCAATTTATGTGTTTGAATACATTTTCCCGATAAAGGCATTCTTCGATATGATTCTCCACACTTCACACATCTGACTTTTTGTCTGGTAAATGCTACTAGATTTCCTCTTAGGTCAGGAAGGAAATGCGACTCAATTACTTGAGAAGCAACTCTCTCAACCCTCACTCCTCTCAAAAGACTACCAATCGCCAATTGTCCGTTCATTTTATCTTCCATTGATTTCAGTGTTTTGTAGGAAGAATTAGTGGGCCCTGCATCTAATTTCCCGATTCATGCGTCCACCCGTATCCTCGCAAGTCGCCTATTGTACCTAGACGCGACTCTACAGTTTCAACAATATTTCTTAACTCACTTGGATGTGGCTGATTAAGAGTTTCTTCATAAAAAAGTCTTGAGTAATAATGAGAACAGTCAACGTTCAATGCTTCTTTGTCTATTTCACTAGGATTTAGCCGAGTTGTCAATACAAGGGGTGCATCCATCCTACCGCCTCTGCCTGATGGTAAGATATGTTTTGAAAAGTTCAGTAACCCATCCATTAGCATTAGTATACTATCTTCATCTCCATCACAATTCCTTCTTTTAGCAGCATGGAAAAGAGGATGAGCATAACCCGCAGAAGCAGATGTCCATCCTATTATTCTGCATAGCACGCCTCCTGAAGTGTGTGGTGCAAGGCCTATTGCTAGTGAACCCACAATGTCATCAACACTTTTGACATTATAGAAAGGCTCCATTTTATAGAATCGAACTAAGAGGTCATCAACGAAATTACAAGTTGCAATCAAATGTTCTTCTGCATTTAGAGAAGGTATTATGTCTTGAGGAAATAATTCTAGGATTTGATCATCAGAGACTAATTTATTCCCATAAACATCTTTTTCATAACCTAGATTGTATAATTTTTCCCACGAAGTGCGTATTTCTTTCGGTTTAAAATGAGTTACTGGAACGTCTATCATATCGTATCTTGAAGTTCCATCACGGAACACTGAGACTCCATGTTTTCCTCGTAATATTCCTTTTTCTATAGGTTCGGGTGTTTGCTCTTCTGAGAGTAATTCTTTTTGTGCTTTGATATTTGTCGGCAATCGATCTAATCCCAATTTTCTTCTTTTGACTTCTAACATTTTATCCAATTCGACGGTTGTCCTTTCACCTCTTCTTCTCCTTCGGTTCCCTCCTCTTGATTTCCTTTCTATTGTCTTTCCTCCACATTCTATTACTTCATGTGCAATATTCCGGTTATGACAAATCAAGTGGGGAGATTCTTTCCCGCAGATCTGACAAACCCGCCTTCCCATTTCTACTCTTATTCTGCCTTTACCTGCTGCCTGAGTAAGTAATTTCTGACTCCCTCCATTTTCTCCGATGGGATATAATGAATGAGTCAATGTTTTCATCTCTCTTCTAGCAGATTTTTCCGGTCTACCCATTCGAGCCCCAATTCTACAGGGAACAGAATCTTCCCACCTTAGTTCCGACAATTTCCTAACTATCCAAAGGCTTCTCTCTACCTCATTTTCATCAATAAGGATCTTTGCTTTAAACAATTTTTCACTATCTTCCGGTCCAGTATCAATTATCTTCTCTGCCGCTTTTTCTCCCGCTTTCTCTGTTTCTTTGATGTCCAACCCTGATTGTCTTGCAGTTGTTGTAGCTTCAATTCTTTCTAACTCTCTAAGACGTTCTAATTCATCTATTCTTTTCGACTCCTGAGCAATTAATAGTTGAGCATTCCTAATTCTTTCAATCCTTTCTTTGATATGCATTTTACCTGTAATTTTTTCTTTAATAAAACCTTCAGATATTTCTAACCCTAATCCCTCTAAGAGCGCTTCCCAATTTTTACTGATGACAACATTTCCATTATCGTGATAATGTTCTATGCCGAGTGTCATGAGCGCCGATTTAACAACTCCATTTTGCCTTACTTGCGTCCAATCTGGCCATTTTTCAGATATTTGCAGAAAAATGTCTTCTTCCCTAAGTTTTTCTTCATTAGGCCAATTTTTAACTGCGTCAATAATAATAACTTTCTCTTCTTTGATTTCTGAACGTAACAAATTATCGATTAGAATCGGCACAAAGGTCATTGGTAAATCCGACCACCATAAATTCCATGGTGGCGGTATAGCCGTGCCATAATCTTGTGATATTTTTTTAATCTGTATCCAATCCAATTCTAATCTTTTAAGATATGTAATCCATTTTCTTTTTCTCCATTTTCGATCCAGAGGGTTTTCTCCTCCTCTTTTTATTGCTCCGTTGAAAGGCAATCCTTCTGGCAGAGAATCCATTCTTGCTCCTAAAATTCCAGCAAACAATTCAACTTTTGTTGGCATATCAAGTGCTTCTGCCAAATCTGCAGCCCACCAGTCTTTATTGTAAGCTGAGGGAACCAATTTCTTATTATTCTCTAAAAACTCCCCATAACCAATTAATATTTCTCCAGCATCCCATATAGACTTAACATTGGAAACATTTTCTCTCCAATCTTCTAAATTTCTAATTCTCCTGAACTCTCCATCATTCATTAATACTGTAGGGGTGTCAATTTCTGAACAAGGTGTGATTGCACAGGCTTTCCCTGGTCTTTCGATTTTCATTTGTGTGCCTACAGAAAGAAACCCTCCCATGGCTTCCATAGTAATAGGATTCATTCCAGCAGCAGCCAATCCTGTAATCCTACTTCTTCCATATCTTAATCTAAAGCCTCCAGGTTGACTGGGTTCACCAAAGACTGGTCGTCCAGCAATCACATCTTCCATATATCTGCTTATTGGGCTAATTTGCCTAGTTTTGAAAGAATCTACATTTTCTTCGGAACCTTTACTTTTATTTGCAAATTGGGCTATGAATTCCCATCCATGAATATTCATTCTTTCAGTATGTTTCTGCACTTTAGGAGCCTTTAGACACAAACCTTCTCCTATTACAAGCATCACACCGCCTCTAATTCTTGTTCGGTATGATCCGTTTGAATTCACAATATTTCTCACTTCTTTGTATCCTGAACATTCTTGTTTCTCCGTTTCTTCTCCATTAACCATTACAGGACAAGCCCTCATTATTGTCTCAATTTCTTCTGGAGGTGGCTTGTATTGCAACCCCACTCGATATAGTCCAAATTCTTCTTTGACACGTTCTACTTCTCTAGTTGTAGGCACATATCTGCTCAATCCTAATTCTCTTCTTACCATGTCTCCAATCAGAACTCCAAGTGCTTGTGCTGTCCCTCCCGCCGCTCTAATTGGACCACAGAAATCAATTGATAGGAACTCTGTCCCATCTGCATTGTTTAGGATTCTCACATCTCCTATTCCATCTAATGGTGCAACTAAAACAGCCTCTGTCAGAACTGCTAGACCTACTCTGAGACCACAATCTATGGATTTCTGCATATCTAATGTTTTTTCATTCATTTTTCTAGCAACATCTACAGCAATTTGTATAGATGCGCTTTCTCTGTCTGTTGTATTAAGCAAATGTCGTAAATCATCTTCAATTTTCATCCCATCTAGATAATCTTCAAGTAATTTCTCCGTTCTACTTGCTAGATCCGAAGCCCTAGGTATCTCAACTGTATTCTCAAAGTCTAATTTTTTAGATTTAGCTTCTTTAGCAATCTGATAAACTAATTCTGTACTTTGTGCCAAATCCTTCTCATATTCTGCCTGTTCTTTTTCGAGTCGAGAGACATCTATTATGAAATTTCGATTACTATTTCGCTCGATATACTTCACCCCCCCGCCACTCAATATCTTCTCAAGAATGCCGGCCGCCCAAGAACATTCACTGTAAACAATGTCAAATCATTAATTTTAATGTGACAACATTCATGCGATTCCCTACCACCGCAGACAAGAGGAAACAGCATGTCGACAAGTGTAAGTGATGCTAAATCTCGCCTAATCAAAAAAGTCAGAGAGTTAGCTTATCTCCATTCTCCTGATGATTTATTCACTCTAGCCAGTGGCAGGCTGAGCCCACATTTCTTTGATATGAAGCCCGTAATGATGGATCCTGAAAGTGCTCACCTTCTAGGTGTTCTTATTCATTCAGAAATTGAGAATCTCGAATCAATAGATGCAGTTGGAGGCCTGGAACTAGGTGCGGTTCCATTAACTGGAATAGTAATAGCAAAAGCACCAAAAAATTCGACTATTCGCGGGTTTATGGTTCGTAAAGAAGCTAAAGGTAGAGGTGGCAGAAAAACAGGTAACCCTCCCGGTATTGAGGGTTCAAGTCTGAAAAGCGGTGATCGTGTAATTTTATTAGAAGATGTAACTACAACTGGCGGA
>Ga0208764_10001637_pt1 | contig 14287 bp, 6 predicted proteins | sample ETNtaG_18_FD_185762 | JGI IMG/M metagenome (GOLD analysis project Ga0208764, IMG submission 185762) | Marine microbial and viral communities from oxygen minimum zone, Eastern Pacific Ocean - ETNP201302SV91 (SPAdes) (version 2) | ecosystem: Environmental > Aquatic > Marine > Oceanic ... | reverse complement strand
CATCGCTGAGATACAGAGTAAACCAGGGAAAATCACATCGCCGAGTCCCATTAGCATGGTTTCGTCCAAGTTTCTCTTGGGTGGAGCAGATCCCTCTTCAGGTCGAACCATTTGGCTACGCACTCGCCCATGTGCTGGTTTTTGCGGGGCCACTAACATGACGGGTAATTCCAAGTTGACCATTGTATCTGCCAATTCAAGCATATGCTTGCTTTTGTACACAGCCCAAGCATCATATGCTGCTGCAAGAACCATGAAGAGAATGATAATCCATGGAACAAACGACACACCAAGCATCGTTATGGTACCTGCTCCAACAAGAATTCCAACTGTATTGATGACATACCATTGAGGTTGAACAATCAATACGATTAACAGTGTAATTGCGAGTACGAGAGAGACAATGGTCGTTGAGGTATAATCGTAGGAGTGTGCGGTATAGCGCATAGAGGACCAAGCCCCATCCTGTTCGATCAATAGAATACCATCATCAAATTCAGTTTCATTGTTTTCCACGTTGTGTAAGGCCATTGGGATTCGTGAATCAGATCCTCCAATCTCAAGGCTGCGTGGCATTTCGACCAAATTGCCACCCATGAATATACGAACACTGTCCCCTTCAATAACCCAAAGATCATTGCTGCCACCCGAACAACAATCGGCGAGTAACACACCCCGAATACCCTCGGAAAGGTCCATTGAAACCCCTTCTTCGACAACACCATCATCACTGATTTCCCATCCAGTGATGTGCCCCTCAGATGTACTGAGGATTAACGAATCCTGTCCACTGGAATTCATGCCAGGTGCGGCACCAAATGTAGCCCCGGTGAATATTTCTTCACCGGAAAGTGACATGTTCCAAGTGGTCATTACAGGAGAGTTTTGAGGTGTCTGTCCTGAGGCATCAGTAGGATATTCTACCATTCCAGCCCATTGCCCAGAAACAATCAGGAAATGCTCTGTTCCAATTTCCTGGACAAAGATAATTTCCGAGCCATCAAATGGTGCGGGGAAAGTTCGTGCCCAATTGCCTGAAGGATTTCCTTCATTTTGACAGGCATTAAATCCATCACTGTCTTGATAATATCCAATTGGTTCAAACGAACGCCACATAATTGTCCAATCTTGAGCAACATCATCGACTCCATCACAAGTTTCCCAATCATCACTTGTCGGCTCCTGGCGTAAACCTAGATGGCAATTCTTGCCGTGATCATCTAGAACGCTGCCATCTTCAGCATCAAGGAGAACCCATTGAGTTCCATCACACATGACGATTCCATCGTTTGTCCTTGAGAGTTGAACTGAATTTTGTGTCGTTGCCCCTTCATGTTCTGGTGTCACATTATGACTCCAATACTCGATTTCACCAGCATTACCTACATATCTGAGAATTCCATTCCCTGAATATGGATCATCGACATAGAAGAAATTAGAACCACCTTCTTCAACGGTAACAATGTACGCTTCTGACGTATCTAATGATTCTTCAGAGAAGGGTGGAGCTTCTGGCACAAGTACCATTGCAACCAATGGGAAAAGTGCGTAGAGCATTGCAATCCATAGGACACCAAGAACACCCCAACGAATGAATTTCTGCATATTTTTTCTAGCAAGATAGATGATGAGGGCTGTAAATATGAAAATGAAAACAAGTTCCAATAGAATGAACCCTGCTTTGGTTGACCCTTCGGCCCCAAATGCTCGCAATTCATCATAATCGTAGAATGGTTGAATTTTCATTGCCAATAATATCGTGATAATGAACATCCCTGCCATCCCGAGCATTGAACCTGCTTGTCCTTTCAGTTCATCCAACAAGGACCGGGAACTCGGTTCTACAGAGGCAATTGCAGCCTCACCAGAACGCCGCTTTGCGGCGAATCCATCTCCCGACATGTCTCGGGCGACCCTCAAAGGCCATTTCAAGGCGACCGTCCACCGGAGGTACGGGGTGGACGTATGAACGATGATGTTTGGTCGTGGTTGGATTCGTTGAAAGCGTTTGGATACAACCCCTCTCTTGACAATACTGCGACCCTTCTAGGTCGGTTGGATATGCCTCAGCATTCATTTCCAGCAGTGCATGTAGCAGGGAGCAATGGGAAGGGGACCTGTTGTGCAATTCTTGCCAATGCGTTCACACTTTCAGGTAAGTGCACAGGTTTGTTCACTTCACCACATTTAATGTCTGTAAATGAGCGTATTCGAATTGATGGTTCACCCATCTCAGATATGCTGTTTGAAGATTGCTTGAAGCAAATAAAAGAGGCCAGTGCAATCAAGCCCTTGGTATCCCCTACTTTCTATGAGGCGACGTTCTTAGTGGCCATGCTCGCATTTCGGGATCAAGGTGTTGAGAGGGCTGTAGTTGAAACAGGATTGGGTGGCCGATGGGATGCCACACGTTTGGTTGATGCTGATTGTTGTATATTGACTGAAATATCTCTTGAGCATACCGAGATTCTTGGCGAAACACTCGCGGAAATTGCTGAGGAAAAGGCTGCAATTGTACGCCAAGGACGTCCTCTACTGGCAGCTTGGCCTTATGATAATTCAGTGCGTAAGGCAATTGAACGCACTGTAAAAAATCATGATACTGCTTGGTGGTGGAGAGGGGATCGAAGGCGTGCCTTCAAATTTTCAAATGCAGTAAAGCCATTTCGACCACTCTCTAGCAAGACATGGTATGATGGATGGATGCCTTACCAACAGGAGGCATACCAACTGGCGAGTATGGCCTTGTATATCATGGGGGAAAAAAAGGCATACAAAGAAATCGAAAGAGCTAGAACACACACAAATTGGCCAGGGAGAATGCAGTGGATTGATTTCGGAGCCCCAATGCTGCTAGATTGTGCTCATAATCCAAGTGGAATGGCTCGATCTTGTGATCAAATTCGCTTCCTCAAATCTAGAGATATGGCCCCTACGCCAGGTGTCATTGTGATTGGAACGACTACTCAGAAAGATTTGGCTATATTCCTTCAACCCCTTGTAGAACTTATCGTCGAAGCAAAAATTAACCATGTGTTTGTCACTCAGCCACCCGATGGAAGGAAGGTTGCTGTAGATTGTGAAGTCCTCGCAAGTGAACTCAGAGTACAAGGAACAGATGCTCAGATTACCGCCATCAAATCCATTGATTCCGCCCTATCTTCTGCTAAGAATCAAGCTGTTGAACTAGACAGTGACCTCCCTCAACCAATTCTTTGCATAGGCAGTATCTATCTGATTGGCGAAATTCTCAGAATCATCGATGAAAAAGGGGAAATGGATTTTCAAAATATTCTGATATCACCTAGTGGCGAAGATGGCATTGACCCGATTGCGTGAGAAGACTCAAACACTACGGCTCCTAGGATTGGAATGGTGAAGTCATGAGTGAGAAGTGGGACCAGCGTTTTCTCAAACTAGCTGAGCACATTTCTGGCTGGTCCAAGGACCCTTCAACAAAGGTTGGTTGTGTGGTCGTCGGAGAAGATCGTGAGATTCGAAGTACAGGATTCAATGGTTTTCCACGAGGTATTGCCGATGATATGGAACGCCTTTCTGATCGCGAACAGAAATATCCCCTCATTTGCCATGCCGAAGAGAACGCAATCATGCACGCAGCTCGAATTGGTTTGTCGTTGAAGGGTTGTACAGCCTATGTAACGTGGCCACCATGTACTCGATGTGCGCGTTCACTAATTCAGGCAGGTGTGATTGAAGTTGTCTATCCACAAGAGAGTGACGTTCCAGAACGTTGGATGGCTGACTTTGAAATGTCAACTCAAATGATGGGTGAAGCAGGCCTCATGATTCGGCAGGCTTGAGCAACAGTTCCAGTGATTCTTGAAGCGTATCTGAATCATCATCATTGATGATGACAATATCAGCTAGTTCAGCGGTGGCATCAAGCGCTTGCCCACTTTCATCAGCAGCCACGAGTTCCGCTTCTTCTTGCGAGACAAAAGTCTCCCAATCGGTTGGATCTCCAGTTCTTCCGCGGGATTGTAATCGAGCCCATCGTACTTCACGTGAAGCGCGCACCTCAATCAATCGGAAATCAGGTCTTTCTTGCAATGCTGCGACTTCAGCAGGTGTTCGAATTGAATCGATCACGAGTTTCTCAACCTCCATATTTGCATCACGTAGCATTTCTGCAAGAATGGCAGGGCCATGCGCAGCACGCAATTGCCTTCCACCAGCAATCAGATTGTCACGATTGATTTCTTTTCCTTTTGATTTCAGATGTGTTCGAATTGAATCTGAACAGGAGGTTGAAGCGTAGCCATTGTCAACCAACCAGTCTACAACAGTGGTCTTGCCCGAAGCATTCCGACCCGTTAAGCCAAACCACATCGGGGCTAGGTCTACCTCCACCGTCCATGAGGCTTCCTAACCCCAAAAGCGGCGAGTCCTCGCATACTGAACTTCAGCTTCATGGATTGCTTTGAGCAATGAATCACGTTCCGATTCAGGTGGATATGCCCGCAATATTCTCGTTGCAGTGTCTTCCCCTACCCCTCTTGCCATGAGACAAAGGATCGCATCAATACCTCGATTTTTGACCATCTCAGCATTCCGCATCATTCGATTTCGAACGTTGTCTTCGTCCGAAGCAATCCATTTGGCCAATTCGTCCCCCAAGCCTTCTCTTGCGACAGCGCGCATAGTCGCTTGACATATTGTACAGTTTTGATCAATACTAGGATATCTGGCAACTCGGAATCGAGAAGATGTTTTGCACCGCAAACAAATCATGACAACACGTTCATTCATTAGACGATTTTCAAGACGTCGTCGCACCTCAATATTGGACCAATCTGGTAATTGCATATCTCGTTCTGAACGTGGTGAAACCCCCAACGCCCCGGGTGATTGTTGAGCAACTTTTACGATTCCATCTTGTATTGCATGAAGTAAATCGGTAGTCGCCTCCACATCCATTCGTTCACTGAACAATTTATCCAAGGCTTCATCCATCAATGGCGTACCCTTGTATCTCTGCGCGATTCCATGTAAATTCACCTTTCGAGGGTCGACTCCAGAACGCAAAACACCCATGACCTTGCAAACTTGAACCAGTCTCCAACGCAGTTGTCTTCCGTTAGGAACAGTTACACGTAGAATTGTCGATAGAGTTTCGGGTTTGGTTTCAGTCAACCACTTTACAACATGTGTTGCCCGGAGGCCGGGTACCTGCAAACTGATTCTGTAAGGGTCCACCAATACTCTCCCCATTTGCCCTTCAATGGTTGAAGCCATTGCTTGTAAAAAGTGAGCCAATGTTTCGTTGATTCGACTTCCGTGGCATGAATGTACGATGATAGCATCCCGACGAGTTTCCACATCAAGAGTTCGTTCATCTGGTAGACTGCTGGAAGCATCAACATGCTCAACGATTTTATTCATCAATTTTGATAATGCATCTGGAGCCAATGGGTAGTCTCCAATTTCGCATGATACGGGAGCACCTCCAATTAGATCCAGTCGCACTCCTTGTTCCATCTCCTCATTCTCTTCACCCGTGGCCAATTCGCGAATGACTCTTCGTAATGCTCCAACTTCACGAGCAATTTGAGCGGGTACAGGTGGGAGTTCGCCACTCCATACGGGTGCTGTGCCCCCTGAACCCACAGGAGCAACCAACAATTCTGTTTTCTCGGGATTTGCTTCGACAATTTCCCAGGTGCGCCCTACGATTACGAAACGTCTAGGAGCTCCATCAGTTTCTTCTCCTGAATTATTCAATGACAGAACAAATGCCTCATCCACAGATCCAATTGCCCGTCGTGAAACAACATCACGTACGGTATATCTCTGAGCGTCTGGAATCATCGAGAGGTGTTCCAACATATACGAACGTGTTCTGGCACCTGCTGATGTCCATCCATCTTTGAGGTGCTTAGGCACTAACGTCCTCATTTTTTTGCGCCATTTTTCCAATTTCTCAATTGGCAGGCCTTCGATATCATCTTTTGAAGGTCGTTCAGGTGGGAGTTTTGTTCCCTCTGCAAGTTTCCTCCATAACGAAGGGGCCCATTGTAATGGGTCTGATGATTCTGGATTTTCAACCAATTTCAAGAGCCATCGATCATCGAGAATGCGTGCCATTTCTCGTGTATCATTATCCGTCCATTCATTGAAAATCGATGTTCTCTGGAAAATTGTAGTTGTAGCAGCCAGTGGGACAATGCCTTCGCAGAGTGTCATCATCACCATTTGGTTGGCTGCGACAACCCTTGGCATCCTTCGCCATTGGACACCTTCAATTTCGCCTGCAATAGCCCTTCGAGCAATTACAGCAGCCTCAGCGATATCATCAATCTCCCATGCAATCAAGTCACCTCTTCCAGTCCCTCCAAGAATATGTTCAGCTCTTCCGAGGCGCTGTAGGAGTCGATCCACAGCACGTGGGGATTGAATTTGGTGAACATGTCGAATGGCCCCAACATCAATTCCCAGTTCCAAACTGCTCGTGCATACCAACGCGTGCAATTCACCCAGTTGCAATCGGTTTTCCATTTCAGTTCTCAAATCCGTTGAAAGAGATCCGTGATGTATACCGATTTCCAAAGTCTCATCGAAGGTTGCCAGTCTATTGGCCACCGTTTCAGCAGCATTCCGACTGTTGACAAATACGAGGGAGGGCGCATCAGCCTTGAGTCGCCCGGCGAGCATGCGTAAACTCGCCATTGCTTGTGGTGAGGTATTGTGTTCCAATGCGATTGCTTCATCTGCATCATCCGGTTGAGAACAAGTAATCCTGACTTCTGTATTACGGGGGGCATCTGCAAGAATTGCTTCCCCATGTTCAGGCGAGAGCCATCGTGCAACTTCAGAAGGGTTTCCGATTGTTGCAGATAGTCCAATTCTTTGGATGACTCTCTTTGCCATCTCCTCGATTCTTGTCATTCCAACAAGAAGTTGGGACCCTCTTTCGGAGGATGCCACTTCATGCACTTCGTCGACAATAATTGCCCGAACATTTTGCAAGTGACTTCTGAGTCGTTTACCAGTCAGCATGATTTGCAATGTTTCAGGAGTTGTCACCAGGAGGTGCGGTGGTTTTCGAGATTGGCGATTTCGTTCTGATTGGGACGTATCTCCATGTCGTAGCCCTACTTCCAAATCGACAACAGAAGCCAATCCACCCAAGCGCCGATCAATATCGCGATTGAGAGCCCGTAAGGGTGTGACATACAGAATTGACATCCGCCCCCAGTCTTGGGAATAACAAGCGGAGAGAATGGGCAGAACAGCAGCTTCAGTTTTACCCGATCCTGTTGGTGCAACAAGTACACGGTCGTGCCCCGAAAGAAGTGATTCTATCGCCTCTACTTGAATTGGAGTAGGTGTCCAACTTTGGGAGTTCAAATGTGCCCTAAGTGGTTCACAAAGGCCATCGTAAACTGACATACCCCTCTCCCCGTAAGGAGAGGGCGGGTTAGCGTCCATCTTCAATGCGCCGAATCATGGTAGGGATTATTCCCAACCATCATCATCGTCATCATCTTCCCATTCGTCCTCTTCTTCATCTTCGTACAAGAGTTCATCATCATAGAGACTGGTTGAACCAGAGAGTGAGGTTTTCCATGTGATTGTGGCGATGACTGGAATCAGAATAAAAGCAAAAATGACACCAATCACTGTAAGTGGATTTTGCCTCCAACTATCGATCCATCCAAGGCCCCAGGAATATTCAACTGAGACTCCGGCAGACATCGAATTTCCTTCTTCATCAACTTCAATAATTTCATTTTCGGAGTCAACAATAACGGTGATTCTGTCAATACCTTTAGTTGCTGTCCAAGTACTGGTAATTCGATGCTCGCCACCACTAGGTAATCCTGTAATTCTTACAGTGTCAATCACCTTTTCATCGGTGACAAATTGGACAGAGAATGATGATTCGGTCACACCACCAGTATTGGCAATAATTGTAGTGATTTCGATTTCCGTTCCTTCGCTAAGAATATCCTGTTCCAATGTTACACTCTTGACGATAAGTTCAGCAACAGTTGCCCCAAGGCGAACCCATGCAAGATTTTGATCAGAATCTAAATCCTCTCGCTCACGTACCGGATCACTTTCAGTGTTCGCAGCCATAGGAAATTCATTTCCAGCTGCATCGTGACCTGTTACCCAGAATCCAATTTTGTAACCACTTCGGGGTGTGACAAGGCCATTACTGGTCAAGTCAACTTCTCCAATCCATTCTAGGTGCGTTTCATTCAATTGCATTGCGAGAGGTGAGATGCCAGCAGCAATTGTTCTAGCATCATCACGCATTACCCAATTGACCCACTGGGGTGATTGACTGAATGCAGCACATCTGTCATCATCATCAACCAATACACATTCCTCCCAGCCAGAAAATCGGACGGGGAGTGAAGTCAAATCAGATGATGCGGAAATATCGATGACATTGACAGGAGCCAATCTATGATGAATTCGCGGAGGTGTGTGATCGACTTGTAGTTGCAATGTGGTTGCGACGGTATCGCGCGTCATATCCTCGCCGCGACCTGGCACATTTCGAACTCCAGTGAGGAATGTTCGAGTTTCAGCACTTTGCAAGGTTGTTGCAGCAGTGAGAGGCACTTCTATACTGAAAGCCCCATCATCAGTCAAACTACCATCTGACCAATATTGTACACCGTCGAACACCTCAACAGTGATGCCGAGGTCATTTGGAGCAGGTACGCCACTGCTCTCATACACCACCCGTCCAGACCATCGTAGTCTGTCATCAGGTCGAACAGGTGTGGCGTCGTCAAGAGGCCCAGTTCGAGGTTCTGCCACATCCTCTACAATGTATGTAGCCGCGTCTAGAACCAAATCATTCTCGACGCTGAATGTATGTTCAATAAATTCGATTCGAGTGGGTGAGGTTGAACCTAGTTCTTTGAATTCAAGAGCAAGGTCAGAGATATCTTCATCCGGCCAATCCCAGGAGAATTGGAAATCAAATGTTGTTTGAATCCACGGTAGACCCGTATCGTTAGTTGTAACCACAGCTGAACTACTCGGCTGCAAAGTGATGTATTCGCTTTCTGATGACCAAATATCAGTTCTGCCGTTGTAAGAAATTCGTTGTTGGTCACGTTCAGGATCAGGGCCTTCAAAGTCGAAAATCAATGCGATGTATTCGAAATCGATAATGCCGTTTGCATCCACAAGACCTACTGAAATCGATTGATCAGTTCCGCTGTAAACATCCGCTCCATCATCATGATCTTGCCAAACCAAGCCGGTGAATACAGATGCCATGTCTTGCCGGGTTCGATACGTAGACAAATCATAGGAAAATCCGGGGCCATCGGTTCCGGTGATGAGATTGCCAGCAGGGTCATGGCCAGATACGAAATATGAAACTCTTGCCATATTCGGATTTCGAGAATCATCAATCATTCCGAAGAATATCTTTTCTTCAGCCACGGTTGAATTGGTCATTGTCTGTGTTGCATATTCCTCTTCATCGGGCAATCCATTTCGATTCGTGTCATGATCTGCTTCAACCCAATAATTGAGCGTGAGGGAATCAGGTTGCCCTACAGAATCAACGATGGTAACAGCAACTTGTTGTTCGGGAGAACTTGCTTCATAATCACCATCAGCGGGCCAAGAATTGGTAATTTCTGGAGATGAACCATCGATTCTTAAAGTACGCTGCCATGATTCATTAATCGGCATCACCTTGGTTGGATCCCGTACATTGTAAGCTTGAACTTCAAAGGTCACACCTTCTGGAATATCCATGTCAGGTACGGCAATAGAGATGAAAAATGTCCCATTTGGATTTGAATTGTCTTTCCAACTGGCCGAGACAAAATCACCTTGACTGTCCTTGCGTGCAACACGAACGTCGAATACTGAATTAAGTGGGGCGTCCTGTGTGCCTTCAAACCAAACTTGACCTTGGAAGTGAATCATTTCACCAGCGACAACCCAATCGCCATTTTGCACATCATCATTGACAACATCACCTTCGACATCGTGGACTGTAAACCATCCCAGTCCGTATGACTGATTGACGACAATATTTGCACTTGTACCAATCGTCGAAAGGGTAGTTGGTGAAAATCCATTATCATCAGTACAACTGATTCGCCAGCCGACGTTATTTTGCTCAGGGAAGTCATCTGTGACTCTAAACATCCAGTGAATCTCAAAGATGCCATTGGATAAATTTGTCCAAGTACCACCTTGATCTGGAATAATCCAGTCTTCGGGGTCATCATCAACAAGGGTGCCATCTTCAGACCAGGAAAGTTTGGGCGCATCACTATTTGGAGTTGCAAGGAATGTCAATTCAGCATTGGTAATACTCAGGGCATTGTCTCCAATCACATGCCGAGTAACAATTTCGTAAGATTCTCCACGTTCGTGCAGGACCATACTTTCATCGTAATTGATGTCTAGATTCACCGTCACCATAGTATATTCAATTCGCATTGATTTGATTTCGACTTTACCTTGAGACGCTGAATGAATTTTCACACCAACAACTTCCGTTCCCGAACCTAATTGTGGTACGATACAATTGAAGGCAGATAGCAAATCATTGCCGCTCGAAGACTGCGCAGTAGTTCGACCTAAGAGCGTACCATCGTATTCCCATTCATATTCAGGGATGGTACAACCAATCGGTGTGGTAGAATCTGTATCATAAATATCAATCTTGATATCTTGCGGTGCATTCTCATAGATCGCAATATTGAGGTCATACAAGGTCGGAGTATACTGATTGGAAGTACCTGCATCCATATCGATACAAATTGAAAGATAGGACATCGACAATTGTGAGAATGAAATAACTGAACCAGAACTCGGGATATTCACTCTATTTCCACTGGTGCAAGATGAACTAGTTCTGAAATAAATATCTAGGGAACTTCCACCAGGGGTCGATGCGTTCCACCAAACGGTTGCAGCATCAGGGGTAGAAGTCGTTGAATATCGATAAGCCCTCAATTGGCCACTGGATGCATAGGTGGCGGCATAGGTTAGCCCCACCGTATCCAAGAGTGGTGCTGCAGAAGCAGTTCCATTGAGCCATGCGCGCCAACCCAAACTGTTTCCTGCATTCGTGAATGTGATAGTTTGACCTGCACTGTTAGCCCGCTTCCAAGTGGTGCCTCCATCATTGGTTACTTCGAAATCGACTGAGGTACCCGTTGGTTCCCATGTGATTGCAACTCCGATTGAAAGTTCGCTAATAGAACGAGCAAGGGTCTGCATGCTCGATGTAATCGTTGCACTGTTCGCTGTCGGAGTCCCCATCCAATCAGATGAACCTTGGCCCCGCATCGTAATTTTGCGCATGGTCGTGGCACTAGGGCAATAGGATGTTACTGATGCATACATACAGGTTGTCGCCAATTCACCATCGATATTTTCGATCCCCATGGTTGCGTAAGAACTGGGGAATTCGCCTTGTAATTCTGGCCAATTTGAGCGTTGGTGATAGACGTTCATCCATGATACACGATCTGCATCACAATAGTAGGTGTATGCGTAATAGTAACAGTACACATTCACTGAAATTCTCGGCATTTGAACATCCAACCCAGCAGGTCTAGCGTAGGAGTTGAGATTCGTTTGACTTCCAGAGGGGGAGATGACTCCCAGACTCCAAGTTTGTAGAGCGATATTTGGTTGACTTCGACTCACTTCCCACAAATCGATACTATATTGATTGGTCAAACGAACCCGTTGTACGACGTACATTTTGTTGGTATCCGGGTCAATGGAAACACCCCCTACTTCGAGGACAGTCCACGACCTCTCACACTTGTATATCAGCGAACTTCCAGAGTGAGTCACCGACCACTTCGTAATCGCAGCGTAGGATGTACTTGTGTAGAAAGAAGTCATCCAAACGGTTCCATCACCATCACTGGTTGCATCTGTGATGTAGTATACGTTGTTAGAAGAACAATTGTTGTATTGGATGCTTGCGGTTCCTATCAATGCACCAGTGGTTGCGTTGTATCGAAACATTGCACTCAACCCATAACCACCGTAGGGACCAAGGGACATATATTTCACAACATGAATCTCATCACCTTGCTTGACGACTGGCCCCATGTTTTGCCAAGTTCCACCGGAGAGACTCATTGTACTGGTATCACCCATTCCGTTGTAACCTGCTTCTGCGGTTGAGAAGTATTGCCCCGTTGTGTTCATGCTACCACCGGTAGATGATGCAACCTGGTTCGTATTGCTCATTGACCAATATGTGGTATCTTCAGTTGGCCGCAATTCCAATTGGTCATTGTCAACCTTGACATTCTGTCGATATCCATAGTTCCACCCATTCTGATTGATTGACCAGCCCCACTGACTTGATCCGGTTGTTCCTTGTCCACCAAAGTCGGCATTGCTTGTTCTGTTGAACCAGCTTTGTGTTGATGATGATCCTTCAAGTTCGAATTCAACATCACTCACTTCTGCACCATATGGTAGTGTTACACCCTGTGTGGTTGCATCACCGGCTTGGCTGAAAACATGTGTGAAAGTAGAGGAACCATCTGAAAATTGAGTTTCAGTGACTGCGGATGCAAAAGGCAGTGCAGTGGAAAAGAGTAAGATTGCAAGAATAGAGATGGCAATTTTTCGCATTTGAGTTCGCCCTTCCGCCTTGTCGGCTATGCCGACATTTGGGGCCTTCTGTTTTCAATCTATTCCGAGCCTGTCAGTGTCCGTTTGAGGCCAACACTCAACAGTAGCAAGAGTCTCGGCGGGTCAAGCCAGAGGGGAACTTGGCCGAGAGTTGGTAATGTTGAGTGGAATGTTAGGTCCTATGAAACGTTGGTGGGGAAGTCAACGTGACCGTCATTTATTCATTTTAGGAACCGTTTCCTTCATCTCTGCAAGCATTGTTTTGTGGTCTATCGTATTCTTCTTCTTCCTAGGGGGTGCACAGGATTCCGATTTGGCCCACCTTAGAAATTGGACTTGGGCCGGTTTATTTGTTGGTTTTATCGTACTGATTTTTGTCGGCCCAGAATTTCTTCATTATCAAGGGAAATGGAGTTTCTTGATGGAAACATTGCGTTCGACATCACGTCCAGAATTAGGGCGTCAACGCAAGGAGGCCGAAGAGGCCGCAACTTTACTTGGATCTGTATGGACTGCCCGATTGAAATCACATTATGTTGAGCATGGTCTAGTCAAGGGAAAGCCCTCAAGAATGGAAGGTGAAGGACGTGTGCCAGAGGATTTCATAATCAATTGGTGGCGCACCGAAGATTCGCGACTATCTCGATTAATCGATGCCAACATCTTCAGAGAGCGATGGTTGAACCGTTCACTGGGTTCAGTTGGATTTGTTGTCACAGTTCTACAACTTTGCAATATGTCATTTGGAATCGTCCGTAATGCATCCTTGGAGCGTGTGAACACCCTCATTATCTGGGATTGGTTGAATGGGGAAAGAATTGATTCGGCTCCAGCTCCTTATTTCGATGACATTTCTGGATGGGTTCTTTTATTGATTTCCATGTTTTTACTATGGTTTTCATTCCCAGCTTCTGGAGAAAGACCAGAACACAAAGTTACTGAGATGGATGAAGAGGAGTGAAGCCGATGGGCGAGGCTTGGTCCTGGATACGTGAGGCTGTGCTAGCCGGAGGTCTGATTGCTACCCTGATCACAGTTCTCGTGTTGATGACTGGCTCTTGGCCACCGATGGTTGTAATTGAATCCAATTCTATGCAACATGACGCAAATGGCGAGGTCGGTTCAATCGATGCAGGGGATCTAGTTCTCGTGATGTCAGATGATCGGAAAAATATCATCACTTTTGCTGAAGCAACAGAAAATGGTGGTGCTTACGAAGGCTATGAGAATCATGGGATGCCGGGTGATGTTATCATCTATCAGAAAAATGGTGGAACGGATACACCCGTGATTCATAGAGCCCTTCTCGAGGTTATCGCCAATGTTTCAGGGGGATGGGATGTACCTGGGACAACACTCAGAAACGTGGATACCATCACTTGGACATTTGACATATTATGCCCTTATCATGGAGGGGATTACAATCTCAAAGTCGAGGATTGGGATCCTGTTCACGAAGGTTATCTGACCAAGGGTGACAACAACGATTGCATGATTGACCAACCTGCAGCGAATACACAGAGTCAGGGTTCCGGTCTTTCTGCGACAAATCCAGATGGAAGCGTGGGCCCCGTTCAGACCGTCAAGGAAGAGTGGGTTGTTGGTGTAGCAGGGGCCGAAATTCCGTGGGTTGGTGCCATCAAATTGGGCTTGTCAAACAACAGTGATT
>Ga0208764_10001636_pt1 | contig 14296 bp, 8 predicted proteins | sample ETNtaG_18_FD_185762 | JGI IMG/M metagenome (GOLD analysis project Ga0208764, IMG submission 185762) | Marine microbial and viral communities from oxygen minimum zone, Eastern Pacific Ocean - ETNP201302SV91 (SPAdes) (version 2) | ecosystem: Environmental > Aquatic > Marine > Oceanic ... | reverse complement strand
AGAATTCTTAATCGCCAAGAATTGCTCTAGCCGCTCAGTCTTTGAAGTGAGCTTGAGGTGCTGTAAGTGAGATGAATGGGTGAAATATTGTTGCGCAAAGTAAGAGAAATTCACGGCTATTAAATTAGCAAACGCTTCGATATGTGCTTGGTAATGCAAAATCTGTGATTTTAATATGTCGGGGCAGGCAACAACCCTTGTATGATTGAAAAGTGTTTTGGAGTCTTTGTCAGATATACAAATACTTTGATATCGCAAAAGCGCTAAGTCTAGGCTTGGTAAGGGGTTATATACGGCGCGATAGCCTGTGCCGCTCTTGAGCATGATAATGGTATAAAGCGTGTAGGCATTGTGATAATTAACGAGCCCTTCCAAAGTAGATGACACCGCAAAAGGTTTATTTGAAAGGAGTATTGAAGCCTTTTCACTTATCCATGTTGATAGCGCATCGGCTTTTGGTGTAAACGCAGAGCCAACACCTCGTTCCATTTTTAATTCGCTGCTAATAGTTGGCGTTAAAGAATCACTATTTTCAGCTTGTTGATGAGCAGCCTCAGTGAATAATGCATTCCATAGCGCGTGAAGTTCATCATTGATTTCGGTTTCTGTGTAGTAGGCATAGTGCTTTGCCGAACGACTTTGATAGCGTGTTTTTTCTGCGAGTATGTCGAGTAAGACAGGGTCGTAACTTTCATGTGCTGAAACCCAATTTATTAAATGGTGCTCAATCCTGGTAAGACTTATTTGAATACTGAATTTTCGATTCAGATCTTTCAAATAGCGTTGGATTGCATCCTGCCATTCGACAGGTTTCTTTTGTTGTATAGGCTCAATAAACGTATCAGAAAAGTAGGGTGATACGTGCGTAACTAAGTGTTCGGGCAGCGTGATAGAAATAACGCTCGAAACAGGCAGCAATAATTCATTATTGACAGGGGACAACGTTGTAGGTTCTGGTGCAACATTCAATAAAATATCATTACCATCAAAATGAAAGCCGACTTCTTTTTGTGTCGACGCTTGTTTGATGCTGAGAACCGATTGTAAGTCTCGCGCTGTTATTAACATTATCAGTAATACCGCTCTGGTTAGCTTTTTATCGATTCCCCCGATAGCGCCGGTTGACGTGTTTGTTAATGAACGCATTAAGAGTTTTAGTTCATGAGGTTGCAGAATAGTGCGGCAGTTAGGAAGTAGGTTGTGACAGCGTCTAATGTCTATATTAACTTTCTTTGTATTGAACCAGTGAAGAGCACTATCTTTTACAATTGATGTTGATGCCTGCTCATATGGCTGGAGTAGTGGAGGAGGCGACGACGATTTGATGATTGTAACGTCGGGTAAATCCTCGCTTTTTGTTACACCCGCTTCTTCGTAGATACGTGGTAGCTTTTGCGTATTTAGCGATGGCGTCATTAAGTCATCGGAACCTGTTATTCGCTCGTATCTTTTTCTTGAGTAGTGACCACGTATTTGTTTGGCTGTTTTTCTGGCATGGCTTCCTCTTGTAACCCAGTTTAACCTGTAAAAATGTTCAAGTTGATAGAGGTAGCCTAACTGAGCTCGGGGCAGATAATTATCGTCATCGTCACTCTTTAAACGCTCCTTCATGGCAAAAATGTTATTTACAGTTCTATCGAGACTGCTCTCCCGGAAGCATTCATCTCTGGTTGACTCATCGGTATATAACATCCTGAACGCACGGACTGACTCTTCAGCTCTATTTTGGCCTACAATTTTAGTTTCGTTGTTTAAGTAGTGCTCTAGAAATAGAAGAAGCGCTGCTGCAGCGTGGGAGGTTCTATTATCACTGAAAATAAATAGCAGAGAATAAATTGGTCGTTCACTCTTCCATCCCCGACCGTGCGACTCTTTCCAAAACGCTGAAGAGTTTTTATGTTGATAAGAGTGAATGATTAATAATGAAGCCTTTAATGAATTATGGTCTATGCCAAACAAAGTCGTCACGCGAGAAGGGTAAAGAGAGAATAGATATTCGACAGTGGCTATCGCTTTGCGCAACCCTCTTAAATCAGACGGGCAATCAATCATTTCAAGCAACTTCGCCATTGTGTTCAATTGCTCTTCATCAATGAGATTAAAAATATCAGAAAGTGTCTGTTCAGATAAATCTGCCATGTTCTTAATTAACGCCTAAACAGTTCAGTTTTGCTAATTGATAAATGGCTCGCTAATTTTTCTGCGGTATCTATATGTGGGAATAGTGCGCTCCACTCAGCAGATTGAAACAGACTTTTTTTGCCTTCGTCTTTAGAAAACCATGCTCGAAGATAAAATCCGATTTTCTTAGCATCGCTAATAAAACACTTTGATAGTAAATCGTTGGTGAGTGAAAAAAGGGCGATAGCTTTCTTAACTGACTCGTTAGGTTTTTTTTCTAGAATGAACACAGGGATCTTGGCATCTTCTTTTAACCGAAGTTTAGCTTGAGCGTGGTGCAATGAGGCGAGTGTAAAGGTACCAGTTAGCGCGCGATAATTTTTTCTGAAGCGGTAACAAATTATAGGTGATTGCAACGCGAGCAGATTATAAAGCGTTGCATCTTTGTCGTGACTGTCGGATGTCGTTCGTATACCTGCAACAGGATTGGCTGAAGCGAAAAGCGAATGGATGACGTCATCAAAAACGATTTCAGAAATTAAAATTTTTCTGAAATCTAAGCCTTCCAAAATTTTTTCGTTGAACTTCCCCAATTCAGTGTCCATTCCGTGGTCCTCATTTGTGTCAAATTTGCGCGACTTTTGTGCAAGTTTTGCGTGATTTTGTGATCAAAGTTGAGCTAGTTTTGTGACAATTCTGCGTCAATTTTGCACCGAAAATGTATACTTAGATTGAGTGCTTTTCGACGTTTTTTCTGCGACCTAAATTCCATGAGAAGAGTTCTCTTTGTGCGCATATAGCCGGTATTCGAGTACCAAAGTTCTCGTCGTATAACGAAATTTCGATGATTTTTTATGCGTTTTAAGTACTTTTAGATTGTGGCTAATTTGTGACCAAAAGCAAGTGAAAAGTAGTCTAAATAGATTGCGGTAAAGGTCTTTTACTTGATTTTGTTGGGAATTATGTGATAGAGAGGTGTCTCACCCACCTGATTCATGTCTTGACATGGTAGAGGTCCCCTGTTCGAATCAGGGTAGACGCACCATCTTACGATTTAATTTCATCTTTTATTTACCCAAGTTCTGCGCAACACGCACTGTTACCCTTTTCTTTATTTAGCGATATTCACGAGCAATTTAACTTTTTAATGTCGGGTGGTCTGTATGATTTGGACTACACTAAAAGAATGGTGGCCGTTTTTATATTTTTGCTATTTAACAATTTAGCACTCGCGGGAGTACGATGAGCTTACAGAAATACCAAGAGCCCCCGTTATTTGAACAGCATGGTTCGGCTGAAAGGCGGTTCCTTCAGCTTATTAGTGCCTTGCCAAAGGTATCGGTGCAAGGTTATGACAAGCACCGAAAAGTTATCTACTGGAATAAATCAAGTGAAGACATGTATGGCTTTCGTGAGTGCGAAGCACTAGGTCAAAAACTTGAAGATCTCATCATTCCCTCGTTCATGAAAAGTGAAGTGATAAAGCTACATCAGCGATGGATAGATTACGGTGAGGCAATTCCTTCAGACGAACTCGTGCTTGAGAAGAAAAGTGGCGAGCCTATCCATGTTTTCTCATCTCACGTTATGCTGAAAGAAGGCACAGATTCACCCGAAATGTATTGTGTGGATATTGACCTGAGTGAGCAGCACAACATCCGGCATGAACTTGAGCGAATGGCATCCACAGATTTGTTAACCGAGTTGCCTAATCGACGCCTGTTAGAGCAGTTTTTGACGTCGTCCATCGAGGATGCATCGCGCAATGAGTCTGGCTTCGCTTTGTTTTTCATTGACTTAGATATGTTTAAAGAAGTTAATGACACGCTTGGGCATACCTGGGGCGATGAATTACTGCGCTCTGTTTCTAAGCGGCTGTCAGATTGTCTAAGCGAACAAGGCTTACTGGCTCGGTTTGGTGGAGACGAATTTGTTTTTGTCGCCACACAAGTGACTTCTGAAAATGAAAGTGCTGACATTGCTAAGAAACTTACTGAGTGTTTCAAGCAGAGCTTCGCGCTTAGCACTGAAAACGTGCATATCACTTCAAGTATCGGTATTAGTATGTACCCTAAAGACGGAAGTGAGATTGATGATCTTTTGAAAAATGCAGACGTCGCAATGTATCAGGCGAAAGCTGAAGGCCGAAACCGTTTTCATTTTTTCACCCACGCTTTAAGTCAGAAAGTTCGACAACAGCGAAGTATCGCAGCCTATCTGCATGAGTCTTTGGTTAACGATGAGTTTGAACTCTTGTATCAACCTCAAATCGATTTGCTCACTGGAAAAGTGGCATCGTGTGAAGCGCTGTTAAGGTGGCGCCCTAAAGATGAGGAAAGGGCTGTTCCACCCAATATCTTCATCCCGATCGCTGAGCGCAGTGAGTTAATTGTTCACATCGGAAATTGGGTGTTAGAAAAGGCGTGCAAACAGGCACAGCTATGGAAAGAGCAAGGCATTGATATTCGCGTTGATATCAATGTTTCAGGAAAAGAGTTAGAGCAGAATGCTTACTTCGAACGCTTAAGGGAGTGTCGAGAGCGGCACGGTTTACTGCCTAAAGATATTGGGTTAGAGCTTACTGAGAATGTACTCATTAAGTCTGACAATACGATTTTAGAGAATTTGAGAGCGCAACGCGACCAGGGCGTTGAAATATCGATTGATGACTTTGGTACGGGTTATTCTTCGCTTAGTTATTTAAAACAGTTTCCCGTTAGCCACTTAAAAATAGATCGTTCATTTTTAAGAGGTGCACCGGAAAATGCTTACGATAGCGCGCTAATGGAGGCTATCGTGAATGTTGGTCACAAACTCGATTTAAACATTGTTGTTGAAGGCGTGGAAACTCAAAATCAATCGAACTACTGTAAGTCTCTTAACGTTGAATATGTGCAAGGCTTTCTGTATTCAAAACCCATTAGCTCTGACGCCATTATAAAGCTGCTTAACGAACAGTAAATGCGGTTAAAAGGAGGTGTATATGAAAGAGATTTTCACAACACCGCCTTAAACGTTTCATTAAATCGACGCACAATTAAGTCGTATAAAGCGCGAGGTCTCACATAAAGCGTCAATACTTATTCTGACGTTCAGTGCCTCAGACCAGCGAGCTTACACTTAGTACATTGTCCAAAGTGAGGGTTTAGAAAAGTAATAGCCTTGTTGGTGTTCAACGTCTAGTTTGCTCAGTGCAACAGACTCAGCCTCGTTTTCTACCATTTCCGCAATAACATGGATATTAAGGCCTTTCGCAATATTGATAAGGCTAGAGACAAATAACTGATTATCTTTGTTGGTATGAATTCCCTGGGTTAGCCGTCCCGAAAGCTTAACGAATTGAGGCTGAATTGCCCTTAAACCCGCAAGCGAGGCAAAGTTATCGCCAAAGTGCTCTATGGTAATTCTACAGCCCAGCTGTATGAGTTGACGGCAAAAGTTCTCAGCTACTTCTCGATGGTGAATAAGCGCTGCATCTTCGACTTCAAAAATAAGTCTTGGGCATAGCGTTTCCCGGGTTCGAAGCTCTTCAATTAACCATTTTCTAAACTCGCCGTTGGCAATTGAGGCGTTACTAATATTTATAGCAACCTGATGAGACGTTACCGTTAGTTTTTTAAACACGATGCCTGCTACCAACTTATCGACTTGAGGAATAAGGTCCAATCGCTCTGATGCGGGGATAAGTTGCGCCATGGGTATAACATCATTGGTGTCTTTGTCTTTAAATCGAGCAAACGTTTCGTAATATGCTGGTGCGTTTCGCTCTACATTCATCACGGGTTGAATGAGAATATCGGCATATTGCTGCGACACGATGTAATTGAGGCGCTCACGCCATTTTGTATTGCTATGAACCTGAGACACTTCTGAAGAAAACTGCCATCCTTTTTGCGTTTTCATTGCCGCCATCAACGCACTGTCAGCACTTTCCATTATCTGCTGTAACGACATTTGGCTAGAAAAACGTGTTACGCCCATCCACGTTGCTTTGCTTCCATCTCGAAGTGGTGTGGCGTTTGCAAACTGCTTCGACATATTTTCTAACATCAAATCCCGTTCGTCCCGCCCCATAATTTCACTTATCAAGGCGAAATCTCCGCCTGATAACCGAAATACAAAGCCACTTTTGCAATTGTGCTTCGCCTCATGCACAAGAAAGTCCGCGATAGATTTTACATAATTGTCACCAGCCAACATGCCCAACTTAGTATTAATAGTGGTAAGTTGAGCGAGCCTGATGAGAATAAGCTCTTTTTCCTGGAAATTAGACGTGTCAGACAACAGCGCGCGAGTGTGTCGCTCGAATGCACTGCGGTTCGACAACTTCGTCAATGTATCTTTATTGGCTTCTGTTTTGAATCGCTCAGATTGCTGAGCAATGTCATTAAATTTTGATGCTAACGACGTGGTTAGGGTGTTCACTGTGCTGGTAAGTTGGCGGTAATCTGTTGTAAACGCATTTACTTGCGAGGGGGTGAAGTCGTGGCTATTGATCTCATTAAGCTTCTTAATGGTGTTGGCAATGGGGCGCCTAGCAAATTTGGTTACCGTGACGATATATAGCGCGAGGGCGAAAAATAGCCCACAAAAGATAACAGCATTTTTGATGAGAATAGCGGTGATTTCAGTGTAAATATAAGACGTGTCTGACGTAACTAACAAATAACCATCATTATTTGAAAAAGGAATTTTCTTGTTGACGGCAGGCGCGGAGTCCAGCTGTAAGTACCAATTAGGAACAATAATGTTAGGCGAGCGCTCGTACTTCGCAAACACATTTCCTTCGACATCAATGACTTTTGCTGCAGATAAAAACGGCTGCAATACCATTTGACGAAGCATGGCATCAATCACTGATTGCTTCGACTGAGACGACAAGGCAGAGGTTTGTAAGACGGTTGTTTCGTAACGCAGCCGTGCTTCTTCAGCTTCTTGCTCGATTGACACTGAAGTGCGAGATTTTATTTCGCTTAGCTCAATACTCGACAACACCGTAAATGCTAAAAGCATAAGGGCAAAAACGCCCAAATTAATTTGACTAGACAGCTTCATTGCTAGCAGTTAGCTCCTTTAACTGAGAAATTTATTATTCGCCTCAACCAAATCGAGTGCTATCACTTTGATTGAGGCTTTTGTTATACCCGCCAATAGTGCCTAAGCGGCGAATAATAAATGTACTGCAAAACATAGAGTTAAGCGAGCAATTAAAAGCCCAGAATAATGAAGCAAGCGCTGCTTATTAGCTACTCACCTTTCGTCTAACCACCAGGTTTTGTTCGGAGCTTCGCCTGCCCCCTTAACTGGAACAACTTCGCCAAAGATAGGAATACTGGTGGGAACACCCTTAGCACCAGCAAGGTCTGTGATTTTTATTAAAGGCTCATTCCAATTATGTAGTGCTAAATCAAAGGTACTGTTGTGCACGGGCATCATGACACTCGCTTGAATATCAATATGGGCTTGCAAGCTCTCTTCAGGCAGCATGTGAATGTCAGACCATAGCTCGTTGTACGCGCCGGTTTCAATCATCGATAAATCAAACGGACCGTACTTTTCACCAATGGCTTTAAATCCGTCAAAATAGCCCGAGTCACCGCTGTAAAAGATGTTGGTATTTGCAGATTTGATAACCCAACTTGCCCAAAGAGTTTCGTCTCTATCAAATAAACCTCGCCCTGAGAAATGCTGAGACGGTGTGGCCACTACTTCAACGTCGCTCACTTTTGTACTTTGCCACCAATTTAGCTCAACAACTTTATTTGCATCCACACCCCAGTCACGTAAATGATTGCCTACTTTTAGCGGTGTAATAAATACGTCGACTTTGTTTTTTAGTATTTCAATACTGCCCTTATCTAAATGGTCGTAATGATCGTGGCTTATGATAACGGCATCTAATTTAGGCAAGTCTTCCAGTGAAATTGGCGCTTGGTGAAAACGCTTGGGTCCCATCCATTGAACGGGAGAAGCACGCTCACTAAAGACCGGATCGATCAATATATAACGCTCGGCAAGTTTCAATAGGGTAGTAGAGTGGCCCAGCTTTATCACGCTGTCTTCTGCAACTGCGTCAAGCATTTGTGGTGTAAGTGCCGACACGGGTATGTCAAACGTTGGCGTTGCAGCATCTCTATTGTCACGAAAATACGCTTTGGTGACTTTCCACATGTCTCGCCACGTCGTTTTATATTCAATATGAGTATTAGTGAATTTTTCAGGTTGCGGCGCGCTTGCAGCAAGGGTGTTTGAAGAACCACAGAAAGATGTCATAAATAAAACTCCAACAAGAAAGCGTGTGCGATTAAAAACGGGCATGCTCTCACCTTAAATAAAAAAGTATACTGCACAGTGTAGTTTACCCATAATAAACTAATTTTGTTAAAAGTAAACTGGTGGGTGTAGTTTTTGTTGCTTTGTCTGGAGTTTTGATTGTACTGACAGGCTTAACTATGAAGCACAATTACTTTGTAATACGGGACCTAATCTGGGATGAGTCGAGCGAATGCTTTCGCAGAACTAGGTGAACTAAAGCAACCTGTTAACACATAGCCAATGGTATTGAACTTATTGTCGAGCAGCCTTGCACTAACCCCATTATTACTTTGTTCTTCAATTATCCAACGACTGCGGCCAACAGAAGTATGAATGGGTAGCACCATGTTTATAGGATGACAGCTGGTTTTTACGACAATGGGCATAATGGGGTAGGACAAATGCGCGGGTTGCTTCCCGTTCATTTTCTCGTTGGCTAAGTTTGATGCCAGTAACTTAACTTGATTCAGTAATGGCGCGACATAGGGCAGCACTACGCCAACCCGCTCGGGCTTATTATCAGCAATTATATGAGCGCCTGCATCGTCGTGCTGTGTTGATACTTGCGCACAGTCTCCCACTGCAAACACATCTGGCGCCGATGTTTCTAGGTTACTATTGGTTAAAATGCCACGCTGACACGAAATGTCAGCGCGTAACGCCAACTCAATATTGGGCTTTACACCAATTGCTGACAGCACAAGGTCGCTTTTAAGTCGCTTGCCGTTGGCAAGCAACACTTCTACGCCCTGCCCATCATTCTCAACATGCGATACTGTAGTGCCAAAGTGAAATGCTGCACCTGCCTCTGCTAATGCATGAGTGAGTGAAGTAGAAGCTTCGTTGGGCAGCAGCGCACAGAGCGCACTGGGTTGAGGGTCGACAATACTCACATGAACACCTGCCTGCAGCAGGTTATCAGCAAATTCACAGCCAATTAAGCCAGCCCCCATGATCGTAATGTGGCGAGCATGCGCGGCGTCGGTAATGAACTGTCCATAATCAGTGAGGTTATTCACAACGCGAATCTTGTGACTTGCACTACCCTCAATAGCTGGCGTCATTGCCGATGAACCTGTAGCTAGAACTAACTTGTCATAAGGTTGCTCTCCGTCACCTTGAAGTAACACGCATTTAGCGTGCGTGTCGATATGTTCTACCAACGTATGAGTAAACAGTCTAACGCGATATTGGCGTGAAAAATCCGAAGCCACACTTTGCGTAAGCGTAGCGACACTTTTTTGTTGCGCATAAGCATTAGATAGCTGAGGCTTGCTGTAAACCGTACCATCATCTGCACAGATAACAACAATGGGCGTATGTTTGTCGTGTTGACGGTACGATTTCACAAAGTTAACGCCCGCCATGCCCGAACCTACAACCACAATAGGAGCATCGCTTGCGTCGTTGTGCTGAGTTCCTTGGCTGGCTAACGGCTTTGTGCTTGCAGGGCCTTCACTGTCAAAGGGGTGAAGCGATGCCTTTTGAGTGTTTATATGCTCAACACCGCTCACCTCAGCCACTTGTTTCATTTGAAAATCAGGCTTACTAATGCCGCATTCAGGGCAACGCCAATTGTCGGGGATGTCTTCCCATTTAGTACCTGGACGTAAGCCTTCTTCAGGGCAGCCTTGTTCCTCATCATATAGCCAACCACAAGCCTGACATTCCCATATTCTATACTGCGACATAGCTTCTACCTCACCGAGCCTTTTGTTTTATAGCCACTAAAGACAATTTTTTATGCAAAACAGTCGTTACACTGAAAGAATTGCATCAAGCTCTTCATTAAAGGCGTGTAAAGCCCACTCATTCTTACCGTATTGAATGTAGGGCAGGGCGCCGCTTTCTAACGACGATTGGATAGACTCACCCAAAGCCCAATCCTCGTTGAGCGTGGTATTGGTGATGTCGTGGTTTTTCTGCCAATGACGAAGCTGATTAATATCGTTAAGATCGGTATTCTTGGGGATTAAGGTCGTAATAGTAATTTCGGTTTCTCCCGCGCTCAGTGGGCGAAAGTTAATAAATTCCACGTGTTCTTTTTGTATAAGCAGTGCCGTATTCGGCAGCAACATGAACAGCGTGTGGCTATAGTCGTGCAGCGATAAATCATCTGTTGCCTGTGCTTCCTCAGACGACAGGTTCTTTGTGGGCATAACTACCCGGTAATGCATATCAACCTTGTCAATTACCGCAACATTGTTGTAAAAAAACGGCGCAATGGTCTCTTTATGTGCAAATGCAAAGTGATAAGTCTCAAGTCCACCTTCAGAAAAGAGCCTCCAATTACCCTTCCATACCTTAGTAAAGCGCTTGAAATGCGTTAGTTCATCTGCTTTAAGCCACTCAAGGTGCGCATTCATACCTGCCAAGTGTCCCGTTAAATGGACTTTGATATCTTCATTTTCAGCAGCGCTTGGGCATACCCATATAAAGCCATACATTTCGATGCTTGGCAGTGCAATTAAGCCATTGTCTGACTTATTGGTATTTGGAAAGCAGTGCTGGTGACCTGGAATGTTGTTAAGTGCGCCATCAGTGGTATACGACCATGCGTGGTAAGGACATACAAACAGCTTACTGCACCCAGAGCCTTCAACTAATTTCGCACCTCGATGTCGACATGCGTTTCTAAATACGCGCACGAGGTTGTTCGAATCTCGGCTTACAATCAACGAGCCCATAGTTGTCTTAACTTCCTTATAACTGTCGAGCTCACCTACTTCAGAGGCATGAGCCACAATGGTCGGTAGAGAATTGAACACCTTTTTTAGTTCATCGTTAAATCGAGATTGGCTAGTGTATCTGTTGGTGTCTGAACGCACCTCAATATCACCCAGTGAGGTGGTTTTGTTAGCGACGTTTTGTTTCGCATTTTTAATCAACAACTTTTCGATATCGGTGTTCATGATGTCACTCCTAAACGGGAAGCGTATGTTTTGATAAATCAAACGCGGTATGCGCATTTTAATTTACTTACCGGTTGGTAGGTTTTTACAAAATACCTACCAGGTGGTAAGCTGTCAATATGCTATCTACACTTTTTGCTTTGGAATGATGAAGTGAAATTAAAAACGAAAGATAAGTTATTGAGTACTGCCACAGTTCTTTTTTCGAAAAATGGTTTCTATGGTACAAGTATTAACGATGTTGCCGCGGAGGTTAGCGTTAGCAAACAAGGCCTGCTGCACCATTTCCCATCAAAAGAAAAACTTTATGCAGCCGTAATAGCGCAGGCGGCGCATCATCTCGTCGATTTGGTAGAGGAAATAAGAACTGAATCAGATAATGCGCAAAATCAGCTCTTCGCACTATTTAAAAGAATGGTATGTGCTGATGAAGAACGATTGAGAGTAATTATATTGCTTATGCGTGAGTTACTTGATAATCGCGAACGTGCTGAACAAGCACAAAAGTGGTTTTTACGCCCGTTTCTTGATGATGTTGTAGCTATTGTAACGAACGGGCAGCAGCACGGGTATTTTAAAGGGCAGTCACCGCTTGCTTTCGTATATCACTTATTGGGCGCAACGCAGTACTATGTGGTTTCCCGTCCCACGCTCGACAAGCTTTACACGCGCGAAGAACGAAAGCTACATGAACAGCACCAAATGGAGATGTTGAAGGGTATTATTTTTGATGCATAACCGCCCCTAGCACGGTATTTCGTTAAGTACTTCAATTTCTCGACGTGAATATTGACCCTTGATAGGGCCAATATTCAACCTGTTTCTACAAATGAAAGCTAATAAAATACGCTTTCTCTTCCGCTAACGGTTTGTTTGTTGCACAACCCTCAATTCCTAGTCCTACCAAAAATTTTACCACTTTTAACTGATTAAACTTTTTAACAAATAATTTCATTACTGTTGACAACCTACCGCGTGGTAAGTTATTTCTATTTTACCTACCGCGTGGTAGGTTTTTGGCTCACTCATGCCTAACTAACTGCCTAAGGATGCGAAATGATGAATGATGTACTCCCATTAAGTGCGCTAAAACACAACTTTAAACATCTTGCTGTGAAGCCGGCATTTTACCAACCTGATGGTGCAAGGCAGCGCGTATGGACCTGGGAGGAGGTAGAGAAAGCGGTGCGATCGTTAATAGGTGGTTTGCATGATTTAGGACTGGGTAAAGGCGATGCTGTGGCAATTTATGGCAAAAACAGCGCCGAATGGATAATTGCTGACTGGGCGGTAATGCTGGCTGGTATGGTTTCGATCCCCATTTACCCAACGGCAAATGAAGAAACGCTGGCTTTTGTTATTGAGCGTACAAAATGCAAGGCTGTATTTATTGGAAAAGTTGACGATTACCAAATAGGTCAGCGGGTATTTTCTTCTTCACTTGCACAGATAGCGCTTCCTTGTGATTCAATTGACGGCCCAATTGAATGGAAAGATTGGATGGCTCAAAAATCGTTTACCGGTGAGTTCTTTAAAGGGGCAGCTGATAGTGTTATCAGTATCATGTACACATCAGGCTCAACTGGCACACCTAAAGGCGTCGAACTCACCCAATCTGCATATGCATCAGCATGTGGTGATACTGCAAGATGGCTAAACGTAAATCAAAGCGATAGGCTCTTTTCCTACCTACCTCTTGCTCATATTGCCGAGCGTGTTGTTACCGAAGGTATGATGATTTATGCTCCAGGTGCAGTGACTTATTTCTCCGAATCACTTGAAACCTTCATTGATGACCTGAAAGCGGCAAAGCCAACTGTTTTTTTCTCAGTTCCTCGCCTATGGGCCAAGTTCCTTGCTTCAATTTATCACACTGTCCCCAAGAAAAAACTGTCATCACTGTTGAATGACCCTTCTGTAAATCAAAGTATTAAACGAAAAATAAAATGTAGTTTAGGTTTCGAAGAAACAAGAGTTTGGGTATCGGCTGCCGCGCCAATCGCGAGAGAAATTATTGAGGAGTTTGAAGCCTTTGATATCTACATTTCTGAAGCCTGGGGCATGACTGAGGTAACGGGGGCAGGGTGTATTAACTATCCGTTTAAATCGTCGATGATAGGTACAATAGGCAAGCCCTTTACTGATGCTCAGGTTCGTCTCTCACAAGATAATGAGATTCAGGTGAAGGGCCGCAATGTATTTGAACGTTACCATTTAAATCCAAAGGTAACCGCTGAAAGTTTCACCGGCGACGGCTGGTTTAGAACCAAAGATAGAGGTGAGTGGGACGAGCAGGGCGCTCTTAAAATCGTAGGGCGATTAAAGGACGAATTCAAAACGACAACGGGAAAGTACATCATTCCTTCTCCTATCGAGGCAATGATGTGCAATCACGACATTATAGAGCTTGCGTGTGTGATGGGAAGCAATAGGCCTCAACCTTTCGCTGCAGTTGTACTTAGCGACACTGCATCATTATTAGATAAAGACGCTATTAGACGAGAGCTTGAGCGGTTTCTTCAAAATACGAATGAAAGCTTGGAAAACCATCAAAAGCTAAGCCATATTCTTGTGGCAAGTGAACCATGGACTATTGAAAATAATATGCTTACGCCGACGATGAAAATTAGACGCTTTGAAATTGAGGCGAGATTTAAAGAAGCTGCGTCAACACTCAATAAACAAGAAAAAATTTTGTGGTGTAAATAGCCAATAGCAAAACTGGTAAGTGTTCAATGACTTTTTTAGACAGCAAAAACTCAGGCCAAAATAGCATCTGTTCAGTGACCTTTAGTAGGCAATAGCGCAAATATAAAAAAGCTGGCAACCTAAAAAAGAGCCAGCTTTTTCTGTACGAGTGGGTTGTAGACCTTTTATTCTGACTTTATACCGTGGAACGTACAGTGCAGCACAGGCAATATAAGCAGTGTAAGTACGGTGGCAACGGT
>Ga0208764_10001632_pt1 | contig 14307 bp, 10 predicted proteins | sample ETNtaG_18_FD_185762 | JGI IMG/M metagenome (GOLD analysis project Ga0208764, IMG submission 185762) | Marine microbial and viral communities from oxygen minimum zone, Eastern Pacific Ocean - ETNP201302SV91 (SPAdes) (version 2) | ecosystem: Environmental > Aquatic > Marine > Oceanic ... | reverse complement strand
ATCAAAATAATCTGCAACAAAATCTAAATCAACATAATAATTGCACATCAAAGAATTAATAACATATCTAATTATTTTTTCATTATTATTTAAAGAATATCCTCTAAACACTGCGGTTCCATTTCTTTCAATTTTATGAATATATTCAGAAGCATTTTTTATATTTTGACTATAAGCAGAATCTAATTGAGATATTGAAGAGGCTCCGAAGCCATATACCTGACCAGTAGTTTCTAAAGTACAATATCCTTGAAAATTACGATGTAATTTTTTTTCATTTAATGCTAATGCAAACTCATCCTTAGGTTTTGAGTAGTGGTCCATACCAATGGATACATAACCTGCTTTAATTAATTGATTATAAGAATTTTCATACATTGTTGCTTTTTCATCAGAACTCGGAAAACCTATGTTCTCTAAAACTTTCTGTCTTGGAATAACTGATGGAACATGCGCATAGGAAAAAGTGACAATTCTATCGGAGTTTAAAGAAATAGCTTTATCAACTGTTTTTTTAAAAGAATTAACCGTCTGTAAAGGCAATCCATAAACAAGATCAAGATTAGTCCCTGTAAAACCTTCTGTTTTAATTTTTTTAATAATTTCTTCAATGGGTCTTTTTGATGGTTTTCTATTTATTGCTTCTAATACATCTTCTCTGAAATCCTGAATTCCAAGAGATATTCTGTTGAAGCCAAATTCCTTTAACAATTCAATATGTTTAAATTCCAAATGAGCAGGATTACACTCAATTGCCATTTCGTAGTTTTTAGAAAAATTAAAATGTTCCTTTAATGTATTAGTGATCTTTTCAATATACTTATAAGATATTGCATTTGGAGTCCCCCCTCCCCAATGAACTTGTGTTAATTTTCTTTGATTGTTCAATTTGCTTGATACTATCTCTATTTCCTTAATTACTGCATTAATATATCTTTCCAAAAAGGGTTTTGTAAAACCAGTCTCTGTAGTACATCCACAAAAATGACAAATCTGAGGACAAAAGGGAACATGTATATATACAGAGATGTTTTTTGGGTTTTCATAATTTGAATTACTCAAACATTCTAAATATTCATTATCATTAAAATATTCATTAAAAAAAGTTGCAGGTGGATAAGATGTGTATCTTGGTCCTGACTCATTGTATTTATCGATTAATTTTTTATCAACTATCATATTTTATCTATTCCAATTAATATTTTTAATTTGATCAACTACATGTTTAACTTTTCTGTGATCAATATCTGGCATAAAACCTCTTCCTAAATTAAAAATCCAATTTTGGTTTTTTGAACCAAAATTAACCAAGCTATTCAAATAATCATCTATTTCCTGATAACTTAAATAAAAAATTTTAGGATCCATATTCCCTTGTATGCCAACATTATTATCTACAGTTTTTCGTGCAAAATCAAGAGATAAATTTGAATCAATGCTAACAAAATCACAAATATCTTTATTAATAACCTTCAAGCCTTCATTGAAATTTTTTGGGAAAAAAATTGTTGGTTGATTTAATTCCTTTGACTTTTCTAATATTTTTTTGCTGTAAGGCATAATATCTTGTAGGTAAAGATCTGAAGGAATAATTCCACAATAAGTTTCAAAAAGCTGGAAACAATCAATTCCTGATTTAACTTGATTATCCAAATATTCAATTGATGCTTCTGTTATAGATTCCATTATTTTTAAACTCTCTTTTTTATTAGAATAAAAATATTTAATAGCTGAATGAAAACCACGCTCATTCTCATTGCCCCTAAACATAAATAAAAATGTAGTTAATGGTCCTCCACAAAATCCGATTAAAGGAATATTTAAAGGAATTTTTTTTTTTATTTCTTTTATGTTATCATATACAAAATTTAATTTTTTTGGATCAAAAATAAACTTTTTATTATTTGAAACAGTACTTAATGGATTATGAAATTTTGGCCCTTTGTCAGTAAATTCTAATTTTAATCCAAGAGATTCGGGTACTACTAAAATATCGGAAAATAAAATTGCTGCATCAACTCCTAAGTCATTTATAGGCAATAATGTTACTTTCGAAGCGAGCTTATCGCTTTTCATTAAATCACTAAATTTATACTTAAGTTTAAGCTTTTGATAAGAAGGTAGAATTCGTCCAGCTTGTCTCATAAACCAAACAGGTGGTCTAGAAGTTTCAATTCCATTAAATGCATCCAAAAAAAGAGAATCCATATTTAAATTTTTTGAAGAGAAATTTTATTAGCTGTTAAAATTTTTTTAATATCAGAATCCGACAAAGCTAAGGAAAAGAAACAACACTCATACTGTGATGGAGGAAGATATATTCCCATATCTAACATAGATTTAAAATATTTAGCATATTTTTTTACATTACATTTAATTGCATCATCATAGTTATTTATTTCATTTTTATCTGTAAAAAATAGAGTCATCATAGACCCAATTCTATTTACTACAGCCTTAGTATTAGTTTCTTTTATATTTTGAATAATTCCATTACAAATTTTTTCTGATATCTTTTCAAGTCTTTTAAATGCTCCATTATTTAATTTTTTCAGTACTGTGATTCCTGCGTTCATAGCTAAAGGATTTCCTGATAAAGTACCCGCTTGATAAACAGGCCCATCAGGTGCTAAATAATTCATGATTTCTTTTTTTCCACCATAGGCACCAACAGGCAAACCTCCTCCTATAACCTTACCTAAGGTTGTTATGTCAGGTTTAACATTATAAATTTCCTGAGCGCCTCCTTTTGATACTCTAAACCCTGTCATAACTTCATCAAATATTAGAAGACAATTATATTTTTTAGATAATTTTTTTAAACCTTTTAAAAAATTATTCTTTGGAAGAACTAAGCCCATATTTCCTGCAATTGGTTCTACAATTATTGCAGCAACTTTATTCTTTTTTTTTAATAATAATTTTTCAACGGACTTGAGGTTATTATAAGAAGCTATCAATGTATCCTTAGCTATATTCTTAGTTACCCCAGGGCTATCTGGCAAACCAAGGGTCATTGCTCCTGATCCAGCTTTAATTAAAAAACTATCTCCATGTCCATGATAATTACCAGAAAATTTAATTATAAAATTTTTTTTCGTATATCCTCTCGCTAACCTTATCGCACTCATGGTAGCTTCAGTTCCTGAGTTTACCATTCTTACCTTATCTATTGATGGAACCATTTTAATAATTTGTTGTGCAATTTTTGTCTCAATAACTGTAGGTGCACCATAAGTAGTTCCTAATTTAAGTGCCTTTTGAATAGAAGAAATAGTATCCCTATCTGCATGACCAAAAATTAATGGTCCCCAAGAGGATACACAATCAATATATTCATTTCCGTCTACATCATATATCTTACTGCCATTCCCTTTTTTAAAAAATATAGGATCACAACTAACGCTTTTAAAAGCCCTGACTGGAGAATTCACACCACCAGGTATTAATTTTTTTGACTTAATAAATTCCTGAATACTTTTTTTATACAATATTATTAATTTAAATAGTCTGAAATTTCTAAAGCATGGTATGTTATAATTGCATTTGCTCCGGCTCTTTTCATAGACGTTAGAATTTCAATAATAGTTTCTTTTGATTTAATCCATTTTTTTTCGGATGCAGCCTTTAACATAGAATATTCTCCGCTTACATTATAAGCAATTACCGGAATATTATATTTAGATTTTATTTTATATAAAATATCTAAATAAGATAATGCTGGTTTTATGATAATTACATCAACTCCCTCCTTGATATCCATTTCAGCTTCTCTTAATGCTTCATTAGAACTTTTGAAGCTCATTTGATACGTTTTTCTATCCTTAAAATTTTTACTAATATCAGTAGCATTTCTAAATGGGCCATAAAAAGAAGATTCATATTTTATTGAATATGAAAAAATTGGAATTTTATGATAATTTGATTTATCTAAAACATCTCTAATATATTTAACTCTACCATCCATCATATCTGATGGCGCAATAACGTCTGCGCCAGCATTAGCTAAAGATAAAGCTTGATCACCAAGATTTTTTAAAGTTGAATCATTATCTACATCCCCATCTTTAATTGTTCCACAATGGCCATGAGTTGTATATTGACAATTGCAAACATCTACTATCACTAAAGTATTTTTATTTTTTTTCTTTATTTCCTTAATAGCTCTTTGAACAATTCCATTATCATCAATTGCAACTAGCCCTTCTTCATCTTTTTTGGATGGTATTCCGAAAAGAATAATGCTATTTATATTTTTAGAAACCAACTCATCACAAGTTTTCAAAACATTATCAATAGATAATTGATATTGACCGGGCATCGATTTAATTTCTTTCTTGATATTTTTTCCTTCACAAACAAAAATTGGATAAATTAAATCTGTTGTCGAAAGGTTTGTGTCGTCTACTAAATCCCTAATAGCTTTATTATATCTTAACCTTCTAAGTCTTGTTTTTGGATAGCTCATAAATTAATTTTTATTTTCAAAATATGAGATTATTGAATCGGAAATACCTTCATAGGTTTGCATCTTAGATGTAATTAAGGGCACATAACCACTATTCCTAATGTAGTCAGAAGTAGTATTTCCTATACTTATAATATTAGTTTTGCTAGGATCATATAATTTTGAGAAAGCCTCAAAACTGGATTGACTAGTAAACACAGAATAGGTTGGGGAATTATCTAGCAATGATTTCAATGATTTGTCAAACTTTTTCATTAACTCAGTTTTATAGGATACAAATTTCGTCAAAAGACAAAACTTTTTTAAACATTCACCTAAGTTATTTTTGGCTAAATTCCCTTGAACAAGTAAAATCCTTTTAGAATCAATTATCCCAGAATTCTTTAAATCTTCGCATAATACTTTTGAATATGCTCTTTTTGAAGTATAAATTGTTTTAACGTTATATGTTTTTAAATATTTTTCCGTTTTAGAGCCTATGCATATTGCATTAATTCTTTTTTTATTTTTAGTAAAATCCATATCAAAAAAATACCTAGCACCATTCCTTGAAGTGAAAATAAATGAGTCATAATCATTTAAATTTATAGTCTTGAAATTTATTTGCTTTGATGTTTTAATCATAGGATAATGATGAATTATCATGCCAGCCGTTTTGAGAGATTTGAAGTCATTAGATTCATCTTCATTTGTCAAAATGATGTTTGTATTCCTATTTTTTTTCATTTTGTTTAATTATTGATAGCACTTCTTTTCCACCATTTTTCAATATAATTTTTGCAAGATCAACTCCTAAATTACTTGATGAATCTAAATCTGAAGTAATTTTTTTATATATACTAGTTTTGCCATCAAAAGTTGAAACGATTCCTTCAAGTATAAGTTTTTGATTTTTAATTTTAGCATATGCACCTATTGGTGCAGTACAACCACCCTCCAAATATTTCAAAAAATCTCTTTCTTGTTTAATACATACGTATGTTTCTTTATCATTAAGATGGGATAATAGCAGCTTTGTTTTATCATTTTTTCTTGATTCAATTGCTATAGCACCTTGGCCAGGAGCAGATAACATTTCATCAGAATCAAAATAATTTGCAATAGTATCTTTTAAATTTAATCTCTCCAAAGCAGCAGCAGCTAGTACTAAACCATCACAATATCCACTTTTCATTTTAGATATTCGTGTATCAACATTTCCTCTAATACTAATTATATTAAATTTTGGGTTTAACCTGAGTAATTGTGATTTTCTTCTATTAGAAGATGTTGCGATAACTGCATTTTTTTTAATTTTTGAAATACTCAAATTATCATTACTTAAAAATGCATCTTTATGATTATCTCTTTTTAAAATAGCTGAAATTTCTAAGCCAGGCATGCTATCTACAGGTAGGTCTTTTAAACTATGAATAGCTATATCAATTTCTTTATTTAATAGTTTTTGTTGAATTTCTTTAACGAAAAAACCTTTATCGATAGAAGATTCTATATTATGATTTAGGAGAATATCTCCTTTGGTTTTTATTATTTTAATCTCAAATGATATATCGGGATATAATGAACTGAGTTTTTTTATTACAAGATTTGATTGATAAAGAGCTAATTTACTCTCTCTAGTACCAATTAAGATCTTATTTTTCATAGTTGAAAATCTTTTTAATTATTTTCAAAGCATTTTTGTCTTTGCCATTTTTACTTGTGTCTTTTATCTTTTTAATTAGAAAATCGGAAATTTTTGTATAAATATTATTCTTTGAATTAAGATTAATGTTGTTTTTCTTTTTAGGCTTACCATTGCTTAAGTTATTATAACTAACATCTACTAATTTATTAATTTGATCGTTAATAGAGATTATAGAAGACCTTAAACGCCTTGAGCTTGCCCATGAGTCAAATTCGATTAAAAATTTTTCAATAAGTTTTTCCGATTTTTTAATCTGAGATTTTCTTTTTTTATAATTTTGATTTACTATATCCTTTAATCCGTCAATAGTTATTATTTCTAAACCTTTTAAATTATAATTACTAGGTTCAATATTTCTAGGAACTGATAAGTCAACTAAAAGAAGTTTTTTCTGTTTTCTTTCTGACATTATTTGATCTATTTCTTGTGATGAAACTATAGGATTAGTTGAAGATGTTGAAAAAATCACAACATCAAAACTTTTAATATCAGATTTAAATGTATTAAATGGAACTGTTTTTAAATCTAAAATTTTTGCAAAGTCATTAGCCCTATCTTTACTTCTATTTGTTATAAATATGTTTTTTATATTTTTTTTTAATAAATGTTTGATTGACAATTTTGAAGTTTGACTAGCGCCAATACACAGTATCCTTGATTCTAAAAGATCATACTTTTTTGATATCATTTCGACAGCTGCATAACTAACCGATATGGATCCTTTTCCTATTTCTGTATTGGATCTAATATACTTACCTGTCTCAAAAGATTTTTGAAACAATCTACTTAAAATAGGACCTGTCATTTTATTATCCTTAGCAAAATAAAAAGCTTCTTTTAGTTGATCTACAATTTGAAACTCTCCTATTATCATTGATTCCAAACCTGATATCAATCTAAATAGGTGATTTGAAACATTGACAGCTCCAGTTTTTTTTAAAACATATGGGGATAATCCTTCTGAATATTGTTTAAACTCAACTAAACATTTCATAATTAAATGAAATATTTTTTTTTCATCACCTATTTTATTTTCATACTCGTAGTATATCTCTGTTCTATTACAGGTTGATAAAATTACTATACCATCAATAGGATATTCGTCTAATAATTGATTATAAAATTTTATTTTTTCTTGTTCTTTAAAATAAAATTTTTCTCTTACCTCAATTGGTGATGTTTTATAATTTATGCTAATAAGCCCTATCAAAGAAATAAATTTTATCAAAAGTAAATGTTATTCTTTTGATTATAGAATATTAATTGAGAATTTTTATAGTAATTTTATTTAGAATATATATCAAAGAAAAGTTTGAATAATTTCAAAAAATATTTAATAATAATTATACTATTTTCATTCTCTTGTAACAAAGATGATAATTTATTATCGGTGGTATGGGTAAATGAATATAACCTTTTTGCTCCTGATTCAACTATCTTAGAAAATACATTAAATGAAAAATATATAAAATATAGTTTATCTGAAGAAGATACTGTCTCTAATGATAAATGGGACATAGCTTTTAAAGGAACTAAAATTATTATAAATGGTGGCTTTAAAACTAATATTGATGAACCAGAAAGAACTGGCATAGCAGGAGTCTATATAATTAAAGGAAAATCATTTAGTACCATAAAGCAAGTTGATGATGAAAATCTATTTAAACAAGACCAAGAAAATAGTTTAGCTATAGAAAATGAAAATGGAAAAGGTTGGTGGTATTTAAAAGATTTATTATCAAAAATTTTGTTGCCTATTGAAAATAATGTTTTAATTATAAAAACCCATAATGGAAGATACGCTAAAATGAAAATAGAAAGTTATTATAAAGATTCACCAGAAGAGCCAAATTTAAGATCTAAACTAGGCTATTATTCATTTGTTTATTGGTATCAACCTAACAAAGGAGTAAAATCTCTCGAATAATTAATCACCTATTTGGATTAATTCTAAATTATATTATATTTGCAGGATTATTTATAAACATTCTAAATAATAATGCTTTTTGAGTATTTATTAATAAGTAAAAACTAAAGCATATTTATTTGAATGCGTATTAATAATAACGGTTCAAAAGTTATTATTATGTTGTTTGAGTTGATTCCCAAATTTTAAGCTCAATGATAATATTGAGCTTTTAATTTGGATTGATTCTAATATACAATATATTTGAGCCCTCTTTTTATATTATTTAAATTTAATCTAAATAAACTATGAATTACAATACTTATAAAAAATACATTTTAATACTTTTTTTAGCCTTTTCTTTTGTCTCATGTGATGAAGATAATAATGAAGATAAAGTAGAAAAAAAAGTTGATGTGCCAACCTCTTACGAATTTAAGAGAGACGGACAAAGTACGGTTAGTTTTGGCGGACAAACAACTAGATTGTTACATGCTATTGAAATATATAATGCTCTTAAAGACAAAGACAAAACTGAAGAGCAAATTAAGAAAATGTTTAATGATGGAGAAGGGTTTTCTGAAGCTGCACTTAATGGCACTGGAAAAAAACTTGGAAATAAAACATCCGCATATGGAGCATCCACAGTTAAACTAAAGTTTGATGACTGGATAGTTGAAGCCACAGGAACTGTTTTTCCAGCAGTAAAAAGCAGTACAGATGCGGCAAAGGGAGTTGCGGGAACTTATACAGACACCGGAGGAAGCCAAAGAAGTGTTATGGTTAATGGTAAAGGTCACGAAATAAATCAATTATTTACAAAAGGACTAATGGGAGCATTAGTATGTGATCAAATCATTTATGGTTATTTAAGTAAAACTAAACTAGACGGAGGTAGTAATATTGCTGATAATGATTCTGATAAAAAAGTTGATGGAAAAACATATACTAATATGGAGCATTATTGGGATGAAGGATTTGGATATTTATATGGTTTAGATACTGATGTTACTAATGCCACTATTGAAGGGACTGGGATTTTAGTTGATAAATATCTCAAAAAAGTTGCTGCTGCAAGTGGTAGTTTACCAGGTATTGATAAAGAGATATACGATGCATTTAAATTGGGTAGAGCAGCAATAGTTGCAAAAGACTACAAACTTAGAGACGAGCAAGCTTTAATAATAAAAGATAAGTTATCTCAAGTTATAGGAAGAAAAGCGGCTGATTATCTTAAAAGTGGAGCTAAAGAAATAACTGATGGAAATATGGCAAATGCCTTTCATGCTTTATCTGAAGGATATGGTTTTATTTTAAGTTTACAGTTTACATTAAACCCTAAAGTGAGTGAACCATATTTTACGAATCAAGAAGTAAACAATATGCTAGATACATTTGATGGTGGTAATGGATTTTGGGATTCACAACCTGCTGACTTAGATAAAATGGCGGCAGATATTGAAACTAGATTTGGGTTTTAGTTAATTTAGATTTAGTTTAAATTAAAGTTATTAGATTATCTGACCAATGAAAAAGAATAAAAAATATTTATTGATATTGATCTTTATAGGTTCTTTTTTTGTAGCCTGTGAAGATTCAAAAGAAGAGGAAATTGAACAATCATTTGATAGATCTTTGGTTCTTTTAAATTGGTCAGATAATATTATTACACCTGCCTATGAGGCTTTTCAAGAAAAGTTAAATGCATTAAAAACATCAGTTGACAAATTCAAAGCCGATGTAACCCAACAAAATCTTGATTTAGTTAGAAGTGAATGGATTAATGCATACAAATCATGGCAACATGTTGAAATGTTTAATATAGGCAAAGCTGAAGAAATTTATTATTCTTCTAAAATGAATGTATACCCAGCAAATATTTCAAGAATAAAATCAAACATTGACTCTGAACAATACGACTTAAATAATGCAAATAACAATTCTGCGCAAGGATTTCCTGCTTTAGATTACCTTTTGTATGGAGGAATTAGCGATGGGTCCAAAGTAATAGATAGGTTTTTATCTCAAGATGGCAATAAATACCTATCCTATTTAGAAAATTGTGTTAATAAAATGATTTCGTTTACAAAAACAGTAGTTGACGATTGGCAGGCTAATAAAAGTGGCTTTGTTAACTCTACAGACAACACTGCTACTTCCAGCATTAACATGCTTACTAATGACTTTATTTATTATTATGAAAAAGGTTTTAGAGCAAATAAATTAGGTATTCCTGCTGGGATTTTCTCATCTAAAATTATTCCTGAAAATATTGAAGGCTACTATAATGGTAAAATTTCAAAAGCTTTAACTCTTGAGGCTCTCAATGCAGTTCATAATTTTTTTGTTGGTAAAAGCTTCGATAAAAGTCAAACAAAAGAAAGCTTTAAATACATACTCAAGACTTTAGATACCAAAAAAGGTGAAGAAAATTTGGGAGAAGTAATTGAATCAAAATTATTAGAAGCTAAATCAAAAATTGAAGATCTTGACGAAAATTTTTCAAATCAAATCAATTCGGACAAAGTTAAGTTTTTAGACACATACGATGCAATTCAAAAAGTAGTTGTTTTGTTAAAAGTTGATATGCTTCAGGCATTAAATATCAATGTAGACTATACCGATGCGGATGGAGATTAACTAAATTTCCCCGTTTAATGAACCCCTCTCTAAAAAATTATAGAAATCAATATTCAGACTCTGCACCACTAATTCTATTTAGAATTGGTTTTGGGGTTTTAATGTGTTATAGCTTAGTTCGATTCTGGCTGAAAGGGTGGATAGAAACACTTTATATCAACCCATCATTTCACTTTTCATATTATGGCTTTGAATGGGTTAAGCCAATTGAAGAGTATACATATTTAATATTTATTGTATGTTTTATTTCATCTTTTTTTGTTGCTCTTGGCTATAGATACAAGCTATCAATAATTATATTTTTTCTATCATTTACATATATAGAACTGATGGATAAAACAACTTATCTAAATCATTATTATTTTATAAGTATTTTAAGTTTTGTAATGATTTTTCTTCCAGCAAATGTTGGATATTCATTAGATAACTTTTTAAATAAAAAATATTATGCTAGAATCCCTAAGTGGAATATTGATATTATAAAAATATTAATTGCAATAGTTTATCTGTATTCAGGCATCGCTAAAATGAATAGTGATTGGCTTTTTCAAGCCATGCCTCTAAAAATCTGGCTTACATCAAAATATGATTTACCTATTATAGGAGAAAGTTTGATGCAAAAAAACTGGGTGCATTATTTTATGAGCTGGGGAGGAATGGTTTATGACTTGACAATTCCTTTTTTACTAATTGAAAAAAGAACAAGAATCTTGGGGTTTTTTCTAGTAGTGTTTTTTCATGTTTTTACTGCAATTTTATTTCCTATTGGCATGTTTCCATACATAATGATATTCAGTTCATTAATGTTTTTTAATCAAAGTTTTCATAAAAAAGTTTTAAAATATTTAGAAGAATTATTGATAAAAATAAAACCTAATCTTGATTTGAGAAAAACAAAATTTATTGATAAATCAAAAACAAAATTTAGAAAAATAAAACTAGCTATTGTAACATTTTTTTTAATTGTTCAGTTACTTTTTCCATTTAGATATTTTATGTATCCAGGAGAATTATTCTGGCACGAACAGGGTTATAGATTTTCATGGAGAGTAATGTTAATGGACAAGGTAGGTTACACTACATTTAAAATAAAAGATAAAAAATCAGGAGATTTTTTCATGGTTGATAACGAAAATTACTTAACTCCATTTCAAGAAAAACAAATGAGCTTTCAGCCTGATTTTATTTTAGAGTTTGCGCATTTTCTAGGAAAAAATTTCTCGAATGAATTTAATGAGATAGAGGTTTATGCAGAAAGCTTTGTAGCTCTTAACGGAAGACCAAGCCAAAGATTTATTAACCCCGAGGTTAATTTGTATGCTGAAGTGGAGTCTTTTAAAAATAAAACATGGGTATTACCGCTTAATGATGAAATCAAAGGTTTTTAAAATATTAGTATTATTATATCTATCTATTCAATATAGCTATGGACAAAACAGGGTTTTTGGAACTGTGAAAATCGAAGACTCAGAAAGTCAAAATTCAATTGTTTTTGTATATGATGGCAATTCAAAACTTTTAACTGAAACTGATGAAAATGGCTTCTATGAATTTTATACTGAAAAAGAGGAAATGGATGTTATTTTCTTATTAGTAGGCTCCCAATATATCGAAGAAAAAATAATCATAAAAAATGAATTAGAATTGAATATTTTTTTTGAAAAGCAAACTAAAGTTTTATCAGAGGTTATTATAAAAGGTCAAAAAATAAGAGAATTTGAACTGCAAAGACTAAATGATGTAGAAGGAACTTCTATTTATGCTGGAAAAAAAACAGAGGTAATATTAATTGATCAATCAATGGCTAACCTTGCGTCCAATAACTCCAGACAAATTTATAGTCAAATATCAGGTTTAAATATATATCAAAATGATGATGCTGGAATACAGTTACATATAGGGGGGAGAGGATTAGATCCAAATAGAACATCAAATTTTAATACAAGACAAAATGGATATGATATTAGCGCAGATGTATTGGGTTATCCAGAAAGCTATTATACGCCACCAGCTGAAGCAATTAAAAATATTCAAATAATAAGAGGCGCTGCCTCATTACAATATGGCACACAATTTGGAGGATTAATTAATTTTATTATGAAAGAGCCACCAAATAAAAAATTTGAGTTTATTAATAGAAATAGTATAGGCAGTAATCTTCTTTTTACAAACTTTACTAGCATAGGAGGAAAAAATAAAAAATTTAGTTATTTCTCTTATTATAATTTTAAAAGAGGTAATGGTTTTAGACAAAACTCAAGGTTCAATTCTAACAATTTTTATGTTCATTTTAATTATACTCTTTCATCAAAAACAAGTATAAGTTCCGAAATTTCTTATATAAAATACCTTGCTAAACAAGCTGGTGGTTTGTCTGATAGAATGTTCAATATAGACCCATATCAAAGCAACCGGTCAAGAAATTGGTTTTATTTGAATTGGTTTTTATATAATTTCAAGTTCAATCATAAGTTTTCTGATAAAAGTAGTTTTTTATTTAATTTTTTTGGATTGAAAGCGGATAGAAATAGCATCGGCTTTAGAACAAATAGGGTGGATCAAGTTGATCCTATTGAAGAAAGGGATTTAATTAAAGGGTCTTTTAACAATTTTGGTTTTGAAGGTAGATATTTAAAAAATTATGAGTTGCTTAAAAAGAATTCTTTTTTTGTCTTAGGAATAAAGTTCTACAAATCTAAAACATCTAGCATTCAAGGTCCAGGTTCTGAAAACAGTAATGCAGACTTCAGTTTTTATCTTGATAAGTATCCCCATTATGAAAACCAATCCAATTATATATATCCAAATAAAAACTTTGCTTTTTTTGGAGAAAACATTTTTTATGTTAATAAAAAATTATCTATAACTCCAGGCTTTAGATTTGAAAATATCATTACAAGAAGCAACGGATCATATAAGCAAATTAATTTGGACGGAGCTGGTAACGTTATCTATAATAATGATGTACTTGAAAAAAGGGAAAACATAAGAAGGTTTGTGTTGTTTGGTTTAGGAATAAGCTATAAACTAAACTTAGGAATTGAATTCTATGGAAATATTTCGCAAAATTATAGATCTGTCACATTTGCAGACATGAGCATAATAAACCCATCCTACTCTATAAATCCAGATATAACTGATGAAAAAGGAGTTACAATAGACATTGGATTGAGAGGTAACATTAATAAAAAAATATCCTATGAACTTACGGCTTTCAATTTGCTTTATAATGACAGAATAGGTTTAATACAAAAAGCGTTTAACGATGGAAGCATAAAAAGCGAAAGAGGAAATGTTGGAGATGCAACTATTTATGGAATTGAGTCAATCATTGATTTTGATTTAAATAATTTACTAATTAATGATCAAAATATGAGCTTAAACTACTTTATCAATACAGGTATTATAGATTCAAAATATACTAAATCTAAAGAGAATGGAGTCGTTGGTAAAAAAGTCGAATTTGTTCCTAATATAAACCTTAAAACAGGTATTAAATATGGGTTTAAAAACTTTTTATCAAATATTCAATTGACATATTTATCCAATCAATTTACCGATTCATCAAATGCAACAAAAGGAAATATGAGTGGAGTTATTGGAGAA
>Ga0208764_10001630_pt1 | contig 14325 bp, 16 predicted proteins | sample ETNtaG_18_FD_185762 | JGI IMG/M metagenome (GOLD analysis project Ga0208764, IMG submission 185762) | Marine microbial and viral communities from oxygen minimum zone, Eastern Pacific Ocean - ETNP201302SV91 (SPAdes) (version 2) | ecosystem: Environmental > Aquatic > Marine > Oceanic ... | reverse complement strand
TGAACTTTCTGTTAATATAATTAGAAGAAGACTTATCTCTAGAAACCATTCGGCGACTCATCTTCTCCATTCAGCATTAAGAGAGGTCTTAGGAGATCATGTTACTCAGAAAGGCTCACTTGTAAATGATAAAGTTTTAAGATTTGATTTTTCTCATTTTACAAAAATTTCTGAAGATGATTTAAAAAAAATAAGTGACATTGTCAATAATAAGATATTAGATAGTATAAAAGTTGAAATTTTAAATGATCTATCAATAGATAAAGCAAAAAAGATGGGAGCAATGGCTTTATTTGGAGAAAAGTATGGAGATAAAGTTAGGGTAGTCATAATTGATAAAAGTTTTTCTACTGAGTTATGTGGTGGAACTCACGTTTCAAATACTTCTGAAATTGGTCTCTTTAAAATTATTTCTGAAGGTTCTATCTCATCTGGAATAAGAAGAATTGAAGCTTTAACTTCTAAAGAATTAAACTTATTTTTAGAGAAGCAGTCAAAAGAAGTTATTACTTTAAAAGAAATATTAAAATCTAATAATTTAGTTGATTCAGTTTCTGGTTTAATATCTAAAAATAAACAATTAGAAGACCAAATCAGCAAATTTGACACCTTCAGAAAAAAATCCATAAAAGATGAAATCAAAGAAAAAATTAAGAAGGTTAATGACATAAGTTTAGTGATACATCATTTCGAAGATGAAAAGTTGGATTTTATTAAACAAATTGGTTTTGAATTTGAAAAAGAATATAAAAATATTGTATTCCTTGCTACTTCTAAATTCAACCAGAAACCATCTATATTACTTTTAATCTCTAGATCTATTATTGCAAAAACCAAACTTGATGCTAGAATTATAATTAAAGATTTATCTAAACATATTGGAGGATCTGGAGGAGGTCAAGTTTTTTTATCAACGGCTGGAGGTAAGAACTCTGAAGGGCTTAAAAGTGTTTTAATTGAAGGTGAGTCCTATTTCAAAAAAGTTTTAAACAATTAATACAATTTAACGTTTCCTATTATTAGAAAATGATTTCTAATATTTTCTTTGTAGAAAAAATATTAATATGGTGAAAAATTTAATTAAATCTCTTTTCATAATCTTTATCTATTCTTGTGGTTCAAGTGACTCTGCAAAAAATGAATTAAATATATCTATTCAAATAGAGGGAGGTGATAACTCAGGTGAAGTTAGACTCCAGAAAGTTAATTCTGATTATTCAATTGAGTTAATCCAATCAGGGAATTTTGTTAATAATAATATTGAATTTGATGTTTATAATGAAGAATCCGCTTTATATAGAATCGATATATTAGGCAAAAGAAGTGTCGATGTTATTTTAAATGATACAGACATTAACATCAGTATAGATGATAGTAATTCAACTTTTAAAACTAATATTATTGGTTCACCTGACACAGATATATTAATTGGTATTGGTGATAAAATATCTAGCTACAGATCGGAGATAAGAGAATTAAATATGGCATTTATTGATGCTAATAATGAAAAAGATATACAAAAAATTAATAGTATAAGAGAGGAAGTCTCATTTAAAAGAAATCAATTTGAATTATCACTAAAAGACTATCTAAATGATCTAGATAATACCTTAGCTGTATTGATAACAGCTGGTTATTTGCCAATTAGTGAGAATATTTCTTTTTGGGAAAAAATATATCAAAGATATCTCCCGGAATTTAAGTCTAATTCATATTTCATAAAATTTGAATCTGATCTAATTAAATTAAAGGCAGTCTCTGTAGGAAGTATTGCCCCTGAAATCATATTAAATGACACAACAGGTAATCCTGTTTCTCTTTCCTCATATAGAGGGAAATATGTCCTCCTAGATTTTTGGGCTGCTTGGTGTAGACCTTGTATAGAAGAAAATCCAAATATTTTGAAAAATTATGAGATATTTAAAGATAGAGGTTTTGAAGTTTTTCAAGTTTCTTTAGATAGAAGTAGAAAAGATTGGGTAAGGGGAATAAAACAAGGTATGCTGCCTTGGATTAATGTTTCAGATTTAAGATATTATCAGTCGGAAGCTGCTCAATTATATAACATTAATAAAATACCAAGCGCATTCTTATTAGATCCAGATGGTAAAATTATTGCTAAAGATACCCAGTTAAGAGGAATCAATTTAAATAATAAGCTCCAAGAGGTATTTAATTAAATATAGATTTTAGTTCATCTGCTTCCTCTGGTTTCATTTTTCCTGCTAAAATCAACCTTAATTGTCTCCTCCTAAGCGCACCATCATATAGTTTTTTTTCTTCTTCAGATTTAGGTTTAACTTCAATAGATTTCACAGGTTTACCTTTATCATCCAATGTAACAAAAGTAAAAAAAGCATTATTGCTAATTATTGACTTTTTTATCTTCGCATTCTGTGCAAGAACTTCTATATATATTTCCATAGAAGATTTAAATACTCTAGTAATAAAGGCCTTTATAGTGACTATATCGCCCTTGTAGATTGGAGACTTAAATGTGATATTATCACATGATGCAGTTATTGCAACCTTTTTAGTATTTTGATGAGCACATATCGCAGCTGCCATATCCATCCAATACATCAACTTTCCACCAAATAAAGTATTAAGGTTATTTGTGTGGTTGGGTAAAACCATTTCACTTATGCTGATTTTTGTTTTTTCGCAAGGAATGTGTTTATCTTTCATCAATTTATTTTATCTGACAAATTTAACTTTTACTTTTGCAAAGTAATATTATATTGAGGAATGTTTACTGGAATAATTGAATCTGTAGGAGAAATAAAATCAATAGTTCAAAATAAGAAGAATATTGATATGGAAATTTTAAGTTCTGTTAGTAATGAGCTTACAGTTGATGAAAGTGTCAGTCACAATGGTGTATGCTTAACAGTAACAGAATATAATTCTGAATCTCACAAAGTAACTTTGGTTGATGAGACACTTAAAAAGTCTAACTTCTCAGAGATTAAAGTAGGTTCTCTTCTAAATTTAGAAAGGAGTATGAGAGTTAATGGTAGGCTGGATGGTCATATAGTACAGGGACATGTTGATGATACTGCTACATGTATTAATAAAGTAGATCAATCAAATAGCTGGCTATACACATTTAAAATATCTGACAATTTTTCAAATTATATTATTGAAAAAGGAAGTATATGTGTAAATGGAGTTAGTTTAACTTGTTTTGATATAAAAGAAGATCAATTTACGGTTGCAATTATTCCTCATACATTTAAGTTTACTAATTTTAACTTAATTAATGTTGGAGATTTGGTTAATATAGAATTTGATATTTTAGGTAAGTATATAAATAAAATTCTCAAGAAATAGATTCTAATAGAATCTCTATATCCCGTATAAGCCTTGACATCTCTGACTTACTAGTTCCATCATAAATTCCCCTAATATTTTTGTTTGTATCTACAAGTAGGAAAGTGCCACTATGTAAGAAACCTCCAGGTTCATTTTCATCTTCTAGTGCGCTTACCATGTAACTATCTTTTGCAATTTTATAGATATCTTCTATTTTCCCTGTTACAAAGTGCCATGTCTCTGAGCTTACACCCAATGATTGGGCATATTTATTTAGTATTTCAATGTTGTCATATTCTGGATTAATAGTATGAGATAAATACTTTACATTTTTGTTTTCAGAAAATTCATTATACACTATTAATAAGTTGTTTTTCATTACTGGGCAAATGGTTGGACATGTTGTGAAAAAAAAGTCTGCAACATAAATCGAATTATTAAATGTATCGCTAGTAACTTCAATACTATCTTGATTATAAAAAGAGAATTTTTTTACTGAATGATCTATTGTATCTATAATAACATGACCATTTATTACTTGTTTAGTTATTTCTTTCCTTCCATAAATTGGTAATTTTTTAATTTCTTTAGTGCAAGAGACTACTGAGAAAATTAAGATTATAAATATATATTTATTCAAAATCAATGAATTTTTTTAGATATACGATAAATAATAATTGATGTTAATAGACCCACTATAAAACCAAAAATAACATCCATAAAAAAGTGAACTCCAAGGTATATTCTGCTATAACCAATAATGATACTCCATAAAAAGAGATATTTAATTTTTTTATCGGAAATTAAGTAGATTATAGTTGCCAGAGAAAACGTGGTAGATGCATGAGAAGATGCAAAACCAAAATTTTTTCCACATCCAGACACAACATTTATAAACTCTGATAAATATATGTCATTACATGGTCTAAGCCTCTCAAAATAAGGTTTCATTACAGAACTTGTCATAAAGTCTGAAATAAGAACAGCTGAAATACATAAGATTATATTTCTGAAAAAAATCTTATCATTAAGATTCCATAACCATATTATTAAGAATAAGTAAAGAGGTATCCATACAAACTTATTACTGAGAGTTATCATTATGATGTCAAGGTATTCGTGAGATAAATTATTTATAAAAATTGTTATCTCTCTATCTAAAGCTTTAATGTATTCAAACAATATGACTAAATTTATTTTAAATTCAAGATTATGTTATCTAAATCCAAACTCAAATTAATTAAATCACTTAAGAATAAGAAGAGCAGAGAAAGTTTAAATCTTTTTGTTGTTGAGGGATTAAAAGGAATAGTAGAAGTTAACAATTCATCATATGATATTTTATTTACAGTAGTTTCCAATAAAACATTTAATGATAACAAATCTTATCTGCCCTCTGAAAATATTGTAATACTAGAAGAAGAAGAAATTAAAAAAATAAGTAATCTTAAAAAAAATAAGGTTGGTTTATCTGTTGTTAAATCAAAGACTAATATTTATTCGAATGCTAAAATTAACGGCATATTATTAGCTTTAGATTCTATCAATGACCCGGGGAATTTTGGAACTATAATAAGAAATGCAGATTGGTTTGGTGTAAAAAATATCATATGTTCAAAAAATACTGTCGATTTATATAATCCAAAAACAATTCAATCTAGCATGGGTTCTTTTACAAGAGTTAATGTGTTTTATGAAAATTTATCTAGCATTTTTGAGAATAGTCCATTAAAAATTTACGGCACTTCATCTAAAATAAAAGAAAGTTTAAATCCAAGATCTATTAAAGAAGGGATTATTTTGTTTGGTAGTGAGTCTAATGGTATTAGAGATAGTCTAAAAAAACATGTTGATGGTTGGCTCTGTGTTGATGGAAATGGAGGAGCTGAGTCTTTAAATGTATCTGTGTCCAGTGGAATAATTTTGGACAAAATCATGAATGATTAGCTTTCTTTTCTTCTAAACCAGGGTATTTGGAATGCTATCAAATATGAAAAAAGTAAAGATGCAAAAATAGGAATTAGACTTTTTTCATACCTATTCTGAATTATTCCAGACTCATCAATAAATGATTTTGTATTATTCTCAATAGCTATAGTCTCTATATAAACAAATAGCGTTCCTAATAAAAAGAATAGAAGTAGGAATCCTGAAATTTTATATATAATTATGAAAGCACTTCTCATTTTGCAAATATAAAAATTAAAATTTTAATCTTTTGAGGCTAGTTCTTTTGCTTTATAAGCTAAATCTTTTCCTAGATAAGAATCAATTATAAAATGTGATAAATATATAAGTGGTGTTATAAGAATAGCCACAAAAAATTTAAATGTATAATTATCAGAACCAACTACAAATACTTGATTAATTGACCATTCTTTACCATCAGGAGCTAAAAAATAAAATGCTATAATCAATACAACGAAACTATCAATCAATTGTGATATTAAAGTTGATCCAGTTGCTCTTAGCCATATGAACTTGCCTTTAGTTATTTTTTTAATTTTTTGGAAAATAAAAACATCAAGAAGTTGAGCTATTAAGAAAGCGAATACTGAACCTATAATTATTCCAGTACTTTGAAGGAAAATGGTGTTATATGCATAATTTATATCAAATGGATTTCCTGATGCATCAGTGTTATTTATATTAATCCAATAATTATTTGGAGTTAGTTTTGTTGAAAGAAAAACAATCAAAAACACATATAGAATAAGTGTGATTGTAAAATATGATATTTTTTTTACACCTTGTTTTCCAAAGTACTCATTAATTATATCTGTGGTAATAAAAACTACTGGCCATATAAGGACTCCAACAGATAGATTGAAATTCTTAAAGAATGAAAACTCAAAAATCTTAGTTCCTAGTATTTCTGCGATTATTGCGTTGGTAATAAAAATCCCAGAAAGGATTATAAAAATATTATTTAGCTTATTTTTTTCTTCTATTTTAAGGAGACTCATTATTAATTCATGCCTTTTTCTATTTCATCAAGCTGGATTGAGTCTATTGCCTCTTGACATGATGGTAAAATATCTAGAACCGTATCTAATTTAGAAATTTGTAGTACTTTCTGGATGTGACTATTTATATTACAGATTACAAAAGAACAATTCTTTTCCCTAAAGGTTCTGTTACCAACTAGCAATGCACTAAGACCAGAAGAATCCATAAATTTTACATTTTTAAGATCTATTATAATATTTTTTGCGCCTTCAACTTCATAGGTAATTAGGTCTGCTTTTAAAGTTGGGGCAAGAACAGAATCTATTTTTTCTTCTTTCGGTGTCAGCACATAATACAAATCGTTTTTTTCTATTTCATATTTCATAATGCAATTTTAATATTCGATTCAATATCTTTCATCATATTTTCAGTTTTTCTTCTCAAAAAATTTTCTCCAGTTATATTTTCATATAACTCGATGTATCTCTTAGATATAGAATTAACAATCTCATCAGTCATCTTAGGTACCTCCTGGTTGTCTTTTCCTTGAAAACCATTCTCTATTAACCACTGTCTTACAAATTCTTTTGACAGTTGTCTTTGTTTTTTATTTTGATTTTGTAATTCTTGGTATGTATCTGAGTAAAAGTATCTCGATGAGTCAGGGGTATGAATCTCATCTATTAAAATAATCTCATTTTTATATTTTCCAAATTCGTACTTAGTATCAACTAATAATAAATTTTTTGAATGGGCATACTCAGTTCCTTTGCTAAATAATTTATAAGTGTAATTTTCAAGTTTTTCATATTCAACTTTACTTACTATTCCTGATGAAATAATCTCTTCCTTAGAAATATCAATGTCATGTCCAACTTGAGCTTTTGTTGTTGGGGTGATTATAGGATTTGGAAATTTATCATTCTCCTTCATTCCATCTGGCATAGCTATACCACATAATAATCTTTTGCCTAGTTTATACTCTCTCCAAGCATGTCCAGTCAGATAACCTCTTATTACCATTTCAACTGGAAATGTATCACATTTTTTTCCAATAGTAACATTTGGGTCAGGCACTGAATGTATCCAATTAGGGACGATTCCTTCAGTCATTTTTAGAAATTTTTCTGCAATTTGATTGAGAATCTGCCCTTTATATGGTATCGGTCTAGGTAAGACAACATCAAATGCACTTATTCTATCACTTACTACCATTACTAACTTATCATCAAAGTGATATACATCTCTTACCTTACCAGTGTATTTTTTTATAAGATTATCAAATTTAAAATCAGTATTCTGTATGGCTTCTCCCATTACCAGTCTGGTTTATTTTTATTTAATTTTTTGCTTGCCTTTCTTTTAAGTTGTTGAATATACTGAAATTCATTATTATTTAGTGCATCTAATATCATTTCAGCTTTCTTTTTACTCATATTTATTTTTTTTAATTTTTCTTCTAAAGATTCTTCGTTGCTCTTCTTATCATTATTTTCTTTTTCGTTTTTAGATTCATTTTTAGATTCATTTTTTTGATCTTCTTTATTTTTTTCTTCTTTACCCTTTTGATCTTGTTTTTTCTTATCAGAATTGTCCTTATTGTCCTTATTGTCCTTATTGTCCTTATTGTCCTTATTGTCCTTATTCTCTTCTTTTTCCTTTTTCATGTTTTTCTTTACGAGCTCATAATTAAATTTAGAGTCAGTATTATTATTATCAGCTATGATTGATTTTTTATAAAGATTCAGTGCCTCTTCTAGTTTATTGTTTTTTTCATTAATATTTCCAAGCTGTTGATATGCTATAGATTTGATTTTTTTATTTTCTGTTAAGGATGCATAATTATAACTTTCTATTGCATTGAGAGTATCACCTGACAATAAGTATGAATGTCCTAAGTTTAGATAAATTTTCTCATTTTCATATTTGAATGAGTCAATAAGAATTTTATAATTTTCAATTGATTTCGCGTAGTTTTTTTCTATAAAAGACTTCTCAGCAGCTTTAGTTAATTTGTTGATATCATCAACTCTATCTATTGTTATAATTGAAAGAAGTATTATCAGAATATAATTCATATAGAAATAATTTTAAAACTAAATATGAAATCAATCACCATCAAAAATAATGCTGAAAAAAGAAAATAAAAATATTTATTTTCTGTCACATCAACTGTTTTTGATTCAATGTAATCTCCTTTAATATTTACTATTTCTGAAATTAAATTATCAGTCTGGTTAATTTCATTAGAAATCTCAAAATATTTTCCTCCAGTATCTGATGCAGTTTCTCTTAGTGAACTAGAATTAAGTTTAGTCACAACATCATTTCCCTCCTGATCTTTTTTGAATTTTCCATTTCCTAATAATATCTTACTCCCTTTAAGACTTCCAATTCCCACGGAAAATAGTTTAATAGATGAACTTTTAATCTTTTCTAATGATGATTCTGTATCCTCACCAAAGTCCTCTCCGTCAGATATTAATATTATAACTTTAGAATTAATCTCTTTATTATTAGAATTTTCATCTTCTAACTTTGATAAGCTTAATTCTAGAGGTGGTCCAAAGTCTGTTCCAGAATTAGGGACAAGACCGGTATTTAAAGTTTCTATGAATAAATTAAGAGCATTTTTATCATATGTTAATGGACATTGTACATATGCCTCACTTGAAAACATTATTATACCAATTCTATCAGAAGAAAATTCGTTAATAATTTTTTTCATTTCAAATTTTACCTTTTCTAGCCTTGTTGGCTTTATGTCATTGGCATTCATTGATTCAGATAGATCTACAAGCATCATAATATCCTTCCCAACAATATTTACCTCTTTTTTACTTTCTCCAAAAGAAGGACCGAGTAGGGCAATTATCATCAAAAAAAAGTATGTTGACCTAATTATAAATTTGTAAAAAACTTTTTTAATTGAGACTTCAACTTTTTTATTTATTCTAAATAATCTAAATAGATAAATCGCGTAGAATATTATAAATAAAAAAATTAATGTTAATTCACTTAATTCGAGTGATTTTAAAAAATTCATATGCAAAACTAAGAAATTGAATTTTTTTTAGACAAAGTTAGTTGAGTATTTAACCCTTTTTCACATTTATAAAAAATTGAAAATATTTATGACAAGAAGATGATGTAATTATATTTGCCATTCAATTACGGAGAGGTGGGTGAGTGGCTTAAACCAGCAGTTTGCTAAACTGTCGTACGTAAATACGCGTACCGGGGGTTCGAATCCCCCTCTCTCCGCATTTATAATACAATTGCACTATTGTAATCAGTGTCACATTTCACTTCAAATTGAGATAATTCTACTAAGAAAAGTGAATGAACTGGTGTGTATCCACCTAAATTTAATACTTTAAAAGCTCCATTTGCTGTACCTCCCGTTGCAAGCACGTCATCAAAAATTAAAACTTTACCTTCTCCCTCTTGTACCTGCATTACCGCCTCACCATATTCGAGTTTGTGTCTCACGGTCTGTATTTTACCTGGTAACCTGTCCTTTTTACTTCTACAGAGTATAATCCCTTTTTTAAGTTTATCAGCTATAATGGACCCTATAAGAAACCCTCTAGACTCTATAAGAGCTAAGTAATCAAAGTCTAAGTCCTTTATTAGTTCAATACACTTATCTACAAGTATATCTCTAGCCTTTGCGTCCTTATATATAGGATTTAAGTCAATATATTCAACACCCTCAATTGGAAAGTCTTGATAAAACTCAATTTTCTTTTTTACGTATTCCAGATTCATAATTTATTTGCAAAAGTAACTTAATTTAGAAGCAAACATCAGTAAAAGAATAAAATTAATTTTTTATTTAATACATTGTGTTACGTATGAATATTAAACAAAAAGTTACCTTACTTTTAGTTTGTGACACAAGCTTATTTGTGGTCCTATTATATCTTTTATATCAGGGAATGTGGTTTGAGGCATTGATCCCTTTTTTATTATCTCTTGGAATTAATTTTTGGTATTTCGATTCGTATAAAGAATATTTCGATACATATGAAGAGTACTTTTCAAGAAAAGAAAAATAAATTAATTTTACCCAAACAATTAAACTTTTAAATCATTAGTTATGAAAAATATTTTCCTTTTGACTTTCTTTATTTTTTCTTGCAATTCATCTAATCAAACTGAGATTACTGAACAAGAAGTAAAAGATAAATTCTATGAGTTTTTTGAAGTTCTATCTGTTAATAATCCTGATAAAAATAAACTTTATGACTTAGTAACAGATGATTACTTCATTTTTGAAAATCAGAAAAAATACTCCATGGAAGAATTTATTCAATTTGTAAACACTTTTAGAACTCTAGAGGATGAATGGGAATTATCTGAATTTGAAATCGATATTGACCAAAATTCTGCTCATGTATCACTAAGAAATATTGGAAAATTTTTAGTAGAGACAGATTCAGGAAATGTAATTATGAATTTTGATTGGTTGGAGAGTGCATATCTTATTAGAGATGAGGGCGAACTAAAATTTGATTTTTATTTTTCAGATGCAGTAAAAGAATCAATAACCAAAGTTGAATAATAACTTAAACTTTAAGAGATTAAAAAACCTACAGAATCACCTCTTGCATTAGTAAATTAATAGATTTACATTTGCCAACATTATCTGGTTCCGTAGCTCAACTGGATAGAGCAACTGCCTTCTAAGCAGTAGGTTGAAGGTTCGAGTCCTTCCGGAATCACAATTTAATTATAGTCAGGAAGGGTAGTATACTTTTTAGCATAATCTATCATCTGTGTAGCAAAATCTTTTGGTTGAATAATCCTAATATCAGTGATTTCATTTGAGTCATTGTAAACTGGAATCAATTCTGGATTAATAAATCCACTATATGGAGCAGAAGTAAATTTTTCGTTTCTTTTCAAGATTTCTCTGTGTAATTCCTGATCAACTTTTACCCCATAATTTTCAATTAAATTTTTTCCTGCCTCATAATCCCCCTCAGATTTTATTCTTTGGATCTCTCTAAGTAATTTTCCAAATAATACTCTTAATTTTTCATAGTCATTAATTACGAAATACGTTTTTTCATCTTTTACAACTTTTTCAATAACATTGTCATCAAGCCCTTTCTCATAAGCCCATTTTGATACCATTTGTCTATTTCTCATGTGTGATTGTTCTACATCATCACCGAGCTTAATCCTTATTAATTGTGTCATTAATCCATTTCTGATATATCCATCATAACTTGTTCTTCCCATATCCTTTGCGGATTGTGCTATACCCAATTCTTCCATTTTTCTGTCCGGTATAAAGTAGAGTCCAACAAGGTCAGCTCTTGCCTCTTCAAGTGAAGACGCATAGCTTTTTAATGTCTCTTTTGGAGTACCAACACCTTTAACTATCTGACCACTTGCATGTCCAATCACTTCATGGAGAGATGTATGTAAGTTATCAGCATCTTTTCCATATTTTTTTTCCAATTCAACTTCTTCATTGCTATATGCAAATTCTTCTAATCTTCCTGAACTTCCTGCATTACCATAAGCATATAATATATTCCCAAGTGAAATTGATTTAGATCCGTGTTCTGCCCTTATCCAGTTTGCATTTGGTAAGTTTATACCAATTGGAGTTGATGGTGATGCGTCTCCTGATTCTCCAGCTACATTTACAGTATTGTATGATATCCCTACAACATTTTTCTTTTTGTGAGCATCCATTATTGTAGAATTGTCTTCAAACCACTGTGCTTCATTAGAAATTGCAGACATCTTTCTGCTCATTTCAAAGTCTTTAATTTGAACAACAGATTCATAGGATCCTCTATACCCTTTAGGGTCGTTATAAACTTCAATAAATCCATTGATATAGTCTACATCACCTTCTACTGTTTCCACCCATGCTATATTATAATCATCCCAAGTTTTTAAGTCACCAGTTTTGTAGTATTTAATTAACAAATCAAATGCTCTAGCTTGATTCTTATTTTCTGCAACACCTCTGGCCTTTTCCAACCAAAAAATTATCCTTTCTAATGAATTTGAGTACATTCCTCCAACTTTATAGATCTCTTCTTTTAGAATCTCATCTTCTTTTATAAGTTTTGAATTTAATCCAAATGATAATGGTTTATCAGGGTCAGGAGATTTTAGTTTACTATAGAAACCATCAACATCTGCTTCAGTTATATCTTCACCATAAAAGTTAACAGCGGATCCTATAACTAGCCCCTTGCTTGCATCACGATTTACTTTTTTTGCATCCTGATCATTAAATATTATGTTGAAAGCTTCTTCATTCAAGTTTGTTTCAGTAGAAGCTAATAATTCATGTAGGTATTCAGAAGAAAAATTTGAATCAAATTTATCATTTGAGTAATGGTGATGAATACCATTAGCAAACCATATCCTTTTTAAATATATCTCAAAATTTTTCCAGTTCTCATTCTCTTTATCTCCCTCGTATTTTGTGTAGATGTTTTCTAGAGCTCTCCTGACTGAAAGATTATGTCTGTAATTTTGGTCGTACATGATGTCTCTTCCAGCGAGGCCGGCTTCTGTAAGAAAGTATACTAGTTTTTTTTGTTTTAATGTCAGCTCATCAAATCCAGGAATTTGATATCTTAAAACTTTTATGTCCTCAAATTGTTCTGCAAAAAAATCAAATTTTGATTCATTAACTTCTGGCGAAGTACAGGAATAAGAAATTATTAGCATTAATATTATTGTGTATATCTTCTTTTTTAACATCTTATTAGATTTTGTATATAAAAATTTATTTCACAAATTTATATATATTGGGTTATATATTACTTTAATTTAAAAATTATGAAAAAACTTGTACTATCTGCAATTATTATCCTCTGTTCTTTTAATCTAGAAGCCCAGATTGGTTTCAAGACTAAGAAATTAGGTGATAAAATGACCGGAAAATTTTTAGATAAAACATCAGAGGTGATAGGTTTAGACGATAATTATATCTTCAGAAAGAAATTTGACATGGAGAATTACCACTACAAATATGAGAATGATACTATTAGTTTTACTCTTGATTTTATCTCTACACCAAATGTAGGTCTAGAGTCAAAAAATAAATGTGAAAATTTTGATGCTGTTCTTTCGATAAGAAACATGGGAGAAACAGACATTAAATTTAGGACAGGTTTGTTAGGTGCAAACCGATTAATTAATAAGAAGAAGTTGGAAGATAACTTAGCTCCTCCTCTTTACGGTATTTATGAAATAGCAGTAGGAGATAATATGCTTCTGAATGCTATTACCGATAAAAAAGGTGATATATATGGTACTATTGATGGAGGTTGTGAGAATAAGGACAGAATATATGCCGCAGGAGACCCCAATAGTATAGGTGATATTGAAGCTTCTACTATATACATAAGATATGAAGTTAACCGAAGTCGTTCTTTTGAATTTCCAGATGAAATTACTCTCAATTTGTATGATTATGAGCCGAATTATCTGAAATTAGCTGTTAACACTAATTGGACAAAAAAAATTAGAGATGCAGATCAAGACTATAATACTCGGTTATCTGAATATCTAACTGAAAATAATGTGGGTGGTGTCTTTGGTAATAAAAAGAATAAGAAGGACAAGAAAAAAAATTAATACTTAGTAAGACTTGATTTTTGCTTTTCTAATAGAATCTTTCTGAAAATCATTGTAGTCCTTTCCGTTAAATATTCCATTTGATTCCCAGTCTCCATAATTAGGATTAGGTAAGACAATTAGTTTCGTTCCAAAATCATTACTTAACTCATCAGTATAATTTGTTCTTTCTTCAGATAATTTTACTTCAAATTCATCATTAAAATCAGCTAAGTTATCTCCAATTAACATAATCACTTCATATGTATCAGATATCGACTTCCTTCTTTCACTTTTACTTCTGCTGTCACTTCTTAGGAGAACATTTGATTTTTTTGCATTTGGAAACCCTAGCTTTTCAAGATTATTAACAGTTGCTTCTAGTTGCTCAGAGTATCTATTAGATATATAAAAAATCTCTACATTTTTTTCTGAGGCATATTTTAAAAATTCGAGAGATCC
>Ga0208764_10001627_pt1 | contig 14333 bp, 12 predicted proteins | sample ETNtaG_18_FD_185762 | JGI IMG/M metagenome (GOLD analysis project Ga0208764, IMG submission 185762) | Marine microbial and viral communities from oxygen minimum zone, Eastern Pacific Ocean - ETNP201302SV91 (SPAdes) (version 2) | ecosystem: Environmental > Aquatic > Marine > Oceanic ... | reverse complement strand
CTAAAATATGAAAATTATAAAAATCAAACCATTAATGATATTTTTGATCAAGAAAAAATTAATAATAGTATAATAAATAAAGTATTTGATCTTAAAACGTCAATATATTTTAATGATGATTCTCTGAATTTTAAGAAGGTTGATCTTCCGGTTGATGTGCAATTTTCTACAACAAATGCAATAAGTATAGATGATTATAATAATGATTCTTTTAAAGATGTTTTAATTGGAGGAAATTTATATAGAGTTAAGCCAGAGGTAGGTAAGTATGATGCTCAGTATGGGTTGCTCTTATTAGGTAACAAAGATGGAAAATTTAAAAAAATGAATTCTATTGAATCTGGAATAAACTTTGTTGGACAGGTAAGGGATTTTTTAAGTATTGATAATTATTTATTTGTATTAAATAATGATGAAAAAATTCAAACTTATCAGTTAAACAATCAATAAACAATAAGTGAAAAGTAAAAATTTATCTATTATTCTTTTATTCATTGCATTAATATCATGCTCAAAAAAAGATACGCTTTTTAAAGAAATTAATCCTAAATCGAGTAATGTCATTTTCGAAAATAAGCTTAATCAAACTGAAGAATTTAATCTAATTGAGTATCTATATTTTTATAATGGTGGTGGAGTAGCTGTAGGAGATATAAATAATGATGGATTGAATGATATATATTTATCTGCTAATCAAGAAGAAAATAAATTATATATCAATAAAGGAAATTTTATTTTTGAAGATATTACAGAAAAAGCAAATTTATCATCTCCTGATGCTTGGAAAACAGGGGTTGTAATGATCGATATTAATGGAGATGGGTATTTAGATATTTATCAAAACCGTTTAGGCGGTTATAAGAATATAAATGGAAAAAATCAATTATACATAAACAATAAGGATCTAACCTTCACTGAAATGGCACAAGATTATGGTTTAGATTTCGAGGGTTTTTCTACTCACTCTGCTTTTTTTGATTATGATAAAGATGGAGACTTAGACATGTACTTATTAAATCATTCTATTCATTCTGAAATGACATATGGAAATTCAAAAATTAGATTTCAAAGAGATTTAAAATCCGGTGATAAACTTTTTAGGCATGATATTGTAAACGGGAAATCTTTTTTTACTGATGTTTCTGAAAGTTCTGGAATACTTGGTAGTAACATTGGGTATGGTTTAGGCATATCAGTTTCAGATATAAATAATGATGGATGTGATGATATTTATATATCTAATGACTTTAGAGAAAATGATTATTTGTATATAAATAATTGTGATGGCACTTTTTCTGAAAGTTTAGAAAATTATATTAGGCATACTTCTAGGTTTTCAATGGGAAATGATATTGGCGATATAAATAATGATGGATTATTAGATATTTTAGTTTTAGATATGCTGCCTTCCGATGAATTTGTTTTAAAAAGTTCAGCTGGTGAAGATTCATACGAGATATATAAGATGAAATTAGATTTTGGTTATAATAAACAGTTTACTAGAAACACATTGCAATTAAATTTGGGTAACAACAATTTTGCTGAAATTGCTCAATTATCAGGTATTCATGCAACTGATTGGAGCTGGTCAACACTTATTGAAGACTTTGATTTAGATGGCTTGAGTGATATTTTTATAACGAATGGGATTTTAAAACGTCCTAATGATATGGACTATATTAATTTTATTTCAAATAATCAAATAAGTGGAAATTTAGATAATAAAACTAAACTAACAAATTTGGAATTAATAGATCAAATGCCAGATGGAAAAGTATCAAATTATCTTTATAAAAATAATAGTAATTTGAATTTTACAGAAGAAAGTGAGAATTGGGGGCTGGATTTTGTAGGTTATTCAAATGGTGCAACTTATTCAGATTTAGATAATGATGGGGATTTAGATTTGATATTAAATAATATAAATTCTAAAGCAAAACTATATTTAAATAGATCAAATGAATTTTATCCAGAAAGAAGTTTTATTTCAATAGATTTTATTGGAGATAAATTAAATAAAAATGGAATTGGATCAAAAGTTACTATTTGGTTAGATAATAAAATTTTATATAAAGAAAATTTTGCTAATAAAGGTTTTTTATCTTCAACTTCGTCTGGTTTAATTTTCGGTCTAAATAATTATGATATTATAGATTCAATGCTTGTTCAATGGCCATCAGGCAAAAGTCAAAAATTATATTCTATATTAGGTAATAAAAATTTGAAACTATTTGAAAAAGATGCTAGTTCAAAAAGTGTAATCGAGCATAAAAATATCAACCCTATATTTAATAATTATTCAGAAAATATAACTCCTAAAATTTTTCATAAAGAAAATATTTTTAATGACTTTAATAGAGAACCTTTAATGCCATATATGCTTTCAAATGAAGGTCCAGCTCTTGCTGTTGCTGATATAAATTTAGATGGTTTCCAAGATGTATTTTTAGGATCATCTTCTTTTAATAAATCAAAAATTTTCATGGGATCTGGAGATGGGAATTTTAACTTAGTTCATCATCATGAAATCTATAATGATTCTTTGTCAGAGGATGTAGACGCTTTATTTTTTGATGCTGATAATGATAAGGATTTAGATTTATATGTTGTAAGTGGAGGCAATGAATTTCCTTTAAAATATAAAAGTATAAGAGATCGATTATATATTTTAAATGAAAAAGGAAGTTATGAATTAGATACTTTGTTACTTCCTAAAATTTATCAAAATGGATCTATTGTTAGAACCTCTGATTTTGATAATGATGGTGATTTAGATTTGTTTGTAGGTGGTAGAAGTGTTCCTGGTAAATATGGATTTTTTCCACAACATTATTTATTGGAAAATGATGGAAAAGGAAAGTTTCGGATAAATGATAAAATTAATTTTGAAAAACAAGGGATGGTTACTGATGCTACATGGGTTGATATAGATAATGATGGATGGATGGATCTTTTTGTATGTGGTGATTGGTCTGATATAAAATTTTATAAAAACATTAAAGGGTCTTTAAGAGAGGATAATAATAATTATGGTTTGAATAAAAAAGGATGGTGGTTTTCAATTAAATCAGCAGATCTAAATAATGATGGTTTAATGGACTTAATTGCTGGTAATATTGGATTAAATATAAAATATAAACCTTTGATAAATTTTCCAGTTAAAATGTATATTAATGACTTTGATAATAATGAAAGCTTTGAGCAAATAATAACTTATATCTCTAATGGAAAAGAATATCCAATGGCAGGAAGAGATGAAATAACAAAACAACTAAACTATTTAAAAAGAAAATTTTTATACTTTAAAAATTTTGCAGGTCAAGAAATAAATAATATTTTTTCAAAATCTCAGTTAGATAATTCTAAAATATTGTTTGCTAATGAATTTCAGTCATTTGCTTTTCTTAATAAAGGAAATAAATTTGAAGCCATACCTTTACCAATTATTGCTCAATCTTCTCCTATATCTGTAATAGAAACTTGTGATTTTAATTCTGATAACAACTTAGATTTATTGATTTTTGGAAATAAAAATTTAGTTTCAACATATTTTGGTTCTTTTGATGCAAACCATGGAATTCTATTAAAAGGAAATGGTGATGGGACATTTGATTATGTCAATCAAAAAAAAAGTGGTTTAAATGTAACAGGAGAAATAAAAAAAATGTTTTACTTGGATAAAAATAAAACTAAATTTGTACTAGGTATAAATGATAATGAGTTAATTTTTTACAAGTTAAATAGTTTATGAGAATAATTAAGTTTGTTTTTTTTATTGTAGTTTTTTTATTTTCATATTTAAGTTGTTCAGTAAATGATAAAAGGTATAGAGAAAATATAGAGTACTACAATAATCCAATCCTTTTTCATCAAGTGATGAAAAAACTTTCTGATATTATTGTTTATGATATTTTTTCACCTCCTGTTGCTTCTAGAATTTATGCTTATCCTACTATTGCTGCATATGAAGTTTTAATAAATGATCATTTGGAATATAAATCTTTTGCAGGCCAATTAAATCAACTTGATAATGTTCCAAGACCTGATCAGAAGTTAGAGTACTCATTTCCTTTAGCAAGTATTCATGCTTTTTTAATAGTAGGAAAAAATTTGATTTTTTCTGAGGATCAAATGGAAGATTTTCAAACAAATTTATATTTTGAAATAAAATCTAAAGGAATTCCTAATGATATATTTAATCGGTCATTAGAATATGGTGAATTAGTTGCTAATCATATAATTAATTGGGCTAATAAAGATAATTATAAGCAAACAAGATCTTATCCAAAATATACGATAGAAAGAAATCAAGAGTCTTGGAAACCTACACCTCCTGATTATATGGAAGGAATAGAACCTCATTGGAATAAAATAAGAACATTTGTTTTAGATTCTTCTGATCAATTTTTAATTTCTCCACCTACTAAATTTAATATGAATAAAAAAAGTAAATTTTATGAAGAGGTTATAGAGGTATATGAAATAGTAAATAATCTTACCGAGGAGCAAAAAGAAATTGCAAGCTTTTGGGATTGTAACCCATATGTATCTCACCACAAAGGCCATGCAATGTTTGCAACAAAAAAAATAACGCCAGGAGGTCATTGGATTGGAATTACATCTATAGTTACTCAAAAAGCTAATCTAAATATGATTGAAACTATTAGTACTTATGCAAAGGTTTCAATTGGGTTATTTGATGCTTTTATAGCTTGTTGGGATGAAAAGTGGAGAAGTATTTTGATAAGACCAGAAACGGTAATAAATGAATACCTTGATGAAGACTGGATTCCTTTTTTACAAACTCCACCTTTTCCTGAATACACATCGGGTCATAGTGTTATATCAAGATCAGCTGCAGTTATTTTAACTAATACCTTAGGAAAAAATTTTAAATTTTTAGATACATCTGAAATTGAATATGGCCTTCCTTCAAGAGAATTTAATTCATTTATAGAAGCATCAGATGAAGCTGCAATTAGTAGAATTTATGGAGGAATTCATTATATGCCTGCAATTTATAATGGAGTAAGACAAGGTGAAATGGTTGGAAATTATGTTTTATCTAAAATAGATTTAAACAATCCATCTATAGTAAAGGAATAAAATCAAAGTTTATGAAATATATAATAGCATTAGACCAAGGGACAACAAGTTCAAGAGCAATATTAATTAATGATAAAGGGGATTTAGTCGGAATCGAACAAAAGGAATTTGAACAAATATTTCCTAAACCAGGATGGGTTGAACATAGTCCTATGGAAATTTTAAGTTCTCAAATAAAAGTTTTTGAAGATTTGATAGTTAATAATAATGTACCATTAGATTCAATTATTAGTTTAGGTATTACAAATCAACGAGAAACTATTATTCTTTGGGACAAGGATACAGGAAAGCCATTATATAATGCTATAGTATGGCAGGATAAACGTACAGCGAATATTTGTGAAAAGATTAAAAAAGACGATTTGGAAAAATATATAAAAGAAAATACTGGTTTGGTTGTTGACTCATATTTTTCTGCCACAAAAATAAAATGGATTATTGATAATGTTGATGGAGTTAAAAGTAAAATAAAAGAAAATAAACTTCTTGCTGGCACTGTTGATTCTTGGCTTATTTATAATTTAACATCCTTTAAATCTCATGTTACTGATTTTACTAATGCGTCTAGAACTATGGTTTATAATATTAAAACTTTAAGTTGGGATGATAAAATTCTAAATTATTTAGATATACCAAAATCTATACTTCCTAATGTTTTACCTTCTTCATCTGAATTTGGAACTTTTCATTATAAAGGAATCACAATACCTATAAGAGGTGTAGCTGGCGATCAACAAGCAGCTTTATTTGGTCAAGCATGTTTTAAAAATGGAATGGTTAAAAATACTTATGGAACAGGTTGTTTTTTACTAATGAATACTGGTAAAAATATGAATTTATCTAACAATGGTTTATTAACAACAATAGCATGTTCTACTTCTTATTCTGTTAATTATGCATTAGAAGGGAGTGTGTTTATTGCTGGAGCCGCCATTCAATGGCTTAGGGATTCATTAAAATTGATAAAAAACGCTTCTGAAACTGAGAAAATTGCCAATTCAATAGATGAACTTAAAAATATTTATGTTGTACCAGCCTTTGCTGGACTAGGTGCTCCTTATTGGGACATGTATTCAAGAGGAGCAATTTTTGGTTTATCTAGGGATACCGGAAGAGAACATATTATTAAGGCTACTTTAGAATCTTTAGCTTATCAAACTAAAGATATTATAGATGTAATGGAAAAAGATTCAGATTTAAAATTAACATCCTTAAAGGTAGATGGTGGAGCTTGTAATAATGATTATTTGATGCAATTTCAATCAAATTTAATTAACTCTGAAGTATTAAGACCTGAGATAATTGAATCAACAGCAATGGGCGCTGGTTATCTAGCTGGAATCTCCTCAAATTTATGGGATAAAGATAAGATAGTATCAAATCAAAGAATAGATAAAAAATTTAAACCAAAGATTGATTCTATTAAAAGAAATAAATTATATAAAGGCTGGGAGAAAGCAGTTAAAAGAACTTTAAATTGGCTAGAAAATTAAACTTTTTTTCATCAAATAATAGAGATAAATTAATTAAGGAAATTTCCTCAAGTTTTTTTGACGTTATAGTAATTGGAGGAGGTATAACTGGTGCTGGAATATGTTTGGATGCAGCATCAAGGGGATTTAAAGTTTGTTTAGTTGAGATGTCTGATTTTGCATCTGGAACAAGTAGCAAATCAACTAAATTAATCCATGGTGGCTTAAGATATCTTGAGCAATTCAAGTTTAAACTTGTTAGAGAAACAGGAACGGAAAGAGCTTTATTACATAATTTGGCTCCTCACATAGTAAAATCTGAAAAAATGCTACTTCCAATAACTAAAGGGGGTAAATTAGGTAAATTTTCTACTTCTTTAGCACTTAAAGTATATGATTATCTTGCGAAAGTTGATAAGCCTGACAAAAAAAAAATGTTATCAAAAAAAGATACTTTAAAATATGAACCTTTACTAAGAAATAAAAATATTACTGGTGGAGCATTATATTCTGAATATAGAACTGATGACAGTAGGCTTACTCTAGATATTTTAAAGAAATCATATGAATATGGAGCATTACCTATCAATTATATGAAATTTCAAAAATTTTTACATAAAAATGAAAAGGTAATAGGAGCAACTTGTAAAGACATATTATCTAATAAAACAATTAATATTACTTCAAAGATTATTGTAAATGCTGCGGGTTCATGGGCTGATGAAGTTTTGAATGAAAAGAACAAAAAATTAATTTTATCAAAAGGTATTCACATTGTTGTTTCATGTAAACAACTTCCCTTAAAGCAATCTGTCTATTTTGATGCTATTGATAATAGAATGATATTTGCTATTCCACGAAACAAGACAATTTATATAGGCACTACTGATACTGTTTTTGATAGGCAAAAGGATAGTTTGAGAGTTTTAAAAAAAGAAGTAAAGTATTTAATAGATTCAGTAAATAAATCTTTTTCAGTAAAAATTAATGATAATGATATTTTATCAAGCTGGGTAGGGCTCAGGCCTTTAATTAAGGAAAAAAACAAACAGGTAACTGAAATATCTAGAAAAGATGAAATTTTTTTTTCTAAAAATGGTTTAATAACTATTGCAGGCGGAAAATTGACTGGATACAGAAAAATGTCAGAAAGAGTGGTTGACCTATTAAGTAATAAGGTATTTAACTTAAATAAAAAATGTATTACTAAAAACATTAAACTATATGATACTTCATTTGAAGAATATTTATCAGAAGGTGAAAAATTAAATGCTTCCTATGAAGATTTAATAAAAATTTATAATATATATGGATCAAAAGGAATTCAAATTTTTGAAATTCAAAATGATTATGGTTCTCAAATTAAAAATGAAAGATTATTAATTTCTGAATTGATTTATTGTTTAAAAAATGAAATGTGTCACAATCTCTTAGATTTTTTTACTCAAAGAAATGCCATGATATATTTTGAAATTGAAAGGATTAATTCTTCGATTGATCTTATTAAAAGTGCCTATATGGAATTCAAAAATATATCAAATGAAGAGTGGAAAAAAGAATTATATGATTTGCAAAGTCATATAAATGAAATTACAACCTTTATTTAACCAAATCTTGAATATTCCCTATAGCGTAATCTATTAAAATAACGTCTCTAATTCCATAAGCTTTTGCTTCTATTTCTCCTTTAAATTTAAGGCTGAATTTTTCATTCCCAAAGAAAAGGGCTAGCCCTTTTTGATTAATAAAGTTTTCTAGATTATTAACATCAATGTCTCCTTCGATATCAATAGTTGATTCGGTCATGTTAGAAAGTTCTCTTTCATTTTCTTCATATATTTTGACAAGCAATACATTTTCCGCATAGATCCCAACATCAACTTTAGATATAATTATTTTTACTTTATTAGGATTATTAAGTATGATCTCAGCTGAGATTTTCAATTTATTATTTTGAAGGCTATTAACCTTAACATTTTTTATTTCAACAAATTCAATAGGTTCAATTGGCTTACAACCTAAAAATATTAGAAATAATAAAATAAGTATTTTGTTCAATATTTTTAAAATTATTTTATGATACTAACTACAATAATACTATATATGAATAAATGATTAAAGTTTTATAATATAAGTATTTATAAAATTTAAATCTTTTATAGATTTACATCAACAACAATATGATTTAATAAAATGAATGAACTTTTATCTGAAGCTATTGGAACTTTTGTTTTAATTCTTTTTGGTTGTGGAGTAAATGCAGGTACTTCTTTAAAAAGCAGTTATTCAAAGAGAAACAGTAATAGTTGGACGGTAGGGACTTTAGGTTGGGGACTTGCTGTAACCTTAGGTGTTTATGCAAGTCAGTATAGTGGTGCCCATATTAATCCTGCTGTAACTTTTGGGCTTTTATCCTCTGGTGATATTGAGTTAAGTAAAGCTTTTGAATATTTTATAGGACAATCAATTGGTGCTTTTTTAGCATGTATTATTATATACCTTCATTATTTACCACATTGGTCTAAAACAAATGATAAACAAGTTAAATTGGGAGTTTTTGCTACTTCACCATCTATTTCATCAAAATGGTCTAATCTTAATAGTGAAATTTTAGGAACATTTGCCTTATTATTTGGTTTAAAATTTATTGGAATCAATGAATTTGCTCAAGGATTAAATCCAATTGTTGTTGGATGTTTAGTTTGTGCAATAGGAATTTCATTAGGAGGTACAACCGGTTATGCTATAAACCCTGTTAGAGATTTTATACCAAGATTATCTCATTTTATTTTACCTATTCCTGGGAAAGGAGATTCAAATTTTAATTATTCTTGGATTCCCGTATTTGGTCCTATAGTTGGTGGTGTTTTAGGTGTTAATATGTATGAATTTCTTTTCGAAAATACAGTAAACGTATACTTTTATATTTCATTATCGATTTTCTTTATAGTAACGGCATTCTCACTCATTGAAAATAAAAATTAAACTTTTTATAATCTTTATTGTACTTTCATCTTGTAAGAAAGAAATAGATTTTGATTTACAAGGTCATCGAGGATATAGAGGACTTTATCCTGAGAATTCAATTCAAGGATTTATAAAGTCATTAGAAATAGGAGTAAACACTTTGGAGCTTGATGTTGTTATTAGTGCGGATAATAAGGTTGTTGTATCTCACGAGCCATGGATGTCTTATCATATATGTATAGATAGTATTGGAAATAAAATCAGTGATGATAAAAAAAAATATAATCTCTATTCAATGGATTATAATGATATAAGAAAGTTTGATTGTGGTATAATTGGAAATAATCAATTTCCAGAGCAAAATAAAATCTCAACATTTAAGCCTACTCTTAACAATACTATAAAGATAATTGAGGGTTATGCTACTGATAACTTAATTAAGTTACCTAATTATAATATAGAAATAAAATCAAAACCAAGTACTGATTCACTATTTCATCCTGGGGTAAAAGAATTTTCTGATTTAGTTGTGTCTGTAATTGACTCACTTAGAATTATTGATAGAGTAACTATTCAAAGTTTTGATTTTAGAGTGCTAAAATATATTAATAAAAATTACTCGGAGATAGGTTTATCAGTGTTAGTGTCTGAAAACTATGACCCTCAAAAAAATTTAGATGATTTGGGATTTCTTCCAGATATTTATAGCCCTAATTATAAATTTCTTAATAGGAAAGATTTAGAGTTTTTAAAAGAAAAAAAAATTAAAATTATTCCTTGGACTGTTAATTCTTATTCCGATATTGCAAAAATTTTAAATCTAGATGTAGATGGAATTATTTCAGATTATCCAGAAAGAGTTTTAGAAGTTAAAAAAAAATTATGAAGAAATTTGATGTTTTTGGTATAGGAAATGCACTTGTAGATTGTGTTTGTTTAGTTTCCGATTCTTTTTTAGATGAGAACAATATCGAAAAAGGTTTAATGACACTTATTGATGATAAGAAACAAAAATCAATAATAGAAAAAATTAAAAATACGAATCCTTTTATTCAGTCTGGTGGATCAGTTACTAATTCAGTATATACCCTTTCTCAACTTGGTGGTTCTGGTTATCAATCATTTTTGATATCAGACGATGAATATGGTAAATTATTTTTAGAGGATCTGAATAAAAGCGGAATAAATACTGGAGATAAAAACTATTTTCTTGGAGATGGTATGACGGGCTCATGTTTAGTTCTTACTACACCAGATGCTGAAAGGACAATGAACACATGTTTAGGAATTTCATCAAATTACTCAGTTAAGAATATCAATTTTGATGATTTAAAATTATCTAGATATTTATATATAGAAGGATATCTAGTTACATCAGATATAGCAGTTGAAGCTATTATCAAATCAATTTCTTTTAGCAAAGAAAACGATGTAAAAGTTTCTCTCACTTTTTCAGACCTAAGTATGGTTAAATACTTTAAAGATAAATTCCATAATATATTAAATCATAAGATAGATTTACTTTTTTGTAACAAAGAAGAAGCTCAAACCTTTACAGGTGAAAATGATTTTGAAAGATGTTGTAAGAAAATGTTAGACTTCTCTCGATTAGTGGTTATTACCAAAGGAGATAAAGGTTCATTAATTATTTCGAATTCCGGAGAAAATATAGAAATAGAACCCAATAATGTAACCCCATTAGATACTGTTGGCGCTGGTGACACCTATGCGGGAGCTTTCTTATATGGAATAAACAATGGTCTCTCTCTTAGAAAGTCAGGCGAATTAGCTTCCTCTCTATCATCAAAAGTTGTTACTAAGTTAGGACCAAGATTAGATAAAAATGTTATTGATAGTATTAAACAATCAATGATTTAAATAAATCTCAAAAGTATTTATCTTTGTGGCTTATAAATAAATAAATAAATTATGAAAAGAACTTTCCAACCTTCAAAAAGAAAAAGAAAAAACAAGCACGGTTTTAGAAAAAGAATGCAAGATGCTAATGGAAAAAAGTTGTTGAATAAAAGAAGATCAAAAGGTAGAAAAAAATTAACTGTATCTGATGAGAAAACTCATAAGAGTTAAGACTTAGATATTTTCTTATTATTTAAATTATTTATCTCGATGAAAAATACCCTCAAAAAAAATGAGATAATAAAAGAAAGAAAGCTTATTAACGAAATTTTTTCAAATAGCAAAAGTCTAAATATTTCTCCATTTATAATTAAATATATTTTTTATAATGATAAATTAAGTTCATATAATAAAATATTTGTTTCTGTGCCCAAATCTAAAATTAAAAGTGCAGTAAATAGGAATTTAATTAAAAGAAGAATTAAAGAATCATACAGGTTAAATAAAAGTATTATTAAAAATCATAATCTTTTAATTGCATTTATTTATAATGCTAATGAAGTTTTAGAATATAAAATTATATTGGATAGCATGTTGAAAACTTTAAAAAAAATAAAAACAAGTGATTAAAATTCTTTGTATCGAAACTAGTTTAGATTATTGTTCTGTTTCTTTGATTGAAGATGGTGAAGTCATAGATTCAGAAAATATAAATATCAGAAAATCTCATTCGGAATTTATTCTTGTTTTAATTAAAACTCTTCTTAAAAGAGTTGAAATTTCATTAAATCAATTATCAGCAATTGCAGTTAATAAAGGACCTGGATCATATACAGGTTTGAGAATAGGAGTGTCTACTGCAAAAGGACTTTGTTTTTCTTTGGATCTTCCTTTAATTTCAGTCAATTCATTAGACTTGATGATTTATGATGTAAAAAAAAAATATTTAGTAGACTCAGATACTTTATTATGTCCAATGATAGATGCTAGAAGAATGGAGGTTTATACTAAAATTGTTAAGTATGATTTAACTATTATAAAAGATACTCATGCGAAAATCTTAAGTAAGGATTCTTTTAATTCTTTTTTAGAAAAAAATAAAATTAATTTTTTTGGAAATGGCTCAAATAAATTCCAAAGTCTAATTAAATCAAATAATGCTTTATTTATTGATGAAATAATACCCAAATCTATAAATTTTGATCAAATAGTTCATAATAAATATTTAGATGGAAAATTTGAGAATTTGATTAATTTTGAGCCTTATTATTTAAAAGAATATTACTTCAAAAAATAATATGAAAGGAGAAATAGTAAATAGAGTATCAAATAGTTCGTTAGAAACAGTTGATATTAAATCATTTAAGGGTTCTGAAGATTTAATGTTAATTGATTTCAAAGATTTTTTAAAAAATGAATTTGTTTTAATTGAAAAAGATTTTAGAAAAAAAATCTCTTCTCTGGATACCAACATATATTTGAATAAGTGTATTGCTATTAATTGTACTAATGATGCAATTGTTCCTCCTTGGGCATACATGTTGCTTGTTTCTAAACTTGAAAAAACTGCTAAAAAAATAGTATTAGGTAATTTAGAACATTTAGAAAAGATAATCTTTTTGGAAAATATTAATTCTTTTGATTTTTCTATTTATGATAAAAAAAAAGTAATAATAAAAGGTTGTTCTGATTTAAACTATGTTAATATTCTTTATTCTGAGATAATAAAAAAAATCTTACCTTTTGCAGATAGTATTATGTATGGTGAGCCGTGTAGTACTGTCCCAATTTTTAAAAGAAAAGTATAAGAATATTCCTGTTTTATTCTTATATTTTTTTTCTAATTAAATTAGATATATTTCTTTGGTGAATGAATAAAATATTTCTAGCTTTGCAAGCGCTTGAAAATCAGTGCTTTTTTAGAGTAACATTTACTCTCATTTGATTTACTTATTATAAGTATTTTAAAACGTTCTTTGAACTATTGTAATGACAACATACCACTTGGATAAACTTTTTGTTTTTTCCAAATAGCAGCCAGGTTTTAATACATTTATAATATATTATTATGGAGAGTTTGATCCTGGCTCAGGATGAACGCTAGCGGCAGGCCTCATACATGCAAGTCGAGGGGCAGCATTTATTTCGATAAATGGCGACCGGCGAACGGGTGCGTAACGCGTATGCAACCTACCTTTAACTAGGGCATAGCTCGAAGAAATTCGAATTAATTCCCTATAGTACAATATTATCGCATGATATAATTGTTAAAGATTTATCGGTTAAAGATGGGCATGCGTCTGATTAGTTTGTTGGTGAGGTAACGGCTCACCAAGACCACGATCAGTAGGGGTTCTGAGAGGATGATCCCCCACATTGGTACTGAGACACGGACCAGACTTCTACGGAAGGCAGCAGTAAGGAATATTGGGCAATGGGCGAAAGCCTGACCCAGCCATGCCGCGTGCAGGATTGAAGACCTTATGGGTTGTAAACTGCTTTTATATAGGAAGAAAATACTCTTGCGAGAGTAACTGACGGTACTATATGAATAAGGACCGGCTAACTCCGTGCCAGCAGCCGCGGTAATACGGAGGGTTCAAGCGTTATCCGGATTTATTGGGTTTAAAGAGTGCGTAGGTGGTTTATTAAGTCAGTGGTGAAATCCTACAGCTCAACTGTAGAACTGCCATTGATACTGGTAAACTTGAGTTTGGCTGAGGTAAGCGGAATTTATGATGTAGCGGTGAAATGCATAGATATCATAAGGAACACCAATAGCGTAGGCAGCTTACTAGACCAATACTGACACTGAGGCACGAAAGCGTGGGTAGCGAACAGGATTAGATACCCTGGTAGTCCACGCCGTAAACGATGCTCACTCGATGTTAGCGATATACTGTTAGCGTCCAAGCTAAAGCGTTAAGTGAG
>Ga0208764_10001625_pt1 | contig 14338 bp, 13 predicted proteins | sample ETNtaG_18_FD_185762 | JGI IMG/M metagenome (GOLD analysis project Ga0208764, IMG submission 185762) | Marine microbial and viral communities from oxygen minimum zone, Eastern Pacific Ocean - ETNP201302SV91 (SPAdes) (version 2) | ecosystem: Environmental > Aquatic > Marine > Oceanic ... | reverse complement strand
AGCTCCTCCACATGGTGGAATGGCACCGGGAATTGATAGAATTGTTATGTTATTAGCTGGAAAAAATAATATAAGAGAAGTTACACTTTTCCCAATGAATCAAAATGCACAAGATTTGTTAATGGGGGCGCCACAAAAACCACAAGAATCTCAACTTAAAGAATTATCTCTTAAAATTTTAGAAAAAAAGAAATAATATTTACTTATTGCTTTTTAAATTAATTCTAACATTGCTAAGATCTACCAGTTTATCTTTATAGTTGCTTCTAATAAATCCTTTGCTAGTAATACCTTTTACAAGTTTTAAGAACGTGTCTTCCGTCTCATCACCTATAATTTTGTCTCCAGAAGGTTTATCGATAGAAGGTGTATGGGCGAAGTCTTCTCTTCCTAAATAAGATATAGCCAATTCCCTAAAAATATAATCGAGTATTGAAGATGCGCTTAGTATCCTATCATTTCCCTTAATTTCTCCCGAAGGTTCAAATTTTGTTTCTATAAACGCGTCAACAAATTCATCCAAAGGAACTCCATATTGAAGGCCCAGAGATATAGCTATTGCAAAATTATTCATTAGAGCTTTAACCAATTCACCTTCTTTGTTCATATCAATGAAAATTTCTCCAACCTTACCATCATCATATTCTCCGGTGTGTAGATATATTTTATGATCTCCTATACTAACTTTTTGAATATAGCCTTTTCTCCTGTCAGGCATTTTAGATCTGTCGCTATTTTTTTTATTGAATTTTTGAATTTTTGAATTTTTATTATCCAAATCATTTAAAACATTTTGTTTATCTGAAGATGAAGATATTTTTTCGTTTAAAATAGTTGAAATACTTGAGGTACCTTTAATTTTCAAATTACTTTCGGCAATTTGTGTTTTTTCATTTTTGCTTGTTGTTTTTGTTTTTCTGTTATTCAATCTAACGTCAATTATTTGAACTTCACCATCTTTACGGCCTTCAAGTTCTGCGAGCTTTTTTTCATTTAATTCATCAAGCTTATGTACAATTTTGAATGTACAGGTATAAAAAGTTTCAACTATATATTTAGACATAAATTATAAGCTCCTAAATTTTGATTATTTTTATATAATGTGTGCATTGATATGATATATATTAAATATAATTTAAGTCTAACAAATTATTTACAATTTTTAATTGTGTGGATTTTAAAATTAGAACGGATAGCCGAATCAGCGAAAGATAAATGATTAATTTTTTAAAACAAATTTTTACTTGGTGGAACAAACAGACCTTAGGGACCTTCATTTACACTTTATTTACTGGTAAACTTTCGGGAATAGATGAATTTGGAAATAAATATTATTCAAATTCAAAAGGAAAAAGATGGGTTATTTATGAAAGCAATGTCGAGTCGTCAAAAATTCCTCCCGAATGGCATTCTTGGATTCATTTTATTAAAACAGATAAACCTTCTAAGGATATGAAAAAATTTTCATGGCAAAAAAAACACACAGAAAACTTAACTGGAACAAATCAAGCTTATAAACCGGACGGTTCTCTAATCCATAATTCTAAAAAAAATTTAAAAAAATATGAAACTTGGAAACCTTAATATTTATTTTTTCATATTTGGTTTATTTTTTTTAAATATCCAAGTAGTATTTTCTGTAGAAAAAATCGAATCGGTTCCTTTGATAAATTTAGAAGATTTATCACCAACTTTTGAAGAAGGTAAAGATGCACTTGAAAAAATAGAAGACCAGAACACTAATTTGAATTATATAGAAAACACAGAAGAAGAAAATATAATTAAAAAGGATAAGAAAATTTATATCAATATAAGAGCATTAGATAAAATAACAGCAAAAACATCAAATTTAAGATTAGCTATAGGAGAAAAAAAATTTTTTGGTTCTTTAGAAATTAAAGGCTTAAAATGTCAACTTTCTGAAAACAGTGAATTTAGAGATACAGTAGCTTATTTACAAGTAAAGGATTTAGCTTCCAAAGATAATAATCAAGTTTTTTTATTTAATGGATGGACATTTGCTTCTAGTCCAACACTAAAATCTATTGACCATCCAGTTTATGATTTGTGGATTACAAGTTGTGAAAATATTTAATAAAAAGATTCTCTTGCCAGCCAATTAACATCAAAATCAGAGTTAATGAATTTTTTGTGACTTAATATTTTTTTATGGAGGTCAATAGTTGTAGTTATGCCTTCTATTACAAATTCATTTAATGATCTTTGTAACCTTTGAATTGCTTCTTCTCTGTCTCTTCCTTGGCATATTAATTTGCATATTAGGCTATCATAGTAAGGCGTTATTCTGCAGCCTTGGAATATAGCTCCATCAACCCTTGTTCTGAAACCTGAAGGTTGATGGCAAACATTAATTGTTCCCGGACTGGGTTGAAAATTTTTACTTGGATCTTCGGCATTTATTCTACACTCTATAACGTGACCTCTAAATGTTATGTCAGATTGTTTTAGTGAAGTTTTTCCTTTAGAAGCAATTTTTATTTGTTCCTTTACTATATCTATACCTCCTCTAATTTCAGAAACAGGGTGCTCTACTTGAATTCTTGTATTCATTTCTAAGAAAAAAAATTTTCCTTTATCATAAATATATTCAACAGTTCCCGCTCCTTCATAATCAAGTTTACTTATCATATTGACGGTTTTATTTAACAAGTCTTGCCTTACTTTTTCTTCCAGTACCGGACTAGGAGATTCTTCAATAAGTTTTTGGTGTTTTCTTTGCACACTACAGTCTCTTTCTCCTAAATGGATTGTTGTTTTTTTATCAGATAATATTTGAACTTCTATATGTCTGGGATTTTCAAAATACTTTTCTATATAAACAGAATCGTCTGAAAAATATTTTTTTGCTTCTTGTTTAGCTAAAATTAAAGAGTCATTCAATTCTTCTTCTTTTCTAACAAGCTTCATTCCTTTACCGCCTCCTCCTGCAGCAGCTTTAATTAAAACTGGATATCCTATATTGGAAGATATTTTTTTTGCTTCATCTACTGATTTCACATTTCCTTCCGATCCTTCAATAACAGGGAGTCCAAGTTTTTTTGCTGTTTTTTTAGCCTCAATTTTATCTCCCATTTTTTTCATTATTTCTGCACTAGGTCCAATAAATTTAATTTTGTTTTTCGTAACAATTTCTGCAAAATGAGAATTTTCTGATAAAAATCCATATCCAGGATGGACAGCATCAGCACCAGTTACATCAACGGCTGACATTATAGCTGCTATGTTTAAATAACTATTTTGAGGTTTATGAGAACCTATACAAATGCTTTCGTCAGCTAATCTGACATGCATTGCATTTGCATCAACATCTGAATGAATGGCTACAGCAGGAATATTAAGTTCTTTGCAAGCTCTAATTATACGAACAGCTATTTCTCCACGATTAGCAACTAAAATTTTTTTAAACATTATTTAATAGAAATAAGTGGTTGACCAAATTCAACTGGCTCCCCATCTTTAACCAAGATTTTGCTAACAGTCCCGTCTTGTGTTGAAGGCACGTGGTTCATTGTTTTCATAGCTTCAATAATCATGACGGTTTGTCCTTTTTTTATTTTTTGGCCAACATCTACAAATTTTTTTCCGCCAGGTTCTGCAGCAAGGTACGCTGTACCAACAATGGGTGAGGTTATATTTGTTCCATTACTCTCAATTATTTCTTGTTTTTTTTTGACTTCACTAGGAGCAACAGAAGAAACGTTTATAGATCGAGAAACTTTTACTTTAGTATTTCCATCTCCATATTCAATTTCAGTAAGACCAAACTCTTTTAAATATTTTGTAAGTTCATCAATAATTTTTTTGTCTATTTTCATTTTATTATTTATTTACTATTTTTTTAATTGAATCTAATGCCATAATATATCCATTTATACCAAATCCACAAATAATTCCATTAACAGCCTTACTTATTAAAGACTTTTTTCTAAATTCTTCTCTGTTATAAATATTTGTTATATGAACCTCTATAGCAGGTAGCTTAATTGCTAAAAGAGCATCTAAAATTGCAACTGAAGTATGTGTATAACCGGCTGCATTAATAATTATACCATCAAAAGCACCTTTTGCTTTTTGTATCATTGTGACGATTTCACCCTCAATGTTGGATTGATGAAACTCTATATCGAGATCAATTGATTTAGCATGCAATTCACAATTCTCTTTAACCTTATCTAAAGTTGCTTTGCCATATTTTGATTCTTCCCTTTCTCCAAGAAGATTTAAATTTGGTCCATTTATTATTAGTATTTTTTTTGTCATATAAATAAGTTAAAATAAATTAAATGAATAACTTAAATATGGCAAAAATACAATTAAATGGAAAATTCCATGAAATTAATACTGGAACTAATTTAAACGAACTATTAAATAACCTCAAAATACAAAAGAACAAAGTAGCAATAGAAGTAAATGGTCAGATTATTGAGAAAAACAAATATCCAAATCTAATTTTAAACAAAAATGATAAAGTCGAAATAGTTCATTTTATTGGAGGAGGTTAATATTTTATGGAAGATATATTTACAATAGCAAATAAAAATTTTAAATCGCGGTTAATTGTTGGAACAGGAAAATATAAAAATTTTGAAGAAACTGCAAACTCAGTTAAAGCCTCCGGGGCAGATATTGTCACGGTAGCAGTTCGTAGAGTAAATATTTTAGATAAAGAACAACCTTTGTTAATGGATTATTTGGACCCAAAATTAATTACATATTTACCAAATACGGCAGGGTGCTATTCATCAGAGGAAGCATTAAGAACATTAAGATTAGCTAGAGAAATGGGTGGATGGCGATTAGTAAAACTTGAAGTTCTAGGAGATAAAAAAACATTATATCCAAATATGATTGAAACAATTAAATCAACAGAAGTTTTAGTTAAAGAAGGTTTTGACGTGATGGTTTATTGCACTGATGATCCAATTATGTCAAAAAAATTAGAAGATGTTGGGGCGTGCGCTATAATGCCGTTAGGGGCACCAATAGGCTCTGGGCTCGGTATACAAAATAAGATAAATATAAAATTAATCAAGGAACAATCATCCGTGCCTGTTATAGTTGACGCTGGAGTAGGCACAGCATCTGATGCTACAATAGCTATGGAATTAGGATGTGACGGAGTTCTAATTAATACTGCAATAGCGGAAGCAAAAAATCCAGTATTAATGGCAGAATCTATGAAATATGCAGTTATTGCAGGCAGAAAAGCTTTTAAAGCTGTCAGAATGAAAAAAAAAAATTACGGAGATCCCTCATCTCCACAAAGTAATTTAATTTAATTTTATTAAATTAATAATTTAACACTTTTTTATTTATAGGATTGTTTTTTCGCTGTTTTGAAAAATGCTTAAATCGATTACGGGATTTAAAGTTTTTATTATTTTTTTTATGGATAAATTTTTTAGATCTAAAATATTTATTAGGTGAATTTTTTTCGATACTTTCGATATTTTCTATTTTTTTAATAATTTTTTTATTTTTATTTAATAAATCTATTTTATATTCTGGAATTGCCAATTTCTCATCTGAAATTATATTAAATTCTATTTTATATTTTTTATTAAAATGATTTATTTCTTTATCCAGATTTTGTTTTATATATTCTTTAACTTTCGATGGAACATTTATATTTACAATCTTAGCTTTATTAGAAAAGGCCATTTCTTCACTTTTTTTAACTATTTTTAGTGAAAAAGAATCGAGAGATAGAACCATATTCCATTTAACTGAGCTTTCCCTTAACCTTTGTCTTGTCATTTCAAGTAGACCAAAATTACCAATTCTGCCGAATTGCATTCTAGCTCTATCATCTTTTAATTTTTCTCTTAATTTTCTTTCAACAGTTTTTCTATTATGAAAAGAAAACATATCAATAAAATCAATTACAATTAAACCTGAAAGATCTCTTATTTTAATTTGTCTAGAAATTTCTTCTGCAGCTTCTAGATTAGTTTTTAAAGCAGTTTTTTCTATATTAGACTCTTTTATAGACTGACCTGAATTTACATCTATAGAAACTAAAGCTTCAGTTGGGTTGATAACAATATATCCTCCAGATTCTAATTTCACAGTTGCGTCAAAAATTCTATTTAAACTTTTTTCTATTTGAGCATCATGAAAAAGTGGAATTTTTCCCCTGTATTTTTTAATTTTTTTTACATTTTCAGGCATTAAAAGCTTCATAAAATTTTTTGCTTTTTGATATCCTTCGTTTCCTTCAACAATTATATTATTTGTATTATTGTCATAAATATCTCTTATTGCTCTTTTTATAACATCTCCCTCCTCATGTACTAAACTAGGTGCTATAGACATTACTGTTTTATTTTTTATCTCTTCCCAAGTTTTTATGGTATTAAGAATATCTTTGCTTAGTTCATTTTTAGTTTTATTTAAACCAGCTGTCCTGACTATTACCCCCATTGTTGAAGGTATGTTTATTTCTTGAAGAATATTTCTAATTTTTTTTCTATCGTCAGAATTAACTATTTTTCTTGAGATTCCACCACCTTTTGCGGTGTTAGGCATTAAAACACTATATTTACCGGCTAGCGATATGAATGTAGTTAATGCAGCACCCTTCTGACCTCTTTCGTCTTTAAGTATTTGCACTAAAATTATTTGATCAGGTTTAATTACTTCTTGTATTTTGTATCTTCTAATTCCATATCTTTTTTTTAGTTCGTTAAATTGATCTGTTTTTTCTTTTTTAACATTATCTTCTTTAGCTTTTTCATTTTCAGAATTGTTTTCATCCTGGTTCACATTCAAAGCGTTAGGAGAAGAAGTCTGCTCTTGTGTTTTTTCACCTTCTTCAACATGGTTACTTTTCTCTTTGAGTTTTAATCTTAGACCTTCCTCGTCTCTTTTAAGTCTTTCTTTGTCATCATGTGGAATTTGATAATAGTCTGATTGAATATCATTAAAAGCTAAAAAACCATGTCTTTGTTTTCCATAGTTTATAAAAGCAGCCTGTAAAGAAGGTTCGATTCTGGAAACTTTTCCTAAATAAATATTATTTTTTAAATAAAGTTTATTTTTGTTTTCATACTCATACTCTTCAATATGTTTTTCTGACTTGAGTACAACTCTAGTTTCATCTGGATGCGATGCATCAATATATAAATTTTTTTCCATAGAAATTTGTTCCTGTGAATTATTTTAATATTTTTCATAAAATTGAATTTTGTTAGTTATTTATAATTAGATATACATCAAATTCATCAACAAATATATGCATTTCTTTTCTTATAACTTACAATTAAATTGAATAATGCCTTAAGAAAGCCAGATTTAATTCATTTCTTAAAATTTATGATAGTTTATTTTAAAAAAAGCATAAATTTAATAGCGGCCGCATTTCTATTATGCTTTCTTTTTATATTATCAACTTTATGGTATTTTTCATCAGATCTTCCAGATTATAAAATTTTAGCGAATTACAAACCCCCTATGTCCAGCAGAGTCCATTCAGGAGAGGGTCAATTGATAGCAGAATTTGCTTTGCAAAAAAGACTATTTATACCATATGATTCAGTCCCAAAGAAAATTATTCATTCTTTTTTGTCAGCAGAAGATAAAAATTTTTTTTCCCATCCTGGTATAGATGCAAAAAGCATTACTAGAGCGATAATTAAAAATTTAAAAAATATTTTTTCTGATAAAAGGTTAGAAGGTGCATCCACTATAACTCAACAAGTAGCAAAAAATTTTTTATTAACCAATGAAGTTTCAATTAAAAGAAAAATTAAAGAAGCTATTTTAGCATTTAGGATTGAAAGAGCTTATTCAAAAGAAAGGATTATGGAACTATATCTAAATCAAATATATTTAGGAGAAGGCACATATGGTATTGCGGCAGCAAGCTTAGAATATTTTGATAAAGCTGTTAATGAATTGAATTATGAAGAAGCAGCACTCCTAGCAGCTCTTCCAAAAGCTCCAAGTAAATACAATCCTTATAAATCAAAAGAGAGAGCAACAATTAGAAGAAATTTTGTTTTAAAAAATCTTTACGAAAACTCTTATATAGACAAGACGCAATATGAAGATTTAAAAAATAAAGAAATAAAAACTAAAAAAAGAAAAATAAAAATTGTCGAGGAAGCAAATTTTTATTCGGAAGAAGTGAGAAGAATAGTTAATACCACTTATGGTTATGATAGTTTGTATAAAGGAGGGCTATCTATCCGAACACCTTTGAATTCTAATTATCAAATCGAAGCTTTAAAAGCTTTGAGGGAAGGTTTAGAAGAGTATGACAAAAGGCATGGGTGGCGTGGTCCTATTACTAATTTAAAAATAAAAAATTGGCAAAAAAATATTGAAAAATTTATTCCTGACAAAAGCTTAAAATGGAAATTAGCTAAAGTTATAGAAGTGAATAAATTAAAAACAAAGATTGAACTAAAAAACAAGGAGATAGGATTTATAAATTTAGAAAATGTGGGATGGGTTAGAAAAAAAACTTTCGAAGATATTTTGGATGTAAATGATATAATTTATGTAAAAAAAATAAAAAAAAATAAGTGGAATTTGAAACAGTTACCAAAAGTAAATGGAGCAATTGTTGTAATGGATCCCTACACAGGAAGAGTTCTTGCGATGGCGGGCGGTTTTAGTTACAGGTTAAGTGAATTTAATAGAGCTACACAAGCACAAAGACAACCAGGATCAGCATTTAAACCATTTGTTTACGCAGCTGCTTTAGAAAATGGTTTTACTCCATCAACTTTAGTTTTAGACGCTCCATTTGTTATAGATCAAGGTGAAGGATTAAAAACTTGGAAACCAGAAAACTATGGAAAAAAGTTTTATGGGCCATCCACTTTAAGAACAGGTATAGAAAAGTCCAGGAACTTAATGACAGTTCGCATAGCTCAAAAACTTGGCTTTGAAAAAATTTCTAAAATTACAAACAATTTAGGAATATACAATGATGTTCCTGAATTATTATCAGTGTCACTTGGTTCAGCAGAAACAACCTTAATTCAACTTACCAATGCTTATTGTACATTTGTCAATGGAGGAAAAAAAGTTACACCTATTTTTATTGACAGAATTCAAGACAGGAGAGGAAAAACAATATTTAATGCAGATTTGAGAAAATGTATCGGGTGTAAAGAAATTTCTTATTTAAGAGAAGAAATACCTAAAATAGAGGATAATAAAAAACAAATTATTTCAACAGGAACCGCTTATCAAATTACCTCTATGATGGAAGGAGTTGTTCAAAGAGGAACTGGAAGAAAATTAAGAGATCTAAAAATACCTTTAGCTGGAAAAACAGGGACTACGAATAAAAATATGGATGCTTGGTTTTTAGGGTTTACTTCAAAAATAGTTATTGGTGTTTATGTTGGTTTTGATGAACCAAAATCTTTAGGAAGATATGAAACCGGAGCAAAAGCAGCTTTACCAATTTTTAAAAAATTTGTTAAAAAGGTTGTCAAAAAAAAGGAAGCTCTTCCCTTTAAAATTCCAAACAATATAAATTTAGTTATTGTTGATGCTGAAACTGGACTAAAACCAAACAATAATACAAAAAAAACTATATATGAATCTTTTAAACCAGAGGATAACTTTATTGTAAATCTTGAAAAGCAATCTATTACAGATACATTAGGCTTCTATGATTCAGAAAATAAAAATAAAATATTTAGATTCTATTAGTTATGCAGGATATTAAATTAAAAATTTCTAAAATAAAAAAAGTTGCTGATAATGTTAGGGGGTATCTTTGAAAAAAATAAAATTGAAAATAAAATCAGCTCTTTTGATAGTCAAATTTCACAAGAAAACTTTTGGAAAGATAGAAATTTAGCACAAAAAATATTAAAGGAAAAAAAATTTTTTTCAGATATTTTAAACAATTTTAATACAGCAGCAAATGAATTAGATAATTTAGAGCAACTTTATGAAATTGCTTTAAGAGAAAATGAAATTTCTGTCTTAAAAGATTGTGAAAAAAAAACATCTTTAATATTTAATGAAATAAAAAAAATACAAGTTTCATGTTTTCTTTCAGAAGAAAATGATCACCTAGATACGTATTTAGAAATACATGCTGGTGCTGGAGGCACAGAGAGTCAGGACTGGGCTCAGATGCTGAGAAGAATGTATACTAAATGGTCAGAGAAGAAAAAAAATAAATTAGAAATTATAAGCGAACATAGAGGTGAAGAAGCTGGAATAAAATCAAGTATATTAAAAATTACAGGACCTTATATGCATGGATGGTTAAAATCTGAATCAGGCGTTCATAGACTGGTTAGAATTTCACCTTTTGATTCTGGGGCAAGAAGACACACAAGTTTTGCTAGTGTATGGGTATATCCAGTTGTGGACGATAGTATTAAAATAGATATTCAAGAAAAAGATATTAGAGTTGATACATATAGGTCTAGCGGAGCTGGTGGGCAGCACGTTAATACTACCGATAGCGCAGTAAGAATAACACACTTACCTACCAATATTGTTGTTCAGTGTCAAAACGAAAGATCTCAGCACAAAAATAAAGAAACATGCTTCAATATGTTGAAGGCACGTTTGTATAAATATGAAATACAAAAAAAGGAAAAAGCTTCAGAAAGTATTGCTAAATCTAAAACCGATATTGGATGGGGTCATCAAATAAGATCTTACGTTTTACAACCATATAGATTAGTCAAAGATTTAAGAAATAATTTAGAAAATACAGATCCTGATAGTGTTTTAGATGGTGGCATTGATGGCTTTTTAGAGGCTGCCCTTTATGAAAACAAGAACAAAGAAAGTTAAAAAAAAGCATGGGTAAATTTTTATTAAGATTTATTATTTTACTATTAGTAATCATTTTATCTTTTACACTTTATTTAAGTTATTTTGGTGTAGAAACTGAAAAATTTGATGCTTTAATTAAAAAAAAGGCAAACGAAGTAAACCAAAATGTAAAATTAGAATTTAATAAAACCAAGATACATCTGAATCTAATAGAGTTAAATTTAGAAGTAAAACTAAACGAACCAAGGATTATTATTAAAGACAAAAAAATCAATCTATCAAAACTAAACTTGTTTTTGTCAATCAAATCCTTTTTTAGTTCAAATTTTCTTTTAAAAAGAGCCGAGGTAGCATTTGTTAAAAACCATATTAAAGACTTAACAAAAATTACAAATATTTTTGTACCAAAAATAGTTAATAAACAAATAGATAAAATATTTGCTCAAGGACAAATAGACGGCGAGTTTATAATTCCATTTGATGTTAATGGAGATATAGGAAATGATTATGGTTTCTCTGGCAGGGTAATTGATGCTTCAATTAATATAACTAAAGAATTTCAAATAAAAAATTTGACTACTGAAATAATTCACAAGAAAGAAGATTCAGTCAATTTATTTAATATTTTAATTAAAAGGGGATCTCTTTTAAATTTTGATTTGGCGGACAGTTTATTTGAATTGAGGCGAGATAACAACGAAACAGAAGTAAAAAGTTTATTGAAAACAAAAGGAAATTTTAATTTTTCAAATGTAAAAAAAATATCGTCTTTATTAAATTTTAATATCGACAATATTAAAAACATCGAAGGGAAAACAGATCTTAAAACTAATGTAGATTTTAAATTGAATAAAAATTATAGAGTAAAAAATTTAATTTATACGATTGATGGGGAAATTCCTTATAGCAAAATATATTTTAAAGAAAAAAAAATTATAAAAAAATATTTACCAAATTATAAGGATACAATAATACTTAAAGATTCAAAAATTAACCTTGTAAAAAATGAATTTTCTAACAACATTGAATTAAATGGGTTTATGAAAATTAATAATGAATTTGATGTTTTTAATTTAAAGCAGACTTATAATTCTAAAAAGAAAATTTTTAATATTGTTGGAAAGGCTGATTTAACTAACTCTCAAGTCAATATTTCAAAATTAAATTATATTAAAGATGATGAGGAAAAATCTGAAGTACACTTTAATTTTAACTTCATACCAAAAAAATACATCAATATAAGAAAATTTATTTTTCAATCAGACAAGACAGTAATTGATTTAGAAAATTTAAAATTAAACAATGATTTTGAAACAGAAGATTTTAAAAAATTAAAAATTAAGACTTTTAATAATGGAAGAAAAAATAATGATTTTTTAGTAATAAAATCAAATAATGTTAATATCTCTGGTAATATATTTGATGTAGAACCTTTTCTTAAATCGCTTTTCAAAAAAAATGATAGGAAAACTTTTAGCAAAAAATTTAATAGTGAAATAAAAATTAATTTCGAAAAAACCATTACTGGCTCAAACGATGATGTTTCCAATTTTGCTATGATTGCTTCGATTAACAATGGTTCTTTTAACAAACTTAGTTTAAAAGGAAATTTTTCTGAGAATGAAATAATAGAAATGTCTATTTATCAAATTGATAATAATAAAAAGACACTTCAAGTAATTTCAGATCGAGCAAGACCTTTTATAAAAAACTTTGATTTTATAAAAGGTTTTGAGGATGGAAAGTTAGAATATGAGTCAACTATTTCAAAAGAAGGGACCAGTTCAAATCTACTAATAACAGATTTTAAAGTTTCAAAAGTTCCAACCTTAGCCCGATTATTGACTTTAGCTTCTTTGCAAGGAATAGCAGATACACTTAATGGTGAAGGTATACGATTTGAATCTTTTGAAATGAAATCAAATTCAAAAGGAAACTTAATGAATATCGAAGATGCATTAGCAATAGGACCTGCCGTTTCTATATTGTTAGAAGGGTATGTAGACAAAGGAAAAACTGTAAGTTTACGTGGAACTTTAGTTCCAGCAACAAAATTAAATGCAATAATTGCTTCAATCCCTCTTGTTGGAGATATTTTAGTTGGTAAAAAAACTGGTGAAGGAGTTGTTGGTGTAAGTTTTAAAATGAAAGGTCCACCTAAAGATATAAAAACAACAGTAAATCCAATTAAGACATTAACTCCAAGATTTATTGTTAGAGCTGTTGAAAAAATGGGAAAAAAGAAAAAGGAAGAATCTAAATGATCTTTACGATTACATGCAGTTTTTTTCCATGTGATACTTTCATCCCATTAATTTGATCAAAATTATCTACATAAAATATTTTATTTTCATCAGTTATAGTTTCGTTATTAATTTTTAAACCATTATTTTTAATCATTCTTCTCACTTCTCCTTTTGAATTAGCTAATTTTGTTAGAAGAACTAAATCTAATATATTTATTCCATTATTTATTTGGTTTTTTTTTATTTTTATAGTAGGGAGATCTTTTCCAACAGATCTATCCTTAAAAGTTTTTTTTGCTGTAGTCTCCGAATCTTTTGCTGATTTGGATCCATGAAGCATTGCTGTAGCTTCATTAGCAAGTAGAATTTTAAGTTCATTGATATCTTGATTATTTTTAAAACTATTTATTTTTTCTATTTCCAAATCTGTAAAAAGTTTTAAAAAATTTATAACATCTTTGTCGTCCGTGTTTCTCCAGAATTGCCAGTATTCATAAGCAGAAAGCATTTTTTTATTTAACCAAACTGCACCTTTTTCTGTTTTTCCCATTTTTTCTCCAGAAGAAAGAGTAATCAAAGGAGTAGTTAATCCATATGCAAGTTTTTTGTCTTTTCTTTTAATTAAATCAGCACCATTAACTATATTACCCCACTGGTCTGATCCTCCAATTTGCAACACACATTTGTGTCTTTTATTAAGCTCGTAAAAATCATAGGCTTGAAGCATCATATAATTAAATTCCATGTAACTTAAAGACTGTTCTCTTTCCAACCTTAATTTAACACTGTCAAAAGTTAACATTTTATTTATAGTGAAATGTTTGCCAATCTCTCTTAAAAAATTAATATAATTTAATTTACTTAACCAGGAATAATTATTCACAAAAATAGGTTTAGTTTTTGAATTTTTTGATTTTAAAAAAATCTTGAAAACATTTTCAATACTTTTAATATTTTTATCAATTTCTTTTTTATCTAGAATTTTTCTAGTTTCTTCTTTACCAGAAGGATCTCCTATAAGTGTTGTTCCTCCTCCAAGCAGTACTATTGGTTGATGACCATATTTTTGAAGAAGACGTAGGCACATAATTTGCATTAAACTTCCAACATGTAGACTTGGGGCAGTGCAATCAAAGCCAATGTATGCCTTAATTTTAGATTTTGACATTAATTGACCCAATGCAGATTGGTCAGTACACTGGTTAAAGTAACCCCTTTTTTGAAATTCAGTTAGAAATGTTTCTTGCATGAATTTTTCAGCTTATTTAAAGTTGTAATATACAAGATTCCTTTTAAATTAAATATAATTT
>Ga0208764_10001624_pt1 | contig 14339 bp, 27 predicted proteins | sample ETNtaG_18_FD_185762 | JGI IMG/M metagenome (GOLD analysis project Ga0208764, IMG submission 185762) | Marine microbial and viral communities from oxygen minimum zone, Eastern Pacific Ocean - ETNP201302SV91 (SPAdes) (version 2) | ecosystem: Environmental > Aquatic > Marine > Oceanic ... | reverse complement strand
GTTAAACCACGACCTCTTGCATTCTTAGAATGTGCTGAGACTGCATCTTTAGTTTCTTTAATCCACGCCTTAACATTTTTCATTGAAAGTTTATCATCATCAGGTTTTGCTAAAACAGACTTTGCTATATTCTTATACTCTGCCGGTTTTTTCTTTGCCCTCATTTTGGCAAGTCTTTCTCGTAACTTCTCTTTATGTTCTTCTGAAAGTTTACGAGTCTTTTTCACCTTAAGTGGTTTTCTTTTTACTTCTATTTTTTTCCTAGCCATTTTATTTCTCCGTTAAACATTCGAAAGTGTGTTTACATTTTACTTCTAAAAGAAAACTTATTAATAAAGTTTTTGTTAATTCTTTAGTAACTAACTCTTTACCATTATCAATTAAGTATTTACCATTTCCCATAGGATCAAATAGTATTAACTTATCTTCTTGATAAAGTTTATAATAACCACTTGTTAAATTTACATCTGTATTATTATATTTAATTTCTCCATCAAACCCTATCCAAGATAATTCATTATATGAAATATTGCCTTTATAATCTACTACAAAATTATGTACACTTTCTTTATTAGTAATTTGTTCGTGGACAATATTTTTAGGATCACTATAGTTTACTTTATTAATAATATAACAAGAACCATCACCACATCCATAACTACGATAATATAAATTACTATTATTATCTGTTAAAATCTTTTTATCTTTTGAATTATTACTTTGAGGTAATGGACATTTAGCTTCTGAAGTATCTTCGTGGAGTGATACTCCTAATTGATAAACTAAGCCAGTTTCTTTATTGGTAAGATAACAAGATGTGGGATTATCAATACTACTTCCAAAACTAAAAATTATATAATCTTCATCAACAACATCTATAGCTATTGGAGATTTAGTAATAGTATGTGTCTTATTGTCAGAGTCTAAAAATTTAACTTCTTCAAGTCCACCATCTGTAATTTTAAATATTTTATCTTCTGCCTTACCACCATATTCTTTTGAAGATGATCTACTATTAGAATTGGAAGAACTAATGAATACTGATCTTGCATTTGAAATATCAATATAATGTAGTTTGTTAGAAGATGAAGAATTTGTATCTGAATCAGAATATTCTTCTGGTGCATCTCCACAAGATGCGATCATTGTTGTAATCAATAAACTGTAAATAATATTTTTCATTGTTTCTCTCATAACAAATTAAAAAAGAAGCCATAGGTTGATCCTTGTACTTCGACATCTAAAACCTTGAGTCTGCGAACTTCTCACGAATCGTCATCACCGTTCTAGATGTGCAATTGAATATCATCTCTGAAATGACAGGGACTTAATTGCAACCAACCTACATCACATTCCTACCTCAGAGTCACATAAGGGGGAGTTACCCTAGTAGAGCAGTCTACGAACTGATACTATCTCTGATCCAAATCACCTACCACCAACTCAGAATGCTTAGGCTAATAATATATGTATTCCACTTTTCAAAAAAAGAAATGTAAGAATACACCATAATTAATAAAACCCATAATCGTATATCTGTTAATCTTAATACCATATTATCCAATTCCTGTCCAACGTGCATTTTCAAATCCTGTTCCGTCAAGGACATTTCCTCTGGCAAAGTTTCTTGCTGGTGCTGCCCATCCGGCGGCCTTCAACATATCACCTTCACGAAATTTCTTGTCTCCAGCTTTACAGATAAAACCATTAACAGACCTTGAACTTCCGGCGCCGTTTGTGGAAATAATTTTCCAGTAGCGACTTCCTTCAGTAACTTCAAGACCATTACAATAATTTTCGGTCATCTCTTTTTCAATCTCTGAATTAGAAAACGAACCCCTACCTTTGGCGGCATAAGTCCATCGTTTATAATCTTCTCTCATTGCTTCTAAAACTTTTTCAATTTCATTTCTCATAATTAACAAACTCCTACTAAATCACCAGTTTCATCAGACATCCATTCATATCCACGAAACTTATGATTGTTAATGGAGCCATGATTTACAACTCCAAGATACCTATCATTCATACGATTACGAACCAAAGACCATCTTTTGCCTTTCTTGTTTCGTATTTCGTAACCAATGTACTTTGATTTTTCATTTTCAAATTTAAGAACATCTACGTTCTTGACTTCTTTTCCGTTTAATACAATTCTCATTACCAAACCTCCACAGAGTGTGCAATAGGTTCAACCTCATCTGAAAACAGACACAACTGACCGGAAGTACGAACTTCAACCCACTCGCCTGTATGGTCTTTGAAGGTTCTCATACCCCACTTCATCAAGTGTTCAATTCCAGCTTCAACTTCTTCCACACCCATTTTCATTTCAATAAATTCTTCTTTCATCATACCCATAATAATCTCCTAATTATTTTACACTCACTCTAACAAACCAACATCGACCAGGCTTTATGAGGTCAAAACTTAGAGTCTCATTCAATACTGAATGTCTCCATCGGTCACGTGCTTTCACAGCTTGTGTCTCATTTACAAACTTGAAAGATTCCATACCCCACTTTGTCAATCGGGCAAGGACTGTTGAATTGTTTCCTCTATCATTGAGAGTTACAGTTCCAACCATTTTTCCGTTTCGTTTTCCTAAATTCATAATCAATCTCTTTAGTGTTTCTGATTTGGGATCTTCCCTCATCTTTCACTACTATTATATCAAAACTGGGTCAAAAAGTCAAGTGTTTATAGCAACTTTTTTTATATTGCACCCATATCTGCAAGGTAATTTTCTAATGCGTAATAAGCATCTATTTCTTCAGGACGAGTATCCTCATCCAACTCTATTCCGGCTCCGTGAGCCTCAAAATAAGAACTTATTAGTTCTTCTAAACTTCTGTTTAGACTCAAATCAATTCCACCAAATTCGCTGTTTCTATCTACAATCATAATATCTCTCTTAAAATAATTTTGTGTACATTCCGGTGTGTCTCTCAAATACTTCTACTAACGAATCATTGTACACACCATTGTATTCTTTAACTGACTTCTCTTCAAACTTCCTAGTGAACTTACAGAATTTCATATCGTAAGTGTCCATTGAATTCAATGTGATTTTCAGATAGTTTGAATTTGAACTATTCCTTCCAATTCTCATTGACAAAGAGTTTTCATCTCCTGCGAGATTCTTGGCTCCTGTCATCATACGGAATTTGTTTCCGCCAAGTTGTTTCAAAATCGTTTCTGCTACTATCAAATTACTCATAATCATTTTCGTTAAAGGTTAATCTTCTCTCATCTTTCACTACTATTATATCAAAACTGGGTCAAAAAGTCAAGTGTTTATTCAAACTTTTTTTAGAATCTCATAGAAGGTGGAGCAGACAATACTACATCCATACCCTCACAAGTGGTTGTGAAATCGTGGCCAAGTGCCTTGAGTTCTTCCACCAGTATCCACTTACGATCTCTCAACATATCTACTTTAACTTCGGCACCTGCAAGTCTTGCAGTGGCATCTCTGAGATCATCCAGTTTATTCTCAATGGTCATTCTCTCAACCATTCGTTTACCATTCTCTATTCCTTCTACACGTTCTCTCTTAGTCATATTACCCTCACACTATTTTTAATAATTTCATCAGATGAAGCTTCGTAACCAAAAAAGTGTTTGTCGATTTCAACGACAATATCTCCAACATTGGTCATCCTTAACATTTCAATATGTGATATTAAAAGTTTAGCTTCTTTCATTGCCCAAATTCTGGCCTCTTCAAGTGACTCAAAGATTTCAGAAGAAAGAAATTCTCCCTTCTTAGACAATTTTGCCACCCAGTATGTTTCGTTATTTTCCATAATTATTTCCTTTCTCATTATTACAGGACTATTATATCAAATCTGGGCCGAAATGTCAAGTGTTTATAGCAAATAATTAATAATTTATTTCTAATACTTCTTCGATTTCTTTCCATCTGATTAGGAACATTGCTAGCAGTCCTTTTTCTCTGCCGTAGGCTTCAATTTCGTAGGGGAGTTCAAAGTATTCTTCGTAGGTTGTTGAATCACTTGTCAAAACATCTTTTCTCCAACAAAGCCCCTTTGCTCTCATCATTAGTTCTCCTGTGAGATACTGCTTTACATGAACTAATTCGTGGGCTAGTGTCTTGAGAAGTTCGTGTGCCCATTCAGTAGCATCACGTTCTCGACCATAATCATCTATTTCTGCTCGGTGATGATCTATGATAACTTTGAAATCTCTTGGGCGGTAGGGATTGGCATAATCTTCCAACTTAGCTTCTCCACCTTCGCAATGATGCTTTAGGTGAATGTTGATGGAAACATTATTTCTCAATCGTTTGGAGGGTACTAACTTTGACATCGCAAACTCAGTCATCGCATAGAGCGCGACTCTAAGTTTTGTGTCTATCATTCTCGCTTTAATATTAATCTTCATTTTGATCTCTCTCAAGTTTCAGTTATATTATAACACGAAATGGTAACAAATGTCAAGTGTTTATTAATATTTATGAGAGGGGGGGTTTATATTCTTTTTGAATCATTCCATCTATATAAAATTCACAAGGGATATTTTCTCTGACATATTTTTGATATATGTCTTCTGCTTTTTGTTTAATGTGGGAAGCATACTGAGTTGATGCGGTTTCAACTTGGTAACGGGTCAGATTAACTTGAAAGGTCATCGGAGTGTCCTTGTATAAAAGTTATATTGGTGCTACTTGATCTTCTTCTAAATTGTAATCTTCTTCGAATTTATAGTACTTCTCTTTCCACTTATATAATTTTGTCAACTCACTTTTTTCATCATTGTACATATAATCTTGGGCATACTTTTCATAATCTTCTTCAGAAATTTCTGTGTGGGTTTCTTTTATGGGCTTAGTCATTCATTCTCCTAGACTATGGGATTGATCGCAGAGGGCGCCCTCATATCCAACGTATGAGAGCGCCTTGATTAAATGAACTTCATCGTTCCACTTTATTTTCACTTTGGGGCAGTTCGTTGATCGTATAATACTTCAGTCACTTTGTATATACGTGCCGCTTCATGTTTACTGTTAAACTTCGCTCTAACAGTATCTAGATTTTCCGCCTCATACTTCTCATGACCAGTGTGCCATGGCGGAACGGTGGTTTCGTAATCCACCTCAAATTGTCTCATTGGGATTTAAAGGGTTCTCCTTTCTACTGGGATTAAAAAGGAACATGATATAAGGTCATCACTTGGAGGGTGTCATAATTAACAAATGTTAACCTATATATAATTTTTCGATTTTCAATATGTGGCTTGAATTTTATCACACAATCCCAGCTTCTTAGCTTCTTTAGCAGAGAGCCAAACATCGTGTGGAGGTAAGAGATATTTTCGAATATCTTTTTCGGTTAGGCCGGTACATTTTTTGTAATGATTGACCATTCGTTCTGTAGTTAAATCAAATTCTTTTACTATGGCAAATAGTTCATGTTCTTTTCCATACGAGCCCCATGAATATTGGTGAGATAGTATTGATGTGTTCGGTGTGAGGATTCTCCTTCCTTTGGTGCCGGATAAAAACATAAGTAGTCCACAAGAAGCAATCATTCCAAGACCTACTGTTTTGATAGGAATCTTTGATCCCTTCATTATATCTACTAAGGCAAAGCAAGCATTGAGATCACCACCTGGAGAACATATCCCCAAAGTTAGTTCTTTCTTTTTCTTTTTTGGTCCATTGAAGTTTTCAGAGATGATCCAATCAATCAAGGGTTTCATTGTCTCTTGTGTCACCTCACCCATAAAAACATGTTGACCCCTAACAAATAATTCGTAATCTGGGGCGCCTGGTGGGGGAGTAGGTTGTTCTTGTTCTTTTGCTGATTCGCCTACATCTTCATCATAAAGGTTTTTCATAATTAACTATTATCTTGTTGTTGTTTTTCAATATCTTGTTTTCCAAAAGTATAACCAATATAAAAGCACGCACCAATTGCTAATGCGTGTAATAAAATAGATGCTACTGAATATAAATCCATAATCTTAATCTCCTTATTTTATTTGTTGATATGAAAATAATAACAATTTAGAATGTGCTGTTTTTATGTTCACTTCGATGGGGTATAATATATTGTTAGGCCATACTACTATTTTTCCTGCCTCAGTTTCAATTCTTACTTTTTGATTTAAAAAATTAAAAACAGAATTAGTAGTGTTTAACATCAGAAATCCATTAAACATTCCAGAATATGTATTATTGTAAATATAATACTCTCCGCCAGGAACATGAACATATTCTAAATTAGTTATAGTAATTTCCGATAACGCTATTTCTTTACTAATATTTTTTTCTAATTCTACTAATATCTTTTCACAAACACTTACTAAAAAGTTATTAATATAAGCGGTATCTATTTCTTTTTGTACACCAATTTTTTGAAGATCTATTTTATTCAAAACACAATTAAATACTTTAGAGGAATTATATTGTAACTCAAAATTTTCATAATTAAGTTTATCAACAATATTATCCCAAGCATCATTAAATATGTAAATATTATCTTGTATCTTCATAATAACAAAAAGTTTATTAAATTAGAATGTTACAAAATCCGGAGGAGTTGGTGCACTACCAGCTTTTGCTTTATTGATTTCTTCGTCCTGATCTAAGGCTTCACCTTCTTCAAGGTTTTCATCTGGAACTGCTTCCCTTTGCAACCCGCGTCCTTTTCCACCATACTGAGGTATGTCTGTTTCACCATCTCCAAACCTACCTTCACCATGACCCATACCACCATGATCGTGATCGCCGTGATCGTGTCCGTGATCATGACTGTGATCGTGTCCGTGATGATGTGCATCTGGGTCTTCACCTTTCCAAAAAGTATTACTAGGATGTGTTTCATATACAGACGGAGGTACATCTGTAAGTTCTCCTGGCAATGAAGGAGACTGCCCACTTTCTTTTAGATTCTTTTCAAGATTAGAAAGTAAATGTTTTACTCCCATCAACTCTCCAACAAAATCATTATACATCATGCTTTTTACTTGATGCTCATTTGCTAATTTAGAAAATTCTTCAATCTTCCGTTGTATTGTTTCGCTGATTCTCATGAATAACCTTTCGACTTCATATCGTCATAAAATTTTTGTTGATCTTTTAAATAAGCAGGAAAAGTTGTACTTGATTGTAATATCATATCACGCATCCCTACTTTATGGTTTATTGCTTCCCCATAAGAATTTTTCAAATCATTTAATAATTGTTTATCTTTTTCATATAGGTCATAAGTATAACTGTTAAAAGAGTTATAAGAATTATTACCCCATAATATTTGTTTCCAAGATGACTCCACAAATAGAACACATTCATTTCTTGTTAAAGTTGCCGGAACTTTTGGTAATTCATATAATGAATCAATGAGTGATATGTTCTTCCAATATTCCGAATCCCTTCTTTGAGTAAAAATATAATGATATAGAATAAAATTTGCTGTGTCATCAAATAGGTATACATGTCGTTCATTATATTGTTTAACATCAAGTGCATTATATTTCTGTTTCTTAAGAAGATTCGCTAACACCGCAATATCTGCGAATACTGTAGCTAATCCATTTGCTTCAAGTGGTTCTAAAAATCCTGAAGATAATCCTAACCTTACTAAATTTTTAACCCAAACATTTTTTAAAACTTGAGGTCTGAACTTAATAGTTTTTGGTTCTGTTATAGGCTTATGTTTTTTTAGAACTTCTTCAAAATATTTTGTGGGGTCACAGTATTTTGATGAACACACATAACCTATACTTACATTATCACGTATAGGGATATTCCACTTCCAACCATTTTCAGTACCTTCAGATAAAGTATGAAAAAAAATATCACGCTGGGAGACATAATCTTCCTTAAAGAAAAATGCTGTATCATTAAATAATTTGTCATCATAATATTTATGTTCATCTTCATCGGATTCCATAACACCATGAAAGCCCGTACAATCTATAAAAAGATCTGCTGCTATTGTTTTATCATTAGCTGTTGTTACATTTAAAATTGTTCCTTGCTCATCTCTGTTAAAGCTTTGAACCTTATCATCTAATCTTGTGAAATTTTCATACTTATCAATTTTTCTAAGTACCAATTTTTTATACTTGTCTGGATCAAAATGATAACTTTTATTAACCAATCCCTCATAATAAACTTTATGGTTTTTCATGAGACATGAAATATTTAATAAATTAGTATATCCATGATATGTAAATTTGTTTGGATATAAATGATTTAAATTTTCATAATCTCTTTCGGCTTGATCATAATTAAAAAGTTTTCCATCTATTAATGTTTCTTTTGACAGATTAGCATCATTAAATGCATGAAAATATGTATCACCTATTTTATAAAAATCTTTAAATTCTATTCCTAGTTTCGGTGTAGCCGAAGCTTCGATTAACATTTCATTATCACTTATATCAACGATGTCATTAAAATATGGTAACGATGGAAAGCCTGATTCCCCCACTCTAATAGGTTTAATTTCTTCGGGGTCTATTAATACTAATGAAATATTTTCTATAGTTTTTAATAGATAGGCAGTTATACATGCACCTGCTGTACCTCCACCAATCACACAAATTTTATTTATCATTTATATCTCAATTTATCTTTAGACCAAAACAAATCTCTATACCTATGTTTGGCCATACTTGTTAATCTAAAAACTATACCTCTTTCATCTTTCTCTGAATCAGGCCTCTTATCGGAAACTGTATGTTTATAATGTTCACGTTTAAATGGAATAACATGTACAATAGGAGTACCCTTATTAAGTTTATGTAATTGATAATTCTTATTATATAAGAACGGAAAATTTATTCTACTACGATAATTGTCTGTATCTACTACCGCTTGTAATGTAATAAAACTGTCATCCATATAATTAATAGGATGCAAAAACATACATGAATATCCAGGCGGTGTTATAATAATCCAGGGATTTAAAAATTTTAATCCATTTTTATAATAGTTATCTTTTATCCAACGATAATTAAACATTTTATCTACTTGCCAATTTAGATGTACACCTATACTCTCTCCAGTTATCATATCATGATGTTGCATATTATCGTGGTCTGGACTATATTCAAAAAAAGTATCTGCCCATAGAGGTATAATATATCCTGCAGTTATAAAATCTCGGAAAGGTATACAAGCACGAACTGTGCCAGGACTTGATACTTGATGAGCCATTTTAGTTTTTGGAATGTTATCATCTTTATGAAGTTCTACATATCGTTCATAAGATAAAGTATCTTCCATCTTCTTATACCACACCGGCATATTTTTGTGGGCAGGATATGGATGTGTATCTGGATCTCCATACAATCCTTCTTCAGCTGCAATAAATTCTACAAGGGTTTCATCTTTCATTTTTCATTACCATATTATCATATCCCCCCTATTCATAGCCTCAATTGCTTCATTATGTGTTAGGGAAAATTCTACAATATCACTACACATCGCTTTATAATCTCGACTGTTGTGATCTCGTATTTTTTTAGCATAGTGTGATACTATACGATACTTATCTTTATTAAATAAATTTAAACCATCTAGAACAGGCATCCATAACATCAATGAAGTTCTATTTAAATAATAGGTACTAGTAGAGAATTCAAAATCTGCAGGAATAGGTAGTCTATGTTTCCACAACTTAAATAAATGTTGTGTCCTTTCTGTGTATACTTCCGGCCTTTGATAATATCTCCAAAATTCACTATCTTGTCTATTAGTTTTATAATGTGCACAAATAAAATTTAAAAAGTCTTGGATCATTACCTTACAGTCTAAATTGTAAATTTCTCTCAATCCTATAATATCTTCCTTAGTTTCCATATAAGGTAAAATTTCTTTAGTAAGCATTAAGGTTTGACATATAACTGTATGTAAAGAAGTAGCTTCTAAAGGTTCTAGAAAACTAGAAGACGGGCCGACACTTATTACATTTTCAAGCCATGACTCATTATTATATCCTGTCTCATAAGCTATTTTTTTAGGTGAGGTATTTTCAAGCCCCATCACTTCTTCATATTCTCTAAGAGCTTCATCATCAGATATTAAGTCACTACAATAATTATATCCTGTTCCCCATCGTTGCTGTCCGGGAACTTTAAATAACCATCCATTTGACATTGCTTGAGCTAATGTATAATTACAAGGAACTTTTGTATCTGCATAAGGTAGGGGCATTACAATACTTGAATTTACTAACAACTCTTTACTGGTGTTATTAAACTTATAACCATCTAGTTTTGATATTATAAGTCTTTTAAATCCTGTACAGTCAAACACTAAATCACAGTCAAGTTTTTTTCCACTAGATAAATGAATATTTTCAACCATACCATCTTCACCTTGAGTAAAGTCTTTAATGGTTGAATCTACAAAAGATACATTATTATAATTCAACTTAATTTGTTCGTGTAGGTAATCACGTAATGCTATGGCATCTAAATGAATAGCAGACATGTGAAAAGTTGTGTCAAGTAGATTTTGATCATCTCTTAATATATCAACTCTATTAGACTTCATTAGATGTGAAAAAATCATTGAAGTACCAATAGGGATTTTTTTCTTTAGTCTTTCTAAATAAAAATCCTGTAATGCATTTTCGTGTTTATTGGGAAGATAAAATAGAGGATCTTCAATGGGGTTGGCATAGGTATGACCTTTTTCATACCAATCCTTATATATTATACCTAACTTAAAAGTTACCTTACAATCTTTCCAAAACCTTTTTCGGTCTATATTAAATTCAGGCTTACCAAAGCCATCTACTCTATTAATATATTCTAAAACAGTTCCGGTGACACTCTCGCCTACTCCCATAGATGGAAGTTTAGACGAGTCTATCATTGTAATATTTTTATCGGGGAATGCATCCGCTAGACCTAACAGCAAAAGGTAGCCTGTACTACCACCCCCTACTATTACATAATTTTTCATCAACGCAGCTCATTGTTAAAAGTTATTTAAAAGTTAAACTACTCTCATCATGTATATAACTGTAAAATATTTAGGCATCTTAGTCCAACCATTAGTAGAACCAGCGTTGTTATAGTTGTGACTATGACTACCCTGATTATCACTATTATGTGAGTGGTTGGCTCCACTAGAACCATAACCATAAGTTCCACCTACACCATCATCTTGTGACCAACCGGCATAGTTGGTTGCTCCAGAACCCCAGTGAGTTTGTCTATTAATACTGTGGTTGTGGTTATCATTGTTACTACTATTGTGGCTGTGTGCACCCTGATTGTCTGTAGAATGGGAGTGTGAAGGTAAATGGCCACTGCTCAAAGTTTGACTATTATTACCTCCAGTAGATCCCGCAGAAGAAGATACTTTAATAAATCTACTGTCACTCAAATTTGGTAATGTTGTTCCTCCTGGAATTCCTGAGTAACTATGAGAAGGTACGTTAGCACCATCTGCTCTCATAAATCCCTCATTACTTATAGATCCCGATGAAGGTATGTTATAAGCATTACCCATTGCTACAACTCCACCTATTGGAACTGCTCCATCACCAAATAATTGTCCTGTGACTGCTAAATCTCCAGTAACAGTTGTAAGTAATAATGTTGCCATTTTTTATGTTCCTGTACCAATTCTGATTGCTGGTTTTAAACTATAATTTAAAGGATGTGTACCAAAAGCTGATCCACTCCCTGCATTATTAGAGTTATGACTATGACCACCTGTATTGTTCGAACCATGACTATGGGCTCCGTTGTTACCACCACCATGAGAGTGACCACCACCAATACCATTATCTCTTCCCCATCCTGCATAGTTGGTAGGTCCACTACCCCAATGTCCATTTCTATTAACACTATGACTATGGTTATAAGAGTTCCAGTTATGGCCGTGGTTAAAACCTGCTACACCATGACTGTGATTGGGCATATAGTTAGTATCACTAAGTGTAGTATTATCTCCACCACCTGTAGAAGTATTAGTTGTATGTCCCATTAAAAATTTACCACCAGTTATATTAGGAATAGTTGCACTATTTGAAAATCTTGATCCTGAAGGAGCTCCTGTTCCATTCATATACCACATCCCATAGGAATTAGCTGTGGAAGCATCAACATCTGTAACGCCTGTTAAATTTGTAGCTAAAGGAATTATTGCACCAGTAGGTAATAGTCCTCTTGAAGATATACAATCACTAATTGTTAAATTTCCTGTAACAGTTGTTGCTAGTAAAGTTGCCATATTAGTTTACCCTCATTAAATAGATTACTGCATTATATGGAGGCATAATATTTACTGAGGAGTTTCCGCCTGTTCCATTTGTATTGTGTCCGTGGTTTGCTCCGTTCCAGTTATGTCCGTGATTTCTTCCATCTGAACCATAACCATAAGTACCACTTACTCCATTGTCTCTACACCAACCAGAATAGTTAGTAGTACCACTACCCCAATGTCCATTCCTATTCCATGTGTGTGAGTGGTTATGACCACCAGTACCATGAGAGTGTCCGCCTGTATTATTTGTACTATGTCCGTGAGAAGGCATTTCAGAGTTTGAAACTTGGTGAGAATTTTCTCCACCATTAGAACCAGTACTTGTTCCTCCAAGTAAAAATCTTGAATCAGAACAATTAGGTAATGCAGTTCCTGCTAATGTATTTCCGCCGGGTACTGTTCCACCTGCACATAACATCATACCCCAAGAATCAACGTTAGTTCCAGTAGGTAGAGTATAATCAGCATTCGCGATACATCCTATAATTGCTCCAATAGGAAGTGTTCCTCTTCCCGTAACTTTCCCACTATTAACCTCAACTCTCGTCATAGTTGTGGTGACTAAATTAGCCATTATTATTTCTCCTTAATATTTAATTTAACCTTTTGTCCTACCACCTTCTCCATATCATTCTTTTGATACAATATCCATTCATTACCTAGAAAAAGTTTACAAGATGACCAATTGGGTATTTCATGAATGTGTCCTACATCAGTAAATACAATCATCTTATTCTGTTCTTTGTCATAATTATGTCCAACCGTATTCTTTATTCTTTTCCAAAATAACGAATATGGTCTTTTATAATTAAATACATAAGTATTATTCATAATATTTTCACTTTATCGTTCAAAAACAGGGCACTTCCTTTAAATACTTCTCTATTTGAGTTGTTAAGGTTGTTCCTGCTGGATTTAATAGGTCAGGGGTAAAATATGTGGCTTGATCAGTCTCATTTGTGATGAAATTTCTTTTGAGTATCACAGTTCCGTCTGCTCCGTGTAGCATACACTCTAGACTTATGAAACCTTTAGAGTAACCAAGCAAAACCCATGACAAGGTATAACTTCCCTTATAGTTTGTAATTTTATTTATGCTTGCTGCCATTTTTTATACCTCTTTTATAGTATATATGCTCGCTAGTTTTGAAGCAACATAATCATACGCCGATTTCAATAGATTTTCATCTTTCGAATCAAACTTAGAATTATCTAGATTAAAATCTTCTGCCATACTAAACGGAACTTGTAGATTTGCAATGAGTGATTCCTTATCAGAATCCGCCCAAACTGTCAAGTCAACCGTGCCTGAACGATTGTTATCGGTGTCAAAGTCTGTTAAATAGTCTGAAGTCTTTGGGCGACTACTACTATTTATAAAGTTCTTTGCATCGTAATCAACCCTGTCAACAACAGTATAATAATCTGCACTCATTATTCCGGACATTGCCATTTTGATATTCTCCTACTGGTGATTAAAAACATTTATTTAAGATCATTCTTTTTATCATTACTTTATTCTCTGTATGAACACCTTGTATTGTTACCACTAATTGGTTATCATTGATCTCCAGAGAAAAATGAGAGGGTTGTTTTAAGTCCCCTGAAAAATAATCTATGGTCTTTAGTAAACTATCTAAAAACTCCTCTTTTATTTCTAAATCGATTTTCTTATCGTTATCTTTCATTATATATTTATACCGTTTCTACCTTTCATACTCTCCGTAAATCTACTTGGTTTTCAACTTCATATCGTCATTTTTTCAATTTCAAACGCATTTTTTTCAATTTAGAAAGCTCGAATTACCACATAGACATAGCTAGTTCTTCTCTCATAAGAGGCATTACATTATAAATTCCACCCGCCGCCAGTTCAGAATCTTCTCTATCTTCTTCAGTCCTACTCAACGACATAAACTCTATTCCCCAGTCCGCAAATTTCTCCTCATCCTTCGTGGTATAGTGTAATACAATGGGATTGAAATGAGTCTCATGTTTTCTCTCCAAGAAGGTTTGAGAAACATCTTGATCCCCAAATAAAGAGGTACGTAAGCTCCACCTACTCAGTAGTACCCAGAAGGCG
>Ga0208764_10001622_pt1 | contig 14348 bp, 14 predicted proteins | sample ETNtaG_18_FD_185762 | JGI IMG/M metagenome (GOLD analysis project Ga0208764, IMG submission 185762) | Marine microbial and viral communities from oxygen minimum zone, Eastern Pacific Ocean - ETNP201302SV91 (SPAdes) (version 2) | ecosystem: Environmental > Aquatic > Marine > Oceanic ... | reverse complement strand
AAAAATATTTATAGTCAAGCTGAACATAAAATTAATTGTGATAAATTAACCAAAGCAGAAATTGTAAAAACAATTATTAAATTAAATGAAAAATAATACACTTATTGTTAAGACTAAAAGTAAAACCTATCCAATTTATTTTGGAAATAATATTTTAAATTACACAGGAAAATTAATAAAAAAAAATCTTCCACATGTAAAAAAAATATGTGTTATTTATGATAACAAATTACCAAAAAAAAATTTAGACAGATTAAAAAAATCTTTAAAAAACTATGATCTTAAAGTTTGTAAATTATTGTCCAACGAAAAAACAAAAAGTATTAGAGTGGCAAATAGAATTATCGAAAATCTTTTAATAAATAACTTTAACAGATCAGACTGTATAATCTCGCTTGGAGGAGGAGTGATCGGTGATCTATCTGCATTTGTTTCAAATTTAACAAAAAGAGGATTAAAATTTATTAATATCCCCACAACATTACTAGCTCAAGTAGATGCATCTATTGGAGGAAAAACTGGAATTAATTCTGACCATGGGAAAAATCTTATCGGGACCTATTATCAACCAGATTTTGTTTTGAGTGATGTGTCCTTGCTAAAAAGTCTGCCTCAAAGAGAAATAATTTCCGGATATGGAGAAATACTAAAGCATTCTTTAATTTTAGATAAAAAATTTTTCATCTGGCTTTCAAAAAATGGAAGAAAAATACTTAATAAAAAAAATAATAAAATATTAAAAATGGCAATAATGAAAAGCTGCAAAATAAAAAATAAAATTGTAAGTAAGGACGAAAAAGAAAAAGATTTGAGAATGATATTAAATTTTGGACATACTTTTGGACATGGATTTGAAAAGGCAAAAAATTTTTCTAAAAATTTAAACCACGGGGAAGCTGTGCTATTGGGTATGATTATTGCTAGCGAACTATCCAATAAAAAAAAATTGCTTCCTACTCCAGAATTATCTTTAATTAAAAAGCATTACTCAAATCTTAATTTATCTAAAAATATAAATAAGATTTTTAAAAAAAGTGAAATTAAAAAAATAATACATTTTATGAAAAAGGATAAAAAAAATAATAATGAAAAAATTAATTTGATTTTACTAAATAAAATAGGAAAAGCAACAAAACCAGAGAAAATCTCATTAACAAGCAATGAAATAAAAAAATTTTTATATTCTTATTATAATTAAAATTTACTTAATTTCGATTTCCAATGCATGAATTTTGTTCTTCATTTCTTCTTTTAAAATAGAGTAGATTTCTTTATGAGCTTCAATTTTACTCATTTTTTTTAATTTTTCTGATTTTACTATAATTTTAATATGATATTTATTTGGATTAAAAGATTTATGCTTACTATGAGAACTAGAATTATCAACCAATGAAATACTTTCAGGTTTAATTTTTCTGTTAATTTTATCTTTTATTATATCTAATAATTCAATCATTTTACTTCAAAAAACTTAAAGCATATAATATTTTTTAACAATGGAAAATATTTGCGAATGGGAAAGCTGCAATGAAAAAGGAGAGTATAAAGCTCCTTTGGAGAGGGATAATAGCAAAAGATATAAATGGCTATGCAAAGATCATATAAAATTATTCAATAGTAATTGGAATTATTTTTCAGGAATGCAGCAAAGTGAAATAGAACAATTTATAAAATCTGACATAACTTGGCATCGACCAACACAAAAATTCGGATCATCAGATAATTTTTTTAATATTTTGTGGAATAATGCCTTGAATGACAAATTTAATTTTTTTAAGGATGAAAAAATAATCAATAATTTAAATGGAAGAAAACTAAGTGAAAAAGATAGGGATGCTTTTAAAATTATGGGATTGGAATTCAACGCTAGTTGGCCAATAATTCAAAAAAAATTTAAAACACTTGTAAAAAAATTTCATCCTGATAAAAATTCAGGTAATAAGGAATTTGAGGATAAACTTAAAAAAATAACTTTGGCTTACAGCCATTTAAAAGTAATAATGATAAAAAAATGACAAACTTGAATGAATTAGTTCCAGATATTAAAATTTCTGTAAATCAAATTTTTGGTATAGATACAGAAATGAAGGTTGACGGATTTTCAAAAAAAAGTGAGTACGTTCCAGATATAGATAGTAATTACAAATTTGATAGAGATACTACATTAGCAATAATTTCTGGTTTTGCTTTTAACAAAAGAGTATTAGTTCAAGGCTTCCATGGAACTGGAAAATCAACCCACATTGAACAAGTCGCAGCAAGATTAAATTGGCCATGCCTTCGAGTTAATTTGGACAGTCACATAAGTCGTATAGACTTAATCGGAAAAGATGCAATTGTAATTAAAGATAACAAACAAATTACAGAATTTAAAGAAGGTATTCTTCCATGGTCAATACAAAACCCCATAGCTTTAGTATTTGATGAATACGATGCTGGAAGACCGGATGTTATGTTTGTCATTCAAAGGGTACTTGAAAAAGAAGGAAGCTTTACTTTATTAGATCAAAATAAAGTTTTAAAACAACATCCATTTTTTAGATTATTTGCCACAACAAATACAATTGGTCTTGGGGATACGACGGGACTTTATCAAGGAACGCAACAAATAAATCAGGGACAGTTAGATAGGTGGAATATAATAACAACTTTAAATTATCTTAAGTTTGAAAAAGAATTAGAAATAATTTTAGCTAAATCGAAAAGCTTTAATAATAAAGATGGAAAAGAAACGCTGTCAAATATGATAAAAGTTGCTGACCTAACTAGAAAAGGTTTTGTTAATGGAGATATTTCTACTGTAATGAGTCCACGAACAGTTTTACATTGGGCAGAAAATTCTGAAATATTTAAAGATGTTGGGTATGCTTTTAGAGTAACTTTTTTAAATAAATGTGATGATTTAGAAAAGAATATTATCGCAGAATATTATCAAAGATGCTTTGGTGAAGATCTACCTGAATCTTCTGTAAATATAAAAATATAAAATTTTAAAATGGATGAGCAAGAGCTTTTAAAAGAAAGATTTAAATCAGCAGTGTCTTCTGCTGTAAAAGCTATATCAGAAAATTATAAGTTAGATATTAGGTTTGGAGGCAACGCTGATTCAAAAAATAATTCTTTAAATTTACCTGAAATAGCAAGCTTAAAAAAACTACAGGACTATACAAATTTAAGGGCTTTAGCAGACTCAGAGGCCTTGAAAATAAAATATACTGATAAAAAAATTTATTTAAAAAATGAACCTGACGGAACTATGGCAAAAGCTCTATATGCTATAGCGGAAAAAATTAGATATGAAAGAATTGGATCTAACAAGCTTAAAGGAGTAAAAAATAATATAACACAATGTTATGAAAATAAATTTAAGAATAAAAAAATAGAAGAATTAAAAACTGGTGCTGATGTTCCTATAACTGAAGCTTTTGAACTTTATTTAAGAAGCCATTTTTTTAAAATAAAGCAAAATGCAACAACAAAGAAAATATTAAGCCATTGGGAAAATTTGTTTAGAAAAAAATTAAAACAGAACCTCCAAAAATTGACAGAATGTGTTGAAAACCAAAGTAAATATAATGAATTAATAGCTGAAGTGATTCATAATCTTGATTTTGAAGATGATTCCTCTAAAGAGAGAGAAGAAAAAAAAGAAGCTGCAAAAGACGATTCCCCTTCAGCGGAAAAAAACAATGAAAATAATGAACCTTCCCAAAATGAAAATGGTGAAGAAAATTTTAATTTAGGTCTTCCTGATAACCCTATTGAAGCATTTAATGAAAATAATAAAAATGAACAGGAAGAAAAAGAAATTGATGCAAATCCAAATCCTCTCAAAAAAATAGAAAAAAATTCAAAAATAGAAAAATATCAAATATTTACCAATCAATTCGACGAGATAAAAAATGCTGAAGATTTAGAAGTTGAAAATGAAATCACTAGATTAAGAAAAAGTCTAGATCAACAGTTAACTAGTTTACAAAGTTTGGTTGCAAAGCTTGCTAACAAATTACAAAGACAGTTGCTAGCAAAACAAAATAGATCATGGAACTTTGATTTAGAGGAGGGAATGCTCGATGCTTCTAAATTGTCACGAGTAATAATTGATCCTTTTCACTCTTTATCTTACAAAATTGAAAAGGAAACAAAATTTAAAGACACCATAGTTACTCTACTAATTGATAATTCTGGATCAATGAGGGGAAGACCAATTTCTGTCGCAGCAATTTGTGCTGATATTTTATCAAGAACTCTGGAAAGATGTTCGGTTAAAGTGGAAATTTTAGGATTTACAACAAAAAATTGGAAAGGTGGAAAAAGTAGAGAAAAATGGAATTTAGAGAATAAACCTAAAAATCCTGGAAGATTAAATGATTTAAGACATATTATTTATAAGTCAGCAGATAAACCCTGGAGGCAAACTAAAAAAAATTTAGGTCTAATGCTTAAAGAAGGTCTTTTAAAAGAAAATATAGACGGCGAAGCTTTGTTGTGGGCTTTTAAAAGGATATCAACAAGAAAAGAGCAAAGAAAAATATTAATGGTTATTTCTGATGGAGCGCCAGTTGATGATTCGACTTTATCAGTAAATTCTGGTGATTACTTAGAAAAACATTTGAAAAAAACAGTAAAATGGATTGAAGAAAATTCAAATATAGAAATATTAGCTATTGGTATTGGGCACGATGTAACAAGATATTATAAAAAAGCAATTAAAATTGCAGATGTTCAAGAACTTGGTGATGTTATGATTAATCAATTAACAAAACTTTTTTCTGAAAAAAATGACAAAACTATACATTGATTTTTTTTTGAATAATTTTATTTTGCTTAAATCGTAAAATGAAAATTCTAAAAGGAATTAACATAATTAGTGCCACTAGAATTTTAACAGTTAAATCTCCAAATGATAATGTTATCCAATTTGTATTAGTTCCATAAAATGATATTGAAAAAAACAAGAAGGTATCAATTACAGAACCAATTATTGATGAAACTAACGGAGCAGCAAACCAAATTTTAGATCTTAGTTTATCAAAAATATTAACATCTATTAATTGCGCAGTAAGAAATGCGATTCCAGATCCAAATGCTACTCTAATTGAAATTAAATCTGAATAATTAGTAGAAAAATAAAATGTTAAAAAAACACCTAGTGCAAAACCTAGATAAACAATTTTCTTTGCTATATTTTTTCCATATCTTCTGTTTGATAAATCAGTAATTAAAAATGCTATTGGATATGTAAAGGCGCCATAAGTTAAAAAATTATTCAAATCAAAATGATTAACAGGAAATTTAACAAGATAGTTAGATACCGATACAACGAAAGCCATCGATAAAGCCAAAATAAAAAAAAGCCTATTTTTTGACTTAAACATTAACTATTGATTCTTTGATATTACTTTGTTTTTTAACTTTTTAGCTTTTGAGGATAGTTTAAATGATTTGACGTTTTTTAAATAAAAGTCTAATCCTCCCTTATAATCTACAGTTCTTAATGCTGAATTGCTTACTCTAAGTTTTACATTTCTTTTTAAAATATCACTTTTAAAAGTAACATTTTTTAGATTAGGAAAAAATTTCCTTTTAGTTTTATTGTTTGCATGACTCACCTTATGTCCTTTTAAAGGGGAAATGCCTGTAAGCTCACATTTTTTTGACATATCAAATTTCCTATGCAGTATATAGATCCTGTGGGAAATGGAATCAAGAGAATATATTAAATGAATACTCCGTTATCTATCGCTTTTTTAGCTGGGTTAATTAGCTTTTTATCTCCTTGTGTATTACCTATAATTCCAGGGTATATCGGTTATATTTCAGGAAACTCCTTTGATGCTCTAGTAAAAAAAAGAGATAATCTAGTTGTTATAAAAACAATTTTTTTTACCTTGGGTTTTTCGCTTGTCTTTATAGCTCTAGGTTCGACAGCTTCATTTATTGGAAATTTTTTTCTAATAAATTCTAATATTTTAAGAATTGTAGCTGGTATAGTTATAATATTTTTTGGACTTCAGCTAATTGGTATTATTAATTTTAATTTTATGAATAAAGATATGAGATTTTTTACAAACAAATATAATAATAATCTGGCTTTTCCATTAGTTGTGGGTGCCGCTTTTGGATTTGGATGGACACCTTGTATTGGCCCTATTCTAGGATCGATTATAGCTTTAGCCACATTAGAAGAAAGTATTGGTAGAGGCACTTTATTACTATCATCTTACTCTTTAGGTTTGGCTATACCTTTTATTATATCTGGAGTTTTGATTGATAAATTTTTACTATTTTCAAAAAATTTTAAAAAGTATATGTCAGTTATTACAAAAATAGGTGGAGGAATTTTATTATTAACTGGAATAGCTATTTTAACTAATCAGTTGCAAGTTCTTGGTTTTTTTATATTGAAATACTTTCCTACGCTTGGAAATATTGGTTAGTTATACACCTTTACCTATAGCTTCTTTTATATTTTTTATTCCTTCAGCTTTTAAAATTTGAATTAATTCTTTTTTTATATCTTTTGCTGTGGAAGGACCTCTGTAAACAAAGCTAGTATAAAGTTGCAATAATGATGCACCTGCAGCAATTTTTTCGTAAGCGGATTTTCCTGAGCTAACTCCTCCAGCTCCAATGATAGGAACTTTACCATTTAACTCCTTGCTAAAATTTTTGATCATATTGTTTGATATTTGATTTAAAGGATCACCTGAAAGACCACCTTTTTCTTTTTTCAACGGACTTATCAGATTATTTCTGTGACTATTTGTGGTGTTTGTAAGAATAATTGCTGAAATATTATTTTTTATTGCCGCATCTGCAATTTCTGAGATATGACTGTTATTAATATCAGGAGAAATTTTTAATATTAAAGGAATATTGCTTCCTTTATCTTTTTTTATTTTATTAAGAGCAATGATGAGATCTATAAGTTTTTCCTGGTCATGAAAATCTCTTAAACCTTCAGTATTTGGGGAAGAAATATTTACAGTAATATAATCTGCTATATCAAAAAAAAATTTTAATCCTAAACAAAAATCATTTTTTTGATCTTTGGTTTCTTTATTTGGACCAATATTAACTCCTAATATACCTTTTTTAGCATTTGATTTAATTCTATCTTTTATTACCTCCATTCCATCATTATTAAATCCTAACCTATTAATTAAGGCTTGATCTTCCTCCAGCCTAAAGATTCTTGGTTTTGGATTTCCATATTGTTGTGATGGAGTGACTGTTCCAATTTCTACAAAACCAAAACCTAATTTTAATAATGAGTTATAAACCTCAGCACTTTTGTCGAAGCCCGCAGCCAGACCAATAGGATTAGGAAAAAATTTTCCAAATAGTTCTATATTTAACATTTCCTCATCTTCAACCTTAAAAATTTTACTAGGTAAAAGATTAAACTTAAGTGACTTAACAGCTAAATCATGAGCGGTTTCTGGGTCTAAGTTAAATAAAAAAGGTCTTAAGACAGAAAACATTATTTAATATATTTATTAATCAATTCTATACTTTCTTTTATACCAAAAAAACTTATAAAAAATCCCATTCTAGGACCATCTTGATCGCCAAAAATTATTTCGTAAATTGCCTTAAACCAATCTCTTAAATTTTCCTTGTAACCATTATCTTTTCCAACTGAATAAATGATTGTTTGTATACCTTCTGGATCCATATTTTCCTTGCAGTTTTTTAATCTCTTGACCAGATCTAGCAATGCCTTTTTTTCTTTGTCATTAGGTTTTCTATATTTTTTCTTTGGTTTCACTATATCGTTGAAATATTTTAAAGCATAATCAACTAAACTATCTAAAATTGGATGATCATTAACTTTAATTTCTTTTTTATTTTTTTTAATAAATTTCCATAATACATCTTTATCAGTGGCATTACTTGCTCCAACCAAGTTTAATAAAACTGAAAATGGCATAATTGATTTTTCTTTAGGTGGATTTCCATTGTGAATATGCCAGACTGGATTTAAAATTTTTTGTTTATCATCCTGTTCACTAAATTTATCAATGGAAGTTAAATATTCATCAACTGCTTTAGGAACAACATCCGCATAAAGTTTCTTTGCTCTTTTTGGATTTTGATACATGTATAGCGATAAGCTCTCCGGTGAAGCATAATTCAGCCACTCCTCGATCGTTATACCATTACCTTTGGATTTAGAAATTTTTTCTCCTTTTTCATCTAAAAACATTTCATAAGCAAAACCATTTGGTTCCTTTTTTCCTAAAGTTTGACAAATTTTACTTGATAAAGTAGCGCTTTCTATTAAATCTTTTCCATACATTTCATAATCTACATCGAAAGTGTACCATCTCATTGCCCAGTCTACTTTCCATTGTAATTTACATTTTCCATTAATAATTTCTGTTTCAATTTTTTCATTATCTTTCTTATAAACAATTTTTCCTTCACTTTTTTTTATTTCGAGAATTGGAACTTCTAAAACTTTACCAGTTGTTGGACATATGGGGAGAAATGGACTATAACTTTTTTGCCTTTCTTTTCCTAGAGTAGGTAAAATTATCTCAAGTATTTTTTCATATTTTTCTAAAACGAGAAGCAGAGTCTTATTAAATAGTCCTTTTTTGTAAATATCAGTAGAGCTTTTAAAAGTATAATTAAATTTAAACTTGTCTAAAAAGCTTTTTAGCATTTCGTTATTATGCTCTCCAAAACTTTTATATTTCTTGAAAGGATCTGGTACTTTTGTTAGTGGTTTGTGTAAATTTTCTTCTAGGATTTCTTTGTTAGGAATATTTTCTGGCACCTTTCTAAGTCCATCCATATCATCTGAAAAAGTAATAATTTCTGTTGGAACGTCTGTAAGTTGCTTAATTGCATTTACCATCATTGTTGTTCTTGCTACTTCCGCAAATGTACCAATATGCGGTAAACCGCTTGGTCCATAACCTGTTTGAAGTGTAATTTTTCCTTTTTTTTCGTAAATTTTTTGCCTTTCCTTAACAAGTTTTCTTGCTTCTATAAAAGGCCATGCACTGCTTGCTTGAATTATTGATTTGTCAATCACGATACAAAAGATTTATTAAATTTCATAAGTAAAATACAGATATAATAAGGTCTTATTATGTTGAATTTCAAATAATTTTAAATAACCTCCGACATTAAAAATGAATAACAACAAAACCGTTTTTTTTGCAGTTGGTGTGCTTCTATTAATTTTAGGAGCATTCATGCTTATACCATTTTTTATTCAATTTATATATGAGGAGGTAAACGGCTTTTTTCTACCAGGAGCCATTGTTACAGGGTTTATTGGTATACTCTTGATACTCACTAATTTAGAGGAAAATAGAAAATTAAACTTACAACAGGCATTTTTTTTAACCACTTTATCTTGGGTTAGTATTGCCATCTTTGGATGCATTCCTTTTTTACTTTCCAATCTAAACTTGTCATTTACTGATGCTTTTTTTGAAAGCATGTCTGGGATAACAACTACCGGATCAACAATAATAACAAATTTGGATGATGCTCCAAAAAGCATTCTAATTTGGAGAGCTATTTTGCAATGGTTGGGGGGAATAGGAGTTATTGTAATGGCAATAACGATACTTCCTCTGCTGAATATTGGTGGTATGCAACTATTTAGAATGAAAAGCTCTGATACAGCTGAAAAAATTTTACCAAAGACTCGTGAGGTAACTCTAATAATTTCTGGAATTTATTTAATTTTAACTTTTTTTTGTGGAATTTCTTATTGGTTCGCCGGAATGAATACTTTTGACAGTATAGCTCATTCTATGACAACAATTGCAACTGGTGGATTTTCAACCTACAGTAATTCAATAGGATATTTTCAAAATCCAAAAATTGAAATTATTTCAATAATTTTTATAATTGCTGGTAGCGTGCCTTTCATCGCATATCTAAAGTTTATAAAAGGAGATAAAAAAATATTTTTAAGGGACGCTCAAATTAAAGGTTTGGTTTATATTTTAATTTTTTCTATTTTATTAATCTTTCTATATTTGTTTTTTAATAATAAGGGATATGGATTTTTAGACAATTTAAGAATTACCACTTTCAATGTAGTTTCAATTTTATCTGGCACTGGATACGTTACGGCTGATTTTAGTTCGTGGGGAAAATTCCCTTTAATATTTTTTCTTTTTTTAATGTTTATTGGTGGGTGTGCTGGATCAACTACTTGTGGTATTAAAATATTTAGATTTCAAATACTTGGACATTTTATAATAAATCAAATAAAAAAATTAGTTTATCCTCATGGTATATTTTCAATAAAATATAATAAAGAAAAGATAAGCAATGATTTTATTAATTCAATAATTGCTTTTGTTTTTCTTTATTTCTTCATTTTTTTTATTTTAGCTGTATTTTTATCTATAGATGGTTTAGATTTTATTACAGCAATATCGGGTGCTGCTTCGGCAATATCCAATGTTGGGCCAGGTTTAGGCGATATTATTGGTCCTGATGGAAATTTTAGTGAACTGCCTAACTTTTCTAAATTAAGTTTGAGTTTAGGTATGCTTCTTGGTAGGCTTGAACTGTTTGCGGTATTAGTTTTATTTTTTCCTTCTTTTTGGAAAAATTAACCAAACTTTAATTTATGGAATTATATAAAAAACAAACATTTTCAGAAACTTTTTCCGTTTATTTTGATAGACGAATGATAAGAATACTTTTATTAGGAATTATAAGTGGATTTCCTTGGGTTCTTATAGGAAGTAGTTTAAGCCTCTGGCTAAAAGAAGACGGATTAAGCAGAAGTGCTATTGGTTGGGCAACATTAATATTTGCTGTTTATGCATTTAATTATCTTTGGGCTCCAATAATTGACAGAATTCGCGTTCCTTGGTTAACAAATAAACTTGGTCATCGTCGCGCTTGGATTGTGACCATGCAATTTATTATTTTAATTAGTTTAATATGTTGGAGTGTTATAGATCCAACTACAAATTTAGCATTGGTAATTACAGTGGGTTTAATTATAGCCATTGCTTCGGCAACCCAAGACATCACTGTTGACGCTCTTAGAATTGAACAAGTTGGAAAGAATGAAGGAAAAACAATGCAAGCCGGTGCCGCCATGGCTGTTGTTGGTTGGTGGACAGGATATAAATTGGGCGGAATGGTAGCACTAAATGCAGCAGAGTATTTTCAGCAAGCAGGATTTGAAAATTATTGGCAAATTACATTTTTGATTCTCGGTATAATTATTATTTTATGTAATATAGGTTTGTTGTTCGTTCATGAACCAATAAACACAGAAAGACAAGAATCTCAAAAAAGCGCCGATCAAATGATCGAACACAAGCTAGGATCTTCTAATATTGCCACAAAATCAATTGCATGGATTGGTGGAACAGTCGCTGGTCCCATAATTAGCTTTTTTAAAAAAAATGGATTTAAAATTGCTATAGGTATTTTAGGTTTCGTATTTCTATTTAAAATTGGCGAAGCTTTTCTTGGACGTATGTCTATAATATTTTATAAAGAAATAGGCTTCTCTAAATCAGATATTGCTCTTTATTCTAAAGGTTTAGGTTGGATTACTACTGTGGTGTTCACGCTTTTGGGTGGTTTATTTGCAATTCGTTCGGGTGTAATAAAAGCAATGTTTGTATCTGGAGTTTTAATGGCATCTACTAATCTTTTATTTTCTATACTTGCTTGGTCAGGAAAATCTGAATGGCTTTTTGCTGTAGCTGTAATATTTGATGACATGGCAGCTGCATTTGCAACTGTTGCTTTTGTTGCTTTCATTTCATTACTAGTTGACAGAACATATACGGCAACTCAATACGCTCTTCTTGCTTCCATTGGAACCGCGGGTCGAACAACTTTAGCCGCTTCATCTGGTGCAATGGTAGATTGGTTAAATGGAGATTGGGGTATATTTTTTGTAATAACAGCAATAATGGTAATACCTTCGTTGATTTGCCTTTGGTTTATAAGAGATAAACTTAAATTACAGTGAGAAGTAATTTATCTGTCATAAACGTACATAAAAAAAATAATGTAAAGTCTAAGATTGTCACACAAATTTTATATGGTGATACATTTAAAATAATAAAAAAAAGTGGAATTTTTTATAAAATTAAAAATGATTCTGATGGCTATGTTGGATACATAAAAAAAAGATTATTTTCTTCTAAGCATAATAGCACTCATAAAGTATGCAATTTATTTGCAAAACTATATGCCAAACCTAATTCAAAATATGAAATTAAAAGAAAGATCTCTTTTGGATCTAAAATTAAAGTTTTAAAAAAAAAAAATAACTTTTATAAATTTGACAATTTTTGGATAAATAGCAAGGATATAGAGAGAATTGGATATAAAACAAAAAATATTTTTAAAAATATAAATAAATTTATAGGAGTTAAATATGTTTGGGGAGGAAAACATTACTCGGGAATTGATTGTTCGGGTCTTGTACAATTATTTCTTAATTTTAATAACAAGTACTGTCCCAGAGATAGTAAAGATCAATTTAGGTATTTTAAAAAAAAAATTAATATTAGAAATATTAGAAAAAATGATTTAATTTTTTGGAAAGGTCACGTAGCTATTGCGACATCAAAACACCAGCTAATACATGCGTACGGCCCTTTAAAAAAAACTGTACGAATGTCGATCAAAAAAACTATTAGCAGAATTTATAAAACTGCAAACTTAAAAGTAGCGGGCATAAGAAGAATTATTTAACTACTTATTCATGTACCAAACTACTACTACTACTGCTGCAAGCCACATCATAATTGTCTCCTTTTTAATAAAATTAACGAATCATGACAATAATAACCTAAAAAAAATGCAAAAAAAACAATTATTGGTTTAAAATAAAAAACCCTATAAAAGAATTGAAAAGATGAAAAAAATTTTAATTACAATAATATTTAGTGTTTTTTTTAACAACATTTCTTTAGCTGAAAGTTATTATTTCAAAAATTGCAAAATAAGTACTGTTGTAACTGGAGATTATGTAATTAACTTAAAAAAAAATTTAATTGAAGTAGAATTAACAGCGCGTTCTGGCGAAATTCAAAATTTTAATGATAAAATAAAATTAGTAGAAAAATATAAAATTATAAGTGAAAAAATAAAAAGTTTAAAAGGTAATAATCTTTATTATCAGTATTTCCTTAATTCTAAAGAAAAATCAGTAACTAAATTAGAGTATAAAAAAGAGAGCGGCATCGATATTGACGTTTTCAATTTGATATCAAAACGAAAAAGCTTTTGTTCAAATATTAAAATTGGTTGGAATAAGCGTAAATTAGATGAAGCCAAAATGAGTAAGGAAAAAAGTGAAATTTTAAAGGCGCAGGAAAAAATTAGAAAAGAACAAAATGAATTAGCTGAATGTAAAAATTCTGATTATAAAAAATGGGATAAATGCAAAGGTTCTTATAAAACAACTGCTGGACATAAATATGAAGGTCTTTTTAGGATGGGAGAAATAATAAAAGGAATTTCTATTTACCCGGGAGGAGCAAAATATGTAGGAGATTTCAAAAATAATGAACCGCATGGATATGGAACATTTGTTTGGCCAAACGGTGATAAATACTTTGGTGGTTGGATTAATGGGAAAAGTCATGGCAATGGAACAAGAATATGGAAAGATGGAAGGAAATATTTAGGAAATTTTAAAAATGATAAACTGGATGGAAAAGGAACTTTGTTTTTCCCAGATGGAAAAAAATATGAAGGTGAATTTTTAAGTGGAAAACGACATGGAAAAGGGATCATCACATATCCGGACGGAACTGCTTTTGTAGGAAAATTTATTACTGGAAAACAAGAAGGTATGGGACAATGTGTGAGTACAGATGGTGTAAGCGTTCCTTGTAAAAGTAAAGCTGATGTTAAACCTAAAGATTTTACCGGAAAAGATACGCGTGATATATCAATTGTTGCAAGAAAGTGGGTTAGGATAAGTCAATTCGAATCTAATACTAAAAAAGCAAAGAAAGTAGTGGATAAACTAAAATCTGATTTTGAAATTAAGGCAGTTGAAGTTTGCGCATCAAAAGGAAACTATAAAGTATTAGCAAAAAATATTGAAGTTTTAGAAATAGATGAAACTCCTGCATACGGTTTAGAAACAAAATTAAAAATAGCTATTAAAGGTACTGTAGAATGCATTTAGATGGCGGAGAGAGTGGGATTCGAACCCACGGTACCTTTTGCCTTTGACAGTACACAAGCTTTCCAAGCCTGTGTTAATTTTTTAACGTAGAAAAAGCTGTGTTATCTAAACTTTATGCGGACTCTTAGGGGTTCTTGATTACCAAAATTAGGTATACAATCAATGCTATTGTAAGGGGGGGGGATGA
>Ga0208764_10001621_pt1 | contig 14356 bp, 13 predicted proteins | sample ETNtaG_18_FD_185762 | JGI IMG/M metagenome (GOLD analysis project Ga0208764, IMG submission 185762) | Marine microbial and viral communities from oxygen minimum zone, Eastern Pacific Ocean - ETNP201302SV91 (SPAdes) (version 2) | ecosystem: Environmental > Aquatic > Marine > Oceanic ... | reverse complement strand
GAGGGACCGCTATTTCCGGGGTTCCGATATAAGCAATCCGATGAATTCTCCTAGCAGGGGTGTTCACGGAAATTGCACTTTCCCAGACCCAGAAGAGTCATTATTTCCTTGGCTCATGATCATCTGTCGAAGGATCTTTTTCGCTTTTTTCTTCTCATCGTCATCAAGATAATCAAGTAAAAGCTTCCCATCGAGATGGTCTATTTCATGTTGATACAACCTGGATTCAAGCTCATCAGCTTCAATCGATATCTCTTCCCCATCTAAGCCGTAACCGACAATATGTATTTCCTTAGGCCGGACAATATTCCATGATAATCCTGGAACGCTAAGACAACCTTCGTCATATTCCCATTCTCCGTCACTTTCTACTATCTCCGGATTGATCAACACCTTGGGGCCATCACCGTAGTCGTAGACAAAGAACCTTTGACTTACCCCAACTTGTGGAGCGGCCAAGCCAATACCTGGAGCTTGATACATCGCTTCAAGCATTCGTCCACATAACGATGCTAATGCCCCATCGATATCTTGGACATCTTCGGAGACCCGCTTTAAAACTGGGTCCCCGAATACTCGAATTGATAAAGATTCCATTCTCTTAGGATATAGCAGCACACGGGGGTTGGAAGCATGTAGCGTTTCTTACATGGACTCCCAGTCACACTATTTCGATGAAGACCCGAAAAGTCTCTCTAAAAGATTAACAGTTAATCTAGTACTTCCAGACCTCACAACGTCATTAGTGACTGACAAGGGTATATTCTCTCCGAAAAGAATTGACCCTGGTACGAAATACTTACTCCAATACGCTCCATCCCCAGATATGCCCGTGAAGAATGCCCTTGACCTTGGTTGCGGGTACGGACCAATAGCCCGGACACTCGCTCACCGATTTCCGAAATCACAAATATGGGCAACTGACATCAATTCACGTGCCCGGTTATTGACACAAGAAAATACTGGCCATCTTGGCGTAAACGTTGAACATCCAAACAGGATTGATGAACGCATTCGTTTTGACCTAATTTGGTCAAATCCCCCAATTCGCATCGGAAAGTCAAGGCTTTACAGCATGTTAAATATGTGGCTCCAAAGATTATCTAAAAATGGGGAAGCTATTCTGGTTATTCAGAAACACTTGGGGGCCGAAAGCCTTCACAAATGGTTAGAAAAAGAAAATTATCAAGTGGAGAGACTCTCTAGTAAATCTGGTTACCGCCTATTGAAAGCTAAAATAGCATGAACGAAAATCTTTCTGGGACCGAGTTAAAAAGACTCCATCGACAATGGCGAAAGAAACCGCGAGGAAAGTTAGCCATCATTGTCGACGGAGTTCAAGGCCCATACAACATTGGCTCTATACTTCGGACAGCTGCCGCTGAACGCGTTGACTATATCTGGTTTGCAGCGAATGCAACCACACCTGAAAATTCAAAAGTAGGAAAAACTGCATTGGGGTCAGATCGATACCTGGAGTGGGAAGCAATAGAATCTACCACTGAAGCTATCAGTGAAGCAGGAGCTCTAGGGTATAAAATTATCGCCCTTGAACTCGCAAGTGACTCTCTTCCAATTTTTGATATAGACCTCAGCGGAAACATATGCTTTGTTATTGGTCACGAAGATCGGGGAATTGGGTCAAAGGCACTCACTGAATGCGACTTGTCATCATATATTCCTCAGTTAGGCAAAATCGGCTCATTGAATGTTGCCGTGGCTGCTTCAATCGCAATCTATGAAATCCGCCGGCAATCCTGGATGAGGGACTGACCCCAGCTAGTCAGAACCTAACAGGGTCTATCGCAATGCGTAAACGCTCTTTGGGGCGACGAACCTTTGAAAGGCCTTCTGAAAGTTCCTCTATCCTAGGTGATTTGACTAGCCAAACGTCTTGATTTGGCCCGAGGATTTCTAAGCTCTTCTGAGATCGTAAATCCTCTACAAATTGATGAGAGCCAGGGCCGGAAAGAACTGCTATATGGCCGAAAGGGGGATACTTAATTATTTCTCGTCTCCTACTCTCCTTATCGCACCAAACTTCCAAGTCGCCCTCAGATATTAATTTGAATAGGTCATTATTCGGCTGTCTGGATTGGACGATAACACTTCCAGAGTGATCATTACGATGGTGAACCAGACGAATTGCCTTCACTAGTTTTGCTAGTGCCTGCTCCTCGCAGCGGTACCTTTTTGCAAGTAACTCTTGATCAAAATCAGCAAAAACAATTAGGTCTGCCCAGTCGATTCGGTGCAACACAGCTTCTGTACCTAGGTATATTCTTGACTTTCGGAAATCGACTGTACTTGTCTCTTTCGTAACCTGAGTTACAGGCTCGTTCATGAGCGCCTCTAACTCTTCGCTGGCACGCGTCACTCCTAACCGTAGATTTTTCATACTCGTTGACAGGCATGCGGAACATAGAACTGGTCGCGAATGGCCAAATCGAGAACACTCAAGTACTCCCTCGACCAGTTGTTGCATTGCGCTTCCGCACTCTGTGCAAGTCACCAATTCGCCGCATTGCCTACAAGCAAGGAGACGGGCACGCCCCGTTCTATTAAGAACTATCAGAGATCGTTTCGCTGATTTTAACGCTTGCAAAGTTGACCTTGGCCACAAACCTCCCATAGCTGAACTATCTTCGCGAGGATCAATGATTCGTATGCTTGACCACGCTTTTTTCTCTTGGATTCTCTCTGTAGGTAGCACTGCGATTTGATGTCGAACTTCTGGTGTCGGGATAGGCGAAGTAAAGACGCATGGAATGCTTTTTCGTCTTGCCCGCTCCAATAATACGTCTCGAGCATGCCAGGTAGGTGAGCTTTCCTCCTGAAATGATTCATCGTGCTCATCGATCATCAAAATAGCAGCGAGATCTTTTACAGAGGCAAAAGCAGCTGACCGGCTTCCAACTACTGTCCCACCCGACAAGCCCACAGACCAATCTTTATTATATTCGCCAGCGTTAATCCCTAAACGCTTCAGCCGGCCAGTAACTATCTCTACTTCTGAAGACGTTGGAAGCAATATTAGGGCATTGCCCATTGATACTGCTGCACGAATATAAGGCCATCGGTCTCCTGTCGGAGGGACACGAACAATCGCTGGATTCGTGCTAAAAGCACGAGCAATGGTCTCATCTGCTGGCATTGCAACTTCGCTTGAAGGTCGACTAGGACGAATAGTCTTAACCATTCTCGGTGGACTTGCTGTTTTCATCAATCGAGATATTGGTCCGTGCCATCGATTGACTGCCCACCGGATCAAGCTAACAATTTCCTCAGAAGGGCCTTCGCTACTCAACTTCTTTAATGGCTGCAATCGGACGTTGGATTCACTCTGTGGATTTATTTCACTTACCCACCCCCTTATAGATCGATGGCGAAACTGCACTCTTACTAAAGAACCGACTCTGAGCCGCAATGCAAGCCCAGACTCTATCCACTCATCGGGAACCATGTAATCGAATTCTCTAGAAACTGCTGGGACATCAGGAATAACTCGAACAGTTTTGGGGATACTTTTCCTTTTACCTTCCATAAAAATCCACTTGCTTAGGCAATAGCGGGACTGCAGGAAATCGAATTGACCTATAGTCCTAGAGCATTCTGGATGTCTTGCACCTTATCAAGGCGTTCCCAGGTAAATCGCTCATCATCGCGTCCGAAATGGCCATATGCCGCAGTTGCAGCGTAAATGGGTCTGCAGAGATCTAAATCGTGGACAATAGCTGCCGGGCGAAGGTCAAAAATCTCTTCCACTGCTTTTTCGATAGCATGTGGGTCTACCGTTTCAGTCCCAAATGTTTCCACCAAGATTGACATGGGCCGTGCTACTCCAATGGCATATGCGACTTGAACTTCGCACCGCTCAGCAGCACCAGAAGCAACTATATTTTTCGCTACCCACCGGGTTGCATAAGCTGCGCTGCGATCTACTTTAGAGGGGTCTTTCCCTGAGAATGCCCCTCCACCATGCCTTGCCATACCCCCGTATGTATCAACGATTATCTTCCTACCTGTGAGACCTGCATCTGCGACCGGTCCTCCTCGGACAAATCGCCCTGTTGGGTTAACAAATGTGTTGTAGTCATCATCCTTAAATTGGTCAGGGATAACTGGCCGAATCACATGCTCTAGAAGATCCGGCTCAATTTGATGCGTCGTGTCAATTCCCTCATTGTGCTGCGTGGAAACTAGCACATTCTCCAAGCGAATTGGCTTGCCATCTTTATATTCAATAGTGACTTGAGTTTTTCCATCCGGGCGGAGATACGGAATCACCCCACTCCGTCGGATTTCTGTAAGACGATAGGCCATTCTGTGCGCAAGATCTATCGGCATGGGCATATACATATCTGTCTCATTCGTGGCATAGCCGAACATAAGTCCTTGATCTCCAGCTCCAGTTGCGTCCCACTCATCTGTTGATTGACCAGAGCGCGCTTCCTGCGATGATCCAACACCTTGAGCTATATCACTGGATTGCTCATCAATTGCAACCATCACACCACATGTCGTCCCATCAAATCCTAATGCAGGGTTGTCATAGCCGATTCGGCAAATCGTTTCACGGACAATTTTCGGTATATCTACATACGCCTCTTCTGTCGTAATTTCTCCAGTGACTATTGCGATACCGGTTGTAACTAGAGTTTCACATGCAACACGTGATTTCGGGTCTGAAGCCAGCAATGCGTCAAGAATCGAGTCGGATATTTGGTCCGCCATTTTGTCAGGGTGCCCTTCCGTAACGGATTCGGAAGTGAAAGTAAACGATGAAGTCATAATTTAAAACCAATATTAGAAACAGGAACCATGGATATCAATTTTTATTGCTCCTCAGGTTAAGAACCGTATCAAGAATCTTATCTGCTACGACTCGCTTACTGGAAAGAGGAACAGCTTTTTTTTCAGTTCGTGATAGTAGAAGAACTTCATTTGTATCGTAAGCAAATCCAACATCAGGAGCTGAAACATCATTTGCCACAATGAGGTCTAGATTCTTTTTATGAAGTTTTTCCATCGCGTTTTTTTCTAGTTCCTCAGTCTCTGCAGCGAATCCGACAATAGTCTGATGGGAAGATTTCCCTTCGCCAAGGTCAATAAGAAAATCATGAGTTGGTTCCAGATCCAGATTTGTCATTTTCGAGGATTTCTTTAATTTCCTACTTTCAGGCTTTGATGGTTGGAAGTCAGCTACAGCGGCGGCCATGATAATAACGTCATAATTATCTGCACATGACATAACGACCGATCGAAGATCGCTTGCTGTTTCCGCACAAAGAACGTCCACCCCGACAGGTGCTTCTTGTTCGACGGTAGTTACCAAAGTAACAGTGGCACCTCTGGCTATTGCTGCTTCAGCGAGAGCATACCCTTGCTTTCCAGATGATCTATTCGTTATAAAACGAACTGGATCAATCGGTTCTCTTGTCCCACCCGCGGTGACGAGGATTTTTAGCTCTTGTAGGTCACTCACAGTTAAAGTCTGCTCTACCGAAGAAATAATAGCGTTCATGCCAGCTAAACGGCCTTTTCCTATATCTCCGCCAGCGAGCACTCCATCTTCAGGCGCAACGATTATGACCCCTCGATTCTGCAGGGTGCGGATATTCTCTTGCACAGCAGGATGTTCCCACATTTCTGTGTGCATTGCAGGACACAAAATAACCGGTGCCCTAGATGCGAGAAGGGTCGCAGTTAGTAAGTCATTAGAGATTCCTGCAGCATAGGTACCAATAAGTCTTGCTGTCGCTGGTGCGACCAAAATAAGATCTGCTTCCTGCCCAAGAGTTGTGTGCGGTATGGGGTCTTCTTCATCCCAAAGAGAGGACTTAACGGGTTCGCTAGCTAACGCACTAAGGGTGACCTCACCGACAAATCTCTTTGCACCTGCAGTCATTATAGGAACTACATGGGCACCGTTCTCAATAAGCCGTCTGCAGATTTCTACGGCCTTATATGCTGCGATTCCTCCGGTTACTCCTAAAACGACTTTTTTGCCAGAAATCATATGCGTCCTTCTGGTTTATTTATCCTCAGGTGAATCGATGTCTTCTTCCACGTGGTCTGCAGCGAATGTCTCTTCTCTCGCTTCTCCAGCTACAACTTTGCCAGCGATTATTTCTTCAAAAGCTATAGTAAGAGGCTTACTTGAAACCGACGCGACTTGAGGTGGTACAGATGCCCCTTGGCCTTCTCCTAGTTGATACATGTATGCATTGATCTGTCGCGCCCTCTTTGCTCCAAGAGTAACGAGCCGGAATTTAGAACCTTCCTTACCTTCTTCTGCAGCGCGCTCAAGAAGGCCTTCTATCTCCGGTGAAACCATTGATTCGCTTTCGGTAGCCATTTTCTCTCCATATTGATTTCGATTCATTTACGGGTTTCAGTCTACCTCGACTTTTATCGCCTTTGGGCAGTTGTAGCAACCTTTCCTATTAGCCCCCTACCTGCCCAGTCCTGTAAGTCGATATTACTGTAGTGATCTCTGAGACTGCCCTATTCAGGTCGTCATTTACTACTAAAATAGCTCCCAATTCTTTTGCATCTTTCCGCTCTCGTTCGCCTTCACGGATACGGCGCCGAACTTCTTCTTCGCTATCCCCCCTACCGCGGAGGCGTTTTTCTTGGTCTTCAATCGTTGGTGCATCGACAAATATCATCAGGCAATCAAGACCTTGCTCAGTAACTAACTTCGCTCCCTGCACGTCAATTTCAAGAAGAACATCGGAACCTTCAGGAGGGTTCGGCCATGGCGTACCATAGAAGTTTTCATGGAACTCAGCCCACTCAAGAAAAGCCCCTTCTTTAATAGCTTCTTCGAACTCACTATGGGTTACAAAAACATAGGAGTCATCATCCTCCCCTGCTCTTCGGGGGCGAGTCGTCCAACTTTTTGAAAGCCAAAGATTATCATCCTCTTCGACCAATAACTTAGCGATTGTTCCCTTACCGACCCCTCCAGGGCCGGAAACAACAATCAACATATGAAGTTCAGTCGAACTCAGCGAGAAGAGCCGCTCGTTGTTGGTCGCCGAGGCCGCGCAGACGTCTACTTTCTGCGATTCCTATGCTTTCCATGAGTCTCCTTGCCTTAACTTTGCCAATTTTGGGCATTGACTCAAGAATCGCAAGTACTTTTGTTCTGCTAACAATCTCATTCTGGTCTGAGATTTCCAGAACCTGCCTCAATGAAAGAGAACCCATCTTTATACGTGCTTTTAATTCAGCGCGTACTCGACGAGCCTCAGCAGCCTTCTTTAGAGCAGCTTTACGCTGTTCGTCTGTAAGTTTAGGTGGTGATGCCATAATTAAAGAATAGTTCTGAGCAGTTGACTAGTGGTGCATTTCATTTAAGAGGTGTCAAGAATCTGCTAATTCTGCATGAATCTCTCTTGCAGCAGTTGCCGGATCTTCTGCCTGAGTAACCGCTCTCCCTATCACTAGCAGTCCAGCACCCTTAGAAAGCGCTTCGGATGGGGTCGAAACTTTCTTTTGGTCATGCGCTTCTACTCCGGATGGCCGAATTCCAGGAACAACTGCAAGTAAATCTGGTGCTTCACTGGCCACAATCGGCAAGTCCAATGCGGAGCAAACCAGTCCAGTGCAGCCAGAATCTTTAGCCACTTGAATCCGCTCCTTCATCAGGGCATCATCTGAGGTTGGGTCGCTAGTAAGAATCGTTACGCCTAAAGCAGCTGGGGACCCAATGCCGGCATTTCGTGCTCCTTCTAGGAGTCCTTCTACGCCAGCTGCTGTCATTTCACGCCCCCCAGCAGTATGTAGGGTGAGGTAATTAACTCCAAGTGAGCCCAAAACCTTTGCAGCCCGATGGACCGTATTTGGGATGTCATGCAGTTTTAAATCCAGAAATATCTTGTACCCAATCTGCTGGAAAGTTCCAATAACCTCCGGCCCAGCAGCGCTGTAGAGCTCTAATCCAATCTTAAGTACTGCAAAATATGGTTGGAGTTCTCTTGCTAAACGAACACCGGCGACTAAATCGTCAACATCTAAGGCCAAGGCAAGTTGATTTCGTACATCACTATCTATATTTTCATTTCTTTCTATATTCTCCATAGGTTTCTTTATCTTCCCTTCAATTTGTCCCTGCTTGGCTCTTACCTACAATTGATTCAATTTCTTGGATTGCATTCCGCTTGCACCATCGACCAAGTCCTTTAATTACTGTCTTCGTCACTCGTGGATTAGCAAAGTTTGCTGTTCCAATCTGAACGGCATTAGCTCCTGCCATCATGAACTCGAGTGCATGTTCCCAAGATGCTATACCGCCTACCCCAATAATTGGAACGTCGGGAAGTGCCGCCCGTACGTCAAAAACTGAACGGACTGCGACTGGCCGTATCGCAGGACCGCTAAGACCACCGCCACCAGCTCCTAGAATAGGCTTCCCCGTTTTCGTATTAATGACCATACCCAAAAGGGTGTTCACAAGAGTAAGAGCATCCGCTCCCCCATCTACTGCAGCTGAAGCAATTTCAACTAGGTCTGGCGTATTCGGGCTTAATTTTGCCCATCTAGGTCGATTCACATCATGTGTTACCTGCATAACAGATTTCGTCATATCCGCCGAATGGGAAAAAATAGATCCGCGGTCTTCGATATTAGGGCAGGACACATTAACTTCAACTGCGACTATTTCATCAGGGAGGGTCTTGCAGAACTCTGCTGCTTCCCTATACTCTTGCACCGTTCGGCCCCAGATACTCACGATGATGGTAGCTCCGGAGTTAATTAACGTGGGCATTTCTTCTGCGGCCCATTTCTCCAAACCAGGACCTTGCAATCCAACACTGTTTATCATTCCTGACGGTGTTTGGTGAACACGCGGGGCTAAATTCCCTTTCCATGGAAAAGTAGAAAGGCTTTTTACGACTACAGCACCTAGGTCTTGTAGATCAAGGAATGAAGAGAACTCTGTGCTATGGCCAGCTGTCCCTGACGCAAGCATTACAGGGTTTTTTAAGTGTATAGACCCAATTTTTGTCTCTAATGCTGAGTGGGATGGGGAAGAAAGCATCTTATATTTCCAGCTGTTGTTGCTCTGAAACGCCTTTGTGGAAATGTTGGAGCGGCCTGACTCTAAGAGTATGGCTACGCCAATCAATGAGGCCTTTAGCGAGCGCTAGCCCCGCAGATGCAGTAGTGAGGAGAGGTATGCCCTGTTCAGCAGCGGCTTTGCGAATATGGTCGCCATCTGCTCGAGGCCCACGTCCTCGCGGTGAATTGATCACTAGACGTATTTTTCCAGATTCAATTAGTTCTAAGGCCGTTGTTCCTTCTTTCTCCCCTATTTTTGCGACAACGTCTATCACTTCAATATTTGCTGCGTTAAGGGCATCTGCTGTGCCTCGAGTAGCAGCGATAGTAAATCCAAGCTTGACCAGAAGAGAAGCAGTTTCGATACCTATGTCTTTGTCTCTATCTGCAAGGGATAGGAAAACAGTTCCTGCCTCTGGAAGAGCCATCCCAGCAGCTATCTGACTTTTCGCAAATGCTAAGCCGGGGGTTATATCTATTCCCATTACTTCGCCAGTGGAACGCATCTCAGGTCCAAGAATCGCGTCTGTTTCTGGGAACCTACTAAATGGCAATACCGCTTCCTTCACTGATATATGTTCTCCAAGACCTTTGGGCTGCAAACCACCATTCTCTCTAAGGTCAGCAAGTGTCTCACCAAGCATGACCCGCGAAGCCACTTTCACCAACGGCACTCCAATTGCTTTGGAGACGAAAGGTACCGTTCTAGACGCTCGAGGGTTTGCTTCAATAACAAATACTGTTTCCGACTCCCCTACCTTTTTGACGACAAACTGGATATTAATCAGTCCGACGACATCAAGCCTTTCTGCAATTCTATTTGTATATTCCTCAAGTGTTGCAAGTGTCGTCGTGCTCAGATTCTGCGGCGGAAGCATACAAGCACTATCACCCGAATGGACACCAGCTTCTTCAACATGTTCCATGACCCCGCCGATATATACGCTTCCATCTATATCTCGGATTGCATCTACATCAACTTCCGTAGCATCTTCCAAAAACCGGTCTACGAGAACAGGCCGTTCTGCAGAAAGTCCTCCTTCGCGACCTAAGCTTCCCTGGTGAGTAAGTTCTTGCATCGCCTCGTCAAGTTGCTCATCATCATAGACAATGCTCATGGCTCTTCCTCCGAGGACGTAGGAGGGGCGAACGAGAACTGGGTATCCGACCCGTTTAACTATCTCTAGGGCTTCTCCGAGACTTACAGCTGTCCCACCCGGGGGTTGCGGAATTTCCAGCTGGGAACATACGGCGTTCCACCGTTCTCGATCCTCAGCTAAATCAATTGAATCCGGAGGTGTTCCGACGATCATCTCTGAAGGTAAAGAGGCAGCTAGCTTCAGCGGTGTTTGACCTCCAAGGCCGACAATTACACCTGCTATACCTGGACCATTAGCTCGTCGTGCCGATTCTCCTTCTACTTCAAGAACATTTAGAACATCCTCTTCTGTTAATGGCTCAAAGTATAAGCGGTCGCTGGTGTCATAATCTGTTGAAACTGTTTCAGGATTGCAGTTGACCATAACGGTTTCATAACCTATCTCCCTCAATGCAAAGCTTGCGTGAACACAACAATAATCAAATTCAATTCCTTGCCCAATGCGATTAGGCCCGGAACCAAGGATGATTACTTTTGGTTTGTCCGAAGCCGCAACTTCATTGTCATCTTCATAAGTTGAATAGTGGTATGGAGTCTCAGCTTCAAATTCTGCACTGCAAGTATCGACTGTTTTAAAAACAGGAAGAACCCCTAATTCAATTCGCTTTCCCCGCACTACCTCTTCTGCTTCTCCCCAGAGATAAGACAGTTGATGATCACTAAACCCTAAACGTTTTGCTCGGCGCATCGCTTCGGCAGAGACGTTTTCCAAGTTTTGGTTCTCGAGATACGATCTCTCCTCGATAATTAGCAGCATCTGATCCAAGAACCATGGGTCAATACCGGTTACTTCATGGAGAGATTCAATTGAAATGCCCCTATATAGAAGCTCTGCAACCTCAAATATCCTTGTCGGCGTTCCAATAGCGACTCGTTTAAGGAGCTCCGTATCGCTTACTTCTTCAAAGTTTGCCTCCCCACTATCAGCATTCAACCCGTACCTTCCAAGTTCAAGCGAACGGATTGCTTTCTGAAGAGATTCAGGGAAAGTTCTTCCTATAGACATAACTTCACCTACAGATTGCATTTGAGTTCCAAGAACTGCTGGGGTACCGGGGAATTTCTCAAAAGCCCATCGAGGGATTTTAGTAACGACGTAGTCAATGGTTGGCTCAAAACTCGCGGGTGTCTTTTTCGTTATGTCGTTAGGGATTTCGTCAAGTGTGTAGCCAATGGCCAACTTTGTTGCGATTTTTGCTATAGGAAATCCAGTGGCCTTCGATGCTAGTGCCGAGGATCTACTGACCCTTGGATTCATTTCAATAACAACGAAATCTCCATTCGTAGGGTCAACAGCAAACTGAACATTTGAACCGCCAGTCTCTACCCCGACCCTTCTCATACAAGCAAAAGCAGCATTCCGAAGAGTTTGATACTCCACATCAGACAGAGTTTGGGTCGGGGCAACGGTAATCGAGTCACCCGTATGTACCCCCATTGGGTCTACATTCTCTATCGAACAAACAACAACACAATTGTCGGCTTTGTCGCGCATAACTTCAAGTTCATATTCTTTCCAACCTTTAATGGACTGCTCAATTAGGATTTCATTTATAGGGCTAGCTCCCAATCCGTTAGAAGCTAGTTTGATGAATTCTTCAGGCGTTTCAGCTATGCCAGTTCCTTTCCCACCAAGAATATAAGCTGGTCGGACAATGACTGGGAGTCCAATCTCATCTATAACTTTTTCTGCTTCATCCATCGAATGCGCAACACCACTATGAGGAACCGGCAACCCTATTTCTATCATGGCGTCTTTAAATTTGGCTCTATCCTCTGCAGTGGCGATAGCTTCAGCATCAGCTCCGATAAGTTCCACTCCATTCTCGTCCAGAACGCCAATTTCAACTAGCTCCATCGCTAGATTAAGCGCCGTCTGCCCACCGAGAGTTGGTAAGAGAGCGTCAGGGTTCTCTTCCTCAATGATCTTTGTTAGCACTTCTGCCGTTAATGGCTCGATATACGTAGCATCTGCGAAGTCTGGATCAGTCATGATTGTTGCAGGGTTTGAATTAGCTAATATGACTGTATAACCCTCCTCACGCAGAACACGGCAAGCTTGAGTTCCTGAATAATCAAACTCGCATGCTTGCCCAATCACAATCGGGCCTGAGCCAATCAGAAGTATTTTCTCTATATCAGTTCTCTTAGGCACTTAGATCACCATTTACCCTGTCCATTAATCGATCGAAGTCTGCAAACAAGTAGGCACTATCATGAGGTCCTGGTCCTGCCTCTGGGTGGTGTTGAACACTAAAAGCATGCGCTTCGTCGATAGATAGACCTTGGCAGACGCCATCATTGAGATTCACATGGGTAATAGAGGCTTTCCCGCTAAGCGAATCAGCATCGACTGCAAAATTATGATTTTGGCTGGTTATTTCGATTTTCCCTGTGATCATGTTCTTTACGGGGTGATTCGCGCCATGGTGCCCAAATGGCATCTTTACGGTCGCAGCACCAATGGCCCTACCCAAGAGTTGGTGCCCAAGACAAATTCCAAATATCGGCACTTTCCCTAGTAAGATCGCGATAGTTTCAGGAGCGCTCTTAACTGAGGCAGGATCTCCAGGGCCGTTGGAGAGAAAAACACCATCTGGCTGATATGAAAGCACATCTTCGGCTGAAGTCCAAGCAGGAACAACTTGCACATCCCCAATCATGGAAAGATGTTTCAGGATTGTTCTCTTAATCCCAAAATCCAGTGCGACTATTTTCTTATTCTTTGTTCCATTGTCTTTAGACGCAGGAACAAAATACGGTTCAGAACATGTAACTTCAGCAACAAGATCAGTACCGCTAGTTCCTGGTTCTTTTTTAGCTGCGCTAAGCAATGTAGCCTCATCGGCGACTCCGAAAGCTCCGGGCATTGCACCTACTTCACGGATATGTCTAGTGAGCCGCCTTGTATCTATCCCACAGATCCCAGATACTTTTGATTTGACCAGGAATGTGTCGAGACCTGTCTGCGACCGCCAGTTACTTCGGCGTCTTGCTAAGTCTTTAACGATGATTCCCCTGCAATACGGTCTACTACTTTCAAAATCTTGATCGCTTATCCCATAGTTCCCAATATGAGGGTAAGTGAAGGTGATGATCTGACCTGCGTAAGACGGATCCGTAACTACTTCTTGATATCCAGTTAACGCAGTGTTAAAGACAACTTCTCCGCTTGTATATCCTTGTTCTGGTTCATATCCGACTAATTCTCCCTCAAAGAGTGTCCCATCTTGTAATACAAGTGCAGCCTGCTTGATCTCAGTCATTAGTTCCCTTCATTTACCTTTGCGCTTCCCCATCAAGGACAACCGCTTCTCCATTGACAAAGGTGTCTTTAACTTTCCCCTGTAGTTGACGTTCATCAAATGGGCTGTTCTTACTTTTGCTAGCCATTGCCTCAGAGCTTGGAGTCCATTGGGCGCTTTCATCAATCACTATTAGATTGCCGGGCCTTCCTTCTGAAAGGGTCCCTCCATGTGTTGATGACAGGCCAGCTATTTCCGCCGGAACCCAAGACATCATTGAAAGTATCTCGTTCATTGGCGTATCTAATTCGGTTGCTGCAACAGCGAAAGCTGTCTCTAATCCAATTCCTCCGTAGGGAGCCTCTTCGAAAGGAAGGTCGGCTTCATGTTGGGAGTTGGGCGTATGGCATGTGGCAATCGCATCGACTTCACCCCTTGAAATCAAGTCGCTGATTTTTTCTAGTTCTTTTCTCGTTCGTAATGGTGGCGCTAGTTTATAAATCGACTTATAGCTTCTAACCTCTTCATCAGTTAATGCAAAGTGATGCGGTGAAACTTCACACGTTATTAACGCACCTGCTGCTTTGGCAGCTGAAATGGTTTCAATGGAAGCAGGAGATGAAATTTGCTGAAGATGTAATCTGGCGCCCGTAAGTTCAGCAATTTTTACAAATTGGCTTACCAAAATTTCTTCTTCTTCTATCGCGACTCCTTGGATCCCTAGGTCTGAAGAAACAGCGCCTTCATGCATATGTCCATTTCCTGAGACAAACGGCGTTAGGGCTACAGTGACATCAAACATTGCCCCATACTCCATTGCCCGTCGAAGAAATGGCAGATTCAGATCGATACAGCTGGCATGAGCAAAAAAGCGAACACCTAG
>Ga0208764_10001620_pt1 | contig 14363 bp, 12 predicted proteins | sample ETNtaG_18_FD_185762 | JGI IMG/M metagenome (GOLD analysis project Ga0208764, IMG submission 185762) | Marine microbial and viral communities from oxygen minimum zone, Eastern Pacific Ocean - ETNP201302SV91 (SPAdes) (version 2) | ecosystem: Environmental > Aquatic > Marine > Oceanic ... | reverse complement strand
ATCATGCCAAAAATAGCGAGAAGGGCGAGAATCAACTTCCATTGTTTACGCATTTTTCCCTCCACGTAATAAGACAGCCGGTCTTTTTTCCGACTAGCGATACAACTTAGTCGTGTTACAGCTTTTACGCCTATCAAACTAAGAAAAGTTTTTAACTATAATGTTTTAGACTGCAATAGGCACTTGACGATTATGATAATAGTCATTATTATGACTATTGGAGGGGTATGTGCCGAAGAAGATTGACGAAGATCGCCTTATAGCGTCAGCTGCAGAAGTTTTTGCAGAGCGTGGATTTGAAGGAGCTGGCGTTGCGGAAATAGCGCGAAGAGCTGGAGTAACAACTGGGGCAATTTACAGTCGCTACACAGGAAAATCAGAGCTACTTCTAGAAGCTCTCGACCTTTCTTTCGTAGCCCATCTAGAAGCTATTCTTTCGCCACCCGACGGAGCGACTCCCACCGATATTTTATCTCGCCTCGGCTCGCAACTCCTTAATAAACATGGTGGATACGATGCGTTGTTCCTCGAAGCCATTGTCTCTAGCAGGAGAGACCCAGAATTATCAGAAATGCTAAGCCGGCGTCTTGAAGATGAAGGAATGCGCTTCGCAAAATTAATTGAGGAAGCCAAATCTGATGGACACTTTGATGAAACAATTGACACAACGGCAATTGTCACCTTCATCCAAGCCGTGAGTCTAGGGTTCACAATTTTCCGTTCACTTAGCGCCCCAATGCCAAACTCAGATGAGTGGCAGGTCGTCATTGACCGCGTCATTTCATCGGCTCTACCAACTATGACAGGAGTTAAATAATGACAGCAACAGAACCACGCACAGACCAGGAAATTCTTGATAGAGCGTCAATGGACGATATCGATGCAATCGCTGAGTTCAATCCTGACCCTGATGAAGTGATACATGCAGTAAAAGATCAAGCAGAAGCACTTTTTACTTGGGATTACTCGAAAGGGTCGCGGCCAAGGCTTGACAAGTTGTATGAAAAAGCAAAAACTTCACAATGGAATGCCCAAACTGATCTTGACTGGTCTATTGAAGTAGATCCGCTACAAGCATTTAGTATTTTTACTGAATCATCCAATGTCAATACTGGCCACTGGACAGAACATCCAGACTCTCCAGCAAAAAACTGGGGTGACAAAGAATGGGATCAGTTCAGTATCGAATCATTTGCATGGCGACTTTCCCAATTCAAACATGGTGAACAGGGTGCTTTGCTCTGTACAGCAAAAATAGTAGAAACAGTCCCATGGATAGATGCGAAGTATTATGCAGCAACACAAGTTGTTGATGAAGCAAGACACGTTGAGGTTTTTGAGAAATATATTGATGAAAAAATAGGTGTCAGATATCCAGTAAATCCTCATCTGCAACTACTTCTTGATGACATCATCAACGACAGTCGATGGGATATGACTTATCTGGGAATGCAAATAATGGTTGAAGGTTTAGCATTAGCTGCTTTTGGCATGATGCATCAAGTAACGACAGAGCCTCTGCTCAAAAAACTTCTCCGATATGTTATGAGCGATGAAGCTCGCCACGTCGCATTTGGTGTGTTAAGCCTCCAAGAGGTTTACCAAGACATGACAGCGAAAGAAATCAGAGAACGACAAGAGTTCGCTTTTGAAGCAGGCGTCAGGATGCGCGACCGTCTTCTGCAACAAGAAGTATGGGACCGAATGGGAGCAAATGTAAAACAAGCTGTGCAGCATGGACTCAACATTCCTGAAGAAGATGACCTTTTTAACCAACTGCTTTTCTCAAAGATTGTTCCTAACTGCAGAAAACTTGGTCTTCTTGATGCTGGCGATGGATGGCTACGAGAGAAATATACTGAAATCGGAGTTATTGAACTTGAGCATCTTGAAGATACTGGAGAAGAATACCAAGCATTTTCTCTTGAAGATGATGAAATCCAAGTAGCTAGATAGTAGCCATGAGTTTAAAAAGAAAATTAAAAAGAGCAGCAGCAAAAAAAGCTGAAAAAGAAAATCGAAAACAAAAGAAGAATGAACTGAATCAGAACCACGTTCATGGCCCAGACTGCAAGCACTAAAGCCTAGTTATAAAAAGATTCTTAAAAGTTAGCCTCAACTAGGGCTATTCAGCTGTTTAAGAGTTGCGCCCCAGATTCGGTTTACGACCATGGTTAGCTTTTTTACGCCTAGCATTGGCTTTCTTTTTCTGTGTTCGCTTTGACATTAGCCCTCCGAATTCAATACCACCATACCGGAAGGTTCAACAACTACCGACATCAGGCGGTACCCTCGCAAGAATGGAAAAGTTTGGATTCGTCGGTTTACCGAATGCTGGGAAGTCATCCCTCTATAACGCACTAACTGGAGGGTCCGCTCTCGCTGCACCCTATGCCTTTGCAACCACTGACCCAAATGTCGGAGTAGCAAAAGTTCCTGATCATCGACTTGAATTACTAACCGAAATGAGCGCATCAAAATCTTCTGTCCATGCCAGTGTTCAGTTCACCGATATCGGTGGGTTAGTTGAAGGAGCAAGCCAAGGAGAAGGTTTAGGTAACCAATTCCTTGGAAATATAAGAGAAGTTGATGCAGTCGTATATGTCCTTAGGGCATTTGAGGACGAAGACGTGCCGGGAATACCTGACCCATTAGAACAGTTACGAATTCTAGAAATCGAACTTACATTGGCTGATCTTGAGTCAGTTGAGAAAAACGCAACCAAAAGAATAAAATCGGCACGGCTGGATAAATCTTTATCTGAAGAAGTTGACGCTCTTGAAAGTGCTTTAGAAATACTTTCAGATGGAGTACCGCTATATCGAAGCGGTATTGGTACAGAGAGACTTGAAGTGCTGCAACCCTACTTTCTTCTTACGGGAAAGCCAGTAATGGCAATCGTCAATGTGGGTGACGACCAACTCCTTGACGAAGGGCCAGCGAAGAGAGTTGTGTCTGAACTCGGAGAGAATGCAGATGTGATCAGCGTTTGCGTTCAATTAGAAGCGGAAACTAGTCAACTCCCGTTAGAAGAACGATCTGAAATACTCGAAGGTTTCGGGCTCGGAGATGGGGCACTACCACGTTTCATACAACGCGCATATCACATCCTTGGATTGAGAACCTTCTTAACAACTGGTGAAAAAGAAAGCCGTGCTTGGACTTTTCGCTCCGGTTCAACAGCTCCCGAAGCAGCTGGCCGGATACATACCGATTTCCAAAGAGGATTTATCCGCGCTGAAACAATCCAATGGAATGAGTTGCTCCAAGCTGGGGGATGGGCACCAGCAAAGGATCAAGGAAAAGTTCGCATAGAAGGTAAGGATTACGTCGTGCAGGACGGCGACGTCATGGATTTTAGATTTAACGTATGATTCCTGAAAGAGTCACTGAGTAATTTCAGCTTAATCCCGACACATATCCATTATGAAAAATCAAAACCACACAAATGAAGAACAACCTGATACCAAACCAGCGCTCGTTCTCATCGCTACGCCGATAGGCAACCTTGAAGATATCTCGATCAGAGCAGTTAGGGAAATGCGAAACGCTGACCTTCTTTGCTGCGAAGATACGAGAAGAACCGGGAAGCTTCTCGAATTACTCGAAATCCAGCCGCGCCCAGACCTACTTCTGCTCAATGAACATACCGAACAAACCCGAAGCGCCGAAGTAATAAAAAAGGTACTAAATGGCCAAAGAGTAGCGCTAGTAAGCGATGCAGGGCTTCCAGGAATATCTGATCCAGGAGAACATGTCGTTAAAGAAGCGATCCAACATGGGGTGACAATTGAGGTTATTCCCGGCCCATCAGCAGGCATCACCGCACTAGTAGCTAGTGGGTTACCTTCTAACAGGTTCGTATTTCAGGGATTTATCCCAAGAAAGGGGAAAGCGAGAAATGATCGCCTGAATGAAATCGCAGCCGAAAGAAAGACAACAATTATCTACGAATCTGGGAATCGCCTGCAAAAAACAATTGAAGATCTCCTAGCCATTTGTGACAAAGAACGCGAAGCAGCAATTGCCAAAGAAATAACAAAAATTCACGAAGAATATATTCGAGGGACGCTTTGTGAGCTGCAGGAAACACTGCAATCTCGTTCCACTAAAGGAGAGTATGTACTGGTTATAGGGGGGCTACAAGAACAACGGGAAGTAGAAGATAGCCAACTTCTTTCAGAACTTAAGAAACTCCGTGACCAAGGGAAATCCAATCGAGATGCTGTTAGTGAAATAGCAAAAAAATACAATGTGAGTAAACGGCGAGTATATGGGCTTTCAATAGAAAGACTCTAAGACATTCGTAAATCCCACAACGGGTAGTAGAGACGGATACCCTATTCACTATGTCGAATCCAGTTCTCGTCGCTGTCGCCTGGCCATATGCTTCAGGTTCTCGCCATCTTGGCCATCTAGCAGGGGCATATCTACCAGCCGATATTTTCGCAAGGCAGCAACGAATTATTGGAAATGAAGTGCTTATGGTCAGTGGATCCGATGTGCATGGAACCCCAATTACCGTTCGAGCAGACGCAGAGGGGGTAACCCCTCAAGACATCGTCAACCGTTATCACCAAGAATTTATCTCTCAATGGGAAGAATTGGGAATTAATTGGGATCTTTACACCACTACCGGCACACCGCATCACGCACAAGTAACGCAGCAAATGTTTTTAGCGCAATTGGAAAATGGTTTTATAGACCGAAGGACGACAAATCAACTTTTCGACCCTGAAGCGAACAGGTTTCTCCCAGATAGGTACGTAGAAGGATCATGTCCACACTGCAGTTATAACGAAGCCAGAGGAGATCAATGTGATCAATGCGGGAAAACATATGATGCAACCGATCTAATTGAACCAAGGTCAAAACTCTCTGACGCCACGCCAGAGCCAAGAGAAACAGAACACTTTTACTTCAGGTATTCAGACTTCAACAGCAAATTGAGTGAATTCCTCGATAAGAAAAAAGGATGGAGAAACCATGTCCTCAATTTTGCTAAAGGGTGGTTAACTGATGAAGGACTTCTTGACAGAGCAATTACGCGAGACCTTGACTGGGGCGTGGAATTACCCGTTGATGACTTAGGAGAAGGTAAGCGTATCTATGTCTGGTATGACGCAGTTATCGGATACCTGTCCGCCTCACAAGAATGGGCAAGCACAACAGGGGATAAAGAAAAATGGCGTCACTGGTGGCACAACGATGACGCACGCCATGTCTACTTCATAGGGAAAGACAACATTCCCTTCCATGCTTTGTTCTGGCCCGCTCAACTTATAGCCACTGAACAAGCGATAGGTGGGAAAGATTTACATCTTCCAGACGACATTCCAGCAAATCAATATGTCACATTTAAAGGTGGTAAAGCTTCAGCCAGTCGGGGGGTAGGGTTAACAATTGCCGAAGGGTTGGAGAAGTACCAACCAGATGCGTTGCGCTACGCTTTAGCGGCAAACCTCCCCGAACAAGCAGATACAGAAATTTCAGAAGAAGAAATCATTCGCCGTATCAATGACGAACTCGTTTCAAATTGGGGCAATCTCGTAAATAGAGTTTTGTCAATGGTGTATAAGAACAGCGACCAAATGATTCCCTCACCTGATGAACTCACCAACGAAGACCAATCGCTACTTGATCAAGTTGATGAATCATTACGGATCTCATCTGAACAATTTGATCAAGTTGAACTTCGGGCTGCATTACGAACAGCGATGGAATCAGCTCAAGCAACTAACCGCTACCTAAACGCAACGGAACCTTGGAAAATACTTAAAGTGGATGAGCAAAGAGGGTTAACTATTCTTTTTGTTGCACTAAGTGCAATAAATGGAATACGGATCATGTTCCGCCCATTCCTTCCATTTTCTAGCCAAACCCTAGACTCTCTGCTTGGAGAACAAACTGGATGGGAACGCCAAGAACTTCAACCGGGGTCACCATTGGCTAAACCAGTCCCACTATTTCGTAAGGTTGAAACTGGTGAATCCGGAAACTAAAGAACTCAATTGGATAGACAATCACTGCCATCTATCAACTGAAGATTCTGCAGAAGACGAATTGCGGGAAGGAATTAAGGCGGGCGTTCAAAGATATATCAACGTTGGGACTGACCTTAAAAGTTCTAAAGAAGCTCTACAAAGCGCTATAGCATTTCCGAATACTGTCTTCGCAACCGCAGGTATACATCCGCATGAAGCATCAAAAGGAATTGATGGGATCTATGAACTCCTTTCCAAACCAGAAATCGTGGCAGTGGGGGAATGCGGGCTTGACTTCTATTACAACCATTCTCCGAAAGAGCAACAGGCAGCAGTCTTCGCATCACACATTGGGTACGCCAATGACAAGGATATGCCACTAGTCATCCACACCAGAGATGCGTGGAAAGAGACTTTCAGAATTCTAGATAGCGAAGGGATGCCAAGCAGAACGGTCTTTCATTGTTTCACCGGAGGCCCCCAAGAAGCCGAAATGGCTCTCGAAAGAGGTGCTCTACTCTCATTCTCGGGAATAGTCACTTTCAAAAATGCACCAGAAGTTAGAGAAGCCCTGAAATTAAGCCCAATTGAGCGAATAATGATTGAGACAGACTCACCATATTTAGCCCCAATACCCATGCGCGGCAAGAAAAATATACCAGCGTACTTACCATATATAGCGGAACGAATTGCTGAAGAAATAAGCATGGAAATAACTGACCTATCAAAAGCTCTCTGGGCTAACACTAATAAGTTCTACGATCTACCCTCAGATAACCTCTAAAACTAAATATCTGCCCAAGCAAATCACTCAGGTTGCCTTTTTCCGATCATTAGGAACATAATGATGGGGCAGTCGGGCGGAGGTAGAGAACTGCAAGAAGTAACAAGTTACAGGATTTTCCATGCTTTACGATTTCCAATCGTAGGAGCTCTAATAGTGCTGCTCGCAGTTTCTTCAGTTGTTATCTCTCTAACTGAGCCCACTGAGTCAACCTTTCTAGAAGAAGCATTTAGCCAGTCGACATCAACACCAGCGCATTTAGAAACTTCCATAACCGCCATGAGCACTGAAACGGAGGTCTCACAGATAGAAGAAGACCAAACGAGCCGCGCACAAATTCAAAAAGAACAAAACAGATACACGGAAGCTCTCCGTTCAGAAAATAAGAACTTCCAGCCCTACACTCCAAATTTCGTCCCCAAAGGAGACTTAATTACAACCGTTTCAAGTTTCTCGCCGCCTCCCCCCACATACCAGAATATTGAGCCAGCACCCATTCTGGAAAACCCTCCACCGCAGAATCCCGGACCAGACCCAGAGATTCGCTATATCGAAGATGTTGAACAATGGCGCCAGTCGGTGGAAACAGCGATCAATGCCTATGGCGGACCTAGTAGCGACACCAACAGATTTTTACGAATCATGCAATGTGAGAGCATGGGGCAACCTAACGCAACGAATCCTTCAAGTGGAGCAGCAGGGCTAATGCAGCACCTTCCCCAGTATTGGGACGCCAGAGCAGCGTCAGCAGGATATTCCGGATACAGCGCTTACGATCCTATAGCAAACATAAACGTCAGCGCCTGGCTTATTTATCAAGCTCCTGGCGGTGGATGGCAACACTGGGTATGCCAGTAAATGAGATATCTGAAAAATCCAGATCTGCAAAATATTGAACAAAACTTAGAAGCTCCAAATCTCCGGGACCTCAAGGAAACTAAATGGCATTAGGAAAAAAAGACCTGATTGAACTCATGGATCGCTATCAGATAAAGCCATCAAAGTCATTAGGCCAAAATTTTGTCATCGATCCAAACACAATCCACAAAATTATCCGAGAAGCAAGAATCCAATTAGGAGATCAAATACTTGAAATAGGACCAGGATTTGGTTCCCTAACATCTGAACTCGCAAAATTCGGCAAGGTCGTTGCTATTGAGTTCGACCGTTTTCTTTTGCCAGGATTAACTGAAGTGATCACTAGCCATGGTGTAGAAGAAAAAGTAGAAATCATCCATGCCGACGCGATGAAAATACCTTGGACTCAATTCCTGTTAGAAAGAGAGGGAACTTGGAAAATGATCTCAAACCTTCCTTATAACATTGCCTCACCACTACTCATAACAATGTTAGAAGAAGCTCCACAAATAGAAGAAATCTTTGTCATGGTACAGAAAGAAGTTGCTGAAAGATTTGCAGCTACCCCTGGTACGAACGCATATGGAATTCCATCAGTTAAGTCGCAATATTGGTCAGAAGTTTCTCTAATAAGTAAAGTGTCTCCAGCAGTTTTCTACCCCGCTCCACGAGTTGATTCAGCGCTTCTGCAATTCAAACGCCGAACAATGCCAATGCCGGTAAATCTTTCAACATTCAATGGAATAGTCCGTAATGCATTTACCCATAGAAGAAAAATGTTAAGGAAATCCATTGGCCGTGGAATTGCGCAATCCACTTTTGCTGACGCCAATGTAGATCCTCGCTCAAGGCCAGAAGAACTCAGCGTAAAAAATTGGGTAGATCTTGCCAATAGGTTAGATCTCGAGAAGAAAAACAAACTAGATTCCTCCCAATGAATGAACTTGTTGCTCCAGCCAAACTAACACTCTCATTATCCATAACGGGATTGCGACCAGATGGCTTACACACTCTCGAAGCTGAAATGGTCACTATAGACTTCGCTGACACAATCACAATTGAAGAAGGAGACACCAACGTTTCCTACATAGGTAAATACCCCATTACGCCTTCTGAAGAAGAAGATCTTATTGTAAGGGCTCTTCACCTAGTCGGGAAAAACAACAAAATCACAGTAAATAAGAACATCCCTCCAGGCGGTGGTTTAGGTGGAGGTTCAGCAAATGCAGCAGCTATTTTACGGTGGGCTGGTTTCACAAACGATGCTGAGGCGGTCAACCTAGGCTCAGATATCCCATTTAATATACGCGGCGGAAGAGCATTGGTTAAGGGAGTCGGAGAAGAGATCGAAACCCTAGAATATCAGGAAAGGAAATTTACGCTTCTCATCCCCCCATTCGGGTGTTCAACCGCAAAAGTTTACAGAACATGGGACAAAATGGGTTCCCCGAAAGGCCCGAATGGCAACGACCTCGAACATGCGGCAATAGAAGTCGAGCCACGTCTTTTGGAATGGAGAACCAAGTTAGAGAAACATACAGGAGAAATACCGCGTCTAGCTGGCAGCGGCTCGACTTGGTTTGTCGAAGGGAACTTCCCAGGGGAAGGCTTCATCGTGACCCAAACGACACAAGAAAATCAGACTGGGCCACTACAAAAACAATAAATTGAGAAAGAAAAACTACTTTCCGCGTTGACGTTGAGCTCTCGTACGCTTCAACATCTTGCGATGTTTTTTCTTCCGCATTCTTTTCCGACGTTTCTTAATTAATGAACCCATAGCGGTAGCAGACTACCTGAAGATTCTCGTAACGCGGTGTTTTGGCTCACTTTAAAATAATTTTCACCAAACTGTTCCCAAATGTAACCTTGGAATATAGGAATATGAAGCAAGGAAAGATCAATAAATCAATATCTGAATGCATAGATCTCTGTGAGATGCGATAGGTTCAGAAATAACAGCAATGGCCCGTAGTTCAACTGGCGGAACGCCTGGTTTTGATCCAGGAGGTTGCAGGTTCAAGTCCTGCCGGGCCAGCAAAAGACAAAATAAGGAATCACTTATGGAATTGATAACTAAAAAACGCCTCCACCTTATTTCGGGAAGGTCAAACCTTGCATTAGCACAAGAAATAGCTGACCATTTAGGTGTTAGCCTTGATCAACCGAATCTGGCTGAGTTTGCGAATGGGGAAATTCATTGCCGATTTTCTGAATCAGTTCGCGGAGGAGACGTTTTTATTATCCAGAGTCATTCCGCTTCTGAAGGGATGACAATTAATGATTCAATCATGGAGCAACTCATCATGGTTGACGCTGCAAGACGGGCTTCCGCCAAACGAATAACGGTTGTGTGCCCGTTCTACGGATACGCTCGTCAAGATAGAAAATCTGAAGGTCGAGAACCTATTACTGCTCGTCTCCTAGCTACGCTTTTCCTGGCCGCTGGAGTTAGCAGAATGATTTCCGTTGACCTCCATTCAGGTCAGATTCAGGGATTCTTTGAAAAACCTGTTGATCATTTAACAGCTATGCCAGTTTTGGTTGAATATATGCGTGGCCTTGGAGATGATCTGGTTATTGTTTCCCCTGACACCGGAAGAGTGAAAGTTGCAGAACGATATGCCAGTGAACTTGCTGCCGACTTAGCTATTGTTCATAAACGGCGAGTAAAAAACAAAAAGAATGTTGTTGAATCCAAAGACGTGATGGGAGATGTGGATGGCCGCGTCTGCGTCCTCATCGATGACATGATCGACACAGGGGGAACCATCGTAGGAGCCGCCGAATTACTTGCTGAAAAAGGAGCGATAGAGATTTACGCTTGCACCACTCATGGTGTTTTCTCAGATCCAGCAATTGAACGCATAGAAGGTTCCGTTATCAAACAAATTGCTATGACCAACACCTTGCCGCTCCCTGAGGACAAGCGAACTGAGAAGATCACAGTCCTTTCTGTAGCGGGAATCATCGCTTCAGCTCTTGATGCTGTGTTCGAAGACACCAGTGTTAGTGAAATTTTTGGTGGTAAGCATTTAAGCTAGAACCAAACGGGTGGACCAGCCGAATCCCACGTGTACACTTTGGATCTGGTGAAACATCACCAAAACTACTATTTGGTTTAGTTGGTAGAAAGATCAAAAATGGCAGATTTAGTATTAGACACTGAAGAAAAAAGCGAATTTGGTAGTCGCTCTTCCCGTCGCCTTCGACGTGCTGGAAGAGTCCCTGGAGTCCTTTACGGACTAGGCGTAGATGAACAAATATTCAGCGTTGATTACGGTGAACTGCGAGGAGCATTGACGACAGCCGCAGGACTTAACGCTTTGATCCAGATAAATGTTGGAGGGACATCTCAACTTTCAATCCTTAAAACCCTCCAGCGCCACCCCGTAAAAGACGAAGTCATACATGTTGATTTCGTTAGGGTTGATCCGGATGAGGAATTAGTTGTTGAAGTTCGACTAATACTTGAAGGCGATGCGAAAAAAGTTACCGATGCGAACGGAATGGTTGACCAAACCATGTTCTCACTTTCAGTCCTTTCACTTCCGCAAGCGATTCCAAATGAATTGTCCGTAGACGTTTCTGACTTGGAAATAAACGATTCAGTTCGGGTAGAGGATATAGAACTTCCCGAAGGAGTAAGAACAGAAGTTGACCCAGAAGAGACAGTTGCGGTTGGAACTGTTACTCGATCAACTATGGAATCGATTGCAGCCGAAGAAGCAGCTGAAGCAGCAGCTGATGCAGAATTCGAAGCTGGTGAAGGTGCTGAAACCGACGGTGATAGTTCGGAAGAAGGCGAAGAAACTTCAGCCGAAGATAGCGAGTAAGTATCGTGCTGCGTAGACAGCGCAATCGAAAATCAACTTCTCAACCATCTTTACTGATTGTTGGATTAGGAAACCCAGGAGAGAAGTACAAGGACACTCGTCATAACGTGGGCCAAGAAGTCCTACACGCCCTAGTAGCCCGACATGACGGAACTTTCAAGAAAAGCAAAGAATCAGCTCTGTGCAGCGAGGTAAGAATCCATTCGCAAAAAGTGACACTCGCTCTCCCACAAACCTTTATGAATGAATCAGGTCTGGCAGTGCAGAAATTAGTTCATCGGTACAATATTTCCAATCCGGCAGACCTTCTAATCGTTCATGACGAACTTGACCTACCGCCTGGGTCAATGAAAATAAAACTCGGAGGCGGCTTAGCCGGCCATAACGGGCTCAAATCAATTGATCAACATTTACACACAAAAGATTTCGGACGGTTGCGTATAGGAATAGGAAAGCCAGAGAATTCTGAACAAGGGCGGAATTTTGTCCTCAAACGCCCATCAAACCAAGAACGAGAAAAAATTAACGCATGTTTGGAAAGATCAATTGAAGCTATCGAAAGCCTACTCTCTCATGGATATGAGAAAACCATGAATAAGTTCAATGGCAGTCTTTGATACCTGCGTAAAAGAATTGGGAAATCATTCAATCCTCTCCCAAATAACGAGCTTTCGAAATAAGAACTTCGTGATTTCTGACAATGCAAGAAGTTTAGTCATCAGTGCCTATATCACACACGGGGGAAGAACTCCCGCACTCGTGATTACGACAACTGAAGAGGAATCTAGACAACTTGTTCGCGACTTATCTAAATCTCTAAAAAAAGATGAGGTCGCATTGTTTCCATCTTGGGAAACCCTGCCCTTTGAAAGAATAAGTCCAACAATAGAAACCATGGGGAGAAGAAGCGAAGTGCTTTGGAAGATGAGATATGGAATCTACCCTAAAGTGGTCGTCGCTACTGCCAGATCTATTTCGCAAATACTCACCCCAACGCTTCACCCCGGTCCAATCAAGTTAACTCAAGGTAAAGCAATTGATTACGACATGCTTATAAAAAACTTATTTGAATACGGGTATCACCGGACCTCCCAAGTTGAACGGCGAGGTGAATATGCAGTTCGTGGTTCCATTATTGATGTCTATCCTTCTACGTCTGATACCCCAATCCGAATAGATACATGGGGAGACGAAATTGAGCGGTTAACAGCTTTCTCCATAGCTGACCAGCGATCAAAAAAATCTGAAGAAATTATAAACATCTTTCCCGCTCGCGAATTAATTCCCTCTGAAGAAATACAAAGCGAAGCAAAGAAATTAATGGCGAAACAATCATGGGGGAAGGAGCACTGGCAACGCTTTCAACATTTTGAATTTTTTGAAGGAATGGAATCCTGGCTTCCATGGGTGACAATCTCTCAAGAGACCTTCATAGATCTTTTCCCTTCAGATGGAGTTATTTTTTTACTTGAACCGAAAAGAATTTTCCAAAGAACCAATGACCTGATTGCTGAAGAAATAAATGTGGGCGTCGCCCTCGCCCAAACATGGGGATTCAACACAGATGAAAACTTCCCTAAACTTCATGTTGATCTAGAAAAGATACTTTCAAAAAGTGATCACAAAATAACAAATTTTATTTCATCAGCACCAGATCCTTCAACTCCGAAATTGCATACCAAAACATTTCAGGATTCTAATAAAGCCCCAAAGGAACAATTAATTGAACTACTCAAAGAGGATTATTGCATCCTCTTAACAACTGATAACGAAGCTGCTGCTGCGCTCCTTAAGGCAAAATTAGTTTCAAATGACATAAACGCCGAAGTGATCCATTCAACTGAGAATATTTTGGTAAAGAAAAGGGTAAACATTGTTCTCAGTACAGGCCAAAGAGGAGTTATTCTCCCAGAAATCAAAACCGCAATAATTTCGGAAGCAGAATTCTATGGGAAACGCCGGTCCCATAGAACGCCAAAGAAAAAATCAGGACCGATACTAACGCAGGTGGAGGACCTCAGAAAAGGTTCGTTCGTGGTGCATGAACATCATGGAATAGCGCAATATCAAGGGATAGTAAAAAGAACCCTGGTAGGGAATGAAAGAGATTATTTACTTCTTGAATACCGACGCGGCGACAAACTGTATGTCCCTACCGATCAGATCCGACAAGTTAGCCAATATACGGGTGGGAGCATCCCATCGTTGAGTCGCATGGGTGGTTCTGATTGGACACGAACAAAGACCAGTATTCGGAATGAAATTCAAAAAATCGCACAGGAATTGGTCGTGCTTTATCAGGAGAGAGAAACCTTACAAGGATTTCAATATGCCCCTGATACGCATTGGCAAAAAGAACTTGAGGATTCCTTCCCATTCCAAGAAACTCAGGATCAATTACTGGCAATAAAAGATGTTAAGGCAGATATGGAAGAATCAAAACCGATGGACCGTCTTGTTTGTGGAGACGTTGGATTCGGAAAAACCGAGATAGCGCTACGAGCCGCATTCAAAGCAGTTCTTGATAGTAAACAAGTAGCAATTTTGGTCCCCACAACACTCTTAGCCCAGCAACACTTCCAGACATTCACTGAGAGATTAAACCCTTTCCCTATACGAATAGCTGTTCTCAGTAGATTCTTATCTCAAAAACAAGCAAGTGAAGTCGTAACGAAAATTTCTAAAGGGGAAGTCGATTTGGTAATCGGGACCCACCGACTCCTATCTGAAGACATCGAATTTCATGACCTCGGCCTTTTGGTTATAGATGAAGAGCAGCGATTCGGTGTTTCTCATAAAGAACGAATAAAAGCAATGAAATCAAACGTAGATGTTCTAACCCTTACCGCTACGCCGATACCGCGAACACTAGAAATGAGCCTTACAGGGATTAGAGACCTC